>Ga0316222_1005367_pt1 | contig 11005 bp, 8 predicted proteins | sample TBH18011metaG_FD_206008 | JGI IMG/M metagenome (GOLD analysis project Ga0316222, IMG submission 206008) | Freshwater microbial communities from Trout Bog Lake, Wisconsin, USA - TBH18011 | ecosystem: Environmental > Aquatic > Freshwater > Lake > Hypolimnion/Profundal zone | place: USA: Wisconsin... | reverse complement strand
GAACACGCCGTCTGGTCGCTCATGGGTTGGCGCCCACCGCAGACGTTCGTCTGCGGGGGCCTTTCGGCTGGCCGCTCGTCGCCACGCGGGCGCGTCGGGCGGCAAAATGGGGGGTTTTCCAGTGCTACCTTCATAAGGAATCCTTGCAGCTTGGGAACACGTTATGGCGGCGAAGACAGGCGGCTTGAGCCGCCCGCCCCGCCGCCCAATTAACGATTGCCTCCGCTCTTAACGAGCTTCTCCAAGGCCTCGAGCCGACCTTCCAGCGTGGTGATCCGCTTCTGCTGAGCCTCGATCACGTCTTGCTGTTCTTTAACGGCGTTGACCAGGACCGCGTCCAATTGCTGGGTGTTGATCTGCTTGTAGCCGGTCGCGGGGTCGGTGGTAACCCAATCGGGGAACACCTTCTCCACCTCTTGGGCCAGGAACCCGAACTGCGGCTTCGCGAGCTCCTTCTGTTGCTCGGCGCGCTTGAGATCCCAGAGCTTCTGATCGTCCTCGGGCGTTCCCGAGACGGACTTCCACTGCTTCTCGATGTTGCGGGTGAGGTGTTTCACGCCGTTTTCGCTCCACTGGAAATTAACGCCGCGGAGCTGTTTCAGGGTGCTGATCGCTCCAGGGATGGTATTGACCCGCTCCTTGAGGCGTTCGTCACTGTAGATCCAGACCGCCGTCGTGCCGGAAGCGCCGATTTGGTAGTAACCGGCCGGAGAGCCGCCCAACCCACCCCAGTAATCCCAGAGTGCGTTAGAAACGAACACGTTGCCCGCCTGGATGTCTCCGTTGACGGTGAAAGTGCGATTTGGCGCGGCGGTGTTGATGCCTACGGCCCCCGAGCTCATGATGGTCATGCGCCGGGCGAAACCGGTATAGAAATCCAGGCTGAACTGGTCGCTGGCGCCACTGGTCCGCCGCGAAGCAATGCCCTCGCCGCTGCCGTTGCCGAAGGTCAGGCCAGGGTTAACCGTCGTGCCGTCATTGAGCCCGGACCCGTCGACCACCAGGGCTCCTTTGATGTTGGCAGCCCCATTGTGGACCGTGGCACCGTTGATAGTCGCCCCGGCATTGATAGTCGCCCCGGCATTCATGGTGACACCACCGTTGATGGTGGCGGTGTTGTACATAACCACGTTGTTGCCATCGTCCCACGAGAGCGCGATTGCCTGGGGTCCCACCGTGCCCAGGGCTCCGCCGATCCAGCCGTAGAGCACCGGACCTACCACGCTCTGTCCGTTGAAGGTCTTGCTGGCGCTATAGTAACCCAATCCGGCGGTGCTGTCGCTGTGCAGGAATAGGTCGTGGTCATTCAGGTAGGGCGAACTCTGAAAGTTCACCACGCCGGAGAACATCGGAGCCCCCGTGAAAGTGGGGTTGCCGCTGATGGTCGCGCCGCCGGCGAAACTGGCCCCGCCATTGAACGCCGGGGTGCCACTGAAGACCGGCGAGCCGCTAAAGAGCGGCGAACCGCCAATGCTGCCGGAAATCGTCAGGCCGTTGTTGAACGCCGGGGTACCGTTGAACGTGGCGTTGGTCATGTTGTACACGGCGCTGCCGGTCGCTCCGGAGATGATGGGCTGCCCGGCGCTGTTGACCAGCATATTGGCACTGGCGGCGGTGAAGGCATAGGGCGACGCCAGCAACCGCAACCGTGGCTGGATTTCCGCATCCGGCGTGGACACGCCCTTGACCGTAATGCCGATGTACCGATCGGAAGCACTGGCGCCGACGAAAAAGGAGGTCAGGTTGTTCGTCCACGGCTCGCCGGAGGACAAGGCCGCGCCCTGGCCGAGCAAGATGCTGAAATACCCGCGGTCCACCACCACCGTCTGGACTTCGCCCCACAGCGCCGTGGTCGAGGTGGGCGACGCGTAAATCCGGAAGTTGATGTCGTAGTTCTTGGGCTGCGTCAGACCGAGTGCGACGCCATTGGCATCCGTGACAAAGCTCTGATAACTGATTTGGCCCGGCGGATTATAAGTCTGTGCGCGCGCCGCAAACGGGGTGGCGCTTATCGCCAACGCTAGGGCGATTCCGAGACGGCCGATAGTGGATGGGATGGTAGTCTTCATGTTCATTTCGAGGTCTATGGTGTGAGTTGCGAAGTTCTGCTTGCTTTAAATTGGATCTCAGGCTGGATGATTCGTTTAAGGGCCGGTCAAGGTGGCAATGCTGGACAAACGGTTCAGGGAAAAGGTCCCCGCCACGTTGAAGTTCCGTTGCGCTCCGGCAAAGCCTTGCACGGTAATGCTCTCCTGGTAATAGCCCCAGGCGGTCGCGCCACCGGTCAGGCTGTTAAAATCGTTGCCGGGCGGACTGAAGGTGAGTGTGATTTGGCGCTGCAGGCCGTAGGACTCCATCCCCTGGGCCAACTCCATCGAGAAGGTGGCGTCCAGGTTGTCGTGGTCCGGATGATACGTGTGGAGGAAGGGATTGGAGACCTGGTCATTATAGGCCAGGGAAATCGTGGCAGTGAGATTCGTGCCTTGCCCAAACAAACCGGTCATCGGCCAGGGCGCGTTGGGAGCGCGGAAAGGCAGGTGTGCGGCGCTGATTCGGCGGGCGGAGCTCAACTGGTTGGGGTCGAGCGCCGTCTCATTGAGCGCGACCACGGAATTGCTGTAGCGATCCTGGCCGTAAAAGACGCGCTGGAGCAGGTTGGCATTGATTCCGTCGTTGTGCAGAATGAGCATCAACGGATACGGAGTGACCACGGTCCCCAGGTTGGTGTTGACGCTGGTGACAATGTAACTGCCATTGGTGGAAAGCACCGTCGCGCCGTTGGTATCCAGTTGGTAGGTCTTCATGTAGTTGGCCACCTGGGACACATTGGCCTTGCCCACCCACAAACCAGCGCTCGAAGACACCGTGGCGGACACGGCGACATCCTGCTCCTCGAACCCGAAAGAGTCGGTGAATTGCAGGATGCCCGCGTAGGTGGTGCCCGGGGCTCCGGGCATGAGAAAGCGGTTAAGCCCGAAAACGACTTGAACGTCGGACCCGGATTGGCCCGCAGGCGTCAGCACCCAACTGTGGGTGGTGCCGAGGCCCAGGTTCGTATAGGCATAAGTCAGGTCGGACATGCTTTGCGCGCCCCGGATCAGCAAGGGTGGCAGGCCGGCAATATTGGTCTGTCCCGCGGGGGGCGTTTCCGAGACGAGGAGGCGCACGGTGACGGTCACGTTGGTGGCGGCGACGTTGCGCAAATGCACACTGTAGCGGCTCGAGGTATCGCGAAAATCGACCTTGCTGCCTTGCAGGTCCACCGTGAAGGGTCCGAAATAGGTGTTCGCCTGGGTTCCGTTACGAACCCAGAAGGCCCTCCCGCGCGTCACCGCCGTGCCATGCAGATTGAACAACTTGCTGGGATTGGTGGTCGAGAGGTTGCCGCCGTTGTAGGCGTAAATGTCGGCATTGATATCCTTCAACACGGGTGACAGCGAAACGAAGCTGTCGAAGGCCGGCGGATTGGCCGACGGGGTGGGGAAACCGAGGAAATTCAAGCCCGTGGTGGACCACGTGAAAGTGAAGCCCACGGGCCGGCCTTGCACGAGCCAGGTGTAATTGGTGGCGGCGGTGGAATAGACCAGGTAAGCCGCATTGGGCGCCAGGCCGGCGAGCGTATTGGGCAACGCGACCCCGGTTCGCCCCCAACAGGACCACTGGCTGCTGGCGGTGGACGGGGTGTCGGGGGTTGAAACGAACTGCACGGACGACGGCGGCTGCCAGAGCCAGACCTGCGAGATCGGGTTCGCGGGGTTACTGCCGATCAGGTAATCGAGGTTGGTGTAGGACGCATCGACGTGCAAATACACCGCGTTCCAGCCCGGCTTGAGGACGTTGGTTTGCGTCTGCCATTGACCCAGGCCCGTCATCGGAAGCCAGGCCAGGGCCAGCAGCGCCAGTCCGAACCCCAAACGGATCGGCCCGGTCAAAGCCGCGGGTTTTCGTTCGGCTGGCCGACGCTGGAAATAGGGAAATCGGAAATGGATAGTATTCATGGTTTGCGATAAAAGTACCAACTGGGTTGAGGATTGAGCCGCTGGAGCCAGGCCATGGGCGCACCCGCGGCCTGGCCGCCAAAAACCAGGGCCTCGGTGCCGCTCCAGGCCGCCGTCGCACCGGCGCGCGGCTGGGCGTTGCCGCCGCCCGCGATCCTCCACTGGGCGGTGGTCGGCGAGTAAGCCGCGGCGGAAGCCAGTTCTCCACTGGTGCCGGTGCCGCCCAGGATCAGCATCTCCTGGCCGCTCCAGACCGCCGTGTGGTTATACCTCGGCGCGGGAGCGTTGGTGGGGGAGAGGGCGGCCCACGTGTTGGCGACCGGGTCGTAGGCCGCTCCGTCCCCCAGCGGATTGCTGCCATCGTCCCCACCCCAGATAATCAGCCGCTGGCCCGTCCATACGGCGGTATGATGGCGACGCCCCACCGGCGGATTGCTCAGCGTCATCGGGAACCACTGGGCCGCCGCCCCGTTGGTGAAGAGCAGTTGACCGCCGTCGTTGAGCACGCCGCCGGCCCCCTCGCCGCCCCAAATCAAGATGCGGTCGCCCGCCCAGACGGCGGTGGCCCCGGTCCGCGCCAAGGGGGCGTTGGTCAAATTCAACGCCACCCACTGATCCAGCGTGGGGGTGTAGAAGGCCCCGTCGCCCAGCAACCCGCCGCTGTTCCGGCCACCCCACACCAGCATTTGCGTGCCGGTCCAAATCGCCACGTGTCCGGCGCGCGCCGCCGGCGCATTGGTGGTCGAAATGACGTTCCATTTCGCGGTGCCGGGCTGGTAGCGGCCACCGCTGTTCAACAGTCCAGCCGCGCCGTTCCCGCCCCAGACCAACATCTCTAGCCCGCTCCACACCGCCGTGTGGCCGGCCCTTGCGTCGGGAGGGTTCAACAGCGAGACCGGGCTCCAGGCGTCCAGGTCCGGCCGGTACAAGCCGCCGGTGTTCGCCCACGGGTTTCCCGCACCCAACGAGCCACCCCAGACGATCAACTCCTGTCCGTCCCAAATCCCGGTGTGCTCGGTGCGCGGCCCCGGCGCATCCGCGCCATCTCCGCCATCCACCCAGGGCGGTGCCGGCACACTCATCACGGGCAAATACCCCCGGCCCAGCAGGCTCGTGTCCTGCGCGAGGCCGGATACGAGCATCGCCCCGGAAGGCAGTCCCGGCTCCACGGAGGCCACCGGCAAATTGCCCGTCACGTTCGCCGCGTTCACATTCAGCGCAGTGGCGGCCGTCATCGCGTAACCGACGGCCGTGACCTGCCGATCCGGGCTCAACCACTGCGCCCCGCGAACCGGGTCATAGACCCAAATGCGGAGAAAGACCGGAGCATTCGTGAAGACGGTGGTGGGAATCGTATTGAACATGTTGGAAACCGTCAGGTCGCCGAGGTTTACGGAAAAAAGCCCATTGCTGAGGGCCAGGGGCACCGCCGCCCCGCTCGGCTCCCCCCCTCCAGCGCTAACACCACCCTGGCACCAATACGTGGTGCCGCCCGTGCCGTCCACCAGCGCGAACTTGAACTGGCAGATCCCGGAATAATTCGTGCCGCTCGCTTGCAGACGACCTTGGTAGTTGAGTAGCCCGGGCACCTGCGCGGCGGCCGGAAGCAGCAGCCCCGATAGGCTGAGGACGAGGAGCCACGCTGTGCGTGTTGGTGCAGGGTTCATAAACCGGGCGTTCATTTGTGCTTCAGAATAGTTCTGATTGAGCACATTGAAAATACTACTTTAGGAGTATTGGCCGCCGACAGCGTCGCGCCCGTCATGCGGGCCCGGCGTGGAGTGCGCGCCCGAAGACCAGAGCTCCCAGCCGAGTGGGCACGGTCTCCCTGGAGGTCTGTGCGCCCGCTGCCGCCCCCTGCCCGACCGTGGCCAGTCTCTCGCCCGACGGGACGATCCCGATCAATTCAAGGAATGATCGAGGGGGAAATTCGGCGCTTTGAGGTGACCCCTCAGCCGGTCGAGGGGTTCGCCCAAGGACACCGAGGTCAGCTCACCGGCACCATCGACACCCGTTCCCCCTTGTCGTTGCGAGTGACGCCCTGAGCCCGGGGGTCCAGGGTCAGCGTGCCGTCCACCAGGAAGGCATAGCGGTGGTGCCCGTGCTTGAGCTCGAGGTTGAGCAACCAAGCCCGGTCGGGCATCTGCTGCATCGGATGGACCGTGGGATCCCATTGGTTGAAATCACCCACCAGGCTCACCGATTTCGCCTGCGGCGCGTTACAAATAAAATTGATCGCGCGCAGCGGCTTCTTATAGGCGAAGGCATTCATATCGTCTTCGGCAAAAACGTCCGGGGCCAGGGCAACATTGTCAACTCAAGAGATTTTGCAGGATGGTCAGCGCCGTCCGCCGCACCCCCCCGGATTGGCTTTCCAACGTGCGATACTGGTCAACCCAACCCGGGGAGGATTGATGCCGCTCGCTCCACAGGGTCTTGAGGACCAATTCCGTGCGTTCTACCTGGCGCATGACCGCCTCCAGCGGTTCACGCCCCTCGGGCAGGTCGGAGATATTACCCACAAAAAACCGGCTGATGCGCTTGCCTGCCAGGGCGGCCTGGAGGAGCATGACGACGGTTTGCTCGTAAGCGTACCAGCGCTGCCCCAAGGCCTCCTCGAGAAAACTGTGCCGCAGGGCGAAGAACTCCGATCGGGGCCGCTCGGTGAACTGGCGGATCTCCTGCGCCTCCACGGGAAACCAGGTATAGAGCAAGGCGAAGGTCCCGTAGGTGTCGATCAATTGTTTGGAGTTGTTATGGTCGGTGGCAATCTCGCCGATGCACAGGTCCTGGTCCAGTTCGGCGATGATCTCCGGCAAGTGGTGCAGGCGGCCCAGCACCTCCTGCCCGACCGCGGAGCCGTAATTAAAATCGCCTGGGATCAGCCAATACACATCCTGAGGGCCACCCTTCTCGAAGGCCGCCCCCAGGCCGCTGTACCACATCTGGCAGGTGTCCACGCACCACGCGTCCAGAATCTCCGAATGCCTCGCCACCGTCTTCTCCCGGAACTGGAGGAACGCTGGATCCTGGCGGCTGGAGCCGTAGGTCTTGCGGTCCATTACGGTGATGGGGCGGGCGTAGGTGGCTTTCCCGGCGTCCAACCGCGCCACCAGGCCATAAAGCGCCTCGAGGTCGGAATAATCCGTCGGTTGGCGAAACGGGTAGATAATCACCGGATGAATGCGGCCCCGCTGCGAACTGCGGGCAGCCGGCGTCGCGCGGGGATTCCTGGCGGCAGTCGCGGTCTTGCTGTTGCTCATACGTTCTTCTTCGGTCAGGCGCGGAATCGCCCGCGCCAGCGCCACATCGCTTCAACCACCCGCGCACCGCGAGGCAACTGGGCCCTTCGGTGCGCCGGGATGATGCTTAAACATAGGCTCACCCCCGCCACTGGGCAAACAAAAATCGCCACCGTGGCGCCCCGCAGCCACGGGGAATGGAGGCGGCCTGCCTCACGTTCTGTTAAATCGAGGTGACACTTGAGTAACTTCCACTCGACATCGCCGCCTGCGCCATTCACAGCCCTGAATCGGTGGTATATTGCCTTCGTATAGTCCGGGACGATCACCAAAGGCGATGATCGGGCTTCGCAGCGCACCTTTATGAATACTTTCAGCCAACCTATCCGTTCGGGTCGCACCGAGAACCCGCTGGTCCACCTGCTCCGGGTGCGCGGCGCCACCTTGCCCCGGCGGGCGTGCTCGACCCCGTCGGTCGGCTTGCCCTCCTACCGGATTGTCCTGGCCCCCCTCCTCAACTATGACCCCATGAATATCAACTACGAAGAAGGGATCGACGCCTACTTGCCCGAGAGCCAGACCATCCTGGCGCGCCTCAGCGGCTGCACGAACGCCGACGCGGTCAACCGCGTGGTCCACGAGGAGCTTCGCGAGTCGTTCGGGCCGGACGCGGTTGATTCCGGGCGTCGCTTCGAACAGGTCGCCCGTGAGATTTGGGACCGCTGGGAACGCTCGACGGCGGCGCCCCGCACCGCAAACCTCCAAGTTCCACGGTTGGCCGCCCCCGGCCTCACCCAGTGACCTGCCCACAACCGCCGACGTGAGGAGGCTGACCCCGGCCTGGTCCCGGTAGGAAGCGTGTGGACTGGCTCCGTCTGGGCGACGATATTTTTGCTGGCCGGAGGGGGTTCTCACCCCTCTCGGGAGGGCGGCGTTCCAGCCTTTACCAAACGCTTCGCGCCTTCGAGTGCGAGTTGAAAAGCGGACCCGGGAGAAATCTCTCAACCAGCACTACCCCCTCCCGCGTGAACCACCTACCCCTCAAACCAAAACTCCACGTCGGCGATGATATCATCCGACCGGCGGACACTCCTGTCGGGGTGAGTTGGCTGCGGGTTCGCGCTCGTTGCCGAATGCGGTCGAAATCCGGGCTCGTCAGGCGAGCTGGCGGATGGGTGGCGAAAACCGAGAGCCAGCGGAAATGGTGGACACACGGCGCGCAGCTCTGCCACAATGAGAACGGTTCGACGGCGAGAGTATTGGGCAAGACGCCGGCCGGCGCGGAGGCGCGCGCCGCCCAACCGCCGCCGGGAACGGACCGGAGCGATAACAGTGACTGAAAGACCGCATGACTACCGTAGGTGATATGCCTGAGCCCGCCGCGCCGGCGATCGACGCGGCCACACGCCTGTGCGCGGTCTATGGCTTCCCGGTCCGCCATTCTGCCTCGCCGCCCCTGCACAATGCCGGCTTTGCCGCCCTGGGTTTGAACTGGCGCTACCTGGCCTTCGAGGTTGCCCCCGACGACCTCGCCGCGGCGCTCGCCGGGGCCAAAGCCATGCGCTTCGCCGGGCTGAACCTGACGGTGCCACACAAACTCCTGGCGGTCGAGATGATGGATGTGCTCGACGAATCCGCCCGGACCTGGGGGGCGGTCAATACCGTCCGCTTCGAGGGCCGCGAACCGGGCGGCGGTTGGCGGCCGCTGGCCGAACTGGCCGCCCCACCGGCCGAAGTCCGCGCCCACGGTTTCAACACGGATGCAGACGCCATCGTCACCGCCGTGCGCGAGGACCTGGCGCTGGAACTCGGGGGCGCGAGCGTTGTTTTGCTGGGCGCCGGCGGAGCCGGGCGCACGGCGGCCCTCAAGCTCGCCGCCGAAAAAGTGGCCCACCTCTTCCTCGTGAACCGCACCGCCGCGAAGGCGGAGGCCATCGCGAGGGAAATCCGCCAGCGGTTCCCCAACGTAGCAGTCACCGCCGGCTATCCCTCCGACCCGGTTGACCTGGTGATCAACGCGACTTCGCTGGGACTGAAGCCCGGCGACGGACTGCCCTACGATGAAGGCCGGTTCTCCCTGCGGCAGGCGGGGGCGGTTTTCGATATGATCTATCGTCCGGCGGAAACGGGGTTGCTCCGAAACGCGCGCGAGGCGGGATGCCGCGCCGCCAATGGGATGGGCATGTTGCTCTACCAGGGCGCCCGAGCCCTGGAACTGTGGACCGGCCGCAAGGCCCCCGTGGCCGTCATGCGCCAGGCCCTCGAACGCGCCCTCACCGGCGCCTGACCCCGCCACCCCCTGAACCCCATGCTCGCCACTGTTTTTGACCCCCACATCTGGGCCGCGGTCCCCTTCAGTTTCTGGTCGGCGGTTTGCTTCATCTTCGGGTCGGTCGTCGGCAGTTTCCTCAACGTCTGCATCCACCGCATCCCGCTGAATCTCAGCGTCGTCTTCCCCCCTTCGCATTGCCCGCACTGCAAATACTCCATTCCCTGGTACCTGAATATCCCCCTGCTCACCTGGGTGTATTTGAAAGGCCGATGCCGGAACTGCGGCGCGCCGATCTCGGTCCGCTATTTTCTGGTGGAATTGCTGACCGCCCTGCTCTTCCTGGGGTCGTGGCTGGGCTTCGGACACTTCTCTCCCCTGCTGGCCCTCATCTTCTGCGGGTTCCTGGCGGGGCTCGTGGTGGCGAGCCTGATTGATTTCGAGCATACCTATGTTCCCGATGGCCTCACCTACGGGGGCATGGTGGCGGGGGTTCTGATCTCGCTGCTGGTCCCGATCCTTCACGGCACGATTTCGCCGGCGGCGGCTCTGAAATACAGCCTGCTGGGGCTGCTGGTCGGGGCCGGCGAGATCTACGCCGTGGTTCGCTTCGGGAAACTGCTCTTTGGCCGGCACCACCTGCCTATCCCGCCCGGGCAGCGCATCATCTTCACCGAGAGCTCGATTGTGCTGCCCGAGGGGGAGATCCCCTACGAGGAGGTTTTCTACCGGAAAACCGACGCGATCACCCTCCAGGCGAGCCGGGTCGAACTGGTGGATCGCTGTTACCGCGATGCGGCCATCCGACTGACGCCCGACAAATTACGTATCGGTGAGGACGAGTTTGATCCGGAGCAAGTGCCGCACCTGGAAGCGGAATGCGCCCGAACGGAGCTGCCCCGCTGGCGCGTCGCGTGGCTGACCCTCCGGGGACGCGACGTGGAGGCGGAGCGGACGCAACTGGTGCTCCCGCGGGAGGCCATGGGTTTGGGGGACGTAAAAATGATGGCCGCCATCGGCGCCTTCCTGGGGTGGAAAGCGGTGGTTTTCTGCCTGCTGGCCAGCTCGGTCATCGGTGCGGTCGTCGGAGTGACGCTCATCGCCATCGGAAAACGCGCCTGGTCCTCGCGCCTCCCCTTCATCCCCTATATCGCCCTGGGGGCGATCCTCTGGCTTTTTGGCGGGTGGCGCATGGTGGCCTGGCTAGTCGGGCGGTGAGCCGGGCTAGCCGCACTGGGCCTGCTGGCGCAAGGCATGATCCGCCAGCACCAGGGCCGTCATCGCCTCGACGATCGGGACCGCCCGCGGGAGGACGCAGGGATCATGCCGGCCACGCCCTTTGAGGGTGGTGTTCTGGAAACGGACATCTACCGTCTCCTGCTCCACCATCACCGTGGCCACCGGCTTGAACGCGACGCGGAAATAAATCGTTTGCCCGTTCGAGATGCCGCCCTGGATTCCACCCGACCGGTTGGTGGTCGTATAGACCTGGCCGC
>Ga0316222_1005366_pt1 | contig 11007 bp, 11 predicted proteins | sample TBH18011metaG_FD_206008 | JGI IMG/M metagenome (GOLD analysis project Ga0316222, IMG submission 206008) | Freshwater microbial communities from Trout Bog Lake, Wisconsin, USA - TBH18011 | ecosystem: Environmental > Aquatic > Freshwater > Lake > Hypolimnion/Profundal zone | place: USA: Wisconsin... | reverse complement strand
GATTCCGAGCGCCGGTTCTTCGCCACTGTGGCGCCGCTCGGCTTCATCCTGTTCGGCCGCAACGTCGACTCGCCCGAGCAGGTTGCCGCCCTGGTGGCGTCCTTGCGCGACAGCGTGGGCCGCGCCGACGCCCCGGTGCTGATCGACCAGGAGGGCGGAAGGGTGCGGCGGCTGAAGCCGCCCCATTGGCGTGACGCCCCGGCCGGCGAGCCCTTCGCCCGATTGGCCGCCCGCGATCCGGCGGCGGCGGCGGCGGCGCTTCGGCTCAATTACCGGCTGATCGGCCGCGAACTGGCGGCGCTCGGCATCGACGTCGATTGTGCCCCGGTGCTTGACGTGCCGGTGCCCGGCGCCCACGACGTCATCGGCGACCGTGCCTTCGGCCATGACGCGGCCACCGTCGCCGCCCTGGGCCGGGCGGCGCTGGAAGGATTGCTCGACGAGGGCGTTATCGGGGTGGTCAAACACATCCCCGGCCATGGCCGCTCGATGGTCGACAGCCACCTGGCGTTGCCGGTGGTCACCGCGACCCGCGCCGAGCTGGAAGCGCAGGATTTCCCGCCGTTCCGGGCTTTGGCCGACGCGCCGTGGGCGATGACCGCCCATGTCGTCTATCAAGACATCGACCCGAATGCGCCGGCCACCACTTCGGCCAAGGTGATTGGCGAGATCATCCGGGGCCTGATCGGCTTCGACGGCGTGCTGGTGTCCGACGACCTGTCGATGAAGGCGCTGGGCGGCGAGTTCGGTGACCGTACTCGCGCCGCCCTCGATGCCGGCTGCGACGTGGTGCTCCACTGCAATGGCGACATGGCCGAAATGTCGGCGGTGGCCCAGGCAGTGCGGCCGTTGACCGAGATCGCCCAGGAACGTCTGGCCAGCGCCATCGCCGCCAAGCGCCGGCCGGCGCCGTTCGACGTCGCCGCCGCGTCGCAAGCGGTGGCCACCGCGCTGGGGGGAGCATGAACCATCTGATCGGCATCCTGCTGCAGGTCACCGTCTGGGCGCTGCCGGTCATCTTCGCCGTCACCCTCCACGAAGCCGCCCACGGCTACGCCGCCCTGGCGCTGGGCGACGACACCGCGCGTCGGATGGGGCGGCTGTCGCTCAACCCGCTGCGCCATGTCGATCCGTTCGGGACGATCATCTTGCCGGCGCTGCTGCTGGTCATCGGCGGCATGATGTTCGGCTGGGCCAAGCCGGTGCCGGTCAATTTCAACAAGCTGAGGGGTGGGCGCCTAGGGATGGCGGCGGTGGCCGCCGCCGGGCCGGTGACCAACCTGGCACTGGCGCTGGTTGCGGTGCTGGCCACCCGGGTGGTGACGCTGCTCCCCGATGGCGGCCAGCAATGGCTGGCGCTCAACCTGCGCAACGCCCTGCAAATCAACCTGTTGCTGGTGGTGTTTAACCTGATCCCGATTCCGCCGCTGGATGGCGGCCGGGTGGTGGTCGGGCTGCTGCCCAGGGCGCTGTCGGTGCGCTGGGCGCGGCTCGAACAGGTCGGCCTGTTCATCATCCTGGGCGGGCTGTTCGCGCTGCCGATGCTGGGCAACGCGCTGGGGATTGATCTTGACCTGTTCGGCCACGTCCTCAATGGCGCCGTCGCCTGGCTGTGGCACCATCTGGTGGCATTGGCCGGGCCAAGGTAACGGGCGATGGCCGAGCAGGAAGTCCTGTGGGAACAGCCGGCGACCAATGACGAGCGGCCCAACGATGAACGGCTGCTGCTCGACCTCGAAGGCTACGAGGGGCCGCTCGACGTCCTCCTGACCTTGGCCCGCGACCAGAAGGTCGACCTGACCAAGATCTCCATCCTGCGCCTAGCCGACCAGTACCTCGCCTTCGTCATGCGGGTGCGGCACCAGCATCTCGATCTGGCCGCCGAATATTTGGTGATGGCCGCCTGGCTGGCCTATCTCAAATCGCGCCTGCTGTTGCCGGAACCCGAGGCACTACCCGAAGGTGAGCTGTCGGCAGCCGAGATGGCCGAGGCCCTGGCCGCCCGCCTGCGCGCCCTCGAAGCCATCCGCCAGGCGGGGGCCAAGCTGATGGCGCTGCCCCGGCTGGGCCGCGATTTCCATGCCCGCGGCGAACCCGAGGATTTCGGCGACGTCACTCACTCGATCTACGATGTCGGCCTCTACGACCTGTTGAAGGCCTATGCCGACCACGTGGTGCGCACCTCGGTGCGCACGCTCCACGTCGAGCCGGCCGATCTGTGGTCGGTCGACGACGCCCTGCAACGGCTGGAGCGCCTGTTGGGCGGCATGCCCGATTGGTCGGTGCTGTCGGCCTATTTGCCAGCGTTCGAGGGCGATTCCCTGAAAATGCGCTCCGCCGTCGCCGCCACCTTCGTCGCCTCGCTCGAATTGGCCCGCCAGGGCCGCCTGGTGCTGCGCCAGGACGGCGGCGCCTATTCGCCGATCTACGTCAAGGCGGCGGCGCGGGGGACGGACGAGAACTGGGAAGGGGCACCATGACCATCGATTACGACGCCCTGCGCCTGGTCGAGGCGGTGCTGTTCGGTTCGGCCGCTCCGGTCGATCCCCGCGACCTTGCCGCCCGCCTGCCCGAGGGCGCCGACGTCGCCGCCGTGCTGGCCGAGTTGCAACGCCACTACGCCCCGCGCGGCATCACCCTGGTCGAGCGTGGCGGCAAATGGGCGTTTCGCACCGCGCCGGATTTGACCGACCGCTTGAAGCTGGAATCCACCGAGTTGCGCCGGCTGTCCCGCGCCGCCATCGAGGTGCTGGCCATCATCGCTTACCACCAGCCGGTCACCCGCGCCGAGATCGAGGAGATCCGCGGTGTCGCCCTGTCCAAGGGCACGCTGGACATCCTGTTCGCCGCCGGCTGGATCCGCCCCGGCCGCCGCCGCCAAACCGTGGGGCGGCCGCTGCAATGGCTGACCACCGACGGCTTCCTCGACCATTTCGGGCTTGAGAGCTTGGGTGACCTGCCCGACGTCAAGGAACTCAAGGCGGCCGGTTTGCTCGAAGGCTCCGACACCGCTGGCGCCTATGGTAACCGCGCCGGGGCGGGGGGGCCGCCGGTCGACACCGGCGAACTGGCGGACGAGCCGGAGGAGGAGGGGCTCGACGAGGAGGATCTGCTGGGGTTGGGGGAGTAGGTCCTCCTCAATACGGCCACAGCCCTTCCGCCGCCAATCGTTTGCGGAGCGTGATCGCGCGGGCCTGGGCGTCGAGGTAGGCATCCGGCACCATGCGGTAATAGTCGCCAACGCGGGTTGCGCGCGGCCATGCCTCGATCATCAGATTGCCGTATTCCTCGGGGGCGGGGTCGCCGCGACGGTCGTTGGGCTGATCGAGATGGAGCAGGTGCAGCCATGTCAGCCCCTCGGGCCAGTCCGGGGCGACGACTTTGCCGCGGATCAGCAGGGTCGACAGCGAGTATTGCGCCATGCGGTTGCCGCGCTCGGCCGCCTTGCGGATCTGCGCCACCCCGGCCTCGGCATCGGCGGGCCGGCCGCGCCCCTGCAAGGTCAGCAGGCCGAGCACCGCCATGCCCTCCGGGTTGCCCTGGGCGGCGGATGCCTGGGCCAGGCGCAAGGCCTCGGCATCGTCGCGGCGAAGGCCGCGACCGATGGCGGTCAGATGGGCCAGCCGGGCCTGGCCACCGGCATGGCCAGCTTTGGCCGCCTGGCGGAAGAAGCGAATCGCAATCGGCAAATCGGGGCGAAAGCCGAGCTCGCGGTTCAGCATCGGCACCAGCCCGAGGGCGAAGTCGTCGGCGCGGCGGTGATAGAGTAGCCCCATTCGATAGGCGGCGTCGCCGTCGCCCCGCTTGGCCAAACGTCGGCAGTAACGCAGGGTTTCCGGAATCACGTTCCGCGGCGTCACCGAAAGCCGGCAAAGTGCGGCGGTGGCGCCGGGAACGCCGTTATCTGCCCAATTGTCCAACCAGGAGCCATCGTAGGGATCCCCGTGCCAGCCGGGGATAGTTGCCCCCAGAGCCAGGGTTTCCACCGCAGCTCGCCCGCCTCTGCCAAGGCCACCGGGCATCCTCACAAAAAGGTCGCCGACGTCCTTAGCCGTCGCCTCGCCAGCAGCGAATTTATCCACGATCGCGATCCCTTCAAGGGCGGCAATGGCCGGATCATTGGTCCGGTCGATATCCTCACGCCACCGCTTCCGCCGCTCCAGGTCCGTCGTAGGCCACCATGCCGTGACGCGCGCCAGCGGATCGCCGTCATCGGCGAGTTGGAGGAGGAATGCGTTCTCAATGGTGTATCGCCAAGCGGGCTCGAAGCCGGACGACCGGAATGCCTTGGGCAGCGGCAACGGCGCGTCCTCAATGTAGATCTCATTGCCGATTGCCGGGATCGATCCAGCCAGCAGGCATGATACGATTACGATGAGGATCCGCATCTCTTCCTCCTTCCCATTCTCTATTCCCTGGCGGCCTTATTTCGGACCAGGGGACTTTCGGTGGCCGTAAACCCATTTCGGACTCTCGTACCACTCACCTTCCACGCATGTTTTCGGTGTCCCGTTCTTTGTCGTCTTGTTCCAAGGGCCATCGCCCCGTCCATCTCGGTGATGGATAGTGTCCCCCTCAACTATCGGACACCGGGTGCTGGACCCCTTCGGGGTTTGGTCCAGCGGCGTCCGCCGCCCCTCATTGCTGACCTTCCGCACGTTCGAGCCGCTGGCGAAGCGGCCATCGGGACCAAGATTTTTATTCTTAGTTTGTTCTCCTGCAAGAAATAGTTTTTGCGGGCATGGCGCTCCGCTCGCATGGATATAGGGGCGGGTGCTGCATTCGCAACGTCAACCCGTAACGCTAAATTACGAAAGCGCCTATATGCCCCCTAAATTACGCGAATGCGAATGTTCTGGCGATGCGAAACACGTTCCACACCCCCGCGCACGCGCCTTTTCCAGTTTGCTCGGCTCAGACCCTCCGGGGCGGTTGCGGTGGCCTTCGGCATTTGCGATGATCCGCGCCGACCTTTACCGATGTCGTGGCTGGGAGAGACGTTTCATGGGTGGCTTATCAATTGGACACTGGCTGCTCGTCGCGGTGGTCCTGCTGCTGGTGTTCGGCGGCCGCGGTAAGATCTCGGGCGTCATGGGCGACTTCGCCAAGGGCATCAAGGCGTTCAAGGAAGGGCTGAAGGAGGACGATGCGCCCGCCGCCGCCGCCGAGCCGCCGCCGGCCCAGCCGCGCGCCATTGAGGGCGAGGCCAAGCCGGCCGAGACCCGCGACACCGCCGCCAAGCATTGATGTGACGGGCGGGACGCGCGCGCATGTTTGATTTCGGCTGGGACGAAATGGCCTTGATCGCGGTGGTCACCTTGATCGTGATCGGGCCGAAGGATCTGCCCAAGGTGCTGCGCCAGGCCGGACGCTGGTCGAGGAAGGCGCGCGACATGGCCGCCGAGTTCCAGCGCGGCGTCGACGAGATGATGCGCGAATCCGAGCTCAAGGAAGTCAAGAGCCAGCTGGACAAGGTCACCGACACCAACGCGCTGCGCGCCAAGGTCGAGGCGGCCATCGATCCCACCGGCGCCATCGCCCGTGGCGTCGCAATGCCGCCGCTCGACGCCGGGCTCAAGGGCGAAATACCCAAGCCAGAAGCTCCGGCTGAGATCGACCCAGAAACCCCCGCCCATCCGCCCGCGCCGTGACCGAAGCCGTTCCCCCCGACGACCATTCGATGCCGCTGCTCGACCATCTGCTCGAACTGCGCCGCCGCCTGATCTGGTCGATGGTGGCCTTCATTCTCTGCTTCGGGCTGTGCTACGCCTTTTCCAAGGACATATACGGCTTCCTGGTGCGGCCGTTGGCCGACATCCTGGCCGGCCAGGGCGGCGGCGAGCGCCGCATGATCTACACCGCCCTGACCGAGGCCTTCTTCACCCACATGAAGGTGTCGGCTTTCGCCGCCGCCTTTCTCTGCTTCCCGGTCTGGGCCGGCCAATTGTGGCTGTTCATCGCCCCCGGCCTCTATCGCCACGAACGTCAGGCCTTCTTCCCCTTCCTGATCGCCACCCCGGTGCTGTTCCTGCTGGGGGCGACGCTGGTCTACGAAGTGATCATGCCGCTGGCGTGGAAGTTCTTCATCTCGTTCGAGGCGGTCGAGGGCGGCCTGCCGATCCAGCTCGAAGCCAAGGTCGGCGAGTATCTGTCCCTGGTGATGACCCTGATCTTCGCCTTCGGTCTGGCCTTCCAGATGCCGGTGCTGCTGACCCTGCTGGCCCGCGTCGGGCTGGTGACCGCGCAAGGCCTGGCCGAAAAACGCCGCTTCGCCATCGTCGGCGTCTTCATCTTCGCCGCCATCGTGACGCCGCCCGACATGATCAGCCAGGTGTCGCTGGCCATCCCCATGGTCGGCCTCTACGAGCTGTCGATTCTATCGGCCAAGTGGGCGGAAAAGCAGCGCCGCGAGGCCGAGCTGGCCGCCGACGAAGCCGACGAGCCGCCCGAGGTCGAAGAGACCGACTTCAACGGCTGAGACAGGGCCGGGCGAGGGGGTGACAACCACCCGCGCCCGGCTTATAAGCCTTCGGTTCCCGCCCCCCTCATCCGAGCACTGCCATGCATGATCTCAAATGGATTCGCGACAACCCGGAGGCCTTCGACCGTGGTCTGGCGCGGCGCGGGCTGGAGCCCGTCGCCGCTCGCCTGATCGCGCTGGACGAGACCCGGCGTGCCGCCCAGACCCGCTTCCAGGAAATGCAGGCGCGGCGCAACGAGGCCTCGAAGCAGATCGGAGGGTTGAAGAAATCCGGCCAGGACGCCACCGCCCTGCTCGATGAAGTCGCCGCCTTGAAGGAACGCATCCCCGCCGCCGAGGCCGAGGATAAGGCATCGGGCGCCGAGATCGACGATCTGCTGACCCGGCTGCCCAACCTGCCCGGCGACGACGTGCCCGATGGCGCCGATGAAAACGCCAATGTCGAGCTGAAGCGCTGGGGCACGCCCCGCGCGTTCTCCTTCACGCCCATTGAGCATGATTCCATCGGCGACAAGCTGGGGCTGATGGATTTCACCGCCGCCGCCAAGCTGTCGGGCGCCCGGTTCGTCGTGCTGAAGGGGGCGCTGGCCCGGCTGGAACGGGCCTTGGCCAATTTCATGCTCAATCTGCAGACCGAAACCCACGGCTACACCGAGATCAATCCGCCGATCCTGGTCAAGGACACCGCCCTGTTCGGCACCGGCCAGCTGCCCAAATTCGGCGAGGATTTGTTCCGCACCAATTCCGACCACTGGCTGATCCCCACCGCCGAGGTGCCGCTGACCAACCTCTATGCCGACGAGATCGTCGATCTGGCCAAGCTGCCGATCCGCATGACCGCGCTGACGCCGTGCTTTCGCTCCGAGGCGGGGGCGGCGGGCAAGGACACCCGCGGCATGATCCGCCAGCACCAGTTCATGAAGGTCGAGATGGTCTCGATTGCCCATCCCGATTTTTCCGATGCCGAGCACCAGCGCATGACTGCTTGCGCCGAAGCGGTGCTGGAAGCCCTGAACCTGCCCTATCGCCGTATCGTGCTGTGCACCGGCGACATGGGCTTCTCGGCGCGCAAGACCTATGACATCGAGGTCTGGCTGCCCGGCCAGAATCGCTACCGCGAGATTTCGTCCTGCTCCAATTGCGGCGACTTCCAGGCGCGGCGGATGAAGGCGCGTTTCCGTCCCGAGGGCGAGAAGGGCACCCGCTTCGTCCACACCTTGAACGGCTCCGGCCTGGCGGTCGGCCGCACCCTGGTGGCGGTGCTGGAGAACTACCAGCAGGAGGACGGCTCGGTGGTGGTTCCGGATGCGCTGAAGCCCTTCATGGGCGGTATCGAGGTCATCCGCTGACATGTTCGCCGCCATCGCCGACCTCAGCCATGCCCGCATCCTGGTGTCCAACGACGACGGCATCAACGCGCCCGGCATTAAGATCCTGGAAAGGGTGGCGCGCTCGCTGTCCAAGGACGTCTGGGTGGTGGCGCCCGAGCACGAGCAATCGGCCGCCGGCCATTCGCTGACCATCCGCCGGCCGCTCCGGATCCGGCGGCTATCGCCGCGCCGCTTCGCCGTCGACGGCACCCCCACCGATTCGGTGCTGCTGGGGGTCAACCACATCATCAAGGGCCGCCGCCCCGATCTGGTGCTGTCGGGAATCAATCGCGGCGGCAATTTGGGCGACGACATCACCTATTCCGGCACGGTGGCGGCGGCGATGGAGGCGGTGATCCTCGGCATTCCGGCCATCGCCTTTTCCCAGCACACCACCCCCGACCACCCGATCCGCTGGTCCACCGCCGAGCATTGGGCCCCCGAAATCATCCGCCGCGCCACCGCATTCGGCTGGGGCCGCAACGTGCTGATCAACGCCAATTTCCCCGATGTCGTCGCCGCCCAGGTCAGCGGCATCGAGGTTACCCGCCAGGGCAAGCGCAAGATCGGCGATCAGCTGGCCGAGCGGTTGGATCCGCGCGGCGAGCCCTATATCTGGATCGGCGCCCAGCGCACCGAGGACCGTGGCGCCGCCGGTACCGATCTCGAGGCGATCTATCGCGGCGCCGTCTCGGTGACGCCGCTTTGCGTCGACCTCACCGACCACGAATCCATGCGGGCGCTGGCGCCGGTTTTCGCCTGACGGGGAGACTGGCGTGGCTGTGGTCGATTCCCGTATCACCCGATTGCTGGCCGAGCTGGAAAAGGCCGGAATCGGCGATCTCCGCGTGCTCGCCGCCATCGAGCGGGTGCCGCGCGACCGCTTCGTGGTGCGCGGCCTGATCGACCAGGCCTGGGAGAACTCGGCGCTGCCGATCCATTGCGGCCAGACCATCAGCCAGCCGCTGGTGGTGGCGCTGATGACCCAGGAACTGGCGGTGGGCGAGCGGATGAAGGTGCTGGAGATCGGCACCGGCTCGGGCTACCAGACGACGGTGCTGTCCGGCCTATGCCGCCGCGTCTACACCATCGAGCGCCACCGGCCGCTGCTGAAGGAGGCCGAGCAGCGCTTTCGCGAATTGGACCTCCACAACGTTACCACCCGCCATGGCGACGGCTCGCGCGGCTGGCGCGAGCAGGCCCCGTTCGACCGCATCATGGTCACCGCCGCCGCCCACGACGTGCCGCCGGCCCTGGTCGCCCAGCTGAAAGTCGGCGGCATCATGGTGTTGCCGGTGGGCGACAATTCGTTCCAGGACCTGGTCAAGGTCACCCGCACCGAAGCCGGATTCGACATCCGCGCGTTCCTGCCGGTCCGCTTCGTGCCGCTGGTCGAGGGCGTGGCGGAGGAGTAGCCGCCCCCATCCGCCGGAGGGCGTTATGGCATCTGCGCCAACCCGACCTGGTTGGGCTGTCTGCTAAAACCACCTCTGCTGGACGGCGGGAAAGGGCGTGGGATGGCAATCGACTGCGAGATCGCGCCGTGCCCCGAGCCGTCACGGCTGGAACCGGTCTGGCGCGAGCTGGAAGCGCGGGCCGAGCCGTCGTTCTTCCTGTCCTGGGCCTGGATCGGCACCGTGGTGGCGACCAAGGCGCCGCCGCAATCGCTGCTGACCGTCCGGCGGGCCGGGCGGGTAGTGGGACTGGCGCTGCTGGGGCGGCGCAAGGGGCGCCGCTTCGATCGGCTGCGCACCCCCTCGTTGCATCTCAACGAGACCGGTGATCCGGTCCGGGACGCGGTAATGTGCGAATACAACGGCGTCTTGGCCGAAGCTGGCGCCGAGGCCGAGGTGGTTGCGGCGGCGCTCGCCGCCCTGGTCGGACTGGATTGGCGCGAGCTGTATCTGTCCGGAATAGCGCCGGAGCTGGCCGAGCTGTGCCGGCGGCGCGGGCTGGGCCTGCGCATTCTGCGCGCGCATCTGGCGCCCTTGGCCGATTTCGCCACCATGGCGGCGGGCGATCCGCTCGAGTCCTTGTCGCGCAACAGCCGCCAGCAGATCCGTCGCTCGCTCAAGCTTTACGCCATGCGCGGCGAGCCGGTGCTGGAGCGAGCCGCCGACGCGGCCGAGGCGCTGGCCTGGTTCGACGACCTCGCCGCCGCCCATACCGTCGCTTGGCGCCGGCGCGGCCGGCCCGGCGCCTTCGCCGATCCCGGCTTCGTCGCCTTCCACCGCCGGCTGATCGACGCCAGCTTCGCCGACGGCATTGTCGATCTGCTGCGGGTGCGGGCGGGGAGCAGCGAGATCGGCCATCTGTACAATTTCCGCTATCGCGGCTGGGGCTATTCCTATCAAAGCGGCTTCGCCTTCGAGGAGGACGACCGCTATAAGCCGGGCCTGGTTTGCCATCTGCTGGCGCTGCGCCATTACCGCGCCGAGGGCATGGCCGGCTACCGCTTCCTCGCTGGCGACAGCCGTTACAAGAACAGTCTGGCCACCGGCAAGGACGAGTTGCTGTGGCTGGCCGTCCACCGCGCCGACCCGCTCCATCGGCTGGAGGATTTGGCGCGGCGGTTGCGCGAAAGGATGGGGCGATGAAGATCCTTTATCATCACCGCATCGCCTCCAAGGACGGCCAGGACGTCCACATCGAGGAAATGATCGCCGCCTTTCGCCGCCAGGGCCACCAGGTGCTGCTGGTCGGCCCCGAATCCACCACCAATGCCGCCTTCGGCCATGACGGCGGCTGGGTGGCGCGGCTCAAGCGGCGGCTGCCCCAGGCGCTCTATGAACTGGTCGAGCTGGCCTATTCGATCCCGGCCTATCGCCGGCTGAGGCGGGCCTACGACTCGTTCCAGCCCGATCTGCTTTATGAGCGCTACAACCTCAACTTCCTCGCCGGGCTGTGGCTGAAGTGGCGCACCGGAATCCGCACCGCCGTCGAAGTCAATTCGCCACTGGCCGAGGAGCGCGGCGCCCATGACGGCCTGGCGTTGAGAAAGATGGCGGTGTGGAGCGAGCGGGCGGTATGGCGCGGCGCCGACCTGACCCTGCCGGTGACCGGCGTGCTGGCCGGCCACTTGCGCCAGGCCGGGATCGGTTGGGAGCGCATCCTGGTGATCCCCAACGGCGTCGACCGTCGGCGTTTTCCGCCGCG
>Ga0316222_1005364_pt1 | contig 11009 bp, 12 predicted proteins | sample TBH18011metaG_FD_206008 | JGI IMG/M metagenome (GOLD analysis project Ga0316222, IMG submission 206008) | Freshwater microbial communities from Trout Bog Lake, Wisconsin, USA - TBH18011 | ecosystem: Environmental > Aquatic > Freshwater > Lake > Hypolimnion/Profundal zone | place: USA: Wisconsin... | reverse complement strand
AGCCGAAGGGCAGCAGCATCCACAGCACCGACCGGCGCGGCAGCGCGCTGTCCAGCAGCATCCACAGCCCCAGGACCGGCACGATCAGGATGTTGCCCTTGGGCGCCACCGCGACGCAGAGGGTGGCGAGGATCGCCGCCAGGGCCGGCCGGCGTTGCAGCCCGAGGAACAAGGCCGCCATGCCCAGGATATGGCCGATGCCGGTGGGCGTGGGGGTGATGAAGGAGACCGGGGTGGCGCGGGCGCCCTCCACCAGCTTGGTGTAGAAGAAGCAACTGATCAGTGCCGCCAGCAGCGCCAGGGTCCGGTCGCCATCGGTCAGGCGGTCGCGCACCGCCACCACCGCGCCGAAGAACAGCAGGCTATTGAGGACGAGGTGAAGGCCGAGGCCGATCAGGTCGTTCTCGATGGGAAGCTGGGTGAAGAACAGGAACGGATAGAAGATCGACGCCCGCATATAGGTGGAATTGTGCAGGTGGATGTCGAGCGGGAACAGGCCGGGGTCGCGGGCCTTGGCCAGCATGGGCAGGTAATGCTGATAGGGAGGCATGTAGCCGAGATAGGTGGCGAACACGAAGACCGCGAAGGCCGCCAACATCAGACCGGTTTCCCGACGCATCATCCCTGGACCTGCCATAAACCCATCCCTGTTTTATTGCCCCTCAATCGCCGGGCGGGCGCATCCGCGCCCTTGGCTGGGGAACCGGCGGACGAAACCTTTGCGCCCGAACTTGGCATCGGGCAAAGTCGCGCCGACGCCAGTCATTTCAAGCGGGGCAGGATACTCATGTCGGTTTCACCGGTCCAGCAAAGTCGTTCAAGCGAGTGGGCCGAGCAATGGGCCATGTTTTCCGACGACGAGCGGTTTCTGTTCGACGAATGGATCAGGCCGGCGACGACCGAGGATTTCCGCCATAAGGACGTGCTGGAATGCGGTTGCGGCGGCGGCCATCACACCCCGCACATGGCCGAGGTGGCGCGTTCGGTCACCGCCGTCGATCTGAACTGCGCCGACCTGGCCCGCCAGCGTTGCGCCGGGCTCGGCAATGTCGCCTTCGTCGATGCCGATCTCGCCACCATGGATCTGGGCCGCCAATACGACGTGGTGATCTGCATCGGGGTGATCCATCACACCGACGATCCCGACGCCACCTTCCGCAACCTCTACCGCCACTGCAAGCCGGGCGGCCGGGTGATCATCTGGACCTACAGCGCCGAGGGCAACGCCCTGGTGCGCTACGGTGTCGAGCCGGTGCGCAAGCTGGTGCTGCGCCACCTGTCGCGCAAGGCCCTGGTGGCGGTCGCCAGCGTGGTGACCGCCCTGCTTTATCCCATCGTCTACAGCCTCTATCTGCTGCCGTTGAAAGTCCTGCCCTATTGGGAGTATTTCGCCAATTTCCGGCGCATGGGCTTCGAGCGCAACATGCTCAACGTGTTCGACAAGCTGAACGCCCCCCAGACCCGCTTCACCACCCGCGCCAAGGCCGGGCAGTGGATGAGTCCGGAGCGGTTCGAGCCGGGCAGCATCTCCATCCAGCCCTATGTGGGGGTCAGCTGGAGTCTGGTCGGCATCAAGAAGGGTGAAGCATCATGACCAAGATCGTCGGCCTCGTTCCCGCCCGCATGGCGGCCAGCCGGTTTCCCGGCAAGCCCATGTTTCCGCTGTGCGGCCGTCCCATGCTGGAGCATTGCTTCCTGCGGGCCGGCCTGTTTCCGCGCTGGGATGCCCTGGCCATCTGCACCTGCGACGACGAGATCAGGTCGTTCGGCGAGGCCCAAAGCTGGCCGGTGATCTGGACCAGGAACACCCATACCCGGGCGTTGGACCGCGTCGCCGAGGCCGCGGCCAAATGCGGCGTTCCCCTGGCCGACGACGACATCGTGGTCTGCGTCCAGGGCGACGAACCCATGCTGCATCCCGACATGATCCAGGCGGTGGTCGCGCCGTTCGACGCCGATCCTAGGGTGCGGGGCACCATGCTGGGCGTCCATATCACCGACGAGGGGATGTGGCGCAATCCCGACATCGTCAAGATCGTCCACGACCTCAAGGGCAACGTGCTCTACACCTCGCGCAGCCCCATTCCCTATGCCAAGGCCTTCACTCCCGCCCTGGAAGCCCGCCGGGTCGGCGGCATCTTCGGCTTCCGCTGGGAGGCGTTGCGCTGGTTCACCGAGACCGCGGAATCGCCGCTGGAAAAGAAGGAGTCCTGCGACTCCAACCGCATCCCCGACAATGGCTGGTTCCAGCGCATGGCGCCCTATCCGGCGGTGAACTACTTCTCGGTGGACAGTCCGGCCGACGCCGATACGGTGGAACGGCACATGCGGGCCGACCCGCTGTGGGGCACGTATTGATGGCCGTTGCTCCGGCGGTTCGGCTGGCCGTTGTCTTCGATCTCGACGGGACCCTGATCGACAGCGCCCCCGACGTGCGGGCGGCGCTCAACCATCTGCTGGCCGAGGAGGGGCGCCGCCAGCTCAGCCTGCCCCAGGTGCAGGACCTGGTGGGCGAGGGCGCCGCGGCGCTGATCGAACGCGCCTGGACCGTCACCGGGACCAAAGCGCCGGCGGCGGCGGTGACGGCGCTGGTGGAGCGCTATCTCGCCCACTACCGGGCCTGCCCCGCCGGGCAGACCGTGGTTTACGACGGGGTGGTGCCCCTGCTGGAGCGCCTGGGGGCCGAGGGCATCAGCCTGGGCATCTGCACCAACAAGCCGCAGCGCATGACCGAGATCGTGCTCCATGCCCTGGGGCTGTCGCGCCACTTCGCCGCGATTCTGGGGGGCGACTTTCCCCGCCGCAAGCCCGATGGCGAGCATATCCGCGAGACCTTGCGCCGCATGGGGGCCGAGGGGGTTCCGGCGCTTTATGTGGGCGATTCCATCACCGATGTGCGGGCGGCGCGCGATGCCGGCCTGCCGGTGGTGGCGGTGGATTGGGGCTATGCCCGCATGCCGGTGGCGCAATTGGGGGCCGACCGGCTGATTTCCAGCTATGCCGAACTTCCGGCGGTGATCGGAGAGCTGCTGCCATGAGGGTTGTGGTCGCGTCGCGGTCTTTTTCCAGACATCCCATCCTGAGGGCGGAGTTGCTGGCGCGTTTTCCCGATGCCAGCTTCAACGATGCCGGCAAGAGCCTGGCCGGCGAGGCGTTGATCGCCCATCTCAGGGGCCACGACGCCGCCATCACCGCCCTGGAGCGGCTGGACGAATCCCTGTTCGAGGCGCTGCCCGAACTCAAGGTGATCGGCAAATACGGTGTCGGCCTCGACATGATCGATCTCGACGCCATGCGCCGCCACGGGGTCCGGCTGGGTTGGACCGGCGGCGTCAACAAGCGCTCGGTGTCGGAGCTGGTGATCGCCATGGCCATCGCCCTGCTGCGCCATGTCCCCCAGGGCAATCTGGAAGTGCGGGCCGGCGGGTGGCGGCAACTGCAGGGGCGCCACCTGTCGGGGCGCTGTGTCGGCATCATCGGCTGCGGCCATATCGGCAAGGACCTGACGCCGCTGCTGAAGGCGTTCGGCTGCACCGTGCTGGCCCACGATATCCGCGACTATGCCGCGTTCTACGCCGCCCATGGGGTGGAAAAGGTCGGACTCGACGACCTGCTGGCCCGTGCCGATGTGGTGACCCTGCATCTGCCGCTGGACGCCTCCACCACCTCCATCCTGTCGGCGGACAAGCTGGGGCTGATGCGACCCGATGCCATCCTGATCAATTGCGCCCGTGGCGGATTGCTGGACGAGGCGGCGCTGAAGACCATGCTGGTGACCGGCAAACTGGCCGGCGCCGGCCTCGACGTGTTCAACGGCGAGCCGCCCGAGGATCGCCAATTGCTGGGCCTGCCCAATGTGCTGGCGACCCCCCATATCGGCGGCAGCGCCGAGGAGGCGGTGCTGGCCATGGGCCGCGCCGCCATTTCCGGCCTGTTCCAGGCGGTGGTGCCGCAGCCGGGTTCGGAGGTCTGGCTGGCGGCGGGTTTGGGATGATGGCGTCATTGGGCAGCGCAATTGCATATGGAGCGAAGCGACTATGCGCGTTGAGCGCGCCGTAGCGTTGTCGAAAGCGGAGCGAAGACAAAAGCGAGGAAGCCCGAGGGCGCGCAAGCGCCCGCCGGCACATGAGGCGCATTTATCAATCAGGGCAATCGCCATATGCGATTGCCCTACGTCATTGGGTTTTGACCCTGGGCCTCCAGTCATATAACCTTGCGGTGACGGAGACGCCGAACCGCGTTCCGACTCGTTGCATCCTTTGACCCTTGGCTCTGCCGGTGGGAGTACGAATGTTCAAGCGCAAGTCGATCGACGCTCAAGTCGGTGACATGTTCATCAAGGCCCATGACACCAAAAAGAATCTCTGGGTGGTGGAGAAGCTTTTCGAGCATGTGGATGGGATCATGCATGCCCGGCTGTTCAACAAGAACCAGCCGAAAACCATGATTACGATTTCCGCCACCACCTTGACCGATCCCGATTTCTTCGTTCGCGCTCCGGTCGCCGTCAACGATTGAACCCGACGCGGCGAGTCGCGAGAGGGGCTCGTCGTCATGACACGTTGCGGAAGGCGTCCATGAGGCCGCATATCAAGATCGCCACGCCCTGCTATGGCGGGCTGGTTACCCAGCTCTACATGTTGTCGGTGGTCCGGCTGATGCAAGAGGGGCCGGGGCTGGGCTTCGATGTGGGGCTGTCGCTGCTGGGCGGCGATGCCCTGGTGTCGCGGGCGCGGGCGACTCTGGTGGCGGATTTCATGGATTCGCCCGAGGCCACCCATCTGCTGTTCATCGATGCCGATATTTCCTTCGCGCCCGATCAGGTGAAGCGGCTGCTGGATGCCGACAAGGATTTCGCCGCCGCCTTCTATCCCATGAAGCTGGTGGATTGGGCGCGCCTGCCCCAGCGTTGCGTCGAGGGCGAATCCCTCCAGACGGCGGGCCTGTCCTATGTGGGCACATTGTGCCAGGGCGAGGCGCTGACGGTGGAGGGGCGGTTCGCCACCGCCGTTTACGCCGGCGGCGGCTTTCAACTGGTGCGGCGCGCCGCGATCCAACGCCTGTTCGACGCCTATCCCGAGACCCGCTTCACCGCCACCCATGCCTATCCGGCGCCGCCTGCGGCCAGCGCCAACCTTTACGCCCTGTTCGAAAGCATGGTGGACGGCCAGACCGGCGTCTATGTCAGCGAGGACTACGCCTTCTGCCGGCGCTGGCGCAATCTGGGCGGCGAGATCTGGCTGGACCTGGATTCGCGCCTGACCCATACCGGACCGCAGAACTTCGCCGGTGATTTCGCCCCCCGTACCGCCGCCGGCGTCGCCGGGGCCAGCGGTCGCTAGGGCGACCCTAGAAAGAAATAGCCCTCGCCGGGCGCTCGCTCCGCTCGCTTGGCCGCGCCCTCAATGGGCGCTGAAGCCGCCCCGTTTCATACATTGCGGGTCGGTCGGCCCGGTGGGCGGCTAACCGGCTTGCCTGCCTGATGGCCTCAGCCTCGGACGCCAAAGCGGCCGGAGCCAGATCGATCACCGCAGAAAACAGGGATTCGACTTCGGGCAGCGCGGCCAGAACCTCGGCGGCGGTCGGGCCGATATCATCATCACCGGGATAGCGGCTGATGATGTACCAGCGCGAGACGTAGCTGAGGGAAAACGGCGCGGCGACCAGAACCGGCCAGTGACGGCGGGCCAATTCCGCCAGGGTGTCGAGGTCGTGGGTCTTCCGCACATCCTGCCGGGCGGCGACGAGCAAGGCTTTCAAGCTCTTCTCGATGGCCTGCTGGAGATGGAACGCGGCCTGCATCGCGATGCCGTCGCGCAGCAGCACCCGCACGGCCCGGATATCGTCCATGGCCCGGTCAAGCCAGCGCAGGGCGTCCTGCCACTGGATGATGTCCTGCTCGTCAGGTCCGCTCATAGACCGTCACCCCATCGCGCAATACGGTATGAGCGAACGAACCGATGGCGCGGGCGCGCGAGGCCAGGACGGATACCCGGTAGGGAATGATATCGACGGGATCATGATAGCCTTCCCTGGCAGCCTGGATCGCCTTGGCCGACATCATTTCCGGTGGCGTGTCGTCGTCCAGTTCCACCACCAGATCGATGTCGCTATCCGGACCGGCATTGCCATGCGCCAGCGAGCCGAACAGGATCACCCGGCGCGGATGGAAGAAGGACACCACGGCATCCAGCAGCGCGGGCGGAACGGAAGGTGACGGTGCGACCGAAGCGGCCATGGAGAATCCTGTCGGCTGAATGAACTGCCGCGAATATAGCACGGTGTTTAGCCATGTGCCGCTGTGGTCACGGAAATTAAGTGTTTTCAGAAGGCCGGCCTGCCGTTTTGATCAAGGCGAGGCTGTTTCTGACTCGGACCTTGCCGACCCCGGCCGGTCTCACCAGAATGACGACCCTTCGCAGGGTCCGGTAAAAGTATCGTGGAATTCCGCTATTTTCATCCAGGGCGGGTCGGCGCGTTAGCGTCGGTGGGAACTCTGTGGTCAATCTTCTTTCAGCCATATCCGAGAAGGAAAAGGGCGCATACCCGGGGTATGTGACCTTTTCCGCCCAAGCCCTAAGCCAAGGCGTCGATGGTGCCGGCCAGGGCGATATCCTTGGGGGTGACGCCGCCGGCATCGTGGGTGGCCAGGGTGATCTCCACCCGATTCCACACATTGGTCCATTCGGGATGGTGGTTCATGCGCTCCGCCGCCAGGGCCACCCGGGTCATGAACGAAAACGCCCCGACGAAATCCTCGAAGATGAAGGTCTTGGCGATGGCGTCGCGGCCACGGCAATCGCTCCAGCCGGCCAGTGCGGCGACGGCATCGGCGCGGGCGGATTCGGTAAGCTTGTGGGCCATGAGGAAAGCTCCTTTATATATCCTAGAAACAGTGGGTGCCCCTGGCATGTCCATCAAGGACAGGCTAAATTCTTTTCATGAGCAGAGTCATTCCCCACCACAGCACGCCCCCGTCCTCCACCGATCTGGAGACCATCGCCGCTGCCGAATTCGCCGAGATCCCCGAGGAGCTGCGCCGCTACGCCGCCGACGTGGTCATTCGGGTCGAGGATTTCCCCGATGAGGATGTGGAGCGCGAGATGGACCTGGAAAGTCCCTTCGACCTGCTGGGGCTGTATTGCGGCTCGGCCCAGGATATCCATGCCTTCGGGGGCATCCCCACGGCGGTGGATATGATCTTCCTCTATCGCCGTCCCATCCTGGATTACTGGTGCGAGACCGGCGAGGATCTGCCATCGGTGATCCGGCATGTGCTGATCCACGAAATCGGCCACCATTTCGGCCTGTCCGACGACGACATGGAGCGAATCGAGGACGAGGAGTGACCAGGTGACGTCTCCCCCCGGACTGGACCCCGCGGCACTGTATCGCCGGTGCGATATCGCCCTGTTGCCCTTCACCTCCACCCTGGATCTGGATGAGGACGGCGGGGATGGGCATGCTGCCGCCATCGGCCAGGACCGCGCCGTCGAGGCCATCCGCTTTGCCATCGGCATGCACCATCGCGGCTTCAACCTGTTCGCCCTGGGGGCCGAGGGAACCGGGCGGCGCAATCTGATCCTGCACCATCTGCGCCAGGCGGCGGCGGAGCGTCCGGCCCCCGACGACTGGGCCTATGTGGACAATTTCGCCGACAACACCAAGCCGCGCGCCCTGCGCCTGCCCGCCGGCCGGGCCAGGCTGCTGGAAAAGGATATGGAGCACCTGATCGAGGAGCTGGGTCAGGCGTTGCCGGCGGCATTGGAATCCGAGGAGCACCGGGCCAAGAAGCACCTGATCGAGGAGGAACTGAAGGAGCGCCAGGAAGCCGCGTTCGGCGAGGTCCAGGAACAGGCCGCCAGCCACGCGGTCTCGCTGATCCGCACCCCGGTCGGCCTGGCCCTGGCGCCGATCAAGGATGGCGAGGTCGTCAGCCCCGATGACTTCAAGCAGTTGCCCGAGGAGGAGCAGGACCGCCTGCGCGGCCATATGGAGGCGCTCCAGGCCAAGCTGGAAGAGGTGGTCAAGCAGGTCCCCCGCTGGGAGCGCGACACCCGCGCCCGCATCCGCGAGCTGGAGCAGGAGGTGGCAGCCTATGCCATCTCCCATCTGATGGACGAGGTCAAGGAGCGCTGGACCGATCAGGCGGCGGTGCTGGCCTATCTGGACGACATGGTGCGCGATATCGCCGAAAACGTGGCGGAGTTCCTCGGCAAGGACGAGGACGGCGAAAACGAGGCGGCCCCCCGGCGGCGGCACGGCGGCGGGGCGGGACGGTTCCGCCGCTATCGGGTCAATGTCCTGGTCAACAATTCCGGGATCACCGGCGCCCCGGTGGTGCTGGAATCCCACCCCACCCAGCCCAATATCATCGGGCGGGTGGAATACATCGCCCAGTTCGGCGCCCTGATCACCGATTTCAACCTGATCAAGGCCGGCGCCCTGCACCGCGCCAATGGCGGTTATCTGGTGATGGACGCCCACAAGCTGCTGATGAATCCCTTCGCCTGGGAGGATCTCAAGCGGGCCTTGCGCGACCGCGCGGTCAAGGTGGAATCGCCCGGCCAGTCCCTGGGGCTGATGAGCACGCTCAGCCTGGAGCCGGAGCCGATTCCGCTGGACGTCAAGGTGGTGCTGATCGGCGATCCCACGCTTTATTACCTGCTCAGCCATCACGACCCCGAATTCAGCGACCTGTTCAAGGTCTCCGCCGACTTCGACTGGAAGATGGAGCGCAGCCAGGCCAATGTCATGCTGCTGGCCCGCTCGGTGGCCAGTCTGGTGCGCAAGGAGGAGTTGCGGCCGGTGGATCGCGCCGCCATCGCCCGCCTCATCGAGCAGGCGTCGCGCGATGTGGGCGATTCGCGCAAGCTGTCCACCCATATGGCCAGCCTGGCCGATCTGGTGCGCGAGGCCGATTACTGGGCCGGCCGCGACGGTGCCGCCATGGTGGGTGCCGCCCATGTGGAGCGGGCGGTGGAGGCCTCGATCTATCGCCTCGACCGGGTGCGCGACAGCGTCCAGGACGAGTTGATCGACGGCACCGTCCATGTGGCGACCGATGGCGCGGTGGTGGGGCAGATCAACGGGCTGGCGGTTCTGGATCTGGGCCGCTTCGCCTTCGGCCGCCCCTCGCGCATCACCGCCCGGGTCCATCTCGGCAAGGGCGACGTGATCGACATCGAGCGCGAAGTGCAACTGGGCGGGCCGATCCACGGCAAGGGGGTGCTGATCCTGTCGTCGTTCCTGGCGGCCCGCTTCGGGGGCGAGCGGCCGTTGTCGCTGACCGCCAGCCTGGTGTTCGAGCAGTCCTATGGCGGGGTCGAGGGCGATTCCGCCTCGTCGACCGAGCTTTATGCCCTGCTCTCGGCCCTGGCCGAGCTGCCCATCCGTCAAAGCTTCGCCGTCACCGGCTCGGTCGATCAGTTCGGCCGGGTCCAGGCCATCGGCGGCGTCAACGAGAAGATCGAGGGCTTCTTCGACCTGTGCCGGGCGCGCGGACTGGACGGCAGCCACGGCGTGCTGATTCCGGCCACCAATGTGGGGCATCTGATGCTACGCAAGGATGTGGTCGAGGCCTGCGCCAAGGGGTTGTTCGCCGTCTATCCGGTGGCGACCATCGACCAGGGCATCGAACTGCTGACCGGCCTGCCGGCGGGCGAGGCCGATGCCCGGGGGCGTTATCCCGCTGGGACGGTCAATCGCAAGGTGGCGGCGCGGTTGGCGGCTTTCGCCCGCCGGGTCGACGAGATGGCCGGGCCGCGCCCGGTCGCCGCGGTCAATCGGCCCTGAGCCGGGTGAGGACGCCATGCGCCAATCGCTGACGGCCTTCGCGCTGGTGCTGGCGCTTCTGCTCGCCGGTGGCGGGGCCATGGCCGGTGAACTCAGGGTTCTGGCCCGCGGGTCCTATCTGTCGCCCGAGCTGCTGCGCAAATTCGAACACGAAACCGGCGTCACCGTGGTTATCGACGAGGTGGCCGATCATACCGCCATGATCGAACGGCTGACCGGCGGCCTGTCCGGCGACGACATCGTCTTTCCGCCCGACCATCATGTGGCGGAGCTGATCGAGGGCGGCTGGCTGGAGCGGATCTGGGCCGATCGGCTGCCGGGGTTCTGGAATATCGAGGACCCCTGGCGGTCGCGCTCGTTCGATCCCCGCAACGAATACACCATTCCCCATCAATGGGGCACCACCGCCTTCGCGGTCGATACCTCCATCCACAAGGGCGACATGGACAGCCTCCGGCTGCTGTTCGACCCGCCGCCGGAGATCAATGGCCGCATCGCGGTGCTGGACGATACCGACATGGTGCATCTGGCCCTGCTCTATCTGGGCGAGCCGCGCTGCACCCTCGACCCGGCCAAGCTGGACAAGGCGGTGCGGTTGCTGCTGCCGGTGGTGGCGCGGGCCAGGCTGGTCTCGCCGGCAGGAGTGGTCGACGGTTTGGCCTCCGCCGATGTGGTCCTGGGGGTGGCGTGGAACGGCGACGCCATGCGGGCGCGGGAAAAGCGGCCATCCCTGGCCTATGCCTATCCGCGCGAGGGCAATCTGGTGTGGACCGATGTGATCGCGGTGCCGCGTGATCCGCCCAATCGTGCCAATGCCCTGAAATTCGTCGCCTTCATGCTGAAGCCCGAGAACGCGGCGCTGCAATCCAACTTCAACGGCTATGCCAATATGATCCGGGGCAGCGAGGCCGCCATGCGGCCGCAGGTGCTGGCGGCGCCGGAAATGGTGGCGCCCTGGCCGGCCAAGGTCGGTTTCCATGTGGCGTGCGGCGGCGCGGTGGAACGCCGCCACGATGCCCTTTGGGCCGAGGTCAAGGCGCGCGCGGCCGAATCGCCGCAACGCCTGGGAAATGTTAAGTAGCCACGACCCGCACCGTATGGCTGTCGGGCAGGTTGACCTCCTTGACCCTGGCCACATGGTTGCTCACCACCTCCCAGATCGGCGGACCCTGGGTGGCTTCGTTGACGCTGGCCCAGCCGGAGACCACATAGGA
>Ga0316222_1005359_pt1 | contig 11017 bp, 8 predicted proteins | sample TBH18011metaG_FD_206008 | JGI IMG/M metagenome (GOLD analysis project Ga0316222, IMG submission 206008) | Freshwater microbial communities from Trout Bog Lake, Wisconsin, USA - TBH18011 | ecosystem: Environmental > Aquatic > Freshwater > Lake > Hypolimnion/Profundal zone | place: USA: Wisconsin... | reverse complement strand
TGAAATTATTAATTTTGGAAGTTATCCTGATATTTTTGATTGGCGTGGTGGATTGCGAATCCCTTCGCGCTGTACAGTGTCCTAGCCCCGTTAAGGATTAACCGTATAAGTCTCGCTATAAGTGCTGCCCTCCGCACAGGCATCACGCGCTGTGGGGCTTTCACAAGACACATCGGTGACTTGCGCTTTTAACTCGCCCTTAGCTTCGGGTATAAAATAAAAGCGGAAATTAGGGTCGGCGCTGATGGCAATATCGGTCTTAGCCGTCATAATCGGCTTGTTGTTAAAAGTGACCTGTATTTTTTTAATGAAGTGCGATTTTTTAACAAAACGCGTCACTTGGTCCATTTGCATCCCGGTCAGGTTGGGGTGGCTAATCAGCAACTGCACCATGCTCGGTTCGGCGGTTTTAAGCCCGTCATCGACACGGAACTTCATTTTCCCCAAACGCGCCATAGCCGCATCCAAATCCGCACCCACCGGCGCTGAACAACCGCCGCTGGCCTTAACAAACTTTTTCGCCATCACCAATTGCCCGTTATTAAGCTCGGCAATGGCGCGGATATAGCTGTAGGTATTGACGCGCACCCGCATCGCCAAATCGGCTTTGCCGCTGTCGGGGGTCAGGTCAAACTCACCGACAAACGGGAACGGGTTTTTATCTACCAGCACGAGGATTTTTTTGATGTAACGGTCTTGGCTTTGCGGGATTTTGCTGATAATTTTCAGCGGCACCAAGGCCGGGTCTTCGGCACGGTAGGGCGCATCCAGCTCGATAATGTCGTTGGATGCTTCGATGCTTTTGCCAGCAAAATACTGGTTTTTTAGCACGCTATTCCATTCGCTCTCATCTTCTGCCGCCAAGGCAATAGAAGATACCAGCAGCAAGCCCAACAAACCCGCTATTTTTTTTAGTTTATTCATGGTGTGTTTCCGTCATAATTTTTTATTATCGGGCAATTACAGGTGTGGTTAATGCCAACCGCCATATTGCTGGGTGGTGTCGCCACGAAAACCGGCGCTGGTCTTATTGTGGTCAGGCACATGCACCGAGTCTTCCGCCGCCCGCATCATATTAACGTAGGTATAGCCGCCCAAAGCCATGGCCCGTTTGGCAATGGCGGTGGTCAAGGGATTGATGTCATATTGGGTGATATCGTTGTCCACTACCGCCACACTGAGTTTTTCAGCCCCCTCGTCAATATCGGCATAAAAAGTCAGCACGATGGGTAGCATTGTGCCTGCCGGTATTTCCAGCTCGTAATGGGCGGTGTTTTTTAGGTTGGCGACCGCCACTAAACGGTTGTCGCTGTCGGTGGCCTTAATGGCCCCTGCCTTCAAGCGCCGTTTATTATTGCTTACAAACCCTTCCAGCACGGTGGCATGGTCAAATTTTCCTAATGCTTCTACCTTATGAATTTCTGTACCGTGTTGGCTTTCGCAGCCAGATATCACAAAAGCCAGCAACAACAATAGCTTCGGTGTTTTTATATGGATTCTCTTCCCCGTTAATGCCTTCATAATACCCCCTTAGTTTTTATTTTTATAAATCCAGTGCATTACAAGCCCAGACTATAAATCTCCCCTTGGGGTTTTCGCAAGACTTATTAGCATTGGCGCCATCATTAAGCTGATTTTGCTTGGTAAAGCTGCACAGATAAAGGGCTGTCAGGCGGCCTGTCTTGGCAAAGGCAATTGAAAATGCCCGGCGATAATGCCACTAACGGTCAGGTCTTCATCTAAAGTGTCCCATCTTAACGCGTAACCGCCCACTGCAATTTGAACTTCTTTAAGTTGGCTTATCGCTGGCTTGGCTTAAAATACGGAAACGGTCTGCCGGAAAGCCGATAATGCGCCCATCAACCAGTTCGACATAGATCAGGCGGTGTTCCGCCCAAGCTTTAATGGCGAAAGCTTCAGTGTTATTTATGGTGGTATTCATACCCCACTAACTAACCCGCAACATATTGTCCAAGGCCGCCTTGGCTAACTGGGCTTGTTCGGGCGGCACGGTGATCGGGTTGATGACGTGGCCCGCCGCCAAATTTTCCAGCACCCAAGCCAAATGCTGGGGGTCTGTCCTGAACATGGTGGAACACATGCACAGCATGGGTGACATAAAATGCACGTTTTTACCTTGGCTTTTGCATTCTTCGTGCAGGCGGTTGACCAAATTAAGTTCGGTCGCCACCAGCCAGCGTGTATTGGCTTCGGCGGCACGCACGGTTTTTAAAATATATTCCGTGGAGCCGACAAAATGGGCTTTTTCGCACACCTCAAAACACGCTTCAGGGTGGGCAATCACTTGGGTTTCGGGATATTGCGCCAAAAACTTATCGATATGTTCCGGTTTGAACACTTGATGCACCGAACAATGACCGTTCCACAGGATTATTTTAGCGTCACGGATTTGCTGTTCGGTCAGTCCGCCTAGGGGTTGGTTAAAATCCCAAGTGACCATAGCCTCTAAGGGTATGCCCATCCGGTGTCCAGTATTGCGGCCCAAATGCTGGTCGGGGAAAAACAGCACTTTATCGCGCTTGGCAAAACTCCACTCCAAAATAGTGCGGGCATTTGACGAGGTGCACACAATGCCGTCGTGTTTGCCGCAAAAGGCTTTTAGGTCAGCTGCCGAATTGATGTAGGTCACCGGCGTGACTGCATTGTCAACATCTATAATTTGTGCCAGTTCCTGCCAGCATTTCTGGACTTTGATCAGGTTGGCCATATCCGCCATTGAACAGCCCGCCGCCAAGTCGGGCAAGATGGCGATTTGTTCAGGGCGCGAGAGTATGTCCGCCACTTCCGCCATAAAATGCACCCCGCAAAAGACAATGTATTGCGCATCAGATTGGGCGGCATCGCGCGACAACTTGAGCGAATCACCTGTAAAATCAGCATGTTTGAACACTTCATCACGCTGGTAATGGTGCCCTAACACCACACAGCGCTTGCCAAGTTTCGCCTTGGCGGCAACAATGCGGGCATCGCATTGCCCGTCATCCAACAATGCATAGTCTTGAATCGATAAGGTCATATTAGTCTTTGGTAGGTAATAGGGTTGTCAAGTACACGTCAGGCGCACCTAGTCGGTGTGTGGCCGGGCATTAATCTTTAATCGGCGGGGGTGCCAGCACCACCCGTGAACCATTGGATTCGGCGGCGCTCACCACCCCAGCCGCTTCCATGCTTTCTATAATACTGGCGGCGCGGTTGTAGCCAATTTTAAAGCGCCGTTGCACACTAGAAATGGAGGCTTTACGGCTATCCGTGACAAACAACACTGCTTCGTCATACAGCGTGTCATTCTCGGAGCTGTTGTTGCCACCGCTAGTGCCGCCGTAGCCGAAACCATCATTGTTTTCCGATATGTCTTGGGTGATTTCATCCAAATAATTGGCGGGCGCGGTTTGTTTTAAAAACTCCACCACCCGATGCACCTCATGGTCATCAACAAACGCCCCGTGGGCACGGATGGGGATGCTGGTGCCCGATGGCAAAAACAGCATATCGCCATTACCCAACAACGTTTCGGCGCCGCCTTGGTCGAGGATGGTGCGCGAGTCAATACGCGAAGACACCTGAAACGAAATGCGCGTGGGCACGTTGGCCTTGATCAGTCCGGTCAACACATCGACGGAAGGCCGTTGTGTCGCCAAAATCAGATGGATGCCCGCGGCCCGGGCTTTTTGCGCCAAGCGGGCAATCAGTTCTTCCACCTTTTTGCCGACAATCATCATCATATCGGCCAATTCATCAATGACAATGACAATACTGGGCAATGTCGTCAACACCGGAATATCATCCCCTGTTTCCAGTGGGTTCATTATTTGGAACACGGGGTCGCGGATGGCTTCGCCACGCGCTGCCGCATCTTCGACCACTTGGTTAAAGCCCGCCAGATTGCGCACACCCATTTTGGACATCAGCTTATAACGGCGTTCCATTTCACCAACCGCCCAACGCAAGGCATTGCTGGCTTCTTTCATATCCGTCACAACAGGTGTCAGCAAATGCGGTATGTCCTCGTAAACCGATAGCTCGAGCATTTTCGGGTCAATCATAATCAACCGCACTTGCTCGGGCGTAGCTTTGTAAAGCAAGCTGAGAATCATGGTGTTGATGGCAACCGATTTGCCGGAGCCAGTTGTACCAGCCACCAGTACATGCGGCATTTTGCCCAAATCCGCCACCAAGGGCATTCCTGCAATGTCCTTGCCCATGGCCAAGGTCAGCAACGACTTGGCATTATAAAAGTTTTCTGAAGCCAACAAATCACGCAAATTGACCATTTCCCTTTGCCGGTTAGGTATTTCCAGGCCCACCACCGATTTGCCCGGCACGATTTCCACAATCCGCACACTGGTGACCAATAACGCCCGCGCCAAATCCTTGGATAACGAACTGATGCGGCTCACCTTGACACCGGCTGAAGGTTGCAGGTCAAAGCGGGTGATAACCGGGCCCGGGTGAAAACCGACCACTGCCACGGCAACATTGAAATCAGCGAGAATCTCTTCCACCCGGCGGGACATGGCATGTAAGTCTTCTTCCGTATAACCGCTCACATGGTTTTCGCGCTGATCCAGAAATTCCAGGCTTGGCAATGCACCATCGCTTAAGTGATGTGCCACGGCAGACTGGGGCGGCTGTTTCTTGGCAAGCGGTGTGGCTTTAACCGTTATCAACGGTTTTTTGGGGGGATTGCCCGCCGTCACCGACACGCCAACCACATCAGTGCCACCGGTTGGCAAAGCAACACCTTCCGGGCCGGCTGGTGCAAAGCGCGGCTTAGTCGGGGGCTGGTAAAACAAATTGCTGATAGCTTGCCCTATAAAACGTAATGCCGCCACAGCCAGATGACCCATGCCATCAACCAAGCGTATCCATGACATCTCTGTCACCAAACTGAAGCCTGCCAACAATAGCGCGGCCAAAAATAAGGTGGCACCGCTGTTGCCGAACAAGAACACTAGCTTATCGCCGACTTCCTGGCCTAAAATCCCGCCGGTACGGTGCGGTAGCTCTATGCCTGTCCGCAAAACATAAAGATTGAGCAAGGCCGATGAAGACACCAGCGTTGCCAGCACGCCGATAACGGCAAACCAAACTTTGCTGGGATTGGCTTGGTTGGAAATATAGAGCCCATAGCCGCCCCAAAGCAGCAGCAACGGCAATAAATAGGCGCAGACACCCAAAAAACTCAGGCTAAAATCTGCCAGCCAAGCCCCCATCACACCACCGGCATTCAGTACGGTTTTGGAAACTCCGCTATGTGTCCAACCGGCATCATCATTGCTGAAAGTGATCAGCGAGGTCAAATAAAACAAGGCCACCACAATACAGGCCAGCACTACAATTTCGCGCAACCCGCGCGTTTTCTTTTCTTCTAACACGGCAGACATAATCGAAGGCTCGATAAATAAACATCATTAAAACAAAATTATAGCCGAATGGGCAAAGAATCGGGATTAATAACACCGTTAAATTATTCTGGCTAGATGTTCCAGAAGCTTATAGTTGTGCTTGCTAGGAAAATGGCGGCGGGGCTTGGCGAAATTGGCACAAAATACGCGTCATTTCACGCCAGCAGAAATAACCCACATGGGCAAGACCTGTGTCGCTGCCGAAGGGCTTTGATTACGGCTTTGGCTATACGCTGGGTAAAGTGTGCCAATCACTCGCCACTGTGCCCGAAAGCTGCTTTTTACTGGCAGATGTTACTCGGCACCTTGGCTGGGCGTAGCCGAAGCCCCGCCTACAGCCCAATGGTTTGTCTACTTATTGTGCTTGGTTGCAGCGTCCTTCGGCTACGCCTAGGCAACGGACGGTTTTATCTTGGCCATTCTTCTTAGCAACGGACTACCAGCAGATAGCCTTTGGTGTAACCCCAGTTACTGGGCTTGCCTGTTGGTTGTACACAGTGTTTCGGGGGCATCGTAGCCTAGCGTGTCCAGTTCGGATTGGGGGTGCAGGAAGCCTTCTATCGGGGCCACTTCGACCAGGGAGCGGGGGGCGGCCAGCAGCACGGGTTGGCGCAATTGCCCATCCCAGCTGCGGAACGACAAAGGCGTGCCTTTGTAGCCTTGCAAGGCGAAATGGGGACTGAGCAGGTAATCCTTAATGGCTTGGGCGGCGTTGCTTTGGCTGCGGATAATGGCTTCGCCCAATGCGCGTACTGCCAAATAGGCGGCATAGTCGCGTTCTTCCATCCAGCGGCCGGTTTTATCCTTAAAGCGGTTTTGGATTTGTATCGCCCCCCATTGTTCGTGGACGGGATGCCACGCAGTGGCGATCAGCCCTTGTGTGCCGATGACCGGCCGGGCCGCCCAGGTGCGGTAGTCGAGATATTCGCCAAATTGGCCTTGTTCATCAGCGACCACCAGCACATCGTAATCGTCATCAATTTGGCTGAATTCGGCGATTTCTGATTGGGTGGTGCGGCGGGCATCGTGGTGATGTTGCCATATTTTTTCCGCGACCACGGTCATGCCAAAGCGTTTGCTGGCGCGTTTTAAGGCTTCGGCAAACAATTGGTCTTGTGGGGCATCACCGGTCACCAAGAACCATTTGCGCCAGCGTTTTTTCACCATGTATTGTGCCAAGGCATCAGCACGCATGGCGCGGCTGGGCAGGATATGCAGGATGTTGCTGCGGCAGTCGGCACCGCGCAAACGGTCATCGCTATTGGCGACATCAAACACTAGCAGGGGGGCTGTGGCGGGCAAGTCGACCAGGGCCAGCAGTGGCTTGGCGGGCAAATCGGTTAACAGGTAGGCAAATTTGCCATTGATGGCTTGTTGGAAGAGGCTGTTGGTGTCACCTTCGGGCGGCACGGTAAAGTGGCTGAGCTTAAAGTGTTGTCCAGTGAATTGCCCAGTGGTGTTGTTGTCGGTGATGGCCAGTTCGGCACCGGCTACGCCTAGGTCTTTAATGATGGGGTTAAGCAATGACACTACGGCAGGGGGCGGCGGTGTTTGGCCCAGATAGGCGATGTTTATGACGGTTGCTGGGTTGTGGGTTATTGCAGGTGCAGGTGTTTTGGCGGCTGTGGGTGTTTTGTGCTGCTTGGCGTTGGCAGGGCAGGTGCTGCACAGCAGAATCAGTATGGACAGCGGGGCAGTGATGCCCCAGAATTTATTGATGGATGGCATAGTTTACGGTGGCTGTTTAAGATGGCTCAGTGGGGTTGCGGTGGGTCACTTCCTACAAGGACGGATAATTTTATGCTGTTTGTCGGCAATCTGTATCGGCTCTGTCAGGTTATTTATGTGATGCCGGTTAATTGTTGACTATAGCAGTAGGTATAGTCATAATTGACATTGGTTTAAATTGCAAGGTGTTTATTATGGCAAATCCTATCATTTTTACAGACAGTGCCGCCGCAAAGGTGCGCGGGTTGATTGCCGAAGAGGGCAATGACAATCTTAAGCTACGGGTTTATGTGTCCGGCGGAGGGTGTTCTGGTTTCCAATATGGCTTCACTTTTGATGAAGAGGTCAATGAAGACGATACCCATGTTGAGAATGGCGGCGTGACGGTGTTGATTGATGCCATGAGCATCCAATATTTGAAGGGTGCACAGGTTGATTATAAAGAGGATTTGTCGGGCGCACAGTTTGTGATCCGTAATCCCAATGCAACCACCACGTGTGGTTGTGGTTCTTCTTTTTCGGTGTAAGCGCTGGGGGCGGTATCCTGCCTAATGCGCTTGAAAAGCCCTATTGCTGGTCACGGCGATGGCCTCGCTCCTACAAATAGATAGCTGTTTGCCTAACATCAGTTAATAACTAGGGTTGTTTCGAGCTAGCCTGATAAATGCCACCCAGCACCACAGGCTGGCGGGCGCCGGTTGCTTCAGGCAGGTTGCCGGTTTTACCGGTGATGGTTTGCTGGGCCAGCCAAGCGAAGGCGATGGCTTCGACGTGGTCGGGGTGCAGGCCATAGCCGAGGGTAGAGGCTATCGGGCAGGCGAGTTGCTGCGCCAGTAAATTTAACAGATGGTTGTTATGGACCCCGCCACCGCACACTAGGACGCGTTCGGTGTGCGGCGCGTATTGGTTAATGGCTTGGCTGATGGTTGCTGCGGTCAGGGCGCACAAGGTGGCTTGTATATCGGCATTGTTGTCGGTGCCGTTGTCCGTGTGGCGGCCTAAGTGTGGCTGTAGCCAGGCCAAGGAGAAGTATTCTTTGCCGGTGCTTTTAGGGGGGGCTTGTTGGAAGTACGGGTCGGCAAGCAGTGCTGCCAGCAAGGCTTGGCACGGCTGTCCCGATTTGCCCCAATCGCCGTTTGCATCGTAGCCCAGACCGCGTTGCGTATGTATCCACTGGTCCATTAACGTGTTGCCGGGGCCGGTGTCGAAACCGATAATGCCGGGTGTTGCCCCGGGCGGCAGTACGGTGATGTTGGCAATACCGCCAATATTGACGATGCAGCGGTGTTCGGTCGGGTGACGGAACACGGCTTGGTGGAAGGCGGGCACTAACGGTGCGCCTTGACCACCTGCGGCCAGGTCGCGGCGTCTGAAATCGGCAACAGTGCTGATGCCGGTTTGTTCGGCAATAATGTTCGGGTCGCCAATTTGTAGCGTGAATGCTTGGGGTGGCGCAGGCGAGTGGTAGACTGTCTGCCCGTGGCTGCCAATGGCGGTGATGCTGCTGGCAGGCGTTTGTGATTGCGCCAGCAATTGTTTGACCGCATCGGCAAAGCAATAGCCTAGCTCAGTGTCGAGCGAGCCATATTCACTGAGTGTGATGGGCGTGTTGGCTTGGCTAAGCAGGTGGATGCGCTGCTTGAGTGATGCCGGAAAAGGCCGGTAGGCAAAGTCAACAGGGCTTATTTGTTGGTCTTGGATGGCTACCAGGGCTGCGTCGATACCATCCAAACTGGTGCCTGACATCAGCCCTATGTAGAGGTCAGGCATAGCGGTCAGTTGATCTTGTCGAGGTTTTTGGCGTACAGATTGCGTGCCTTGGTCTGGTAAAGCTGGGCTAACAGGGGTTGGGCCTTGCTTTTAAAATCTGCTAACAATTGCCGGTTGATGGTGCTGGAATTGTCTTGGGTGACTTTTTCAGGGTTGCTGTGTACGCCATCTATGCGGAATTCGTAATGCAGATGCGGGCCGGTAGCCAAACCGGTTTGCCCGACATAGCCAATGATTTGTCCTTGCCGGACGCTGTCGCCTTCCAACAAGTCGTGCTTGAACTGGGATAGGTGGGCATAAACGGTTTCATAATGTTCACCGTGTTTAAGGATCAGCACCTGCCCGTAACCGCCTTTGTTGCCTAAAAAGCTGACTAGGCCATCACCTGCGGCTTTCACGGGTGTGCCGGTGCGGGCGGCGTAATCGACCCCTTTATGAGCCCTGATACGATTGAGTATAGGGTGTTTGCGATGGGCATCAAAATGTGAGCTGATATGGTCGTAGGCCACCGGCGTGCTTAAAAAAGATTTACGCATGGTTTTGCCTTCCGGCGAATAATAATTGATGTTGCCATCGGCATCTTGGTAGCGTATGGCAGTCAATATCCGTCCCCGATTGACAAATTCGGCGGAGAGGATTTCTTCGTGTCCGCTTGAGTTGGTGCCATAGACGACGGTGAACAAATCCCCATAACCTAGGTTGTTGGCAAAATCTATATCCCAAGCGAAAATGCCGGTCAGTTGGTTGAGCAAGTCTTCTGACAATCCCGCATCTTGTCCTGCCCTATATAATGAGCTTTGCACCATGCCGTGGGTGCTGGTCAGTTGGTTGAAATATTCCTGTCCGGTCGGGACTTCAACCGGCATTTCAATGGCACTGATGGTTTGTTCGTCAGCTTGGCTGGCACTGACTAATGAATGGATAAGGTTGCTGTCTTCGTTGGCTGTGCCAATGTTGTCCTCGATGTCGTGGTCAATATCGGGGATAGCTTCTGCCCGTTTGGCGGTGATGATGGCAGCTGCGGCCTTTTTGATTACAGTGTGTTTCCTGACGGGAACGGCAGGTTTTGCCGATGGGCGGCTTTTTTTGACGGTGGCAATAATGTGTTTGGATACGGCTGCCGGAGCTGGCGTGGCGGTTTTGTGCAGTGTCCCGGCGGCAGGGCTATTTTTTGTCTTAACCGTTTGTTTTGGTTCTTGTTTTTGTTTTTTGACCGCGACTTTAAGGGTGCTTGGGCGCTCTTTTTGGGTAGGGGCAGGCGTGTGCTTTTTAGCAGGTAGGTGGGTATTTTTGGCATGAGTGGTGCTTGCCACAAACACCAAGCCTATGCTTATCAGCAGCAATGGATTGAGTCGATTTTTCACGGTATTGATATAACTATTTGAAAATTAATAAAAACTATCGGTTAAGCTTTTATGTTCAATTTCATTGTAAGTGTTTTTGCGATGGATGCCAAACATTAATCGTCGGGAAAAATTTATGCGGGGGTTTTGGCATTAATTTTATAATGGCTGATTAGTTTATCTATTCGGATTGGAGAGCAACATTGCAAGCGGATGTCATGGCAAGCCTATTAAGAGGGGCTGAAGAGGTTTTGGTCGAGCAGGAATTGGTTAAAAAGTTAGCTGAAGGCCGTCCTTTGCGGATTAAAGCGGGTTTTGACCCGACCGCCCCGGATTTGCACTTGGGGCATACAGTGTTGATCAATAAGTTGAGGCAGTTTCAGGAGCAGGGCCATGAGGTGTTGTTTTTGATTGGCGATTTTACCGGCATGATAGGTGACCCGACCGGTAAGAATGTCACCCGTAAACCATTGACCCGCGAACAGGTGTTGGCGAACGCGGAAACCTATCAACAGCAGGTTTTTAAAATTCTCGACCCCGACAAAACCCAAGTGGTGTTCAATTCCACCTGGATGAATGCCATGTCACCTGCAGATTTGATCCAATTGGCCGCCAAATACACTGTGGCCCGCATGTTGGAACGTGATGATTTCCATAAACGTTTCAAGGGCGGGCAAGCGATTGCTATCCATGAGTTTTTGTACCCATTGATACAAGGTTACGATTCGGTGGCACTAAAGGCCGACGTGG
>Ga0316222_1005358_pt1 | contig 11018 bp, 4 predicted proteins | sample TBH18011metaG_FD_206008 | JGI IMG/M metagenome (GOLD analysis project Ga0316222, IMG submission 206008) | Freshwater microbial communities from Trout Bog Lake, Wisconsin, USA - TBH18011 | ecosystem: Environmental > Aquatic > Freshwater > Lake > Hypolimnion/Profundal zone | place: USA: Wisconsin... | reverse complement strand
ATTATTATGCGACGAATTACAACACGGCCAGCACGGTGACGGTGCTGGTGACGAATAACTCGGCCTTGGCGACGAATGTGCTGTATTTGAACGGGGTGGCGCAGGCGACGAACGCCTACACGCTGGCGACCACGGTTCCGGTGGGCGTGGGGAACACCAACCAGATTATCGTGGTGGTGACGGCGCAGGACGGGGTGACGACGAGCACGAACACGGTGACGGTGACGCGGCTGCCGAGCAGTGACGCGAGCCTGTCCTTCTTGGCGTTGAATCCGCTGGGCGCGTTGTCGCCGCCATTTGCCACCGGCACGACGAACTACACGGCGACGAACGCCATCGGCACGACCTCGGTGACGGTGACGGTGACGAACACGTCCTTGTATGCGACGAACGTATTATTCCTGAACGGGGTGGCGCAGGCGACGAACGCCTACGCGTTGGCGGAATCGGTGCCGGTGTTGGTGGGCTCGGGCAACGTGATTCAGGTGGTGGTGACGGCGCAGGACGGGGTAACGACGGGCACGAACACGGTGATGGTGACGGTGCTGCCGAGCACGAACGCGTATCTGATCTCGTTGGTGTTGAGCCCGGCGGGGCTGACCTCGACCTTTGGATCCAACACCTTGAGCTACCTGGCGACCAATGCCTACGGCAACACGCCTACGGTGACAGTGGTGAACGGCGACCTGACGGCGACCAACCGGCTGATCTACAACAACGCCACGAACGGGCTGGCCTCGGGATCGGCGAGTGCCGGTCTGGCGCTGACATTGGGGGTGACGAATGTGGCGCAGGTGCAGGTGACGGCGCAGGATGGCGTGACGGTTCAGACTTATCAGGTGAACATTGTTGAACAGCCGAGCCAGACGGTGCCGCATTTGACGAACAGCGTGAGCGGTGGGACAAACCTGGCGTTGAGCTGGCCCGCGGATCACCTAGGGTATCGCCTGCTGGTGCAGACGAACAACCTAAACAAGGGCGTGAGCGGGAACATCAACGACTGGGGGACGGTGCCGGGCACGGCCACTATCACCACGACGAACATCGCGATCATCAAGGCCGGCGTCACCAACGAGTATTACAAATTGGTCTATCCGTGACGATTTGGTTAGTTTGGCCCGCAGCGGGTGGTTCGCTGCAGGCCGGCAAAATGGAACAAAAGCCTGATAATGTAATGAAGACAACTGAAAATAAAAACGTCCGCCGGGCGGGATTCACCCTGATTGAACTGCTGGTGGTCATCGCCATCATTGCGATTTTGGCGGCCATGCTGCTGCCGGCGCTGGCGGCGGCCAAGCAAAAAGCCAAGGCCACCCAATGCATGAACAATATGCGCCAGATCATGCTTGGCACCATTATGTATGGAAACGACAATCAGGATTTAATTGTGCCTTACAGCATTACCGGCTTACCCAAGCCGACGGCTCCGCCGCTCTGGGTGATGGATCCCACCGGCGGCGATAACAACGGAACCACCGGCCAGACTTGGCGGGATTCCGTCATGCCATACATCGGCAACAACACCAATGTTTTCAACTGCACTGGAAATCCAAACAATGAAAAGTGGAATATCGCCATCAACTTCAACCTGTCGGACATCAGCCGGCATCTGAAGTTCGTCTCGTTTCCGCAGGCCGCCACGACCTTTTATTTCGCCTGCACCGCAGAAGTTGTTAACACGGCGGAGACCAACCCGGAGAACTGGCAGGAAAAGCCGGGCATTTCCTGGCGGCTGTTCTACACGCCAAACTTTACCACCGAATGGGCTTCGGCGACTGACTCCTATCGGCCCTTCAACCGGCATGGCAAGCGTTCCGAAATGGGCTGGGTGGACGGGCACAGCGAAGCCAAGAGCGTAAAGGATGTTTTCGGTCTCGGTTCGCCGTCTCCGGCTTTGGCCGGTCCTGGCGTCATGTGGTCCAGCCAGATTTCGGGGGCGGGCTATTGACGCCCCTTCTGCCGGAAGCGGGTGGATTCGTGGCAGCGTTGCTGCCCTGGCTCTGGGGATCGCATCAAACACCGGCCTGCGGTAAAAATTCATCATGATAAGATTGCTGAAATCGCGATGCCTGATTGTTGGACTGGCCTTCGGCCTGAATTTTTCATTGGGCAGTCCGGCCAGCGCGGCTGCGGGTGATTTATATCCCCGGGGAGATGCCTTTTGCTTCAGCTTGTATTCGACATGCAATGCGGACTCGCTTCAGGCCCTGAGCAACGGCGCCACGGCGATTGGCCCGTTTTATGGTAATCAAGCCGTTCCGCTTGCCAATGCCGACCGATGGAACACAAAGGTAATCTACAAAGTGAAGCCACCTTCTATGGCCGGTTTCAAGACCTCGGATTTCGACAAGCCGGGTTTTGTGCGCCCGTCGGATGCAGTCATCAGCAATGAGGTCGCGACCATAGTGAAAGCTGTCAACTCGGATCACCACATCGCCATGTGGGACATAGAGCCGGAGGAATTGCGTTCGTGGAAGCCGGAGCAGTTGCATTACTTGAAACTGGTGGCGTCAGTAATCCGCGCCAATGACCCGTTGCGCCGGCCGGTTTATATGTATGAATGCAACAACCGCGGCGCAGGTTCGCTGGCGGTCGCGCTCACGTGTGAGGATATCAGCGCCAAAGGCACCTACGTCAACATCGTGGATGACGGCGCGTTCATCACCAACCGCATCTGGGCGCGCTGGTCCATGGAACAGGAACTCGGTGCGGTCGCGCACGGCAATCCGTCAGCGGTGCCGTGGATTATCCTGTGGATGGCAGGCGACCCCACCCCGGCGGAATTTGACTTGATTCCAGCCTGGTGCCGTCACGACGCGTATCTCGGCTTGATCATGGGTGGCAAGGGCATTTTTGTCTGGTCGGCAGCCCGTCAGCGCCCCGGTTTTTCCGAGCGCGGATTTCAGGCCTATTTTGACGGCTATCTTTCCGTGGCGCGCGACCTGAACGGGCCGTTGCATCTCGCCCCAGTTTTCCTATATGGCACAAAGCTGACCAACGCGACCATGAATATTGTCTCCGGTCCGGCGCAATTGAAACTGGTCTATCAAAAGACGACGAATTCGTATCCGCCGGTCACCTGGCTGAATGTAACACACGCCGGGGCGGATTATTTGTTAATGGTGAATTCCGCCGAGTGTCCGGTGACAGCCGCTTTCAGCGGGCTCCCGGCATTGGGCCGGGAAGACCTATTTTCCGGCGGGATAAGTCCAACACCAGATGGGATGTTTTCCATCACGCTGCCGGCGCTGGCGGTGAAGGCTTTCCGCTTTGGCGCAAACCCCTCTGCTGCCGGCCAGCGCCAATCAGCTTCACCAGCCAGCCACGCTGGGTTCGGGCGTTTGGACAATCACGAAACGGGGCGAATCTTTTAGCTGGCTTTTCATCAACCGGCTGATGTGTTGTGTGTGAATATAGATCTATGCGTAATTATGTATTCGGCGGAGTAGCCAAGGCCTTGTGGCTTGCCTTGACTATGTTGTTGCCGGGACGCACCGGCGCGGCGGCGGCGGATTTGTATCCTAGAGGCGCCAGCTTTTGTTTTACCTTTTATTCGACGAAAACAAACAGTCCAATTACCGTCCTGACCAATGGCGCGACCACCACCAATGATTCCGCCTATGTCCTGACCAATGGCGCGACGGCGCTGGGGCCTTTTTATGGGGATCAAACTTCGCCCTTGGCCGAAGCCATCGCTTACAATGCAAAACTGATCTACAAGGTTACGCCGCCCTGTATGTCCAACGCGAGCGCCGCTGTTTTTGACAGCACCAACTGGGTCTGGCCTTCGGACGCCATCATCACCAACCAGGTCGCCGCAATCATTGCCGCGGTGCAAACCAACGCGAACATCGCGCTCTGGGATTTTCAGCCGGAGGAGTTGCGCCCTTGGAAGACGAACGAGCTGCACTACTTCCAAATCGTCTGCGCCGCCATTCACGCCAGCGATCCCACCAACCGGCCGGTCTATAATTACCAGCCCAACGACCGCGATGTCTCGACCTTGACCAATTTTGCTGCTTGCGAAGATATTTGCACCAAGGGCATGTATGTGAGCGCCAATGTGGATGACTTGGGCAATACCTTAGTCACCAATCGCATCTGGGCGCGCTGGTCCATGGATCAGGAACTCGGCGCGATTGCTGCCGCTAACACCAATGCCCCACCATGGATTCACCTGTGGATGGGTGCCGACCCGCCGGCAGGTTTCACCACCACCGACATCACGAACTGGTGCCGGCATGATGCCTACATGGGATTAATCAAGGGTGGCAAGGGCGTCGAAATCTGGTCCGGCTCCGAGGGCCGCACCGGGTTCGCCGACACAAATTTTTACGCCTATCTCAACGGCTATCTTTCCGTGGCCAAAGACCTGAACGGCGCGTTGGGTCTCGCACCGGTGTTTCTGTATGGACAGGCTCAAAGCAATGTGACGATGGCCATCATCGGAGGCCCGGCGACGCAGACGCTTTACTACGACAGCGTGACGAACATTTATCCTTCCATCACCTATCGGAGCATTGTTTCCAGCGGCACCAATTACCTGTTCATGGTGAACTCCGCCCAGCAAGCCGTGACCGCCACTTTCAGTGGCTTGCCGGCGGTTGCCCGGCTGGATTTGTTCGCGGGCACCAACGCTCCCACGCCCGGCGGTTCTTTCTCCATCACGCTCCCACCGCTGGTTGTAAAGGCGTTCCAATCTTTTGATCATCCGCCCAGTTTTCCGGCCAATCCGTTCTCTCCGGCCGCCGCCACGGTGGGGTTTGCCTACTCAAATTCTATCGCCGCCAACGCCACGGATCTCGACTTGCCCAGTGGTGACGTTCTCGTTTTCACCAAACTCTCCGGCCCGACGTGGCTGACGGTCGCCACCAACGGCGTTATTACCGGCACTCCGACCTACGCGTATTACGGCACAAACACATTCACCGTGATGGTGACCGACACCGCCGGAGCCAGCGCCACTGCCACAATGCTGCTCCTCGTTAACGCGCCGAACTGCGGCCCCACCGTCGTGTGGAGCGAGAGCTTCACCAATCAAACTTTGACCACGTTGACGAACCAGGGCTGGACTATTTCCGGCCAGACCGGAGCCGAGCTGGTGTCTTTCACGGCCAATAGTGCCTATCTCGGAACCATATCCTATTTGCGCATCGGCTCCAACACCGCCAGCCAGCCATTCGGCCAGAAATCCTTTGGCACCGTCAACAACGGACAATTCAAGGCCATCGCTTTTACGACGAGCAGTTATTCCAACGCCCGAATCAAGCTGCTTAATGCGGGCGGCACAGTCTTGTTCGACTTCTATCTGTCCGGAGTCAATGCGCTGGCGGTCGAGAATATAACGCCCGCCTTTTCCACCAACACCATGCCGAACGGCGGCACGCACAATCTTTTGAGCACTTCATCGCCGCTGGGCTACACCGAATTTACGGTGACGTGGGGTGGCAGCAACCTGACGTGGCAGGCGGTGAACCGCAATCCCACCAACGGCGTGGTGGTTTATGACACCGGCATACAGTCCGGCACATTTACTAATGCCGGCACGCCCAGCCAGCTCCGCTTGGACACCGGCACTTATAATAATTCCGCCCGGTATTTCGGCACGACGGACATGCAACTTACCGACACCACGGGGACATGTTCCAACCAGTTCGTTCTGACCTACCTTGCCGGAGCCAACGGCGTGGTCGGTGGCGCTTCGCCGCAAGTTGTCAACACCGGCGCGAATGGCACGGCGGTCACGGTCACGGCCAACACCGGCTATTCCTTTGTGAGCTGGAGCGACGGCAGCACCGCCAACCCGCGCACGGATGTCAACGTGACCAGCAACATCACGGTGACGGCGAATTTTGCGATCAATACCTTCACCTTGACCTATCTTGCCAGCGCGAACGGTGCGATCAGCGGGACGGCGACGCAAACGGTGAATTATGGTGCCAACGGCACTGCCGTCACGGCCATGGCTGGCACCAATTATCATTTTGTTAACTGGAACGACGGTTCGATTGCCAACCCGCGCACGGATGCCAACGTGACGAGCAACCTCACCGTCACGGCAAATTTCGCCACCAACATTTCCCACACGTTGACCTACCTTGCCGGAACGAATGGCTCGATCAACGGCACCACGCCGCAAACCGTCAGTTACGGTGCGAGCGGCACCGCCGTCACCGCTGCGGCCAGCGCCGGCTATCAATTCGTGAACTGGAGTGACGGCAGCACCGCTAACCCGCGCACGGATGTCAACGTGACGAGCAACCTCACCGTCACGGCAAGCTTTGCCGCCCTTCCAAGCCAGCTGGTTTTGAATGGCGGGTTTGAAACGGGCAATTTTTTGAACTGGGCGTTATCGGGTAACACCGCCCAGTATGTGAACGTGAATTCAAATTATGTTCATACCGGCAGTTATGGCGCTGAACTCGGCCCGGTCGGCTCCCTGGGTTACATTTCGCAGACCTTGACGACCGTTCCCGGTCAGTCTTATGCCCTTTCATTTTGGCTGATGGATGGCGCATCGGGCGGCACCAACCGGATATTTCTCGCCAAGTGGAATTCCACCACGGTCTATGCCATCACTAACAAGTCAATTTTAGGCTGGACCAACCTGATCTTCACCATCGCCGCCGCAGGCGCCAGCACGGTGCTTCAGTTCGGCTTTGAAAATGATCCTTTCTATTATGGGTTGGACGACATCACGGTGACGCCGGTCAATAACACAAGCACCTTTACCTTGGCCTATCTTGCTGGCACCGGTGGCACGCTAAGTGGCACCACGCCGCAGACGGTGAACAATGGCGCGAGCGGCACGGCGGTCTCGGCTGCGGCCAATACGGGCTATTATTTTTTGAACTGGAGCGACGGCAGCACGGCGAACCCGCGCACGGACGCCAACGTAACCAGTAATCTTACCGTCACGGCTAACTTCGCGATTAATACTTACACGCTGACCTATCTGGCGGGCACGAACGGCACGATTTCAGGTGTTGCCACGCAGGCGGTCAGCTACGGCGCGAGCGGCAACGCGGTCACTGCGGTTGCCAACACCGGCTATCATTTTGTAAACTGGAGCGACGGCGTGATGACTGGTTCACGGACGGATACCGGAGTGACGAACAACCTTACGGTGACGGCGAACTTCCTCGCAGGCACCAACACTCCGCCCGTCTTTCCAGTCAATCCGTTTTCCGTGCCCGCCGCCACGGTGGGGTTTATGTATTCAAATTCCATCGCCACCAATGTTACCGACCCCGACCTGACCAATGGCGATGTTCTCACCTTCAGCAAACTTTCCGGCCCGCTGTGGCTGACCGTCGCCACCAACGGCGTCATAACCGGCATCCCGGATTATGTGAATTACGGGACCAATGCGTTTACAGTCCAGGTGATGGATGCATCGGGGGCAAGCAACACGGCGACGATGATACTCCCTGTGATTTCGCCAAACTGCGGCCCGACCCTCCTATGGAGCGAGGACTTCGCCGGCAAGACTTTGTCCACGCTGACGAACCAGGGCTGGACTATTTCCGGCCAGACTAACACCGCCGAGGCGGTTCAGTCCACGGTCAACAGCGCTTTTCTTGGTACCCTGTCTTATCTGCGCGTTGGCTCCAGCGACCCCGGCCAGCCTTTCGGCCAAAAGTCCTTTGGCCTCGTCACCAATGGCCAGTTTAAAGCGATTGTTTTCACGCCGAGCAGCTATTCCAACGCCCGGATCAAGCTGCTCAATACGGGCGGCACAGTCTTGTTCGACTTCCTTCTGGCCGGGGTCAACAATCTTGCGGTGGAGAATATCAATCCCATTTTTTCCACCAACCCCATGCCGAACAGCGCCACGCACAATCTGTTGAGCACCTCGTCGCCGCCGCTGGGCTACACCGAATTTACGGTGACGTGGGGTGGCAGCAACCTGACGTGGCAGGCGGTGAACCACAATCCTACCAACGGCGTGGTGGTTTATGACACCGGCATCCAGTTCGGCGCATTTACTAATACAGGCGTGCCCAGCCAACTCCGCTTGGACACCGGCACTTATAATAATTCGGCGCGATATTTCGGCACGACGGCCATCCAGATCATTGACACCACGGGGACGTGCATAAACCAGTCCATCCTGACCTACCTTGCCGGAGCGAACGGCGCGGTGAGCGGGAACACGACGCAAATCGTCACCAACGGCGGGAATGGCAGCGCGGTGAGCGCGGTGCCGAACACGGGCTGTTCCTTTGTGAACTGGAGTGATGGCAGCATTGCCAATCCCCGCACCGACTTGAACGTGACCAGCAACCTCGCCGTCACCGCCAATTTTACGATAAACACCTACACGTTGACTTACACGGCAGGCACGAATGGGGCGGTGAGCGGCATGAGTCCGCAGACGGTGAACTATGGGGCGAGTGGCAGCGCCGTAACGGCCGTGCCGAACAGCGGCTATTCTTTCACCAATTGGAGTGACGGTATTATCACGGTTTCACGCACGGATATGAATGTCGTTAGCAACATCACAGTTATGGCAAACTTTGTGGCCTTGCCGCCCGCCCCACCGGTAATATTGTCAGGTGGAGTGAATGTCTCTGGCGGAAGCTTTAACTTCCAATTCACAGGAACGCCAGGTTTGCATTACCGCGTAGAAGGCATGCCGGCCTTGCCCGCCTCCGGTTCCTGGCTGTTGGTGACGGACATACTGTCACTGGCAACCTCGCCTTGCACTGTCTCGATCCACGCCACCAACGGGGCGGGCTTTTACCGGGTTAGTTTGGTGTCGCCATAAGAGCCTTGGTCTTTTAATGGAGCGGCATGATGCGGCGCGCAAAGTGCAGAATATTTTTTAAATGATTGCAATCAAAATCAACCTGACGCCGCTTGCTGCCATGCTGCTTGGCGGAACGGCCTTTTTGCGCGCCGCCGAACCGGCCTCGCCCCGGCCCAACATCCTCGTCATCCTTTCCGACGACCAAGGCTACGCCGATATCGGCTTTCAAGGCTGCAAGGATATTCCGACGCCGAATCTGGATCGCCTCGCGAGCGAAGGGCTTCGCTTTAGCAACGGCTATGTGTCGCATCCGTTTTGCAGTCCCAGCCGCGCCGGGTTGCTGACGGGTCGTTATCAGCAGCGTTTCGGCCACGAGCAAAATCCGTTTTACGATCCGAACGACCATCGCGAAGGTTTGCCGACATCGGAGAAACTGCTGCCGGAATTTTTACGCGACGCGGGCTACGTCACCGGCTGGATTGGCAAATGGCATCTGGGCGCCGCGCCGGAATTTCGTCCGCAGAACCGGGGCTTCACCGAGACATTTGGGTTTCTCGGTGGCGGCCATCATTATTTGAACTGGAAAATGAACGCGGCACAGGAATACAACATTCCCATCGAACGCAATGGCCAGCCGGTGGACGTGACGAATCACCTCACGCTGGCCTTCGGTGACGAAGGGGCGGATTTTGTCCGGCGGCACAAAAGCGAGCCGTGGTTTCTTTACCTTGCGTTCAACGCGCCGCACACGCCGGAAGAACCCACGCCGGAGCGGCTGGCACAGTTCAAATCCATCACCGATCCCAAGCGCCGGAAATATGCCGCGCAGGTGAGCTTGATGGACGACGCCATTGGCAACGTGCTCGCCGCGTTGCGCGCATCCGGCCAGGAGCGGCGGACGCTCGTTTTTTTCTTCAGCGACAACGGCGGGCCGATCATGACCAACGGCAGGAACGGTTCGAGCAACCTGCCGTTGCGCGGCGGCAAGGGCGAAGTCTATGAAGGCGGCATCCGCGTGCCGTTCGTCGTAAGCTGGCCGGGAAATTTGCCCGCCGGACGCGTGTATGATTTGCCGGTGAGTTCGCTGGATGTATTTCCCACCGCGCTCGCGCTGGCGGGCGTGCCGATACCGACGAACAAAATCTATGATGGCGTGAACCTGCTGCCGTTCCTCACTGGTGCAAACACCAACGCGCCGCATACGGAGCTGTTCTGGCGTGTCGGCGGCGGCAGGCAGCTTGCCGTGCGCGAAAATGATTTCAAGCTCGTCCGTTTCCGAAACGAGCCGGTGGCGTTCTTTGATCTCGCCGCCGACATCGGCGAAACAAACGATCTTTCTGGCGTCCGCACCAATGAAGTGAGGCAACTCGGCGCAACCTTGGACGGCTGGAATAAAACGCTCGTGCCGCCGGCTTTTCCCGGATTGGCCGGCCACGCCGCTAATCCAAATGATACGAAACAACTGGTTGAACCATGAATCATTCGCAAATTATTTTGTCCGGCCTGCTCGTGTGTGCGACCACTGCCGCCATTCCCGCGTTCGCCCAGATTGCCAACACCAATCGCAACACAGCTGGCGTAAACACCGGCGGCGCGGCTTCCGCTGCGGCGGGACACTTGCTATACCCGCCGACTTACGACGAGTGCCTGGCGTCCGGGCGGGCGGTGGTGACGCGCGCGGCCATCTATCACAACGGCTGGATTGACTTGAACAAAAACGGGAAGAAGGACATTTATGAGGATTCCACCCAGCCGGTTGAAAAACGGCTGGACGATTTGCTGTCCCAGATGACGCTGGACGAAAAAACCGCGCAGCTCGCCACGCTTTACGGCTACGACCGCGTGCTGAAGGATTATCTGCCCACGGGAACTTTGCCGACGGAATCCTGGAAGACCGCTTTTTGGAAAGACGGCGTGGCCAACATTGACGAACATCTGAATGGCTATCCTTACTACAAAAAAAATCTTCCGGGAACGGAATTCATCTGGCCGGCATCAAAGCACACCTGGGCGCTGAATGAAGTGCAGCGGTTTTTCATCGAAGAAACGCGGCTGGGCGTGCCGGCGGAATTCACCGATGAAGGCATCCGCGGTGTGGAGAGCTACAAGGCGACTGATTTTCCGACGCCGCTGGCCTTAGGCTGCACTTGGGATCGAGAACTCATCGGTAAGATCGGTGAAGTGGAAGGCCGCGAGGCGCACGCGCTCGGCTACGACAATGTTTATGCGCCGATCATGGACGTGCTGCGCGATCCTCGCTGGGGAC
>Ga0316222_1005351_pt1 | contig 11025 bp, 10 predicted proteins | sample TBH18011metaG_FD_206008 | JGI IMG/M metagenome (GOLD analysis project Ga0316222, IMG submission 206008) | Freshwater microbial communities from Trout Bog Lake, Wisconsin, USA - TBH18011 | ecosystem: Environmental > Aquatic > Freshwater > Lake > Hypolimnion/Profundal zone | place: USA: Wisconsin... | reverse complement strand
GTTTTGAGTCACGGCCACGGCAGCTACGTTTTCGATGTCGCCGGTAAACGCTATCTCGACCTCGGCAGCGGTATTGCCGTGTGCTGTCTCGGTCACGCGCATCCGGGCATCACCGAGGCGCTCGTCGAACAGTCCAAAAAGCTGATTCACGTTTCCAATCTTTATTTCACCGAACCGCAAGGCCGGCTTGCCGCCGAACTCGTCAAGCGCATCGGCGACGGCAAAGTTTTCTTTTGCAACAGCGGCGCGGAGGCGAACGAAGGTCTTTACAAACTCGCGCGGAAATTCGGCCACGACGAAGGCCGGTTTGAAATTCTGACCGCGACGAATTCCTTTCACGGACGGACGCTCGCGGGCATCGCCGCCACTGGTCAGGACAAAGTAAAGAAAGGTTTTGAACCAGCCGTGCCTGGTTTCCGGCACATTCTGTTCAACGACCTCGAAGCCGCGCGGAATGCGATTTCGCCTGCCACCATTGCCATTTTGATTGAAGGCGTGCAGGGCGAAGGCGGCGTCACGCCCGCCACGCCGGAATATCTGCTCGGCCTACGGCAGCTTTGCGACGAAAAAAAAATGCTTTTGCTCATGGACGGCGTGCAATGTGGCCATTATCGGACGGGCAAGTTCCAGAGCTTTCAAAAAATTCTCGAGAGCGTTGCCGGCGGCGAGAAATTTCTGCCCGACGGCCTCTCGATGGCCAAGTCGCTCGGCGGCGGATTTCCCATCGGCGCGTTCTGGGTGCGGGCGCCGTATGCGGATTTGTTGAGCGCCGGCACGCACGGCACGACTTACGGCGGCACGCCGCTCGCTTGCGCCGTGGGTTTGAAAATTCTCGAAGTCATCGAACAGGAAAAGCTCGCGGACCAGGCGCAAAAGCTTGGCGGCTGGCTGAAATCGGAAATCGAACGGCTGGCGAAAACCTATCCGACCGTCGTGAAATCCGCGCGGGGAATGGGTTTCATTCTCGGCATCGAGTTATGCGAAAAAATCCCCGCGTTCGCTGCCAGCGACAAGCCGCCGGCGCTGCAATTCGTGAACCGGCTGCACACGGCGGGTGTTTTGACCGTGCCGGCAGGCAGCCAAATCGTCCGGCTGCTGCCGCCGCTAAACCTCAAGCTACAGGAAGCTGGCGAAGGCATTAACATAATCGAGGAAGTCGTCAAATCGCTCGTGTGAACGCCGCCGCGCTCAAGCATTTGTCCGCCGTTGATCCGGTGATGAAAAAACTCATCGCTGAAGTCGGCCCGTGCAAGCTGGAGCACGAGCCGTGGCGCTCGCCGTTTCAATCGCTCGTGCAGGCCGTGGCGCACCAACAGCTCAACGGCACGGCGGCGAACACGATTCTGACACGGTTCAAAAAGCTGTTTCCCAAGCGCCGTTTTCCCAAGCCGAAAGATTTGGCCGGCGTGACTGATGAGCAGATTCGCGCGTGTGGTTTTTCGTTTTCCAAAATCGCCGCTATCCGCGACATCGCGGCGAAAACTTTAGACGGGACGATTCCATCGTCGCGGCAGATTGAAAAGCTGACGGATGAGGAAATCATTGAGCGTCTGACCGAGGCGCGCGGTGTCGGGCGCTGGACGGTGGAGATGCTTTTGATTTTCCAGCTTGGCCGCAAAGATGTTTTGCCGGTGGACGATTTTGGCGTGCGCAACGGCTTTCGCCTCGCCTACAAAAAACGTGAAATGCCGAAGCCGAAGGTGCTGCTGGCATTTGGCAAAAAGTGGCGGCCGCACGGCACAACGGCGGCGTGGTATCTCTGGCGCGCGACGGACATCGCCAAGAAAAAGAAGTGACGCGGGCTTTCGATTCGGCTATACAATTTTCTTTGAGCAATAACTTCCCGGAATGATTGAATCATGAAGCACTTGTTGTCATTGGAAAAACTGCCGCGCACGGACTTTGAAAAAATTCTGCGCGACGCCACCGTGTTCAAACGCGAACGCGGCGCGCACTCAACGCAGCCGCTCGCCGGCCAGACGTGGGCGCTGATTTTTTCCAAGTCGTCCACGCGCACGCGGGTCTCGTTTGAGGTTGGCATTCGCGAACTCGGCGCGGGCGTGATGTTTCTCAACGCAAATGACATCCAGCTTGGCCGCGGCGAGCCGATCAAGGACACCGCACGCGTGCTGGGCCGCATGATTCACGGTGCGGTCATCCGCACCTACGCGCAGCACGACGTGGAGCAGTTCGCCGAGTTTTCCAAAATCCCGACGATCAATGCGCTGACGGACGACGAGCATCCGTGCCAGGTGTTGACGGACATTTTTACATTTGAAGAAATGCGCGGCCCGATTGCCGGCAAGGTCGTCACGTTCATCGGCGACGGCGCGTGCAATATGCCGGTGTCGTGGATTTTTGCGGCGGCGAAGCTGGGTTTTGAACTGCGCATTGCCGCACCGAAAGCGTTTCAGCCGTCAGCAGAAATTTTGAAACGCGCGGGTGGAAAAATCGTGGTCACGGAAGATTTGAAATCCGCTGCGACCGGCGCGGATATGCTTTACACGGACGTTTGGGTTTCGATGGGCAAGGAATCCGAAGCCGCCGAACGCATCAAGATTTTCAACGGCTATCAGATTGACGCGCCGCTCGTGAAACTCGCGAAGCCCGGTGCGCTGGTGATGCACTGTCTGCCGGCATATCGCGGCAAGGAGATTGACGCGGAAACTTTTGAGGCGCACGCGGACACGATTTTCACGCAGGCGGAAAACCGGCTCCATGTGCAGAAAGCTATTTTGAACTGGGCGGTGAGCTAACCGCCAAGACGTCAAGAAAACTATTCTTGCTCGAATTCGGAATCTTCGGCTTGAGTGCCGCGACGGCTGGGGCCGGTTGCGTATTGGCGCAGATACTTCACCGCAACTTTGAGATCCTTCGGCCATTCGCTCTGGATGGTCAGAAGTTCGTTCGTGACCGGATGCGGCAAACTTAATTCCTCGGCGTGCAGCGCGGGGCGCGACAGCAGCGGGCGTTCTTCGCGACCGGGCTTGAGGTAAAAATCTTTTTTCAACCGCGAGAGCCACAGTTTTTTGCCGCCATAAAGTTCGTCGGCCACCACCGGAAAACCGGCGTGCTTTAAGTGAACGCGAACCTGATGCGTCCGGTCGGTCAGTGGCGAGCAGCGCAGCAGCACCCAGTCGGAAAACTGTTCCAGCACGGCAAATTCCGTCCGCGACTTTTTGCCTTCGAGCGGATTCACGCACATCTGGCCAGGCTTGACCGGATGCGGCGCGAGCTTGGCGTCCACCTCAAAATTGACCGCCTCGGGAATGCCCCACGCGAGCGCGACGTATTTTCGCAGCGGCTTTTCCGCGCCAAAAAAATCCGCCAGCGTGATGAACGTCGGCTTATTTTTCGCCAGCAGGATGACGCCGCTCGTTTCAAAATCGAGCCGGTGGGCATTGCTCAAATAAGTGAGATTGCGTTCACGCGCCCACGGTTTGCCGGCGGCGAGACCGGCTAGCAGCAACTTCATCAGGCTCGGACGATTCTCATCGTGGCGGTCAGGCGAAGTCAGCAAACCGGCGGGCTTGTCGAGCGCGAGCAGGTGCTCGTCCTCAAAAAGAACGGGGATTTCCCAAAATTCCTTCGTCGCGGGCGACGACAGTTTGATGGCTGCGCTCACGGCTATTTCGCCGCGCTCGCCGCCGCCGCCTGTTTTTGGAAGAACGGCGTGTCGCGCAGTTCGCGGTTGGCCTCGCCTTGCAGCCAGAGGTTGAACGCCTCGTTCTGCCGCGCGCGGCGGACTTGGACGAGGAACTGCGGCAGCTCGGCAATTTTTTTTGCCGCGTCCACCGGCAGCATCTGCTGGACGAACAGGATGAAACCGCCATCGCCGGTCGGTTGAAAATTACTGACATGGCCCGGAGCCGTGGTGAACGCCGCTTGCTTGAGTTGGCCGAGGCTGGCGCGGTCGCCGAGTTCAGGCAATTCCTGCGTGCTCAACGAGAAGGCCGACAACACCTGCGGCGCCTGCCCACCCGCCACCGCCGCTTGCGCGAAGGTTTTTCCGGCGGCCATCTGCACGACTGCGGTGTAATAAAAATTCGTCCCGGCGTGCTGGGCCAGCGCCACGGCTTCGTTGTCGCGAAAATCGCGCGTCACGCGGTCTTGGATTTGCGCCAGCGACGGAATCGCGCTCGGCAACTGGCCGGCCAAGGCGAGCACATAAACGCCATCCGCGCCGACCACCGGGCCGGCGAACGGTTCATCCGCGCTCAACTGGAATGCGGCTTTGGTGAAAGCTGCCGGCGCGCTGAAATCTTCCGGGCCGTAATTGGCCGAGAACGGCGCGGTGGTGCGGGCCACCAGACCTTTTTGCGTGGCGTAGGCGGCGAGATTTTCCGGCTTGGCCGGCTCCATGGCGAACACCGCCGTCGCCAAATCATTCGCCGACTGGCGGGCGTCACGCAGCGCGCGGTCACGGATGAGCAGGTCGCGAATTTTGGCCTTGGCCTCGTCCGGCGTTTTGGCGTCGGGGAACTGGCTCTGGCCGTATTGCTGATAGACGGAGTTCACATATTCCGTGAAGTTCGTCTTCTCCCATTCCGCCTTGGCCGCCGCGAGATAATTCGTGACGTTGAAGAAAACGTAGCTGACTTGCACGCGATCCGGCTCGCGATAGGCGGCCATGTTATTCGTGTAAAACTGCGCGACAGCAGCCGGCGTGACCGCGACCTGCGCGAGATAATTCGACGCGGCGAAGAAGACCGCCTGCGCGGAAACTTCCTGATGTTCGCGGTCGTAAAGCTGGCCGGCTTCCTGCGGCGTGACCAGCACACCGGGCAAGCCGAGCACCTGAATCATCTGCTGCACCACCAGTTCGTCGCGCAGGAAATTTTGCAGATCCGTCACGCCCAAACCTTCCGGGGCCAAAACCTGTTCGACAAATTTATCCATCGCCACCGGCTGACTGTTGCGGCCAATAGAGCGGAGAAAATCACTCGCGGCGGCAATCAGCGCGTCTTCACTAACGTGGATGCCGAGTTGGCGCGACTTTTGTTCCAGTAACAGGCGGATGTAGATTTCCCGCTCCGTGTCTTCACGGGAGAAGCTGGCACTCTTGTCGGGCCACTGGCCGTTGCGCATCCAGTAATACAGGTAAAATTCCGCCTGCGACCGCTGGAAATCCTGCGCGGTGATGGTCCGGCCATAAATCGTGCCGAAATTGCCGCTGGCCCGGCTGCCATTGCCGTATTTTGACGGGCCGGAACCCATGAAAACCACAAAGGAAATAATCGTGAGGCCGGCGATGATCCACCACAGCCAGCTAGAATGTTTGCGAATTGATCCAATCATAGTGAAAAAAGTGAACGCGAAGCCTAGCTTGCCGGAAGAAGCATGGCAAACGTAAAAGCACGCTGCTTTTGCTCGTAATCCTAATCCCTAATCTTGATCGTAATCCGCCGGTAGAGCCGATTACGATTGGATTACGATTAAGATTAGGAAGCTTTCAGCCACCGCGCCACGTCCATCGCAGCGTAGGTGATGAGGATGTCCGCGCCCGCCCGGCGCATCGCGAGCAGACTTTCCAGCGTCACGCCACGCTCGTCAATCCAGCCGTTCGCCGCTGCCGCCTTGATCATCGCGTGTTCGCCGCTCACGGCATAAACCGCCGTGGGCAAACCGAATTCTTTTTTCACGCGCTGCACGATGTCGAGATAAGCGATGCCCGGCTTGACCATCACCATGTCCGCGCCTTCCTGCACGTCCAGCGCAACTTCGCGGAGGGCTTCGTTGCCGTTCGCTGCGTCCATTTGATAACTGCGGCGGTCGCCAAAACTCGGCGTGGACTCCGCCACTTCGCGGAACGGGCCGTAAAACGCGGACGCAAACTTCGCCGCGTAGCTCATAATCGGCGTGTCGAAAAATCCCTCGTTGTCCAGTTCGGCGCGGATGGCGCGAACGCGGCCGTCCATCATGTCGCTCGGCGCCACGATGTCCGCGCCGGCTTCTGCGTGGCTGGCGGCAGTGCGCGCGAGCAATTTCAGCGACGGGTCGTTCAGGATTTTTCCGCCGTGGACAATGCCGCAATGGCCGTGGCTCATGTATTCGCAGAGGCAGACATCGGTGATGACGAGCAGCGACGGCAATTCCTTTTTCAGCAGCCGCACGACTTGCTGGACAATGCCGTTCTTGGCGTAAGCGCCGGAAGCTTTTTCATCTTTCTTGTCGGGAATACCAAAGAGCAAAACGGCGGACACACCGAGCGCGTGCGCCGTCGTGGCCTCGCGCAAAATCTCATCGGTCGAAAGTTGAAACACGCCGGGCATGGCCGTCACCGAGCGGCGGAGCTTCTTGCCGCTGCGCGCAAACAGCGGCAGAACGAGCTGCGAAACGTTCAGCGAGTTTTCGGCAACGAGTCGGCGCAGGGCGGGCGAGGTGCGCAGGCGGCGCGGGCGGACGACGGGAAATCCGGGCGAATTCATGGCGTCAGTCTAGGTTTTGCGGGGCGTGGGTAAAAGGGAAAAATATTTTTAGCTACCGATGGACACAGATGAAACACAGATTTCTAAAAACAGATTCTTTATCTGTGTTTCATCCGTGTGAATCGGTGGCTACTCCTTTTCCTCCGCCCAGCGCGGTGCGATTTTATTCACCACGCCGATGTGATCCAACACGCGGGCAACGACGGTGTCAGCCAGCTCAACAATGGTTTTTGCGCCGGAATAAAAACTAGGATTCGCCGGAATCAAGGTCGCGCCGGCGAGCAGCAGCAGTTCCATGTTTTTGACGTGAATCAGACTCAACGGCGTTTCGCGCGGAACGAGAATCAATTTCTTTTTTTCCTTCAGCACCACGTCGGCGGCGCGCAGCAAAACATCCTCGCTGTAGCCATGCGCGATGCGGCCCATCGTGCCCATCGTGCAGGGAATCACCACCATCACGTCCGGCGGATTCGAGCCGCTCGCAAACGGCGCATTCATGCTTTTCAAACCGTGCGGTTTGACGCCTTCGGGAAATTTCAACCCGCCCGGCAACTCCTCGGCGACGACCTGCTGCGCGTAGTTACTCAACACAACATGGATTTCGTGCTCGCGCGGATTCAAATTATCCAGCAATCGCTGCGCGTAGAGCGCGCCACTGGCGCCGGTGATGGCCACAAGAATTTTCAAGCGCACAAATCGTAAATCGTAAATCATAAATCGTAAATGAGGAAACAGCTTGAGTCCGCCTTTCGCTTCCGCAAAATTAGCGCGTGTTCAAATTTGCGGGAATCATCTTTGGCGGAATGTTTTTGCTCCTGGCGGGCTGCAGCACCGTGCCCAGCGACCCCAACGAAACGGTGCCGGTGGAATGGTCGTTGACGAACGCCGTTACCGCTGCGGTTCCACCGCGCCGCGCCGCGCTCCCCGCAGTTCCCATCAAACCCCTGCCGGTGGTTCCCGTCGTCCATCACAACCAGCCGCCACCGCAAATCTACCAGCCCGCGCCCATCGTGACGTGGACTTCGCTCGACCGCTGGGCGGCGGAAAACAAGCTGGCCGCGCCGCGCAAAGTCGCCAGTTCGCCACTGGCCAGCTACGCGATCAATTCTGCAAAAGGCACGCTTACGCTGGTCATCGGCAGTCGCGAGGCGATTTGGCGCGGCATGGAAATCAACCTTGGCTTCGCGCCGGAAATCATTGACGACCAAGTTTTCCTGCACGGTCTCGACCTGCAAAAAAACCTGAAACCACTGCTGTTCGGCGAACCGCTCGGCTTCGGCACCAACCGCGTCATCGTCCTCGATCCCGGCCACGGCGGCAGCAAGCCCGGCACCATCAGCGTGCGGGACGGACGGACGGAAAAGGAATTTACCCTCGACTGGGCGCGGCGGATCAAGCCACTGCTCGAAACCAACGGCTGGACGGTTTTTCTCACGCGCACGAACGACACGGACATCGCGCTCTCCAACCGCGTCGCCGTGGCCGAAGCGCATCACGCCGACCTGTTCATCAGCCTGCATTTTAATTCCTCCGCGCCCGACCACATCCAGTCCGGCCTCGAAACCTATTGCCTGACGCCAACGGGAATGCCCTCGACGCTCACGCGCAATTACAACGATTTGTGGGCGGATCGTTTTCCCAACAACTATTTTGACGAGGCCAATTTTCAACTCGCCGTCCATTTGCAAGCGGCTTTGCTGCGCGCGACGAACGAGGAAGATCGCGGCGTGCGCCGGGCGCGGTTCATGGACGTGCTGCGCGGCCAGCGGCGGCCGGCGATTTTGATCGAGGGCGGCTATCTCTCGAATCCGGCCGAAGCGGAAAAAATCGAAAGTGCCGAGTTCCGGGAGAAACTGGCCGAGGCCATTGCAACTGCGTTGCGTTGAAACGAGGATGGAGAATTGAGAATGGAGGATAGAATATGCCGCTCATCAAAAGTTTTAGAGAGTTAAATGTTTATCAGGCCGCGCGCGAGGCGACGGAAACGCAGTCGTGGCTTGATGACTGCCTTGATTGCGGCTACATCTCGGCGGGTGATTTCAAACAGATGGACGCTGCCTGGCAAAGCATCGGCGCGATGCTCAACAAAATGATCATGCGCGCTGACGATTTTTGCGGCACCCAAAAAGAATAATCCATCCTCTATCTGCCATCCTCCACCCTCGTTTAGATAAATATGCCATCCTCCATCTTCAATCCGCCATCCTCGTTTGTCCTGGTCACGGGTGGTGCCGGCTTCATCGGCGCGCATCTGGTGGAACGGCTGCTGAAAGATGGTAAAAGCGTTGTGGTCATTGATGATCTTTCAACCGGCAGCCTGGAAAATTTGGCGGCGGCTAAAGCCAGTCCCCGCTTCCGTTTCATTCATTCAAAAGTTTCGGACTGTGCGGAACTGCCAGCGCTCGCGGCGGACGCGGAATTTATTTTTCACCTCGCCGCGACCGTCGGCGTGGAACTCGTCGTCAAATCCGCGTTGCACGTTTTGGAGGCGAGCTTCAACGAGACGCAGATTTTGCTGCGCGCGGCGGCGAAAAATTCCACGCCGTTGCTGCTGACTTCCACCTCGGAAGTTTACGGCAAAAGTGCCAAGCCGGAATTCAGCGAGGACGACGATTTGCTCATCGGGCCACCGACGCATTCGCGCTGGAGCTACGCCTCGGCAAAACTCACGGATGAATTTCTCGCGCTCGCCTACGCGCGCGAAAAAAAACTGCCCGTCACCATCGCGCGATTGTTCAACACCGTCGGCCCGCGCCAGACCGGGCGCTACGGCATGGTGCTGCCGCGCTTCATCGCGGCGGCCAAGGCGGGCGAACCGCTGAAAGTTTACGGCGACGGCGCGCAATCGCGCTGCTTCGGCTTGGTTCACGATGTCGTGGAAGCGCTGGTGCGCTTGCAGAAATGTGACGCGGCGCGCGGCGAAATTTTCAACATCGGCGGCACGGAAGAAATTTCCATGCTGGAACTGGCGCAGCTCGTCGTGACCACGCTCGGCTCAAACTCTGCGATTGAATTGATGCCTTACGATCAGGCTTACGCACCGGGCTTTGACGATATGCGCCGCCGGAAGCCACGCGTGGAAAAACTGGAACGGTTCGTGAACTTTAAACCGCAGACGCCGCTGCGTGACATCATCCGGCTGACGGCGGGGTAAAATTATTTCACCCGCAGTAATTTCAACGCGTGCTTAAAATCCTCCGGCAGCGGGGCGGAAAAATTTAGCGGCTTCTGCGTGCGCGGATGCACAAACGATAATTCCTTGGCGTGCAGCAAGACGCGCGGCGCAGCGTAGTTCGCGAGTTCCTTCAGCCGCTTATTTTTCGTCGAGCCGTAAGTGTCATCGCCCACGACGGGATGGCCGAGGTGCTGAAAATGCACGCGAATCTGATGCGTGCGGCCAGTGTGAATCTGCACCTCGACGTAGGTGGCGCACTTCAACTTCTCCAGCACGCGCCAGCTCGTGTGCGCGGCGCGACCGTCGCTGTCGTCATGCACGGCCATGCGTTTGCGGTGCGTAGGATGGCGGGCGATGGCGGCATGGATTTCGCCGGTTTCGCGCGGAACGGCGCCGCAGACGATGGCGTGATAAACTTTTTTTACGACGCGATTGGCGAATTGTTCCGAAAGCGCAAGGTGCGTCTCGTCATTTTTGGCGACGACGAGGCAGCCGCTGGTTTCCTTGTCAAGCCGGTGGACAATGCCGGGCCGCGCGACGCCGCCGATGCCGCTCAACGAGCCTTGGCAATGATGCAGCAGCGCGTTGACGAGCGTGTGTTCCTCGTGGCCGGCGGCGGGATGCACGACGAGGCCGGCGGGCTTGTTGACGACGAGCAGCGATTGATCCTCGAACAAAATATCGAGCGGCATTTCTTCCGGCTGGGCTTCGGCGGGTTTTGGTTCGGGAAAATGAATTTCAACTTTTTCGCCCGCGCGCGGCGCGTGCGTGGGCTTGACGGTTTTGCCATCAACGCGGATGTGGCCTTGTTCAATGAGCCGTTGCATCGCGCCGCGCGAGATGGCGGGAAATTTTGTCCGCAGAAAAATGTCGAGGCGCTCGCTGGGCAGCGATTGTTCGACGGTGAAATGTTCCGTGCGGGGATTCATTCAAAAGTGTCGCGCGAAGGACGCGAAGTTTGCGAAGAAGAACTTTCCCTTCGCCGCCTTCGCGCGACATATATTTTGCCAGCAGTTCACGGCGTGGCTTTGGGCGCGTTTTCGTTTTTCCAAGTGAGCAGAAAAATCAGGCCGACGCCGGTGCAGATGGCGGTGTCGGCCAGATTGAACGCGGGAAAGCCGATTTCGCCGCCGCCGCGCTGTTGCATATAGAAATAAATAAAATCAATGACCGCATGGCGGCCGGGCAGCAGGCGGTCGGTGAGGTTGCCGGCGATGCCGCCGAAGATGAGGCCGAATGCGATCTGGCCCGGAAGCGTATGGGAATTGAAATGGTGCCGCGTCAAAAACAGCGCCACAAACGCCAGCAGCGCGACGAAGGCGAGCGCGCCGTTGTTACCGCGAAAGAGGCTCCACGCCGCGCCGGTATTGCCCCAATGCACAAATTTGAAAAAGCCGGCGATGATGATTTTTTCGTCGCCTT
>Ga0316222_1005349_pt1 | contig 11028 bp, 12 predicted proteins | sample TBH18011metaG_FD_206008 | JGI IMG/M metagenome (GOLD analysis project Ga0316222, IMG submission 206008) | Freshwater microbial communities from Trout Bog Lake, Wisconsin, USA - TBH18011 | ecosystem: Environmental > Aquatic > Freshwater > Lake > Hypolimnion/Profundal zone | place: USA: Wisconsin... | reverse complement strand
TCGAGCCCCTGGCAATCGGCGCGCCCATGCCGTTCCGCGAGCTGCCGGTGCGGTTGGAGCGGATGATCCACTTCTTCCCACCCCACATCGAAAAGATGCGGGCCAAGGTGCCCGAGATGATCGGCCAGGTCGACGTATTACTGGGCAATCTGGAGGACGCCATTCCGGCCGACCAGAAGGAAGCGGCGCGGCGCGGCTTCATCGCGGTGGCGCGCGCCGTCGATTTTGGCGGCACCGGGCTGTGGACGCGGGTCAATTGCCTGAACTCGCCGTGGTTCCTCGACGACGTCACCGAGATCGTCGCCGCCGCCGGCGACAAGCTCGACGTCGTCATGCTGCCCAAGGTCGAGGGGCCGTGGGACATCCATTTCCTCGACCAACTGCTGGCCCAATTGGAGGCCCGCCACGCCATCAAGAAACCGATCCTGATCCACGCTTTGCTGGAAACCGCATTGGGCGTCGAGAACGTCTCGGCCATCGCCCAGGCCAGCCCACGCATGCACGGCCTTAGCCTGGGGCCGGCCGATCTCGCCGCCAGCCGCGGCATGAAGACCACCCGGGTCGGCGGCGGCCACCCCTCCTATGGCGTGCTCGAAGACGTCCGCCCCGACCAGGGAGCACGCTTTCTGCACCAGCAGGATCTGTGGCACTACACCGTGGCCAAGATGGTCGATTCCTGTCAATCGGCCGGGATCAAGGCCTTCTACGGCCCGTTCGGCGATTTCTCCGATGCGAGCGCCTGCGAGGCCCAGTTCCGCAACGCCTTCCTGCTCGGCTGCCTCGGCGCCTGGAGCCTGCATCCCAGTCAGATCGACATCGCCAAACGGGTGTTCAGCCCCGATGTCGACGAGGTCCGCTTCGCCAAGCGCATCCTCGACGCCATGCCCGACGGCAGCGGCGCGGTGATGCTGGACGGCAAGATGCAGGACGACGCGACCTGGAAGCAGGCCAAGGTGATGGTCGATTTGGCAGCCCAAGTGGCGGCCAAGGAGCCAACGATGGCGGAAAAATACGGGCTGTAGCCCGCGTCCGACGCCAGCCCCTTGCCGAGAGGCGCGCGGCCCGGTATGACATCGGCCCATGCATATCCTTGACTTCGAAAAGCCCATCGCCGAGCTCGAGGGCAAAATCGAGGAGCTCCGGCACCTCACGGATGGCGGCGGTGTCAACATCGCCGACGAAGTGGGCCGACTCCAGGCCAAGGTCGACAAGCTGATGCGCTCGACCTACGCCAAGCTCACCCCATGGCAGAAGACCCAGGTGGCCCGCCACCCGGATCGGCCGCACGCGCTCGACTATATCGGCGCCCTGATCGAGGACTTCACCCCCCTGGCCGGCGACCGCTGCTTCGGCGAGGACCGCGCCATCGTCGGCGGCTTCGGCCGCTTCAAGGGCGCCTCGGTGATGGTGATCGGCAACGAGAAGGGCCGCGACACCGAAAGCCGGCTGAAGCACAATTTCGGCATGGCCAAGCCGGAGGGCTACCGCAAGGCGCGGCGCCTGATGGAACTGGCGGCCCGCTTCGCCATTCCGGTGGTGACTCTGATCGACACCGCCGGCGCCTATCCCGGCGTCGAGGCCGAAGCGCGCGGCCAGGCCGAGGCGATCGCCCGCTCGATCGAAACCTGCCTCGACATAAGGGTGCCGCTGGTGTCGGTGATCATCGGCGAAGGCGGCTCGGGCGGCGCCATCGCGCTGGCCTCGGGCAGTGCCGTGCTGATGCTGGAACACGCGATCTATTCGGTGATCAGCCCCGAGGGCTGCGCCTCGATCCTGTGGCGCACCAACGATGCCGCCAAGGACGCCGCCGAGGCGCTGAAGCTGACCGCGCAAGACCTGCAGCGGCTGTCGGTGATCGACCAGATCGTCCCCGAACCGCTGGGCGGCGCCCATCGCAACCGCGAGCTGACCATGCGGACGACGGGAATGGCGATCGACGCGGCGCTGCGCGACATGGCCGGCATCGAAGGCGGCGTGCTGCGGGCACGCCGGCGCGACAAGTTCCTTGAGATGGGGCGGGTGGGATTGGCATGAGCGGCGCAGGGCCCGACCTCGCCGTCGTGGTGCCGGTCAAGAACGAGGCCGACAACATCCTGCCCCTGATTGTCGAGATCGAAGCGGCGCTGACCGGGAAGCTGGAGTTCGAGATCGTCTATGTCGACGACGGTTCCGACGACGCCACCGCCGCATTGCTCGACGAGGCGCGGCGCGACCATCCCCGCCTCACGGTGGTGCGCCACCGGGCCAGCTGCGGCCAAAGCCAAGCCATCGCCACCGGGGTGCGAGTCGCCACCGCGCCGCTGATCGCCACCCTCGACGGCGACGGCCAGAACGACCCCGCCGATATTCCGGCTTTGCTCGAACGCTGGCGCCAGGCGGACGCGGCCCTGCGGCCGGGGCTGATGATCGCCGGCTGGCGCGCGCAACGGCGCGACACCGCCTCGCGCCGCATCGCCTCGCGCCTGGCCAACGCCATCCGCGCGTCGCTGCTCGGCGACGACACCCCCGACACCGGCTGTGGCACCAAGCTGTTCCCCCGCGCTTTGTTCCTCGATCTGCCCCGCTTCGACCACATGCACCGCTTCCTGCCCGCTTTGGTGCTTCGCGCCGGCGGCGCCGTCGTGTCGGTCAAGGTCAACCACCGCCCGCGCCAGCGCGGCGCCTCGAAATACGGCAATTTGCGCCGCGCCTTGGTCGGTATTCCCGATCTGCTCGGGGTGATGTGGCTGATGCGCCGCTCGCGCAACCCGGTGGTCGAGTGAGCCAGCCCCGGCATCCGCTGCTGGATACCAAAGTGCTGCTGCGGGGCCTGGTGCTGATCGCCACCCTGGTGGCGATTGGCGCGCTGCTCCAGGGCCTTGGCCTCAAAGGCATGCTGGAGACCGGCTGGATCGATTCCCAGGTGCGCGGCAAGGGCGCCGCCGGGCTGGCCGCCTTCGTGCTGGTCGGCGCCGTCTTCGCCGCCATCGGCCTGCCGCGCCAGGTGCCGTGCTTCCTTGCCGGCTACGCCTTCGGCTTCGTCGAGGGCACCCTGTTGGGGCTGATCGCCAGCGTCGCCGGCGCGGCCGTCACCTTTTACTACGCCCGTTTCATGGGCCGCGCCTATCTGGTGCGGAAATTTCCCCACCGCATCAAGAAGATCGACGATTTTCTCGCCGGCAACACGATGACCATGGCGCTGGTGCTGCGGTTGGCCCCGTTCGGCAACAACCTGGCGACCAACCTGGCGGCCGGGGTATCGGGGGTGCGGGCGACGCCGTTCATCGCCGGATCCGGCCTCGGCTACCTGCCGCAAACGGTGATCTTCGCTCTGCTCGGCTCGGGCTTTTCGCTCGATCCCGGGCTGAGGATGGGCTTAAGCGTGGCGCTGTTCGTGGCGTCCAGCGTGCTGGGGATTTGGGTTTGGCGCCGCGCCCGCACCGGCCGCGGCCTGCCCGAGGAGTTGCCCGATGTCGATGAAGCGTGACGCCGCGACCGTGATCCTGGCCGCCCTGCTGGCGGGCTGCGCCCCCCCGGCGCAGACTGTGAAACCGACGCAGGTTGCGCAACCTGCCGCAGCCCCCCGCCCGATCGAGCCGACCCATGCCGACAGCCTCGGCGACACCGTCACCGCTCGCATCCATGCCCTCGACGCCACCGCCTTTCGCGCCGTCACCGCCCAGGCGGTCGGCGGCCGGGTGCTGTTGACCGGAGCGGTGGTCAAGCCGGAACAGCGCCGCCGCGCCGAACGCACCGCCGCCGCAATGTCCGGCGTGGTCGCCGTCACCAACGAGGTGCTGCTGGCCGAGGACGCCGCCTTCAACCTGTTCATCCCCGACACCGCCCGCGAATCCGCCCTGACCGCCCGGCTGGCCACCGACGAGTCCACCGGCCACGGCGCCTTCGAGCTGAGGGTGGTCAATCACATCGCCTATGTCATCGCCGCCCAGCGCTCGCCCGACCAAACCGCCCGGGTCAAGGAGCTGCTGACCGAGGACCCCAACGTGAAGTGGGTGGTGTTGGTTACTCAGCCTTGAAGAACACCTCGGCGATGGCGGCGATTTCCTCGGTAGTGGCGGCCAGCAAGCGGCGGCCCAATTCCGGACTGGCCAGCGACGGGTCGGAGCCGATGCGGCCGTCGGGAAAGCGGCGGCGAAAATCGTCGGCGCCGTGGAAGGCGGAGCGCGGCGCCACCCGGGGCTCCAGCGGGCGCGGATCGGCCAACTCGGGATGGAGCGCCCAGGTCAGCGCCACCTCGGGCGGGGTGGCATGGGAGCCGACCGAGGTGCCGAACAGCTGGGCCGACAGCGCGTCGATCTTGGGCAATTCCCACCAATTGAGCACCCGGGTGCGCAATTCCGGGCGCGGCGACAGCAGATCCAATTCGATATGGGTTTCGGCGAAGGCGGCCTGAAGAGTCGCGGTGTTGCCGCCGTGGCCGTTGACCACCAGCACCCGGCCGAAGCCGTGGCGGACCAGCGAGACCAGGCAATCGCGCATCACTGCCAACAAGGTCGAGGGCCGCAGCGTCATCGATCCGGCGAAGCGCATGTGGTGCTGCGCCATCCCCACCGCCAAAGTCGGCGCCACCATCACCCCCAGGCGGTCGCCGACGGCGATGGCAATGGCCTCGGCGCACAGGGAATCGGTGCCGATCATCCCGGTGGGGCCGTGCTGCTCGGTCGAGCCGATCGGCAGGATGACCGCGTCCGAGCCGGCGAGATAAGCGTCGACCTGGGGCCAGGTGGCAAGTTGGAGGCGCATGGGGATCTCCTATGGAGGCTCTCCTTTATCCTCCTGGCGACGCCAAGAGGGAAGCCGCCTTGACAGCCCCGGACATGGGAGGCATTGGAATATCCCCATGAGCAGCCGTCCGATCATTCCCTATGCGGTATCCGGCGCCGCCTTCGCCGCCGGCGCCGTGGTGCTGGCGCTGCCGCCGGTGCCCGCCGCCGAGCTGCCGGCGCTGGCGCTGGCGCTGCCGGCGATCGGCCTGTGGGCCACCGCCGCGATCCCCGAGCACATCACCGCCCTGGCCTTCTTCACCGTCGCCATGCTGTTCCACGTCAGCCCGGCCAAGGTGGTGTTCGCCGGCTTCGAATCGGCGGCGCTGTGGCTGATCTTCGGCGGTCTGGTGATGGGGGTGGCGGTGCGCTCCACCGGCCTCGGCGAGCGCATTGCCCACCGCCTGGCCGCCGCCTTCGGCACCTCCTATTGGGGCGTGATCACCGGCGTCACCGTGGTCGGGGTGGCGCTCGGCTTCGTCATGCCGTCGTCCATGGGCCGCGCCGTGCTGCTGATGCCGATCGCCCTGTCGCTGGCCAACCGCTTCGGCTTCGCCCCTGGCAGCAAGGGCCGGCTGGCGGTGGTGCTGGCCGCCGCCTTCGGCTGCCACGTCCCCACCTTCTCGGTGCTGCCGGCCAACGTCCCCAACGTGGTGCTGGTCGGCGCCGCCGAGACGCTGTGGCACGTCAACTTCACCTATGGCAGTTACCTGCTGCTGCACTTCCCCGTGCTGGGATTCCTGAAGACGGCGCTCACCGTCGGGCTGATCGTCAAGCTGTGGCCGGACATTCCGAAGCCGGGGGTGGCCGAGATTGCGGGCAAGATGAGCCGCGACGAGACCTGGCTGGCGGCGCTGCTGACCACCGCCCTGGCGTTGTGGGCCACCGACTTCGCCCACCACATCAGCCCGGCCTGGATCAGCATGGCGGCGGCGGTGATCCTGCTCCTGCCCGGCATCGGCCTGGTCGGGCGCAAGGCCTTCAACGAGCAGATCAATTACGGCTCGGTGTTCTTCGTCGCCGGCATCATGGGGCTGGGGGCGATGGTCAACGAATCCGGCCTCGGCGCCCGCCTGGCCGCCGCCATCCTGACCGTGGTGCCGCTGACCCCCGGCCACCCGGCGGCCAATTTCGCCGGCCTCGCCACCGTCTCGACCCTGATCGGCCTGGTCACCACCCTGCCCGGCGTTCCCGCCGTGCTGACGCCCCTGGCCGGACAGATGGCCCAGGCGGCGGGAATGCCGCTGGAGGCGGTGCTGCATGCCCAGGTGCTGGGCTTCTCCAACCCAATCCTGCCCTACGAATCGGCCCCCTTGGTGGTGGCGATGAGCCTGGGCGGCGAACGCCTGGGCCCCGCACTGAAACTGTGCCTGCTGCTGGCAATCATCACCGTCGTGGTGTTGTTGCCGCTGGATTATCTATGGTGGCGGGTGTTGGGGTGGATTTGAGGGGGACACCGGACTTGATTCGACCCCATCCACGCGGGTCCGCAATGACCCCGACGGGGCACCCTCTCCCGCTCGCGGGCGAGGGTTTTGTTCCTAGGGCGTTACGTACAGGCTTGGAAACTCCCGTTCCAGCGCCGCCACCTTGGGCAGGTCGTTGGCGACGATGTAGAAATCGGTCGGGTGAAGCGGGCGTAGTCCTGGTGATAGGCTTCGGCGACGGCTTGCTGGCCCATGGTCAACTCTCCCCGTCGGGGACGAACTTTAGCGCCACGCCGTTGTTGCAATAGCGCAACCCGGTCGGCGCCGGGCCGTCTTCGAAGACGTGGCCCTGGTGGCCGCCGCAATGGGCGCAATGGTACTCGGTGCGGGGCGACATCATCTTGAGGTCGGTCTTGGTGGCGACGTGACCGGGGATCACGTCGAAGAAGCTGGGCCAGCCGGTGCCGCTGTCGAATTTCTGCTCGGTGGTGAACAGCTCATGGCCGCAGCCGGCGCAGACGAATTTGCCCGAGCGATGTTCGGTCAGCAACGGGCTGGTGAACGGGCGTTCGGTGCCCTCTTGGCGCAGCACCTCGTATTGTTCCTTGCTCAGCATCGCCTTCCACTCCTCTTCACTGCGGGTGATCCGGTCAATTGGCGCAGCCGCGCCGATCGCCATCATAGGCCGGCCGCCGGCCAGAACCAGAGCGCTGGTGCCGGCCAGCATCCATTTCAGCATCATGCGCCGATCCATGCCTCACCTCGTCGATCACTCCGCCGGGCGTCATTGCCATGAATTGGCATATGGGAGCCGCCGGCGCCGGCGCGAAAGATAGGCGCGGCTATGGTTTTCATAGCCGCAGGGAATAAAGGGGCCGAACGCTTGCGCCCGCCCGCCGTTTGGAATAGGAGTTAATCGCGACACCCTACCGCATGGCGGAGGTACAGAATGTCCCAGCCCCAATTGATCAACGGGCAGCTTTGCTTCAACTGCACCGAAGTTGACCGCGCCCGCCGGATTACCGATCCGGCCAAAGCACAAGAAGCCAAGGCGCTGGGGGTCGATCCCTCGCGCATTCTTCCGGGCGGCAAGATCAAGCCGAATGGGGCCACCGATGGCGACGCCTCGACCCAGGCTGCCAGCGCCACCTCGACTCCCTCGGCGGTCACTCCAGCCACGGCGCTGGGAGTCAACCAACCGTTGGCCTCGGGCGACAAGGGCCGCAGCTTCAATTTTCTGGCTTGAGAGTTAAGCGACGAAGGACCCGCCACGCGGAAGGCGCGACGGGTCCCCTGTTCGCTCTGGCCTTCGCTTAGGCCTTCACCGCCGCGATGGCGGCGTCGTAGTTCGGCTCTTCGGCAATCTCGGGGACCAGCTGGGTGTAGGTCACCTTGCCGCCCTTGATCACCACCACGGCGCGGGCCAGTAGGCCGGCCAGCGGACCGTCCACCACCTTGACGCCATAACGCTCGCCAAAGCCCTTGTCGCGCAGGTCGGAGACCGACAACACGTTATCCAGGCCCTCGGCGCCGCAGAAGCGCTTGTGGGCGAAGGGCAGGTCGGCCGAGGCGCACAGCACCACGGTGTCGGCCAACTTGTTGACTTCAGCGTTGAAGCGACGCACCGAGGCGGCGCAGACCGGGGTGTCGATGCTGGGGAAAATATTCAGCACGACGGTCTTGCCGGCGAAGGCGTCGAGGCCGACGTCGGACAGGTCGACCTTGGTCAGCGAAAAGGCCGGAGCGGCGGCGCCGACTTTCGGCAAGTCGCCGTTGGTGTTGATGGGATTGCCTTTGAGAGTGATGCTCGCCATGGGGCGGTCTCCCCTTCTAATTGTTTCGGGTGGCCGGACTTTGCCCCGCCGCCCCCACCCCTGGCAAGGGCATAGATGGATGTGCTAGCCTGCGTCCCCAGCGAGGGGCGTGATGCGGGCGAGTGGGATCAGGGTCATCGACCGAATCGGGGTGGCGCCATTCGTCGGCGCCGCCATTGTGTTGCTGGCTGGCCTGATCGCCGGCTGGAACATCATGCTGCAATACCGCGACACCATGGCCGGGGCCGAGGCCCAGCTATCGGCGCTGGCGCGGGCCACCGGAGCCCAGGCCGACAGTACCTTCGACAACATCGACAGCCTGCTGGAGGACATCGCCACCCTGGCCGGCGAAAGGCGGTCGGAGGGTGAGAATTTCAGCCATACCCTGGAGCGCCGCGCCAAGCCGTTCGACCCGGTGGTCGGCCTATCGGTGGTGGCCCCCGACGGCACCGTGCGCTTTTCCAGCAATTCCGGTTCAGTCGGACGCAATGTCGGCGAGCGTTCGTACCTGGCCCATTTCCGCGACCATCCCGAAGACGGCTCGCTGTTCATCTCGGAACCGGTGACCGCCTTCACCGGACAGCTGGCGGTGATGACCGGCCGCCCGATCCGTGACGACAAGGGCGGTTTGACTGCGGTGGCGGCGGCCCGCATCACCCCCGAATTGTTCAGCACCTTCCTTGACGCCACCCGCCCCGCCTACGCCAATTCGGCGATGACGGTGATCGGCCCGGGCTATGCGGTGCTGGCGCGACAGCCGTCGCTCGGTGGCATCATGCTGGGCAAGGTTCTGCGCGACGGCCCCTTCCTGCCCGGCCACATCGCCAGCGGCCAGCGCGACACCATCCAGCGCGGGGTGGCGATTTCCGACGGCGTCGACCGTCTGGCGGCGGTTCACTCCTCGGCGCGCTATCCGATCATCGTCGCCGTCTCGGCGCCGATGACCGAGGTGCTGCGGCCGTGGTCACGCCAAGTGGCGTGGAATTTGGCGATGCTGGCCGCCATCGCCGTCGCCGCCACCGCCGCCGCCTGGATCCTGGTTCAGCGCGAGCGCGAACGCCGGCGGGTGGCCGGGGTGCTGGCGGCCGAACGCGATTTCTCGGCCGCCACCATCACCACCTTGCCGGGGGTGTTCTACCTGTTCGAGGCCGATGGCCGCTTCCTGCGCTGGAACGCCAATTTCGAGGCAGTGACCGGGCGCGACGCCGCCCAACTGGCCAAGACCCATCCGCTTGACCTGTTCGAAGGCGACGAAAAGGCGCTGATCGCCGAGCGAATCGCCCAGGTGCTGACCGGCGGCCATGCCGTGGTCGAGGGCGCCATCGTCGCGACCAACGGCGTCCGTCACCCCCATTACTTCACCGCCGCTCGCATCATGCTGGAGGGCCGCCCCTGCGTCATCGGCGTCGGCCAGGACATTTCCGAACTGAAGCAATTGCATCTGACCCTGGAGCGTTCCAACGAGGATTTGCGCCAGTTCGCCTACGTTGCCTCGCACCAGCTACAGGAGCCGCTACGGGTGATCGCCAGCTATGTCCAGCTGCTGGCCCGCCGCTATGAAGGCCAGCTCGACCCCGAGGCCGACGTCTTCATCGGCTTCGCCGTCGGCGGCGTCAAGCGCATGTCGGCCTTGATCCACGACCTGCTCGCCTTCGCTCGCGTCTCCACCCACACCCGCCAGCCCTCGCCAGTCGATCTCGCCGACGTGGTCGAACGGGTGCTGCACGACCTGTCGCTGGCGATCGCCAATGCCGGCGCCGAAGTGGTGGTCGACGGTCGCTTGCCGATCGTGGCGGGCGACGAAAGCCTGCTCGCCACCCTTCTGCAAAACATCATCGGCAACGCCATCAAGTACCGTCATCCCGACCGCGACCCCAAGATCGTCGTGGCGGCGCGGGCGACGGCGGGCGGCGGCTGGGAGGTGTCGGTGGCCGATAACGGCATCGGCATCGGGCACGAATATTTCGCCAAGATCTTCGAGCTGTTCCAGCGCCTGCACCGGGTCAGCGAGTACGACGGCACCGGCATCGGCCTGGCGGTCAGCCGCAAAATCGTCGAATGGCACGGCGGACGCATCTGGCTGGAAAGCCACGAGGGCGAAGGGACGACGTTCTATTTCACCCTGCCGGGGTGATTGCCGCCCCGACCGCGATCCCGGCCGCAGCGTAGCGAAGAGCCGGGATCCATGGTTGTGGCGGACCCACTGGACCCCGGATCGCGCCGCGCTTGTCCGGGGTGACGGTTCTATTTTGCCCGGAATCAATGCACGCTGACCGGCTCCAATTCGTGCTGGCGGATGGCGGCGAAGGCGAGGTCGCGACTGGGGGCCAGACCCATCTGGCTGCCGTCGGCGGCATGGATCGACCAGCCGTTTTCGCCCTCCTTGCCGACGACCTTCTTGACGAACGCCACTTCCGGCAGACCCCAGACGGCGAAATCGGACAGCGACATCGCTCTGGCGGCCGAAGCCCGGTCCAAATGGCTGCTATTGTCGTTCATAACCTGATCCTCCCTCACTATCCGCCGCGGCGCCGCACCGGCTGGTCCGTCCCCACCTCGATCGCCGCGCCGGGTTCGGCGCCGCCCCGGATGGGAATACTGCGCACCCGCTGTTCGGGGACCGGGCGCATCAGGTCGATGTGCAGCAGGCCGTTGTCGAGCGAGGCGGCGTTGACCTCGATGCCCTCGGCCAGGACGAAGCTGCGTTGAAAGTGGCGAGCGGCAATGCCGCGATGGAGGAATACGCGGTCGCCCTCCTCCTCGGCCTGACGGCCGCGAACGATTAGTTGGTTGTTTTCGACCGAGACATCAAGGTCGGCCATGGCGAAACCGGCCACGGCCAAGGTGATGCGAAGGCCGCTATCGCCCAATTGCTCGATGTTGTAGGGCGGATAGCCTTCGGCCGAAGTCTTCGAAATGCGATCGAGCACCCGCTCGAAATGATCGAAGCCCAGCAGAAGCGGCGAATTGAACACGGACAGACGGGTCATGCGAAGCGTCCTCCTCGGAAACGAGCGAGAAACG
>Ga0316222_1005348_pt1 | contig 11033 bp, 12 predicted proteins | sample TBH18011metaG_FD_206008 | JGI IMG/M metagenome (GOLD analysis project Ga0316222, IMG submission 206008) | Freshwater microbial communities from Trout Bog Lake, Wisconsin, USA - TBH18011 | ecosystem: Environmental > Aquatic > Freshwater > Lake > Hypolimnion/Profundal zone | place: USA: Wisconsin... | reverse complement strand
GCGCCAGGGGCTACCGCAACACCACAACCTTCGCGACAATGATCTACCTGATCGCGGCGCCGCTCGGCGACATCTTCAAATCCACTTGAGGCGTCGAAGAACCATTAATCCTCGCTCGCGCCGCAACGATCCGCGATCACGCACTCGCCATCGTCGCTGGTAACGGGGAATATACACTTGGATTGAGCCAACACCTGGCGAGTGTAGTCGATGACATCGACTTCGTTGTCGGGGCGTTAGGGCACGGCGCCGCCATAGAAGGAATAGACCTCGGCGTGATCGAAGTTGCGCGGCGTGCGGTGGCTGAATTGGCCCGGGGCGAGCAGCGAGTTCTGGCACTTCCGGAATTCACCTGATTGCCCGGGAGTTGGCGGTAGGCTTTGCCGTCGGTGTCGGCGGCGAGATTGGATGGTGTCAATGATTGCCTCGACCGATTTCAGCGAAGATGACCTCTACCTCGGTGTCGAGGCGCTCGACGACGACCACAGGCACCTGCTGGAGGTTATGAACAGATTGCTCGCAGCGCTCGGCAACCAGGCGGACGCTCGGTCGATCGCCGAAGTCACCGCGGAATTCTTCACCTGCATCCAGGAGCACTTCCGGTCCGAGGAGGCCCAGATGGTCGATACCGATTACGCTGGCATCGACAGTCACCGGGCTGCGCACAAGACCTTGTTTGAGACGTTGAATTCCGCCCTGACGCCAGCCCAAAACTTGGCCGCTGACAACGTCACCGACGACCTCCTTGGCTTCCTCATGACTTGGTTGGGTGATCATATTCTCGGCGAGGACAAGGCCTTCGCTGAATTCCTCAAGGCCCACGGAGCCGAATGATTGCCGGAGGGGAGGCCCCACCTCCCACGCCTCCCGCAGGTTCAGAGCTTGATCGCCAAACGGATTGCCCCCCAATGTTTGCCGTTAACCGTGATCGGTGTGTCGATCTCCTTTAGGATGACAAGATCCTTACCACCCATGTCCCGCCCGTAGGTTTGCGCCAGATAGGGCTTGGTGTTGCGCGCGGCCAGAATGGCGGCACGGTCGTCAAAGACGCGGCGATAGCGGGAATTAGCGAGGTTCCACTCGCGCTCTCCGGGACGCTGTGGTTGCGAGTACTTCCGGTTGTGGGTGGCGATATAGCCATTGCGGTCAGAGGCGCAGCAGAAAACGATGTTGGGATTAGTGCCCAGCGGACGTTCCAGGAAATCGGGAAGCGTCCTGTCAGTGGTGTCGGCGTGCTGGGCCAGAAATTGGGGCGGATTGGTTCCTTCGATCGACGCATAGTTGATGTCAAAGAGCGCCTCCTCGGACACTCTCCCCTCACGTACAGCCCGCTCGAGAGCGTCGCTGGCATCGCGGGCGACAGCCTGGGCGATGGCAATGAACGGCTGATCGTCGGCTTCACGCGCCTCGATGGATTTGGCCAGTGAGTTCCTCGCCGCCTCGCCCAGGTCGATGAAGCGGACGTGGAAGCCGAGCTGACAGGGGACGAGAAGATGAACGGGAATCTCCGCGACACCGTCGATCCGAAGGATTCCGTCGCCACTTTCAATCTGTGGACGCTGGGAGGTGACGAGCAGGGCGCCACTCGTGGAAATATCGCCAGTATGGCCCGACAGTGTGTGCTCACCGATGGTCGCTGTGAAGGGAAGGGCCACAGGAACGCGCCCCGTCCCTCTACGATTCCCGCTATGGGAATTGCGCAGGATGATGCTGATCCGGCGCTGCAGGCCGGCGACATCATGTTGAACCAACATCGACATCTCGTTGACCTTGCGCGCGGTATTCCCGGCCACGTCGACCCCCCGCAACATAGCCTGGGCGTGATCGGCGACATCGTGGGTATGAGTGGCCGCCTGCACTGCGCTTTTCATGATCTCGCCGGTGGCGGCACGCTGCTCATCAGCGGCGGCAGCAACCTGCGCCGCGATAACGTCAATGCTGCGGATGGTCGACGCCACCGCTTCGACCTTTCCGACCGCCAGGGTGACCGTCGAGGCGATCTCTTCGGCCTGGGCGTTGACCCGGGCGATGCCTTCCTCGGTTTGGCTGGCCAAACCCTTGACCTCCTCGGCGACCACCGCGAAACCCTTACCTGCCTCGCCAGCTCTCGCAGCCTCGATGGTGGCGTTGAGAGCCAGCATTCGAGTCTGCCCGGAGATGGATCTAATGAGGGCGACGATGTCGCCAATACGGGCGGCAGCGGCAGTCAGACCGGCGACGCCACTGCTGGCGGCGTCCACCTGTCGACGGGCGTCGTCGCTGAGGCGCGATGAGGCCCCCACCTGCTCAGTGATCCCACGGCTCGACGCTTCCAGTTCCTCAGTTGCGCCTGCAACGGTCTGAACGTTACTGGCAGTGGTTTCAACCAGCGTGGTGACAGTCTGGGCTTTGCTACGCAGGTCGTCCGAAGTCTCGGATAGTTGGGCGGCGCCTTCGGACAGGCGCTCGACCTGGACCAAAATGTCGCCAACCGTGGCGCTGACCTCGCCCTCCAGTACTTCCGCAAGGCTGAGCATCTCCGCCTTTAGCACCTCCTGAAGCCGTTGTTCCTCCCCCTCCTTAGAGCGTCGCATTTGGTCGTTCTCGATGGCGTGGTCCTTGAAGACTTGCACTGCTGCAGCCATTGTGCCGATCTCGTCACGGGCATCTTTGTACGGGACAGCCACATCGTGATCGCCCGCTGCCAGCAACTTCATGGTGGCGGAGATCCTGCACAAGGGTACGGCAATCTTGCGGGAAACGATCAGCACCACCAACCCGGTGCCGAAGATCAGGCCGACTCCCAGAACCAGAACGAGTAGGCGTACTTGCGCGTCATAGGCGGAATTGATCTGTGCCCCGAGACGACGGACTTCTGCCTCGTTCTCCTCCGCCCGCGCCTTGATCTTCTCGTTCAGCGCAGCCCTCACCCGGCGGTTAGCGTCGTTGTCGCCAAACGCCCGGGCTTCGGCGAGGGTCGATTCCCGCGACAGGCGCACCAGTTCGGTCCGAAAGCGGACAAAATCTTCCGTAGCGGTACGGGCGTCCGAAAAGCTATCGCGATGCTCTGCAGGAACCTGATCCTGCCATTCGACCAGCACCTCGCGCAGGCGATCCAAGGTCTTGAGAAGCGGCACCGCGTACTTCTCGGATTCTGCAGCCGACTGAGCCATGTAAATGCCCCGGGAATCCATGACTACCGACAGGACAAGCCCGTTTACCCGTTCGGCGAGTACCGCCCTTTTGGAAACTTGGCCCATGTCATCAACGACATGCTTGTATTCTCTCAGCGAGGAGATCCCGACCGACCCGACGACTAGCGCGACCGCCACCAATGTCGCCACCGCGAGGTAGATCCTCGTCGTAATCTGCACATGGATCAAAGGCGTCCCTCCCCGGAAATCGGCAGTTTCAACAATTGCCACCTTGGCCAGATCTTGCGCCTACACGAACGCGACCGTAGGTCCGAGAATACCCAATCTGGGGGACGGGAAAGATCCCCTTTTGTGGACTGGAGTATCACTCACAAGGGCGTCTTACCATTGGCGGCAAACGACGTCCCCGGGGCATTAAATGGCCCGTCAGCGGGGCGATCCGAGCGCTGAACTGGAGGCTGGCCATGTTCAGATTGGGCGCGGCGGGCACTTCGTTCGTTTCCCTGCCGAGCCGGTCGAAGCCGTTTGATGGCGATAGCATGGGTGGCCGCGTATGGCGGCTCATGGCACAAGGGGGCCACAGCGGACGTTCCCGCCGAATGGCCGCATTCGGTGGTACTGCGGTCGGACACCGCGCCCAGGCCAACCGGATGTTGGCCCCTGATGTGCGATCAAGGTTTTCCGCCTGTCCGTGTGCTCATCCTACAATCGTTCCAATGCCGGATAAGGCCGGCCTTTGCCGCCCTCTGTCGCGTCAAGATAATCACACGTCGAAATGCACCGCGAGCATTGGTTGCGCCCGGCCGTCAGCGAAGTGAGCCGGCGCGAAACGCGCCGTCTTGCACTTCGCAGTCGTCCGCGCGCCCGATTTGTAAACTTTACGCCCCAGAATTGGCGGAAAATTTGCATTTCCGACCACGTTGCATATAATGAACGGGCAATTGCTCGTTTTATATCAATGGACTGGCCTATTTTTTACGTTTCGCCGGTCATCAGAAAATTTCTACGTGAGTTGCGAGCGGGTGTTCCGTCCCGACCTTGAGGGTAGGCCGGTCGTGATCCTCAGCAACAACGACGGCTGTTGCGTCGCACGGTCGAACGAGGCCAAGGCGCTGGGCATCGGCATGGCCGAGCCGTATTTCAAGGTCAGGCATTTCGTCGATTCCCATGGACTCGTGGCGCTCAGCAGTAATTACAGGCTCTACGGCGACATGAGCGCGAGGGTGATGTCCATCCTCGCCGACCACGCCCCCGGCGCCGAGGTCTACTCGATCGACGAATCGTTTCTCGACTTGGGCGGCATGGACTGCGTCGGCGACATGACCGCTTGGTGCCGCGAACTGCGGGAGACGGTGCGCAGGTGGACGGGAATTCCGGTATCCATCGGCGTCGCTCCAACCAAGACGCTGGCCAAGCTGGCGAACCGTCTTGCAAAGAAGTCGCCCAAGACCGGCGGCGTCCTCGACCTGTCGAACCACCCCGAATGGGTGGATGCCGCGCTTCGGCGCACCGCTGTCGCCGACATTTGGGGGATCGGCAGGCAGTGGGCGGGGGTTTGCAATCTGGCCGGACGCCGCACCGCATGGGATTTGTCGCGGGCCGAGGACGGGTGGGTGCGCAAGGCGATGGGGGCCGTCGGCCTGCGTACGGTGATGGAGTTGCGAGGGATTCCCGTTCACGATCTTGAATCCATCCCCGATGCGCGGCAGTCCTGTTGCGTCTCGCGGTCGTTCGGGGAGACCGTCGACGACTTCGGCAGCGTGCGCGACGCAGTCGTCACCTTCGCCACGAGGGCGGGTGAAAAGGTTCGCCGCGACGGCCTCGTCGCCGGTGCCGCACAGGTCTTCTTCCAAACCGACCGTTTCCGCCGCGACCAGCCGCAGAGATCGGCGTCGATCACGGTCAGGCTATCCCCTCCGACATCTTCGACACAACAGATTGTCGCGACCGCCGTCAAGGCGCTGTCCGCCGTCTGGGCCGACGGCTATCAGTGGAAAAAGGCGGGCATCATTCTGCTGGACTTGGTGCGCCCCGAAGATGTGCCGCGCGACCTATTCGCTTCGCCGCCCGACATGCGATCCGGAAAGCTGATGGCGGCGCTTGACGATGCCAACGCCAAGTTCGGGCGCGGCACGGTGAAATTCGGCCACGACGCACCAGATGCCGCTTGGAAGATGAAGCAGGGATCGGTCACGCCGTCGTGGACGACGCGGTGGTCGGACATCCCGGTGGTGCGGCTGGGATAGTGGGCGGATCAGGCGTTGCCACCGCCGCCGCCGCCGCCGAACAGCATCTCCAGACCGAGCACGGCCAAGATCACGAATTTCAGTTTCCACACCACCCACAACGCCAGCGCGCCGCCGACGGCTAGAACCGTGGGCACCTGCAAGAGGACGTGCAACGCCCCGGCAATGAACAGCAGGATGACAAGCGACTTCATGATCGGGGAACTTTCGGAGTTGGTTGATGGTCACGTTGGCAAGCAGGGGCGGGTCATGGCGGGCGGAGCGCGCGGTCGCGCCCCTGCCGCCGGGATCATTTGGCGCGGATCAGGCGCGGGTCGGCCACGCCCCGCTCCATGGCGGCCTTGTCGTGAGCGGCCTCGTAGATCATGGTCAGGCCGCTCTTCGGCATTCCCGCATGTTCGGGGTCTTGATAGACCTGCCCGTTGGCCGCCAACAGCCGACTGTTTGGGCATTCGGCCTTGAGGGCCTTCACTTGGGCGCGCAGTCCGGCCATCTGGGCTTCCTTTAGAAGCAATTGGCCATGCAGGTGCAGGACTTCGGCCTCAAGATCGCGAATGCGTCCACCGCCCCCACCGAGGGGGCTTTGGCCGATCAGGTCGCCAACGATCTTTTCGATGGACATGGGGGCCTCGTCAAATCCGCGTGCCGGATACGGTAGCCGTCCGCCGGTGACTGGGCAACCCGCCTGCCGGCAATTTGGCGGGAACCGGCCCCATCATGGAGGCGCCCGCCAAACGACGGCCCCTGCCTCGCTCAGCCGATCCGGTCCCCGTCGCCAAGCTCGACGTCGAGCGGCGTGCCGGTCGCATGCGCATAGAGCAGGACGTCGTTGATCAGCTCGGCCTCCTTGTCGGCGGCACCCTTGCTCCGCCGGATGGCGACGACGCGGTCGATGGCCTTGATGTTGAACCCGTCGGACTTGATTTCGGCCCTCATATCCTTGAGGCCGTCTTTCAGTTGATCGATTTCGTCAAGCATGCGCTCCAGCCGTTCGACGTAGGAGGTCAGCTTGGCGTTTACGTTGGGCTGTTGGTCTTCGGTCAAAATTCCTTCGGTCATCGTGCTGGCATCCTTCGTTATCACGCCGTTGCTTTCGGCGCCCGGCGGCACAGATAGCCCGATCACGTTATGTTCTTCAAGCGGTTTCGCAGGTGGTCGGCGGTTGCTGTCAGTCCCCAGTTGCGGGAACCCCGGCGGAAGCCATTGCGGCCACGATCTTCTCCGCGCCCCGCTTCGCCGCTTCGATTGCGCGGCGCATCGTCGCCTCGTTGCTTACCGGCGTCGGGTCGGCCTCGATTTGCTCGATACCGGCGGCAAGGAGGCGCGAAATGGCCTTCGCCTCGGCCTCCGTCAGGCTCACGTTGAGAACGGGAGATTTCTGCACGGTGACACCTCGTCGAAACGCCATGATGATGGCCGTCGTCCATCCTACCAGTGACCGCAATGGCCGTCCTCGCTCGGAGCAGGCACCCAAAAAAATATTTCCGCCCCTAGTAGCTGGGCCTGTAAACGGCCTTGGCTCCGCCGAGCAAAACACGGCTTGCGTTTCTGCCATCCCGTCGGACAATCCCATGGTGCGCGAGGGGAGACGCTGGCATGAGGAGCATTCACGATGAGCGGCATGACGAAGGCGAAACCGACGACGGAGCCACCGTCGCCCGGGCCGCCGCCGCGATGTGCTATGAACATGGCCTCGATACCGACGACGCCGAACGCGTTGCCGCCACACGGGGCATGGATGCCACCTACGGCAGGCTCGCCGTCCTCCATCATGGGGGCGTCATCGGTGCCGGCGTGATGGTCGCGCTGGCGGCAATGCACGAGGCGGAAATCGGTACGCGGTCTGGGGGCAACGAAGGCTCCGGTGCCGGACGGTTGTCGCCATGAGCCGACACGACGATGCGACTGAACTGGCATCCGACACCATCGGGGACGCGCTTGCGGATTTGCTGACCCTCGCCATGCGCGGCGGGTCGGTTTGCGACGCGATCAGGCTGGAGATCGCGTCGCGAGATTACGCGGCCGGACACATCGCCGACGCCGCTGACGGGGTCGAATCCGTCGTCCGCATCTCGCCGTCGGCGGTTCTGCGGATGCGGGCGGCAGAAGTCGCGGCGGCGATGGCGGGTTAGGCGGCGGGCTTTGTCTTAATGAATTTCCGCAATTCTGACGCCATCGTCTTCGGGTTCGGTGCGACCAGCTCGGCAAAGACGCCGAACGCGTCCGACATGGGCGAATCGGAGTCCGACACCGCGATCACGCGTCCGTCCTTCAGCCGATACAAAGTCAACAACACCGGCACAGGCTCTGGAGGCTCCTTCGCCGCCCCCGCTGCGGTCAGTACGCCGTGGACGATGTCGCTGCACGCTTTCTGGTCATCAGCAGGCGTGCGGAGGAATACCGGAGTCGTCCGTGTCCTGGCGGTCGGCTTCGGTGTGGTCGGCTTCGGGGCCGTCGGCTTCGCCGCTTTGACGGCGGCGTTTACCTCGGCGGTGCCGACCCGGGCACCGTCGGCGACCTTGGCGACGATGTCGTCGATCACCGAATCGGGCGCGTGCGCGAGCATGATTACCGACGTCGAGGTCAGACCGGTCATAATGTCCGCTCGGCCCTTGAAGCGGTCGTGCGCCGCGATGTATCGCCGCGCAGTACGATCATTCATGCCGAATTCCGCGTTGAGCCATCGCATCCACGCTCCCTCCGGGCCGCTTTCCTGCAACGCCGCCTTCACAGCCGATAGTTGACGCCCGATCTCAAGCATCGACTCCGTCGTTTTCCGTTCAAGCAGCCGAATCTCGTCGGCGGCGGCGCGGAGGCGGAAAACGATTTCGTCGGCGATGCCGGCGTAGGCGTCGGTGTCGGTTGTTATCTCAAGCGTCGTCACTCATCCGCCTCCTCGTCCAACCCGTCCGGGTCCGGTCCATCCTCTATCCACTCGTCCCATCTGGCCCCCCACGCAGCCTTCCGCGCCCGCAGTATCGCGCGCGCCGCGCGTCCGACAAGCAGACCGACGCATGGGACGGCCATCGAGTTGCCGATCGCGACATATTGCTCCGCCAGAGTCAAATCTGATGCGTCGAGCCAATCGGCGTCGAAGCCCTGCAAACGCAGGCATTCGGCGGGCGACAGCATGCGCAACAGGCGGCGCGTCGGTTTGCTCGGATCGACCGTCACGATGAACGGCGTATTTCGCATTGGTGAGTCTAACGATCTTGTCGTGAACGTCGGCGCGATCCGACCGTCTCCGCCGTCCACGGTGTATACGGCTACTCCGGACGGCTGTTCGGCTTCGGGAACTTCGGTTCGCCGGGCGGCGAGCCATTTCACCGCAGTGCGGCCTTCGACGTCTTCGGCGTCGTCAGGCAGCCCGTCGAGCTTATCGGACAGCGCGGCGGCGAGCGGCCAAGACATCGGCTTCTTCTTGTTCTTCTTCGCCGCCCGGAACGCCCTGACAGCCAGCCCCCTGACCGCCTCGATCGTCGGCGTCAGGTCGGGGTTGTTGTCGGAGGCGGGGTCAAGGAAATCCCCGACATGCGGAGTCGCCACCGAATCGAAGCCCGGCGGAGACGGCCCGCATCCGTCCCAAACGGACGACCCTGACCCGCGCGGCAACCAGATTGTGCAACCCGGGGCGAAATCGATTGCCCGAAAAGGGCGCCGCGACGGAGGGGAATCGAAAACTATGTCGGTCGCGGAGATGCCGCTCTCTCGCCGCGTGATCGCGGCATAGAGTCGGACCCGCCGCTGGGCGAGTCCGAAGTACCTTGCGTCGAGCATCCGCCACGCGATTTCCGTGTCTTCCGAGGTCGCGATGCCGCAATGAGGCCACGTCCTGCTTTTCCCGGGCGGCATAATCGGCTCGGCGGCAGAACCGAGCGCGGCCTGGAGGAACTTACCGAACGAATTGTCTTTGGTCGAGCGCAGGCGATCGACGTTCTCAAGGATCGTAACTGCGCACTTCATTTCGCGGGCATGAGCGGCGAACAGGCTCAGCAGCTTCCCACGGGGATCGTCATGCCCGAGTCCCTTGCCCGCCGAGCTGAACGCCTGGCACGGTGGCCCCCCGACCAACAGGTCGATGCGGCCACCGGCGGCCTTCAGGAAGTCGGCGGCGAAATGTTCTCGGGTCATATCGCCCGCGTTGCGCGACCAACGAAATTTCTGACTCAGAAATCCTGCGGGCGGGCTGCCGATCTCAGCAATTTCAATCCCGCGCGTCGGCAGGCCATTCTTGATGGCGGCGTGTTCCGGCGCGGCGATGCCGCTGCACATCGTCGCCATGACGACCAGTGTCGGAGTCCCGATTGACTCGGCGATCCACTCGTATTCGTCGCTTTTCTCAGGTCGCTCCCATTCCGCGTCGTCCCCCCGCACGAGCGCCATCGGACTCCCCCTGAACATCATAGGTCAGACAATGTCTTCGCGCCCACACAGCCCGTCAAGTCGTTTCCGTTGGGGCATATCGACAACAACCGCTACGAGATAGAAGGCGTGGCGCAAATTTCGCCGTCGGCGGTGATGAGGGCGCGGGCTGGCGAGGTTGCGGCGGCGACGGCGGGGTTAGACGGCGGTTAGACAAGGTTAGACCGTAGGGACGCCATGCCGTCGGTCTTGTGCGAAATCTAACCCGGCACTGTTAAAATCCCTTGGGTTAGACGCTCGGTTAGACGGCTAGAAGGTGGGGTAGCGCGTCGGAATCGTGTCACCTGACCCTCGAAGCGGGGGTAGCAGGCACTAGCAAACCCCTTGAAAACAGCCAGTTTCACGCCGCGCTTGACCTCGACGCCGACCGCGTTATTATCCCTCCACATTCTCGCGGTGCCCCAGTGGCGGAATGGTAGACGCGGCAGACTCAAAATCTGTTGCCGGCAACGGCGTGCTGGTTCGAGTCCGGCCTGGGGCACCAATTTTTTCAATGTGTTACGAGATTGGCGCGGCCCGATCAGGGCTGTCGCTAAAGCGCGGGCTACCACCGGGCTACCACGGTAAACTTTCGCCGCCCCGGTAACGTCGGGCTCAGAGCGAGTTCGTCGCCATCCCCGACCGACCATCGATCTGCGTCACGCGCAGCTTCTCCGGCCGTCCCCGAGCGCGTCCGGGTCCGCATCGACACGCAGGCCGTTGGGGCGCAGAGCTGCGCGTCTCACCCTCATGCGCAGCCAGCCATAGACCAGCCGCCGCATTGAAACAGTCCAACACTGCATTGTTGCAGAAGGCTCCGGATGATGTAAAGAAGTCTATTTACTCGTTTGGGCTCTGCCCGGCATTAGCGTTGCACTACTGCAAGGAGTATACCATTTTATTGGCAAATGTTTCGCACTCGGCGGGCGACAACCTGCCTAATACACTAGGTCATTTTTGACATTTCTGTCTACTGGTACTTGGCAGCACCAGCCAACTCAAACAGCGGCCAAGCGACAACCAGATTCCGCAAATCGAACGGCGTCTCACGCGGTTGCTCCGACAGCTTCCTGAACAGAACTTTCCGCTCCACGCTGATCGACGACCCGGACCAGTTCGACTTGACGACATCGCCCACGGCGTCCACCACGGCGCCGGCACAGCCGGGCCGACCAGTCTGCTGATAGCGTCATCAGGCGAGGCGACGGCAGCCTGCTCAAGGATCATCAAGGCTGTTTTCAGTTCCATGGGC
>Ga0316222_1005346_pt1 | contig 11034 bp, 8 predicted proteins | sample TBH18011metaG_FD_206008 | JGI IMG/M metagenome (GOLD analysis project Ga0316222, IMG submission 206008) | Freshwater microbial communities from Trout Bog Lake, Wisconsin, USA - TBH18011 | ecosystem: Environmental > Aquatic > Freshwater > Lake > Hypolimnion/Profundal zone | place: USA: Wisconsin... | reverse complement strand
CTTTGGACATCAGCGCCTGGACTTCGGGGTGGTCGATGCACAGGCAGGCGAAGCCGTAGAACGGGATGTTTTCGACGAAGGTGCGGAAGGCCTCCCGCAGCTTGTCGAAGGTGCCGTAATGGTCCATGTGCTCGGCGTCGATGTTGGTGACCACCGCCACCGTTGACGGCAGCTTGGTGAAGCTGCCGTCGGATTCGTCGGCCTCGACCACCATCCAGTCGCTGTCGCCCAAGCGGGCGTTGGTGCCATAGGCGTTGATGATGCCGCCATTGATCACCGTCGGGTCAAGGTTGGCCGCCTCGAACACGGTGGCGATCAGCGAGGTCGTCGTCGTCTTGCCGTGGGTGCCGCCGATGGCGATGGCGTATTTCAGCCGCATCAGCTCGGCCAGCATTTCGGCCCGGCGCACCACCGGCACCAGCCGGGCGCGGGCGGCGACCAATTCGGGGTTATCGGCCTTGACCGCTGATGACACCACCACCACCCGGGCGTCGTCGAGGTTGCCGGCGGCATGGCCGATCGAGATGGCGATGCCCATCTTGCGCAGGCGCTCGACGTTGTAATTGTCGGCGATATCCGAGCCCCGCACCGAATAGCCGAGGTTGTGCAGGATCTCGGCGATGCCGGACATGCCGATGCCGCCGATGCCGACGAAATGGATGGTGCCGATGGATAGCGGCATCGTCCTCATGATGGCGACTCCTGGGTTGATCCCAGCAGATCGGCGACCAGGTCGGCGAGGCGGGATGCGGCGTCCGGTCGGGCGGCGGCGCGGGCGCATTCCGCCGCCCGGACCAAGGTGCCGGGGTGGGTGAACAGGGATTCGAGACGGGTTGCCAGTGCCTGGGGAGTGAAGGCGGTTTGCGGCATCAGCCAGGCGGCGCCGACATCGTCGACGGCGTGGGCGTTGGCGGTCTGGTGGTCGTCGGTGGCGTGGGGATAGGGCACCAGGATGGCGGGGCGTCCCAGCGCGGTCAGTTCAGCCACGGTCGAGGCGCCGGAACGGGCGATCACCAGATGGGCGGCGCTCATCCGCTCGGGCACGTCGTGGAAGAAGCTTTCGAGAGTGGCGGAGATTTCGGCGCCTTGATAGGCCAGCCGTACCCCGTCGAGGTCCTCGGGCCGGCATTGCTGGCTGATATCCAGGCGGCGGCGCAGGGCCTCGGGCAGCAGCGCTACCGCCGCCGGCACCACCTCGGACAGCACCCGCGCTCCCTGGCTGCCGCCCAGCACCAACAGCCGCACGGGACCGACGGAACCCAGCGGCGGGTACTCGGCGTCGCCCAAAGCGGCGATGGCGGAGCGCACCGGCATGCCGGTATGGACCACCTTGGCGGCCAGGCGCTCCTCGATATGGGCGACATAGGCGTAGGAGGTGGCGACCCGGCGCACCCGGCTGGCCAGCAGGCGGTTGGCGCGGCCAAGCACGGCGTTCTGTTCGTGGATGGCGGTAGGGACGCCCAGCAGGCTGGCGGCGACCATGGTCGGCACCGAGGCGTAGCCGCCGAAGCCGACCACCACCGCCGGCTTGATCCGCGCCAGCAGCAGACGGGCCTGGAGCACGCCGAAGCCGATTTCGGCCAAAGCGCGCAAGGTCGCCAACCGGCCGCGACCGGCGACGCCGCCGGCGGCGATGCGGTGGGTGTCGAGCCGGCCCAAGGTGCCGCCATAGGATTGGCCGCGCCGGTCGGTGACCAGGGCCAGGCGGTAGCCGCGCTCCAGCAGGGTGGCGGCCAGGGCCTCGGCCGGGAAGACGTGGCCGCCGGTGCCGCCGGCGGCGAGAACGATGAGGGCGGGGGCCTTGGGGCTCATTGCTCCACCCCCTCGGTGCCGTAGCGCTTGCGGGTCAGCGCCAGCACCATGCCCATCCCCAAGGCCAGCGCCAGCATCGACGAGCCGCCGTAGGAGATGAACGGCAGGGTCATGCCCTTGGTCGGCATCAGCCGCAGGGTCGAGGCCATATTGATCACCGCCTGCAGGCCGAACTGGACCAGCAGGCCGGCGGCGGCGAGCACCACGAACAGATTGTCCTCGCGCATCAGCCGCGAGAAGCCGCGCAGCACCACGAAGGCGAACAACGCCACCACCGCCAGGCACAGCAGAATGCCGAATTCCTCGCCGGCGACGGCCAGAATGAAGTCGGTGTGGGCGTCGGGCAGCACCAGCTTCAAGTGACCCTCGCCCGGCCCGGTGCCGAAGATGCCGCCGTGGCGGAAGGCGCTCAGCGCGGTGCTGACCTGGTAGGCATCGCCCGATTGCGGATCAAGGAAGCGGGCCACCCGGCTTTGCACATGGGGGAACACCAGATAGGCGCCGACACCGCCGCACACGCCAAGCACCGCCAAGCCGCCGACGAGGAGCATCGGCAGGCCGGCAAGGAAGAATTCGGCGCCCCAGATCGACGAGATGATCAAGGTCTGGCCGACATCGGGTTCGGCCAGCAGCAGGAAGGCGGTCACCACGTAGAGCCCGGCGGCGATCGCCTTGCCGGGGAAGCCGGGCGACAGGCGGGCCTCGGCGAACATCCAGGCGGCGACCACGGCGAAGGTCGGCTTGACGAATTCCGAGGGCTGGATCGATAGGCCGGCGATGTTCAGCCAGCGGGTGGCGCCCTTGACCTCGGCGCCAAGGAACAGCACCGCCGCCATCATCGCCAGCGCACACAGCAAGCCGAGCACCGCCAGCCGGCGGACCTGGCGCGGGGTCAGCAGCGACACCGACATCATCACCACCAGCGCCGGCACCAGGAAGGCGAACTGGCGGCGGACGAAATGGAAGGAATCGGCGCCGATGCGCTCGGCTACCGCCGGGCTGGCGGCCAGGGTCAGCAGGATGCCGATGCCGATCAGGCCGAACAGGGCGGCGATCGACCAGCGGTCGACGGTCCACCACCAGCGGCCGACGGTCGAAGTATCGGTGCGGCCGAAGCTCATGCCGGCCTCCCTTCGGCCAAGGCGGTGACCAGGGCGCGGAACACTTCGCCGCGATGCTCGAAGCTCTTGAACTGGTCCCACGAGGCGCAGGCCGGCGACAGCAGCACGGTGTCGCCCGGCCGGGCCATGTCGTGGGCCTGCTCGACGGCGCATTCCAGGGTGCCGCACAGGGTGACGGGCACCTTGCCGGCCAGGGTGGCAGCGAAGGCGGGGGCGGCGTCGCCGATCAGGAAGGCCTGGGCGATGCGGGGGAAATGCGGCAGCAGCGAAGTGATGCCGCCCTCCTTGGCTTGACCGCCGATGATCCACAGCACCCGCTCGTAGCAGACCAGGGCCTTTTCGGCGGCGTCGGCGTTGGTCGCCTTGGAATCGTTGACGTAGGGCACGCCGTCGATGGTCGCTATCAGTTCCTGGCGGTGGGCCAGACCGGGATAGCTGGCCAGCGCGGTGGCGATGACGGCGATGTCGATGCCGTCGGCCAGGGCCAAGGCGGTGACGGCGCAGGCGTTCTGCCAATTGTGGCGGCCGGGCAGGCGAGCGATGGCAGTAAGGTCGATGGCGGCGACGCCGTCGACGCACAAGATGCCGTCGGCGGCCGAAATTCCCTGATCAAGGTGGCGCTGGGCCGAGATCGGCACCATGCGGACGCCCTTGGCCACTAATTCGGCGGCGATGGCGGCGGATGCCGCGTCGTCGACCCCCACCACGGCGGCGCCGCCCGGCTTGATCCGGTCGAACAGCCGCCGCTTGGCGGCGATATAGCCGTCCATGCCGCCATGACGGCCGAGATGGTCGGGGGTGATGTTGAGCAGCACGGCGGCATCCGGCCGCAGCGAGGGGACCAGTTCCAGTTGGTAGGAACTAAGCTCCAGCACGATGCGGCCGTCGCTTCCCAGTTCGGCCAGCGCCAGCGCCGGGGTGCCGAGATTGCCGCCGGCGGCGACCTGGCGGCCGGCGGTGGCCTCGACATGGGCCAGCAGGGTGGTGGTGGTCGATTTGCCGTTGGTGCCGGTGACCGCCAGGACGTGGGCATCCGGCCGGGCGCGGGCGAGCAGCTCGACGTCGCACACCGGTTCGATGCCGGCGGCGCGAGCCTTCTCGGCCAGCGGATGCGGCTGGGGGAAGCGGTGGGGAATGCCCGGGCTCCACACCAGCAGCGATACTTGAGCAAGATCGACCGTGGCAAGGTCGACGATCGGCACACCCGCCGCCGCCGCCCGCTCGCGCGCTTCGGCGACGTCGTCCCAGGCCCAGACCCGGGCGCCGCCCAGGCCAAGCGCCATCGCGGTAGCGGTCCCGGATTTTCCGAGCCCCATCACCGCGACCGTCTGGCCCTTGAGGAACGAAGTGTCGATCATCGCCGTCTCACCTCAGCTTCAGGGTCGAGAGGCCGACCAGCGCCAGGATGCCGGCGATGATCCAGAAGCGAATGACCACGGTCGGCTCGGCCCAGCCTTTTTTCTCGAAGTGATGGTGCAGCGGCGCCATGCGGAACACCCGCTTGCCGGTCAGCTTGAACGAGGCGACCTGGACGATGACCGAGACCGTCTCCAGCACGAACAGGCCGCCGATGATCACCAGCACCAGCTCGTGCTTGGTCACCACCGCGATGGCGCCGAGCGCGCCGCCCATGCTGAGCGAGCCGGTGTCGCCCATGAAGACCATGGCCGGCGGCGCGTTGAACCACAGGAAGCCCAGCCCGGCTCCGACCAGGGCGCCGCAGAACACCGCCAATTCGCCCGAGCCCGGCACGTAGTTGATTTGCAGGTAATTGGCGTAGACGGCGTGGCCGACCAGATAGGAGATCAGCGCGAAGGCGGCGGCGGCGATCATCACCGGCACGATGGCCAGGCCGTCGAGGCCGTCGGTGAGGTTGACCGCGTTCGACGAGCCGACCACCACCAGCACCACGAAGGGAGCGTAGAACCAGCCGAGCTGGATCAGCACATGCTTGAAGAACGGGACCGCCAGGGCGCCGGCCATCGGCTCGCGCTGAAGGGCCAGAACCCACACCGCCGCCGCGACGCCGATGCCGACCTGGGCGACCAGCTTCATCTTGCCGGACAGCCCCTTGGGATTCTTCTTCGACACCTTGAGGAAGTCGTCGAGGAAGCCGATCAGGCCATAGGATAAGGTCACCAGCAGCACGATCCAGACGTATTGGTCGCGCAAATCGGCCCACAGCAGGGTCGCCACCGCCAGGGCGATCAGGATCAGGAAGCCGCCCATGGTGGGCGTGCCCTTCTTGGTCAGCAGGTGGCTTTCCGGGCCGTCGCTGCGGATCGGCTGGCCCTGCTTCTGCCACTTGCGCAACCAACGGATCAGGCCCGGGCCGACCACGAAGGCGACGATCAGCGCAGTCAGCACCGCGCCGCCCGTCCGGAAGGTCAGGTACTTGAACAGGTTGAAGACCGGGATCTCATCGGCCAGCGGATAGAGCAGGTTATAGAGCATTGGCCGCAATCACCCTTCACTCAAGGATTTGATCACCCGGCTCATGCGGCTGCCCGCCGAGCCCTTCACCATCACCACGTCGCCAGCGGCCAGGGCCGCCTTGACCAGCGGAGCCAGGGCACCGGAATCGGCGGCATGGCCCCCACGGCGGGCTGGCGGCAGCCGGTCGAACAAATTGGCCATCAGCGGGCCGGCGGTGAACACCAGGTCGATGCCCCAATGCTCCACCGTCTCGGCTAGGCCGGCATGCAGCTCGGCCGCCTGGTCGCCCAGTTCCAGCATGTCGCCCAGCACGGCGATGCGTCGCGCCCCCTTGGCCGGCTTGGCGGCGGCCAGGGTGGCCAGGGCGGCGCGCATGGACACCGGGCTGGCGTTGTAGCTTTCGTCGACCAATTCGATGTCGGCGCCGTTGATGGTGACGCGCTTGCGTTCGCCGCGTCCCCTGGGCGGCGCCATCGCCTTCAACGCAGCGGTGGCGGCCGGGACGTTGCCGCCGAGCGCGCCCACCGCCAGCAGCACCGCCAGCGAGTTGATCGCCCAGTGACGGCCAGGCACTCCTAAGCGATAGGCGATCGGTTCGTCGTGGATCAGGGCGAACACCGCGGTCGAGGCGGGGTCGAGGCCGCAATCGAGCAGCCGGGCCTCGGCGTCGATGTGGCTGCCGAAGCCGAAGATCGCGTTGGCGCCGGCGGCGCGGGCGGCCACCGCCAGCCGGCGGAAATGCGGATTGTCGCGCGGCAGCACCGCCACGCCGCCGGGCTCCAGGCCGAGGAAGATCTCGGCCTTGGCCTCGGCGATCTGGTCGGTGCCGGTGAAGAAGGCGGTGTGGACCGCCTCGACGGTGGTGATGACGGCGACGTGGGGGCGGACCATCCGGGTCAAGGGAGTGATTTCGCCGGGATGGTTCATGCCCAGCTCGAAGATCGCGAAGCGGGAATCGGCGGGCAGCCGCGATAGCGACAGCGGCACCCCCCAGTGATTGTTGAAGCTGCCGACGCTGGCATGGGTTGGCCCCTGGGCCGCCAGGGTCAGCGCCAGCATTTCCTTGGTGCCGGTCTTGCCGACCGAGCCGGTGACGGCGACGATGCGGGCCGCAGAGCGTGCCCGTGCGGCGACGCCGAGCGCTTCCAGGCCCTTCAAGGTGTCGTCGACCGCCAGCAGCGGCGCGTCGGCGGCCAGGCCCTCGGGGCGGCGGTGGACCAGGGCGGCGACGGCGCCGGCGGCCAAGGCCTGGGCGACCCAGTCATGGCCGTCATGGTTGGGGCCGGCCAGGGCCACGAACAAGTCGCCGGCGGCGACACTGCGGCTATCGATCGAAACGCCATCCGCCGTCCAGGCGGCGGCGCCGTCGAGGCGGCCGTTGGTGGCGGCGCTGGCGTCCTCGGCTGTCCACAGCGTCATTGCCGCCCTCCCTCAATCTCGACCACCGCCCGCCGCGCCTCGTCGGCGTCGTCGAACGGCAGCACCGTAGCGGCGACGATTTGACCGCGCTCGTGACCTTTTCCGGCCAATACCAGCAGATCGCCCTGGCGAAGTTGTTCCACCGCGGCGTGGATCGCCTGGCCCCGGTCGGCGATCTCGGTGGCGCCGGGGCAGGCGGCGAGGATGGCGCGGCGGATGGCGGCGGCGTCTTCGCCGCGCGGATTGTCGTCGGTGACGATGACCAGGTCGGCCAGGCGGGCGGCGATGGCGCCCATCTGGGGCCGCTTGCCGGGATCGCGGTCGCCGCCGCAGCCGAACACCACCACCAGGCGGCCCTCGGCATGGGGGCGCAGCGCCGTCAGCACGGTTTCGAGGGCGTCGGGGGTGTGGGCGTAATCGACGTAGATGCCGGCGCCGCCGGCCCGTTCGGCCACCTTCTGCAGCCGGCCGGGAACTCCTTGCAAATGCTCCAGCGCCTCGGCGGCGGCAAGCGGATCGGCGCCGCAGGCGATGGCCAGGCCGAGCGCGGCCAGGGCGTTGGCGGCCTGGAAACTGCCGGCCAGCGGCAGCCGCACCTGGACGGCATGGCCCAGCAGGTCGAGATGCAGCACTTGGCCGGTGGCCGACGCGTTCGCCGCGACCAGACGGATCGCCTGGCCCTGGCGGCCGAAGGTCAGCACCTGCTGGCCGCGCTGGACCGCCAATTCGACGACCCGTTGGCCAAGAGCGGCGTCGGCGTTGACCACGGCGGTGGCGCCGGCCGGCAACACCTCGGCGAACAGCCGCAGCTTGGCCTTCGCGTAATCCTCCATGTCGGCATGGTAGTCGAGGTGGTCGCGGGTCTGGTTGGTGAAGGCGGCGGCCTGGAGCCGCACGCCGTCAAGGCGGTACTGGCTGAGGCCGTGGCTGGAGGCCTCCATGCAGGCATGGGTGACGCCGAAATCGGCCAGCGCCGCCAGGCTGGCGTGCAGCGCCTCGGGGTCCGGGGTGGTCAGGCCGCCGCGATTGTCCCAGCCCTCGGCGATGATCCCAAGCGTGCCGATCGAGGCGGAGCGGTGACCGAGCCGGGCCCAGATCTGGCGGCTGAATTCGGCGGTCGAGGTCTTGCCGTTGGTGCCGGTCACCGCCGCCATGGTCGCCGGCTGGCGCTGGTGGAAGGCGGCGGCCATCAGGGCGAAGCGGCGGCGGGGATTGGCATCGGAGACTAGCAGGGTGCCGTCCGGCACCTGGGCGCCGGGCTCGGCCAGCACCGCCACCGCGCCCTTGGTGACGGCGTCGGCGATAAAGGCACGGCCGTCGGCCTTGCCACCGGGCAGGGCGGCGAACAGGAAACCCGGCTTCACCCGCCGCGAATCGGCGGTGAGCCCGGCGAGGTCGAGGCCGGTGGGCAGGATCGCCGTTCCGTTCATTTCACTCGACCTCGGCAACTTCCCTGCTCCCATTGCTATTAACGATGCCCCGACCAGTCGGCACCTGCAGTTCGTGGCGCGGCAGCAGACCGGCCAACGGGGCGATCTGGCCGATCACCCGCGCCACTGTCGGCGCCGCCGTCCAGCCGGCGGTAATGAATCCGTGCGTCTCCTTGGTCCCCTGTGGTTCGTCAACCATGATCAGCACGCAGTACCGTGGATCATCGATCGGGAAGGCTGCGACGAAGGACGACAGTACCGCCTTCTTTCTGTAAGAACCGTTGACGGCCTTCTCGGCGGTTCCGGTCTTGCCGCCGACAAAATACCCAGGAACATCAGCATATTTGCCGGTTCCCTCGGTGACGACCGTGCGCATTAACTGGCGCATTTGATCGGATGTCTTCTTCTTTGTTATCCGGTCACCCAAAATCGCTTCATCATGCAGCAGCAGTGTTGGCGGCCGGTATTCGCCGCCATTGACCAGGGCGGCCACGCCAGCGACCAAGTGCAGCGGGGTGACGCCGATGCCGTGGCCGAAGCCAATGGTGATGGTATTGATTTCGCGCCAGGGATTGGGCACCTGGGGAACGCCGACCTCGGGCAGCTCGACCAGGGTCGGCCTCAGCATGCCGACACGCTGCATGAAGGCGCGCTGGTTGGCGGTGCCGAGGTCGAGCGCCATCCGCGCCGCGCCGATGTTCGACGAGTGGATCAGGATCTCGGCGACGCTGAGCCAGCGATTTTCGCCATGGGCGTCGTGGATGGTGGCGTCGTGGTAGTGGAACTCGCCACGGGCGTCGTAGCTGGAATTCATCGTCGAAGTGCCGAAATCCAACGCCGCGGCGGTGTTGAACAGCTTGAAGGTCGAGCCCATCTCGTAGACGCCCTTGGAGGCGCGGTTGAACATCTTGGGGTCGTCGGCGGCGGGCGGGTCGTTGGGGTCGAAGTCGGGCAGGCTGACCATGGCGACGATCTCGCCGGTGCGGACGTCGGCGACCAGGCCGACGCCACCGAGGGCGGAGAATTCGGCCACCGTCTTTTCCAGCTCGTTGCGCACCACCGTCTGCATGCGGACGTCGAGCGCCAGGCGCAACGGCTCGTGGCTGGCCCGGAGGCTGCCGTCGAACCGCTTTTCGATGCCGGCCACGCCCTTGTTGTCAACGTCGGTCATCCCGACGATATGGGCAGCGAGGTCGCCATGCGGGTAGACCCGACGTTCGCCCTTCTCGAAGTACAGCCCGGGAATCCCCAGGGCGTTGACGTCGTATTGCTGTCGGGGCGTCAGATTACGTCTGAGATAGATGAAGGCCTTGCCGGACGACAGGTGGCCGACGACTTCCGCCCGGTCGAGGTCGGGCAGCACGGTCAGCAATTTGTCCGCCGCTTCCTGGACGTTCTGCATCTCGTTGGTGCGGGCGAACAGCGACACCGTCGGCAGGCTGGTGGCCAAGATGACGCCGTTGCGGTCGACGATGTCGGCGCGTTCGATGTCGATCTGCTCGCCGCGCGCGGTGGGCGCCGGGGTCGGCTTGGCATGGCTGCGGTCGAGCACCGCGACGTCGATCATGCGGGCGGCGATCACCGCATAGGCGGCGAAGAAGATGGTGGCGGCGGCGACCAGGCGGGTACGGCCGGTCTCCAGCGCCCGCATCTTGACGCCGTCGATGTGGACGGCGGCCGAGCGGGCCTGGAGATCGTCTCCGGCATGGATGCCGGCGACCGGGCGCTTGGTGCCAAACAGCGTCACCGCTCCTCCCCGTGGTCGGTCGGAAGGTCGGCGGCGATGGCGGTGCCGTGCTTAGACGCCACGGCCAGTTGCGGCCGCAGGGTCGGGGTTGTTTTCGGGGCGGGCTGCTGGCTGGGGCGCGGCTCGGGCTTGAGGCCGGCGGAGACGTCGGCCTTGGCGACCGCCGGGATTCCGGCATTTGATGCCATCGGGGTGTCGAGCTTGGGCGCGGCGGCCAGGGCGGGCAGGTCGGAGGGCGCCCCCGGCAGGGTGTCGAGGGTGGCGATCTGGCGGGTGCCCATCGGGCGCATGCCGAGATGACGCTCGGACAGGTCGCGCAGCCGGGCCGGGTCGTTCAGGTAGCTCCACTCGGCCTTGAGGACGTGCATCTCTTCCTGATTGCGGACGATGTCGAGGTTGAGACCTGCCAGACGGGTTTCCAGGTCCTTGACCTCGTGCTTGACGAAAAACAGGCCGATGCCGACGCAGCCAGCCAGCAGGCTCCACAGCACGGTGCCGGCGAGTCCCTTGATCATGGCGAACCTCCATGGCTGGATTGAGGCGCGGCCCAAGGCGGCGCGGCGGTGCGCAGCGCGGTGCGCAGCTTGGCCGAGCGCGCGCGCGGGTTCCGGCCGCATTCCTCGGCGCCGGCGCGGACCGCCTTCTTCGCCAGCAGGGTGAAACTGGGCGCCGGCCCGACGATGGCGGCCGGCAGATGGCGGCTGGGCTGGGCGCCGCCGCCGCTGCGCGCCTTGAGGAAGTCCTTGACCACCCGGTCTTCCAGCGAATGGAAGGTCACCACCGCCAGGCGGCCGCCGGGGGCCAGGATTTGCTCGGCGGCGGCCAGCGCCCGCTCCAATTCGCCAAGCTCGTCGTTGACCGCGATGCGTAGCGCCTGGAAGGTGCGGGTGGCGGGGTCGATGCCGTCCTTGGACTTGGTCACCGCGCGGCGAACCACTCGGGCGAGCTGGAGGGTGCGGGTGAACGGCTCGGTGCTACGGGCGTCGACGATGGCGTGGGCGACCCGGCGGCTCATTCGCTCCTCGCCGTAGCGATAGATCAAATTGGCCAGCTCGGTTTCGTCGGTGGT
>Ga0316222_1005344_pt1 | contig 11035 bp, 10 predicted proteins | sample TBH18011metaG_FD_206008 | JGI IMG/M metagenome (GOLD analysis project Ga0316222, IMG submission 206008) | Freshwater microbial communities from Trout Bog Lake, Wisconsin, USA - TBH18011 | ecosystem: Environmental > Aquatic > Freshwater > Lake > Hypolimnion/Profundal zone | place: USA: Wisconsin... | reverse complement strand
GACCACCTCGCCGCTGACCATCAACGCTCCGCTCACCATCACGGCCTCGTGGTCGGGCACGACGTACCCGGTGTTCTCGGGCAACATCGACCTCATCGAGCCGATCCCGGTGAACGAGCTGGACGACGACGTGACGATCCAGGCGTCGGACGCCCTCAAACGGATGGCGCTTCGTCGGCTCCTCGACGGGGACGTGTACCCGAATCAGATCATGGCCGACGCCACGCGCTCAACGGGCACGACCTCGCTGTCTGCCTCCGCTGCCGTTGGCGCCACGTCACTGACCCTCGCCACGCCGTTCCCCAGCCCCTCGACCTCGGGCGACACGGTGCTCATCATCGACGGGCAATACACCGAGGCGGTGCAGATCGCCGCAGGGTGGACCGCTGGCACGAACCCCGTGCCGCTGAACTACAAGACCAAGTACGCCCACGCCTCGGGCACAACCGTGAACGACGCCTCGGGCTACGCCAACCTGCTCACCACCAACAACAAGCCGTACGGCCACTTCTACCGGCTCAACGATCAGGCCGAGAACCCGCAAGCCGCCAAGCCCACGGTCAACTACGCCCTCGACACTTGGAAGAACGGCCACGCCCCGGTCTACGGCTCGGTGGCGTTCGGCCAGCCCGGATCAAGGATCTACGACCCCGACATGGCCGCCGACCTGTCCAACGGGACGGGAGCGGGCGCAGGATTCATCTGTGCGCCGCCGTACCAGAAGTCGTTCTCCGGCCTCACGGGGTTCTATGGCTACTGGACGCAGGAGTGCTGGGTGCTGTCGCCGAACACGGGCGACTATGTGTTCTCCAACTACGACGCCGCCAACCACTCCGCCGTGGCGGTGCAAATCTCGGCGGGCGGTCAGGCGCAGGTCGTCCAGCACGTCATGGGTTCATCCTCGACGACCACGACCTACCCGACCGGCGTGGCAGGTCCGACCGGCGTGAACATCAAGGACGGGCGCTGGCACCTCATCACGCTCCAGAACTACGGCGGCTCGATCACGCTCTACGTCGACGGCCAGTCGGTCGCCACCGGGACGCTCGGGACGACATGCAACGCCGACGCCGCCGCATGGGGAGCGTTCGTCTCGGGAACCTCGGCCCTCACGCTGCCGTTCTACTCGTGCGCTGGCGTGGTTGACGAGTGCGTGTTCGTCTGGGACTTCCTCAACTACTACGGCCCGAACGCCAAGGAGCGGTTCCGCAAGGGGCAACTGCTCACCCGTGCCAAGTCCTCGGGGCAGAAGATCGCTGAGGCGCTCCAGGTCGCCGGGTTCATCCCGAACGTGGCACCGGCCACCACGACCATCAACACCACGGGCACGACTGGCGCCTCAACCACGCTGACGGTGGCGAGCACGTCGGGGTTCCCGGTTCCCGGCATGGTGCAGGTCAACTCGAACTACGGAACGTGCATCTTCACCTACACCGGCACGACCTCCACCACGTTCACGAACGTAACGTGCCAGCAGGGGTCGCCCTCGTGGGCCATCTCGAACACGGCGACCGTGACGCAGCTCCCGCTCGTCAACGCCACCACGAACATCGACAACGGCTACGTCCGATGCATCGGTGACACGATACAGACCACGCAGACCGCCTGCCTCGACTTCATCCTCAACGTGGTGCAAACGGAGGAAGGGTTCTTCTACCAGGACCCGTCGGGCGTGCTCCAGTTCAAGAACCGTTTCTACTGCCAAGAGACCTCGGCCAAGCAGATCAGCTCGGCTGCGGTGAACATCTCGGACAACGCCTCGACCGCCACGGCGCTCTACAAGTTCGCCAGCCCCGAGATCCTCGTCGATGACCTCGACCTGTGGAACCGGGCCGAACTCACCGACCTTGCCGGGTTCGTCACCGAGATCGGCAACCCGTCGTCCATCGCTCTCTACGGCGCTCGCACGGTGCCCAAGTCGAGCGTCTACACGTCGACCACCATCGACACGCTCGCCCTCGGCCAGATGCTGCTCAACAAGTTCAAGGCGCCGTTGCCCCGTGTGCAGAAGCTGGAGATGTCCTCATCGGCTGGGGTCGCCAAGACCACGCAGATCCCCACCATGCTCGGGCTGAACCTCTGGGATCAGGTCACCTTCTCCCGAGCCGGTATCGGATCAAGTCGCTACACCGCACAGATGGTCGTCGAGTCGATCCAGCACACCTGGAACTCGGACCCCGGCGAGTGGGTCACGCTGCTCGTGCTCAGCCCCTACGAGATGGTCATGGGATCGTCCACGGTCAACTCGGCCTCAGTGTTTCAGTTCGGTGGCTCGACGTTCCAAGGCACGACGACCACGACCATCGTGGGCACGGGCATGTCGACCGCCTCGACCACGCTGCAAGTGTCCTCGACCGCTGGCTTCCCCAAGCAGGGCCAGATCGGCGTCAACTCAGGCGGCACGGTCTACACCTTCAACTACACGGGCACCACGTCCACCACGTTCACGAACTGCTACAGCATCGGGCAGACGGGCGGCTCGATCACGGGCGGGTCCACGGTCACCTCGAACACCAACACCGGCTCGCAAGACACCTTCGGAGGCTGACAGATGCCCACATGGCCGAACCTCAACATTCACGCCGTCACGGACACGCTGCCGGTGGGGGACTACAACAACCTCGCCTACTGCCTCAACCTGCTCACCAACGCTCAGGGCGGCTATCCGGCGAGCATCAACCAGATGGCAGGCACCGCCATCAACGGGACGAATCCCGGCGTCACCGGGCAGGTCCTCATCGCAGCCGGTCGAGCCACCTACACGCTGAACTCAGGGCTAGAGATCATCCAGCCGCTCTCGTTCCCGAACGGCCTCATGTGTGCCACGTTCTCGTTCGAGGGGTCGCTGACGGACAGCGCAGCGTGCATCGACAACTCCAACTCATCGAAGTCGCAGCTCGTGATTCACATGCCCTCGCTCGTGTCCGGCTACACGCCGACCGTGAGCTGGGTCGCCATCGGCTTCTAGCCACCACTCGCTCCCAGGGGGACCTATGCGCTCGCTTCGTCGCGCCATCTCAGCAGCCATCGCCTGCGCCACCTTCTTCGCTCTGCTGCCGCTCGTGATGGCATCAGATGTAGCCCCGGCGGACGCCAGCCAGGTTGCCTGCGGGTACTGGCTCAACGGTGTGGACGTGAGCAACTACCAGCCCTCGATCAACTGGTCGCAGGTCTCGCACTCGGTTGCCGCGGCCTACATCGAGGAGGGCGACGGTTCGTGGTCCTCGCCGACCTTCGCCGGCCAGAAGGCGGGCGCCGCCGCTGCTGGCCTGCCGTGGGGTGCCTACTTCTTCGCCGAGCCATCGGCCAACGTCACCACGGCCACGAATGACGCCTTCGTGTTCGTCAGCCACGGTGGAGCGTCGGGCGTGCTGCCCCCGGTCCTCGACACGGAGACCTCCAACGGCCTCAGCGCCGCTCAGGTCGCCGCCTGGGACGCCGGATGGATCGCCGAGGTGCAGAGCCTCAGCCACCGTCCCGTGATGATCTACACGGGCGCCTACCCGTGGGCCTACTCCTCGCTCAACTCGTTCCCGCTGTGGATCGCCGCCTATCCCGCTGGCTACACGCCCGTGCAGTCGGCGTGCGGCCTGCCGCTGCCGAGCACGTTCGGCTGGTCGTCGTGGGAGGGCTGGCAGTTCACGTCGAGCGCCACCATCCCCGGCATCAGCGGCAACGTGGATAAGAGCGTGTTCGAGCCTTCGTTCTTCGAGACGTTCGTGGGTGCCACGGTGACACCTGGGGGAGTGGTCTACGGCCCCGGCTCCATCGGCCCCGCTGTCACGGTCATCCAGAAGATGCTCAGCACCGCTGGCGTCTACCACGGCCCGATCGACGGGAACTACTCGAACGACCTCTACGTCTCGGTGCAGACGTGGCAGACGAAGCTCGGCGAGGTCCCCGATGGGTTCTGGGGACCGGCGACCGCAGCGGCTACCTCGGCGCTGCTCAACTCGCTCGCCGCCATCGTCCCGCTGCCCAAGCCGACGATCAGCGCAGGCCAGCGCGGCACGCCCGTGTGGAACCTCCAGCACGCCCTCAACGTGGCGAGGGCCGGGTCGGCCAAGAAGCTCTGGCCGGTCGCTCCGACGCACGGGTACTACCTCGCCAGCACGGTCAAGGTCGTCAAGGCGTTCGACAACGTGTGCCCCGGCGTCCACGGGTGGCCCGGTCTCCACTGGCTGCCCCGTGACAGCAACTGCCTGAAGTTCATCCTCGCCCTAGAGCACAAGACAGGAGTGGTAGCACCATGACCGGCGACGACCAGAACAGCCTCTCGCTGACGACGGTGCTACTCGGCATCCAGAGCGAGATGTCCAAAGGGTTCCAAGCCATCACGGAGCAGCTCTCCACCAAGGCCAGCCGACAAGACGTGGACGACCTCGCCCAAGAAGTGCGGGAGGGACTCTCCGAGCACGCAATCCGGATCGAGTCGCTCGAAGATGACCGCCAGACCCGAGAGGCGAGCGAGTCGGCCCGAGAGGAACTGATCGCAGAGCACGCCGACGCCTACCGATGGAAGGTCGCCACGGCGGTCACCGCCGTCGCTGCGTTCGGGTCGGGCGGGTACTTCCTCGTGTCCCTGCTCGGTCGGCACTGATGATCGAGCGGTTCAACGACTGGCTCGGGGTCAAGATCACCCAAAGCGTCGGGACCATGTGGTGCGCCTACGCCTTTGCCGGCCTCGCCCTCATCAGCCTCCCGGCCTCGATTCATCAAGGCACGCAGGCCCTCATCCAGTGGATCGCCCAGACGTTCCTGCAGCTTGTCCTGCTCAGCATCATCCTCGTCGGCCAGCAGGTCCAGGGCGCTCGGGTCGAGGCTCGGGACTCTGAGACGCACGACATGGTGATGACCTCGCACTCGGAGTTGCACAAGAGCCACGCCGAGCACTCCGCCAAGTTGGACGAGCTGATCCGAGCCGTCCCCGGCGCAAGTCCTCCCTCCGTATCCATCGACGAAAGGGCAGAGCATGGGCAACCCGGACCTGAGTGAGTTCCTCACTCCCACCAAGCCGACCGGCGTGCGGTGCTGGTATCAGCGGCTCGACCTGGAGTCGGATCGCATGGAGAACCTCAACGCTGCACTCGACATCGAGTCGGGCATCACGCACGCCAAGATCGCTGAGGTTCTCAACGCTTGGGGCGTGAACATCAAGGGCAACTCAGTCGGTCGCCACCGCAACGGCCTCTGCTCCTGTGGCTGACCTCTCGGAGTTTGCCGACCAGCCTTGGAACCGACCAGCAGCGGTCCAGCACCCGAAAGGGTGGGAACCGGGCATCGACGTGTCGGGTCGATCGGGCACGCTGACGGTCGCCTTGGAGCATGAGCCGACCTCGGCCATCTGGCGAGAGCTGATCGCCGACTGGGGCTTCGATCCCTCGACCACCTCCATCGTCGGACCCGTGCAGGTCCGAGGCTGGGACGCCAACATCGGCGGCGGCGAGATCCGACGGATGCGCTACTACCGGGCCTCGCTGGAGATGCGAGCCACGGCAGACGAGCGAGCCGACATGGACGAGATCCGGGCCATCATCGAGAAGCGCAAGCCGATCAAGATGGTCCCGTTCGGTGACCTCGGAGACGTGGCGCTGGTCGTGAACTTGGCCGACTGGCAAGTTGGCAGCGGTGAGGGTGGCGGCACGCCTGCGTTCTTGGAGCGCCTCGGTCGCAAGATCGACGCTCTGGTCGCCCACGTCAAGATGCTCAAACGACTGGGCTACAAGATCGCCCGCATCTTCCTGATGGGGCTGGGCGACCTCGTCGAGAACTGCCAAGGGTTCTACAGCCAGATGCAGTTCAGCATCGACCTCGACCAGCGTGAGCAAGTTCGCACGGTGCGCCATCAGCTCGTCAAGATCGTGGACCGGCTCGTGCCGTTCGGCATCCCCATGACGCTCGGTGGCATCGCCGGAAACCACGGGGAGAACCGGAACGGCTCGGGGAAGTCCTTCACCTCGTTCAGCGACAACTCCGACCTCGCCGTCATCGAGCAGGTGGGCGAGATCCTCGCCGTCAACCCTGACCGCTACGGCCACGTCGACATAACGCCCGCCGTTAGCCTCGCCCACGACCTGACGCTCACGCTCGATGTGTGCGGCGTGCCGGTCGGGTGGATGCACGGGCACCAGGTCAAGGGATCGGGCGGCGTGCTCGGATGGTGGAAGGGCCAGCAGCTCGGACGCCAGAGCATCGCCGACGTGCAGATCCTCAACACGGGGCACTTCCACCACCTCGTCGTGGACGAGTCGACCTCACGGACGTGGTTCCAAGCACCGGCGCTTGATGGTGGCTCTCGCTGGTTCACCGACATGACGGGCAAGCACTCGCCGCCCGGAATGCTCACCTACCTCGCTGGCAACGGTTGCGGTCCTCGTGGCTGGTCGAACTTGGCGGTCCTGTGAGGGCGGTGAAGGGCCGCATCTCGTGGACGTGCGACCGCTGCGGCAAGTCATTCCAACTGCACCACGGCTACCTCAGCCGGTTCGTGATGGATCGCTCGCTCCTGGAGCGCATGGTCGACGTGGAGCAGCACAAGTGTGGAGGTGGCAAGTGATCGCTCCGTGGTATCGCATCGACTTTGGCAAGGTCTGGCACCTCTACGACGGGGCCAAGCGTGAGACCGCCTGCGGCATCGCTGCTCAGCCCCATCAGCTCGGGCGTGCCCAGATCGTCTCGAACACCGGCAAGTGCGCCATCTGCATTGAGTTTGGAGAGAACCTGTGAGTTACACCATCGTCGTCCCCGTCCAGTCCACCGCTGGGTTCCAGAACGGCCTCACCGTCACAGCATGGGCGGTCTCTCGGTTCGCCAATGGCAACGTCCCCGCCGAGGGCACGTCCTTCCCATCGGGGACCGCTGACGCCACGGCGACCACCGCCACGCAGGGCGGGCCCGGACAGGCTGTCCTCGTGGTGCCGAACAACGTGGCCTACAACATCTGCGTCACGGACGGCTCGGGCGTGAACTGGTGGACCCAGACCTCCGAGGCCATCGGCGGCGCTGCTGGGTCTGCGGTGCAGTCGATCACCTCGTCGGACGGCTCCATCACCATTGGCGGCACCTCGACCGCTCCGACCGTCGCCCTTCCTGCTGCTGGCACCGCTGGAACCTACGGCGACTCGTCGCACACGCTCACGATCACCACCGACGCCAAGGGCCGAGTCACCGCCGTCACCGCCAACGGCGTCTCGATCACCCACTCGGCCATCACCGACTGGGCCACGGCCCTCTCGTCGGCGCTCACCGGCTACTTCAACACCGCCGGATCGGGCCTCAGCTCGTCGGGTTCGACGGTCTCGCTCCCCGCAGTCGGCACCGCTGGGACCTCAGGCGACGCCTCGCACACCCTCGCCGTGACGGTCGACGGGTACGGACGAGTCACGGGCATCACGGTCAACGCCATCGCCATCGCTCAGAGCCAGGTCACCGGCCTCACCGCAGCCCTCGCCACCATCCCGACGACCGCCGGCGGCGACCTCACCGGCAGCTACCCGAACCCGACGTTGGCAGCAACGGGGACAGCGGGGACCTACACGAAGGTCACGACCGATTCCAAGGGTCGAGTCACCTCGGGCACCACGCTGTCCTCGACCGACATCCCCACCATCGCCGAGTCGCAGGTCACGAACCTCACCACCGACCTCTCGAACCGAGTGCAGATCGGCGGCGACCTCACTGGCACCACCACGGCTCCGACGCTCTCCGAAACGGCCAACGTGAAGGCCATCGTGCGTGACGCTGCGTTCACCGGCACGGCGGAGGTGGCGGGCACCAAGGGCGGCGCAGCGGTGGCGGCAGGTCTCAACGTGAACGGGACCACCTACGGCGCTGTCGACATGGTGATCGGCGACTCGATCAGCCGCGGCGACGGCGGCACCTTCGGGTCGACCGACTGGGCGACGGTCATGGCGACCTCGGAGAACCTGCTGAACGGTCTTGCAGCCCCCGGCCCAGGGCTTGTGCTCTGCAACGACGCCACCGACACCTTGTCAAGCTACTCCTACCCATGCTGGTCAAACATCACCAACGGCGTCGCACCGTCGAGCACGATCAACGCTGGGCCGACTGTGGCGGTCACGTCGCTTCAACTCCAATCAAGCGGCAAGTCGATCAGTGACAACCGGACTTTCCGCAGGGTCAAGGTCCTCTACCAGACCACCCAGAACGGTGACGGGGTGACGTTCGCTGTCACGGGTGGCTCTGCCCCTTCTGCCACGCTCGACACGAACTCGGGCGCGACAGGTGCCACCCTCAGCGGTTCGACCATCACCATCCCGACCGCTTCCTTGGTCGGCGTGGCCCCTCAGCTCGGCGATGCCGTGTCGTACGTCTCGGGCACAGGGACGGCCTGGGCGTGGTCTGGGCTGACTCCGTACATCTCGGGCATCTCTGTCTCGGGTTCCAACACGCTCATCACCACCTCGCTCGCATCTTCGGCTGGCACCGGCACCGCCGTGCTTGCTTTCTCGGGCTATCGCATGTGGGACTCGGGCGACCTCGGGTCGGTCGTCGGCACCGGCATCTCGGCGACCTACGCCAACCACGTCACCGGCTCGGGCGGCGGCTACGCCACCGTCATCGGCGCTCGGTACTACCAGACAGCGGGAACCAACGGCGTCACGATTGATAACCTCGGAATCGGCGGGACCACCACGCCAACGTGGGGAGCCGGTGGCGGCTACTTCACCCCGGGTTACCAGCCGTGGGGTTGGATGAACTGGCTGATGATGCACGTCGCAGCGGGCACGCCGATCCGTCGCATGTTCATCATCATGGGGATCAACGACCCCGGCTATGGATACACGGCTGCAAACTACGCCACCTATCTCGGCAACATCGTCAGCGAGGCACAGCTGCTCTCGCCGACCACCGAGATCGTCGTCGTGGCCGAATACTACGGAGACGTGACCTACTCGTTCACGAGCGCGGTGACGACCTCAGGCTCGACCATCGTGAGTTGCCCAACCTTCAACCAGGTGGGGATCGTTACCACACCCATCGTTGGCTCAAACATCAACGGCCTCGGCATCACGCAGGGAACCACCGTCTCCAATGTCTACGGCGCAGGCGCCACCGTCTCGTCGTCGTGCTCAACCTCGGGCACCGCCATGACCGGCACGGGGTTCACCAACGCGAACGGGTACTACACCGGCATGACGGTCACAGGCCCCGGCATCTCGGGCGTGGTGACGATCACCGTCAACTCCGCCACGTCGATCACGCTCTCGGCTTCGGCGGGGACGAACACGAGCCAGACCTACACCTTCTCGCCCGCAGTCGTGATGAGCGCAGCGGCCACGGCATCGAGCACCTACCCGGTCTGCACGTCGGGCGCTCGCGGTGGTCCTGCGAAGTGGAACAACTGGATCGCCTCGGCGCAGGGCGTCGCAAACTTGTACGGTGCCACGTTCATCAACCTCAACGAGCGGTTCGGTGACCTGTCGGCAAAGGGCCAGTCCTCAAACGTGACCACAACCACCGGCTCGCAGACGATCAGCTGCTCTGCTGGTTTCCCCGGCGCTGTGGCTGGTCAGTCCATCAATGGCCCCGGCATCGCTCCTGGCACCATCGTGCAGTCGTACTCTGCGCCGAACGGCACCACCCTCACGCTCTCGCAGCCCGCCATCGCCACCTCATCGACGGCGACCCTCTACTGGGGCGGCGACAAGTATGGCCTGGCGCAGAAGTTCATCCCGAACATCCACATGGGGGACGCAAGCGAGTCGTGGTCGGGCCGGGACGGTCAGAAGTCGATGGCCGGGTGGATCTGGTCACGGTTGCAGTCGAACGTCTCGCCGTACACCCTCGGCAACGCCACCTCGCCGTGGCGACCGTCGCAGCAAAACCTCATTGCCGCCAACATGGACCCGGCCACGGCAGTCTCCACCCTCTCGATCACGGCGGGAACGGTCTATTACTTCGCCATTTGGGTCCCACAGGCCACCACGATCACGAACATCCTCTACAACATCTCGACGGGTGGTGGCACCACGGCCAACTGCTACGTCGGTCTCTACAGTGCCGCAGGCACGCAGCTCGGCGTCTCGGCCAACCTCGGAGCCGCATGGGGGACCACCGGGGCCTACACGACGCCCCTGTCGTCGCCGCTTGCCGTCTCTGCGGGCCTCTACTTCGTCGGACTGGTGGCAGGGACGGCAACCAGCCTTGCCCTGCGAGGGATCGCCACGAACAGCGTGCTCAACACGGGGGCCACGTTCACCTCGGGCACGCTGGCCGGTGGTGGGCGAGCGATGACGACCACGACCGGGCAGACGACTCTTCCCGCCAGTGTGTCAACGCTCCCGGCTGCGTTCAGCCAAGCGCCGTTCATGGCGCTGTCGTAGGAGGCTGACGTGCTCATCTCCATTGGGTCACCGGCTAGTCCAGGCGGCTCGCTCCAGATCCGCCTCGGCCCGGTGCCGTCACTCAACCTCGCCGCCTACACCGGGCTGCCCATCGTGGCGGTCAAGGGCACCATCACCACGCCAAGCCTCGCAGGGTCGGTCACTCGGCCCGGTCTGCGGGGCGCCATCACTACCCCGGCAGTCGTCGGGACCTCGGAGGCTTAGATGTCATCTCCCACCATCATCGAGGGCACGGTCATGCACGTCACGACCAGCACGCCCTTCACCACGACCGCTGGCGCAGCGGCAGACCCGACGACCGTGCATCTGGCGTGGAGCATCGCCGGGGGAGAGGTCACCGAACTCACCTACTCGGGCGGGTCGAGTGGCACCAACACGATCATCAAGGCGGCGACCGGGAGCTACTACGCCGACATCATCACCGAGGGGCTGCCGGGACTCTGGACGCTCTCATGGACCGGGATCTCCACGAACGGCTCGGTCTCGGTGGTCTACGAGTGGGAGCAGCTCGTGACGCCTCGTGCGGTGCCGATCACGCTCTGACGCTCAGCCCTCATCACGCTCGACGACTTGCCCCCTGTCCTCTGGGATGGGGGGCATTGTCGCGTCCAGGCGCATCTTCGAGACCATCTGGCGGGCCCGGTCCTCGTCGGCGTGGCTGTAGACGT
>Ga0316222_1005340_pt1 | contig 11039 bp, 11 predicted proteins | sample TBH18011metaG_FD_206008 | JGI IMG/M metagenome (GOLD analysis project Ga0316222, IMG submission 206008) | Freshwater microbial communities from Trout Bog Lake, Wisconsin, USA - TBH18011 | ecosystem: Environmental > Aquatic > Freshwater > Lake > Hypolimnion/Profundal zone | place: USA: Wisconsin... | reverse complement strand
CCGACCCCAAGCAGGACCCCACGGCCACCAAGTTCGACCGCATCAGCTTCCAGGAGGTCATGGAGCGCAACCTCAAGGTGATGGACGCCGCCGCCATCGCCCTCTGCCGGGACAACCGTCTGCCCATCCTGGTCTTCGACATGATGAAGCCCGGCAACCTGCTGGCCGCCGTGAACGGCCAGGTGGTGGGCACGATCGTCAATTGAAGCCTGGAGTATGGTAGAGGGTATGGACATGTTCGCCAGACTCCCGGACGCCACCGTATGGCTGGCCTCAGACCAGACCGAGGCCTACCGCCACGACGAATCCCACCTGGTGGGGGACGTCCCGCTGGCGGTGGTGCGGCCCCATGGGCCCGAGGCGCTGCGGGAACTGGTGCGCCTGGCCAAGGCCGAGGGGTTCAGCCTGGTCCCCCGGGGCGCGGGCACCGGCAAGGCCGGCGGCTGCCTGCCCATGGGCCGGGCGGTGGTGGTGGACATGGCCGAGTATCCCGGGGCCATCCGGGTGTCGCGCCCGGACCAGTGCCTGTGGGCCCCGGCCAGCGCCTGGCTGCGGGACGTGAAGGCCGCGGCCCTGGCCGAGGGCCTGTTCTATCCGCCCGACCCCAACTCCTGGGACCTGTGCGCCTTCGGGGGCTCGCTGGCCACCAACGCCGGCGGCCCGGGGGCGTGCAAGTACGGGATGACGCGGCAGTGGGTGCTGGCCGTGGACGCCCTCATGGAGGACGGCGAGGTCCACACCTTCGGCATCCCCAGCGTGAAATGCAACATCGGCCCCAGCCTGGGCCAGCTGCTGGTGGGCTCGGAAGGGATCTTCGGGCTCATCACGGGGGCCTGCGTGCGGGTCATCCCGGCGCCCGCCACCCGCCTGACCCTGCTGCTGCCCATGGAACGCTGGCACGACCTGCTGGACCTGCCCGGGCAGCTGGTGGGCGCGGGCTACCTGCCCTCGGCCTTCGAGTTCTGGGATCCGGCCGTGCTGAGCGACCTCCGGGCCCACGGCCCCGAGCAGGCCCGCAGGCTGCCCGGGGAGGCCCTGGCGCTGCTGGAGTTCGATGACCGGGACTGCGAGAGCGACGCGTTCCTGGAAGGACTCCTGGAAGCCCTGGGCCCCCTCGCCGAGCACCTCCAGTCCGCCACCGATGCCCGCCAGCGCGAGCAGCTCTGGGAAGTCCGGCGCCTGACCAGCGTGCACCTCAAGGAACGCTACCCGAAGAAGGTCAGCGAGGACATCGTCGTGCCCCGCTCCCAGGTCCGGGCCTTCTTCGAGGGCCTCGAGCGGCTCGGCCTGCCCACGGTCACCTACGGCCATCTGGGCGACGGCAACCTGCACGTGAACCTCCTGGCCGCCGGCGAGACCGAGCCCGCGGAGCTGGACCGGCAGCTGCAGCTGCTGTTCGGCCTGTCCGTGGAGCTGGGCGGCGCCCTCAGCGGGGAGCACGGCATCGGCCTGGCCAAGCGCGAGGCCTGGCACCGGTTCACGGACCCCTGTCAGGTCCGTTCGGTCGGGGCGATCAAGCGGGCGCTTGACCCCGCAGGCATCTTCAATCCCGGCAAGATCGTCTAGTCCGAACGGAGCCAGCCATGTCCCTCATCCTCGGTCACCGCGGCCACTCCGCCGTCCACCTCGAGAACTCCATGGAGGCCTTCCGCGGGGCCCTCAAGGCCGGCATGGACGGCTTCGAACTGGACGTGCAGCCCGCCGCCGACGGCGTCTGCCACGTCCTCCACGACGACGACCTGGCCCGCACGGCGGCCTCGGGCGGCCTCCTGCGCCGGATGCGCAGCGCGGACCTGCCGCTGCTGAAGAACGGCGAGCCCGTGCCCCGCCTGGCCGACGTCCTCGAACTGCCCTGCCGCCTCATCAACGTCGAGCTCAAGGGCGAACCCGGCTGGAACCAGGCCCTGGCCGCCGTGGAGGCCAGCGAGGCCCTGGGCCGGGTACTCTTCTCCAGCTTCGAGCACAGCGAGGTCCTCCAGCTCTGGTCCGCCTGCCACGAGGCCCGCTGCGGGCTGCTCTGGGAGGAGGACGAGGCCGCCGACCTGGACGCGGAGGCCCTCGAGGACCTGCCCGCGCAGCTCATGCTGCATGTGCCCCTCGCGGCGGTGCAAGCGCGGCCGGCGTTCTGGAAGCCGTATGCCGACCGGCTGGTGCTGTGGGGGATGGCGAGCGCCGCCGAGGCGAAGGAACTCGGCTTCGAGCCGGCGATCCTGATCGTGGATGGGGTATAGCGAAGGCGGCACCTGCGATTGTTGCGAATCCGGACGTCCTGGAGGTCTCATGGTCATGGCGGTATGATAGACAAAAGACTGTTGTGCTTGACACAATAGAAAACAATTCATGGCGCAGGAGCCTCCGATGGCCGTCAACCTCAAGGGACGCAGCTTTCTTACCCTCATGGACTTCTCCGTCGAGGAGGTCCGCTACCTGCTGGATCTCTCGCGCGACCTGAAGGCCAAGAAGCGCATGGGCCTGCCGGGCGACCTGCTCAAGGGCAAGAACATCGTGCTGCTCTTCGAGAAGGCCTCCACCCGCACCCGCTGCGCCTTCGAGGTGGCCGCGCTGGACGAGGGCGGCCACGTGACGTTCCTGGACAGCAACAGCTCCCAGATGGGCAAGAAGGAATCCCTGGAGGACAGCGCGCGGGTCCTGGGGCGGTTCTTCGACGGCATCGAGTACCGGGGCTTCAAGCAAGAAGTGGTGGAATGCCTGGCCAAGTACTCCGGGGTGCCGGTCTGGAACGGGCTCACGGACATCGACCACCCCACCCAGATCCTCGCCGACTTCCTCACGATCGAGGAGCACGTGGCCAAGCCGCTGTCGAAGGTCAAGCTGGTCTTCGCCGGGGACATCCGCAACAACATGTCCTACGCCCTGATGTACGGCGCCGCCAAGACCGGCATGCACTTCGTCGGCCTGGGCCCGAAGGAACTCAATCCCGACGAGGACATCCTCGCCAGGGTGCGCGAAGTGGCCAAGGCCACGGGCGCGGTCATCGAGCTCGCGGACAGCCTCGAGGCGGTGCGGGGCGCCGACGTGATCTACACCGACGTCTGGGCCTCCATGGGCGAGGAGGACCAGATCCCCGAGCGGGTGCGGCTCCTCACGCCGTACAAGGTCACCATGGAGCTGCTGGCGAAGACCGGCAACCCGGACGTGATCTTCCTGCACTGCCTGCCGGCCTTCCACGACTTCGAGACGAAGCTGGCCAAGGACATGCAGGCCAAGGGCCTCGACATCCGCGAGGTGACGGACGAGGTCTTCCGGAGCCGGCACGCGAAGGTGTTCGACGAGGCGGAGAACCGGATGCACACGATCAAGGCGGTCATGGTGGCGACGCTGTAGTCCGGGCCGGCCGTTCCCAGGCACAATGGTCCCCATGGAAGCCTACCGGACCCAGCACCAACTGCGCCTCTCCCACATGCCCTGGCTCTACTTCGTCCTGAAGCCCCGCCACCGTGCCTGGGCTGCGGCCTGGCAGGCGGAAGTCCAGGCCCGCCTCACCAGCCTGGAGACGATCGAACTCGGCCCCGGCTGCTTCATCGCCCCCGAAGCGCGTCTGTTCGGCGAACCGGGCCGGGGCATCCGGATCGGTCCCGGCTGCGCCATCGCGGCGGACGTGTTCATGCACGGGCCGATCACCCTGGGCAGGGACGTCTCCGTGAACGCCGGGGCCCGGCTCGACGGCGGGGCCAAGGGAATCCGCATCGGGGACGGCACCCGCATCGCCTCGGGCGTGGCCATCTACGCCTTCGACCACGGCCTGGCCCCGGACCGCCCCGTCAAGGACCAGCCGGTAACCTCCAGGGGCATCACCCTCGGCGACGATGTCTGGATCGGCGCCAACGCGGGGATCACCGACGGAGTCACCATCGGCGATCACGCGGTGGTGGCCATGGGCGCGGTCGTCACCCGGGACGTCCCGCCCTGGATCATCGTGGGCGGCGTGCCGGCCGTCCCCATCGGCGACCGCAGGGACGCTACCTGAGCGGTTCCAGCTGCAGCCGGGCCTCGGGGTGGGGCTGGTAGTCGATGAGGAAGCGGCCCTTCTCGGCGGTATCGGAAAAGCTGCTGCCGGGCAGGAAGAAGCGGGTCTGCGCCCGGGCCTTCTGGTTGGACCAGCCCTCGAACTCCATGCGGTAGATGGCCACGAACAGCTCGGTGCGCCCGATGCCGTGGTAGCAGTGGATCAGCGTGGGCCGGTTGGCGGGATCGTTCACGATGGCCAGGAATTTCGCCACCGTCGCGGCGGTGGGCACCTGGCCCGTGGGCAGGTGGATGTGGCGCACGCCCACCGCCGCAAGCGCGGCGTCCTCGTCGTGGATCACCTTGAGCGGGGTGGTGTTGGTGCTGTCCTGGCCGGTCTCGAAGGTGCGCAGGTCGATCACGGTCCGCAGGCCCAGGTGCTGGGCGACCTGGGCCATCCGCGCCGGGGGCATGGTCCCGGACTGGTACACGACCCCCTGGGTCACGGTGCCGAGCCGGTACTGGTAGTGGATGTGATAGTATTTCGCGCCCCCGAGCGCCAGCAGCAGCGCCAGGGCGGACCCGAGGATCTTCTGGCGGAGACTGAGCGCGGGCGGGTCGGCAGGGCGGGTCATGGGGGATCCGGGAAGCGGGCTGTTGAAATCATCAAGCCGCTATACCCTACCAGGGTTCCGTGCCGAGAAAGACCAAAGGATATTTGCCGGCCGCCGGCTCCATGAGGATCCGGAGGTCGGGCTTGGGGATGCCGAGGCGCTTGAGTTCCTCCTGGAGCACCGAGAGGCGCGCCGAACGCAGGTCCAGGGACTCCCCGGGCCAGGGCGGACAGGCCAGGAACCAGCAGGACCCCGCGCCCCAGGCCTTCACCCAGGCCCGCACCTTGGCCAGTCCGGCGGGCGTGATCCGGCTCTCGCCCTGGAGGTAGTAGAGGGGTTCCCGCCGGGGCGGGGCGCCCAGCGGGGCCGGCGGCTTGGAGGCGGGGGCGGCGGGCTGGAGCGCCTTGGGGTCGGCGGCCACCGTGGCGTCCAGGAGGCCGGGCAGGACCGGCAGCGCCTCGGCCACGCCCCTCGGCCAGGCGACGTCGCCCACCATGGGGAAGGTCTCCCCGGGGAAGAACACCCGGGCCAGCGCATGGTCCGGCATGGCCTCGGCCACCTCGAGCCTGGGCATGATCAGGTCCCCCGCCTTCCGGTGCAGCTGGAGGATGTCCCCGGGCAGCAGGCGGTCCACGCCGTCCCCCTCGATGCGGTAGAGCCGTTCCTTGTCGCCGAAGGGCGGCGTCCCCTTGCGCTCCACCCGGGTCACGGCCAGGGGCACGGCCGGCTTGGGCTTGGGCGCCGCCTGGAGCACGGGCGGCACCGGCGGCAGGGTGGCCGGTGCGAGGGTGAGCCATAGGGCCAGGGCGAGGGACATGGGTTGCTCAGGTTCGGAAGGTGGGGGTGATCTTCAGTTCCCGGAGGAGGTCGCCTATGAAGTAGAGGGAGCCGCACACGAGCCGCGGTTCCGGGCAGGAGGCCCGGAGGCGCCCGGCGGCCGCGGCGAGGTCCAGGACTTCCAGGTCCTCGCCCCACGCGGCCCGCAGCGCCTGGGCAGAAGCATAGCGGGGATTGTCGCCGCGCACGAGGGTGACCGAAAGCGGCCCCATGGCCCGAAGCTGGCGGGCCATGCCGGCGAGATCCTTGTCGCCCATGGCCGCGAAGAACAGGTGCGGCCTGACCGAGGTGGCCCGGGCGTGGGCGGAGAGGATCCGGGCGCCGTCCAGGTTGTGGGCCCCGTCCATGAAGACCTGATCCAGGCCGGGGGCGGCCCAGAGGCGGCCGGGCCAGAGGGTGCGCTCGAGGCCGGCCCAGAGGCGGTCCTCCGGCAGCGTGAACCCCAGGCGGGCCAGGCCCCGGAGGGCCTCCCAGGCGGTGGCGAGGTTCTCGACCTGGTGGGCGCCGGCCAGGCGGAGGGGGTGACCCTCCACCACGCTGTGGTCCCAGGCCAGCAGGTCCGTGCGCAGCCGGGGCGCGGGATACAGCACGGGGCGGCACTCCAGGAGCGGCCAGACCCAGGCGGGGTCCAGGGCCGGTCCGAGCACCAGGGGCCGCCCGGGGCGGGCGGTGCAGAGCTTCTCCCGGGCGATGGTCGCGCGGTCGGGGCCCAGGTACTGCATGTGGTCGAGCTCGACGTTGGTGAGCACGGTCAGGATGGGGTCGGTGGCGTTGGTGGCGTCCCAGCGGCCGCCCATGCCCACTTCCACCAGGGCGAGTTCGATGCCGGCCTCCCGGAAGGCGAGGCAGGCGGCGGCGATCATGAGCTCGAAGTAGGTGGCCTGGAGCCCCAGGCGGGCCTCGGCTTCGAAGGCCTCGCCCAGGTGCCGGTCCAGCTGCTCGGGCTCCAGGGGCGCGCCGTCCAGCCAGACCCGCTCCGTGGGGGCCAGCAGGTGCGGCGAGGTGGTCCAGCCCGTGCGCAGGCCGCAGGCCCGCAGGGCGTTGGCCAGGAAGGCGCCGGTGGAGCCCTTGCCGTTGGTGCCCGCGATGAGGACCGTGGGATAGGCCCGCTGGGGGCCGCCCAGGGCCTCCAGGAGCCGCCTGGGATTCTCGAGTCCGCACTTGATGCCCCAGTGTCCCCTCGCCTCCAGCTTCCGCAGATGGGGCAGGGCGGAAGGTCCGGTCATGGGGCTTCCGGCTGCCGGGTCCATTCGAGGCAGGTGGCGAGGAAGTCCCGCAGGCGGTCCCGGGGCACGACCTTGTCGACCATGCCGTGGGTCTGGAGGAACTCCGAACGCTGGAAGCCCTCGGGCAGGGTCTGCTTGATGGTCTGCTCGATCACGCGGGGGCCGGCGAAGCCGATGAGGGCCTTGGGCTCGGCGATGTTGAGGTCCCCGAGCATGGCGTGGCTGGCGCTGACGCCGCCGGTGGTGGGGTCGGTGAGGATGGAGAAGTAGGGCAGGCCCGCCAGGTCCAGGCGCGACAGGGCCGCGCTCACCTTGGCCATCTGCATGAGCGAATAGGTGCCCTCCTGCATCCGGGCGCCGCCGGAGCAGCTGATGATGATGTACGGGCAGCGGCTGGCCAGGGCCCGCTCGGCGCCGAGCTTGAGCTTCTCGCCCACCACGCTGCCCATGCTGGCGGCGAGGAAATCCCAGTCCATGACCGAGAGGATGACCTTGTGGTCCTTGATCGTGCCTGCCACGACCAGCACGGCGTCGTGGTCCATGCCGGCGGCCTCGAGCCGCTTGAGCTGGTCGGCGTAGGGCTTGGCGGCGGAAAAGCCCAGGGGATCGGTGCTGCGCAGCTCCCCGAACAGCTCCTCGAACCCGGGGTCCATGAGAGAGGCCAGCCGCTCCTCCACGCCGATGCGGAAGTGGTAGCCGCATTTCGGGCAGACGTTGTGGGTGTTGATCAGCTCGGCCCGGTAGATGAGCTCCCGGCAGGCGTCGCACTTGATCCAGAGCCCCTCGGGCACCCGGACGGTGCGTTCTTCCACTGCGGTCTTCTGCTGTCGTTTCTTGATGAACCAGGACATGTGCGCCTCTATACCGTTAGCGGGTGCCGGGACCCTTCTTCAGACCTTCGAACAATCGGTCCAGTTCGCCCTCAGTAGCATAGTGCAAGGTGAGCGAACCACCCTTGCCTTTGGGCTTGATTTCCACCCGGGCGCTCCAGGCCTGGGTCAGTTCCTCCGCCGCGGCCTTCAGGAAGACCGCCTGGGGATGGTGGCGCCGGGCCTTGCCCTGGCGGGCCCGGCCGGCGGCCAGGATGCGGGCCTCCAGGGCGCGCACGCTGAGTTGGCGTTCGACGACCTCGTCGGCGAGCTGGGTCTGGGTGCGGGCGTCCTCGACCCCGAGCAGCACCTTGCCGTGGCCGGTGGAGAGGGTCCCGCGGGAGATCAGGTCCTGGATGGTGGTGGGGAGGCGCAGGAGCCTCAGGGTGTTGGCCACCTGGGGCCGGGACTTGCCCACCCGGTCGGCCACCTGCTCCTGGGTCAGGCGCAGGTGCTCGCCGAGCTTGAAGTAGGCCTTGGCCTCCTCGATGGGGTTCAGCTCGCAGCGCTGGATGTTCTCCACGAGGGCGATCTCGAGGAGGCGGTCGTCGGGGACGTCCTTGATCACCACCGGGACCATGGCCAGGCCGGCCAGGCGCGCGGCGCGCCACCGGCGCTCGCCCGCGATGATCTCGTAGCGGTCGCCCACCCGGCGCACCACAATGGGCTGGACCATGCCGTGCAGTTTGAGGCTCGCGGCCAGGTCGGCCAGCAGGGCCTCGTCGAAGGTGGTGCGGGGCTGGTGGCGGTTGGGCACCAGGGAGCCCACGGGCAGCTCGCGCTGGCTGGCATCCTCGGGGGCCAGCTGGCTCATGAGGGACGTGAGGCCACGGCCCAGGGCAGGTCGTTTGGGAATCATGCGGGACCTCGCGGAATCAGGGGTTCCTCCAGTTCCAGCCACTCCCGCGCCAGATTGAGATAGGCCTGCGCGCCCTTGGACCGCAGGTCGTAGAAGGCCACGGGCCGGCCGTGGCTGGGGGCCTCGGCCAGGCGGATGTTGCGCGGGATGAAGGTGTTGAAGACCTTGCCGGGGAAGGCGTTGCGCACTTCCTGGGCGACGGCGGAGCCCAGGTTGGTGCGCTCCTCGGCCATGGTGAGGAGGATGCCGCCCAGCTGCAGCGCGGGGTTGGGGCCGGACTGGATGCGCCGGATGGTCTCCATGAGCTCGGCCAGGCCGTCCATGGCCAGGAACTCGCAGGGCATGGGCACGATCACCTCGTGGGCCGCGCTGAGGGCGTTGAGGGTGATCATCCCGAGGCTCGGCGGGGGATCGATGAGGATGTAATCGTAGCGCTCGGCCACAGGGGCGAGCGCCTGGCTCAGCCGCGCGAGGTCGGGCACTTCGGCCAGCTCGAACTCCATCTGGGCGAGATCCTTGCCGGCCGTGATCATCTCGAGGGTGGGCACTTCCGTGGTGAGGATCAGCCCCTCGACGGGCGCGCCCTTCATCAGGGCGAAGGCTCCGGCCCGGTGGTCCGGCTTGGGGAAGCCCAGGCCCGTGGTGCTGTGGCCCTGGGGATCGAAATCGACCAGCAGGACCAGCTTCTCCATCATGGCCAGGGACGCGGCCAGATTGATGGCGGAGGTGGTCTTGCCCACCCCGCCCTTCTGGTTGGCCAGCGCGATGATCCTGGCCGTCATGACCGGACCTTGTTCGTGGAATGGCTTTGCGGCACCAAGGAACCTCGACTGTGGAACATCGATCAGTCTACCACGTTCCACGAAAGCGCGGCGACCACCCGGCGCAGGACCTCCGGCCAGTCATTGGGCCGCTTTTGCCGGAAGAGCCGCAGGGTCGGGTACCACGGACTGTCCTCCCGCCCCAGCAGCCAGCGCCATTCCGGCAGGAAGGGCAGGAGCAGCCAGGTGGGCCGGCCCAGGGCCCCGGCCAGGTGGGCCACCGCCGTGTCCACGGTGAGGACCAGGTCCATGGCCTGGAGGGCCCGCGCGGTCGCGCTGAAGTCCGGGAGCAGGGGCGCGAGGTCCGTGAGGCCCGCCCAGGGCAGGCCGCCCTCCGCGCCCACCTGGAGGCTGTGCCAGGCGACCCCGGGCACGTCCGCCAGGGGGCCCAGCAGGTCCAGGGGGATGCTCCGGAGGGCGTCGTTGCGGTTCTCGGGGTTGCCCGCCCAGACCAGGCCCACCCGGAGGCCCCGGACCGGCCGCGCCAGGACGGCTTCCAGGGCGGGGTCGGCCCGGACGGGCGCGGCCAGGTACGGGATGGACGCGGGCACGGTGTCCAGGCGCGTGCCGAACACGTGCGGCAGGCTGAAGAGGGAGCACTGGAGGTCGAAGGGCGGGAGCGGATCCTTCGGGCCGAACGTCGCGTCGACCCCCGGCGCCGTGGCCAGCAGGTCCCCCAGCGGGGCCGGCGCCAGCACCGCCACCCGCCCGCCCCGGGCCTTGGCGAGGGCGGCGTAGCGGATGAACATGACGGTGTCGCCGAAGCCCTGCTCCCAGTGCAGGAGGAGCGTGCGGCCCGGGAAGGGCTCCCCGCGCCAGCGCGGCTCCCGGTAGGCGCGCACGGGCGTGATGAAGCCCGGCTGATCCAGGCGGTGCTCCATGAGCTCCCAGCCGGCCTCGAAGTCCCCGCAGACGAGGTGGACCACGGCCTGTTCCAGGGTGGCCTCGAAGGGCGGCAGGGCCCGGGCGAGGTCGGTCCAGACCCGGCGCGCCCCGGCCCAGTCCTCGAGCTGGAGCAGGACCCGCAGGAGGACGTCGCGCCCCTGGCGGTGCCCCGGCGCCAGCGCCAGGAGCCGCTCCAGGACCTCCCTGGCCTCCGCCAGCCGCCCCTGGACGTCCAGGCTGGTGCCCAGGCCCAGGTGGGCCAGCACCGGCTCGGCCTCCAGCAGCGCCCGGTACTCGGCGTCCGCGCGGCCATGCTCGCCCAGGCCCGCGAGGGCGCCGGCCAGGTTCAGGCGGGTGGGCCCGTGGCCGGGGACGGCCGCCAGCACCTCCAGGCAGAGGTCCCGGGCCTCCGCATGCCGGCCGAGGACGCAGTAGAGGCCGGCCAGGTCCACCTTGGCATCGAGGCAGCCCGGGTCCAGGCGGAGCAGGAGCCGGTAGGCGAACAGCGCTTGGCCGTACTGGCCCTCCGCGTCCAGGCGGCGGGCCTCCTGGAGCCGCGCGAGGGCGCCGCTCACCTCAGGTCGTCCAGCAGGCGCTGCAGGACCGCGGGCCAGGCCCCCGGCGCGGGCTGGCGGTACAGCTGGAACGTCGGATACCACGGCGTCGCCTCGCCCGCCCTGCCCCAGCGCCAGTCCGGGAAGAAGGGCAGCAGGAGCAGGGTCGGCAGGCCCAGGGCCCCGGCGAGGTGGGCGACGGCGGTGTCCACGGTGATGAGCAGGTCGCAGGCGCCCAGGGCGAAGGCCGTGTCGCGGAAATCGCGCAGGTGCTCGCCGAGGGTGACGAGGCCGGGCAGCGGCGGCAGGCTGCGCGGGGCCACCTGGAAGCTGAACCACTGCACGCCTTCAAGGGCGGCCAGGGGCGCCAGGAGCGCGGGGTCCAGGGAGCGCCGGGCGTCGTCGGCA
>Ga0316222_1005325_pt1 | contig 11075 bp, 5 predicted proteins | sample TBH18011metaG_FD_206008 | JGI IMG/M metagenome (GOLD analysis project Ga0316222, IMG submission 206008) | Freshwater microbial communities from Trout Bog Lake, Wisconsin, USA - TBH18011 | ecosystem: Environmental > Aquatic > Freshwater > Lake > Hypolimnion/Profundal zone | place: USA: Wisconsin... | reverse complement strand
CGGGCCCGGGGGCGGGGGGGGGGGGGGGGGGGGGGAAAGGGAAGGGCCACCAGCGCCGCCACCCCGCCGCCGGCTACCCCCCCGCACAAGCGACGCGCCCCCCCGGCCGGCCGACCCGCGGGCAGCGGTGCCACCGCGCCCTGAGCCAGGCGCGGCACCACGCCCGCCGCCGCTGCCGCCGCCACGGCCAGGGGTGGGGGCATGGCCCTGAGGGTGCCTCCTCGTCCCTGTCATGATGGTGAGACGAGGCTGTCGACCGGGACTGGAAAGCGCTAACGCTGAAGGCGAAACGCGAAGGGGCGCTAAGCGCACGCGCTAAGCGCAAACCAGCACCAGAAGAAGGCGGAGTTTAGATGGCGGGAGGGTCGAAAGAATGACCACCCAGCCATCAACACTCCCCTCTTCACAAGACCCGAGAGAACAGATTTCAAGCATGCAGCATCAGTCAGTTCACTCGACGTCTTGGTTGATCGGTTCGGTTTGGGGAAAATAGGCGCCGGCAGACAGCAGCGCTCCCGGACTCAGCCAGGGAGGTGCGTCGCCACGCCACGCCGCGGCCATGCGGAGGCTCGCCCCGCGGATTGATATCTGCCGGCGCCTCAGAGTTAGGGCCAGTGTGCAGAGTCTCTCCCCGCTGGCGGCACCCCCAACATACCTCTTAATGCTCAGCTGAGCCGGACCAGCACGCAAGAGGAATGCGATGCTGCCGCTCGGCTCCAGCTCGCAAGCACACCCCCAACCGAACAAATAGGCCGGCCACGACGCCGCGCCGCGCCGCCGTGCGAAAGCGGAAGCCCAAGCGGAAAGGAAACCCCTCACAGGGCGGCGGCGGCGGCGAGGTAGCGGAGCCCCAACGGCGCCCAGCGGCGCAGACGGGCGGCGTGCGCGTCCGCGGCGGCGCCCAAACCGTGACGGCGCTCAACGGCTCACGGGCACTCAGGCTGGCAGGCGGGCGGCGCACGCGGACGCGGCGCAGACGAGAGGGCGCGCTGCATGGCGCGGCTGACCTCCAGCCGCTGCGCGTCCGAGAGCTCAAGGTAGGCGAGGTAGGCGTCAGAGCGCCAGTCGCCATGGGCCTGCACGAGCTCACCGCAGACACCAGCGGCGAAAGCACAGGACGCCCCCCCGCGACGGAAGCTGTGGCCGGCGTACTCCGCCGGGTCCAATCCCGAGAGGGCTGCAAGCCGCTTGATGGCGGCCACGAAGACACGGTGGGAGAGGGGCCGCAGCCCCCCCCCGGCGGCAGGGACCGCAAAAGCGTGGGTGTCCGGAGAGGAGGGCAGCCGCGCCAGGAGCCGCGAATACAAGGCCACCGGGTCTAGAATGGACCCGGCGCGGCCCGCGAGCGGGACCACAAGTGCCCGCTCCAGCCCTTGGATCGTCTTGGTCCAGCGCAGGGTGACCCAAACGCAGTAGTTGACAAGGTCGATGCGGATGTCGCAGCGACGCAACACGCGTCGCTGGAACAAATCGGGCGGGTCAGCCAGGGCCGCTGCGGCGTCACTGCTGCCCGCGCCCCCAGCGACGGCGACAGTCGACTTGCGGAAGAAGCCGAAGAAGGCGAACACCATAGCCGTGAAGGTGGCAAGGCCCGCGTCCGACGCGGCGATGTCGAGGAAACCGGGGCCTGCCCACTCCTCCAGCATCCAAGGCAGGATGGGCGCCTTGCGCTGGGTCGGCCCACCGCCATTGATGCGCCGCACGCCCTCCAGCACGCGGCACACGGCGGGGGCAACGAAGGGATCGGGCCGACCCGTGCGCAGGTAGAGCGCCCGCACGCCCTTGAGGTAGGTGCACACGGTGGAGTAGGTCCGCGTCGGAGCCAGCCATGCCACGTAGAGGCCCATGATGAGAGGATGGCCGTCGAGCACGTGGTCGACGAGCCGTTGCTCCACCAAGAAGCGCAGGAAGTAGCGGATGTGGCGCCGATACGTGCCACGCGACGACGGCGCCAGCGAGGCCTCAGCATAGCGCTCCGCCGCTTGCTGGAGGCGCTCCAAACCGGTCGCCTCAGCTGCGGACCGCGTGACCAGCGCTCCGGGCATGGACGCCCATGGTCCTAAGCGGCGGACACGGGAAGGATAGGGGGGGGTGCGTGAGAGGTCGTGGGGCGGGCGGGGTGCTGGTAGCGCGCCACCCACTCGGCCTTGAGCGCAGCGAAGCGGTCCCACTGCTGACGGGAGAGGGAGTCCGCGAGCCCGTTGTCCAGCCCGGGCACGAAGCGGGCCACAAGGCGAAAGTTGAGGCGGACAGAAGCCGAGAACAGCTGCCGCATGTAGCCCATCATAGACGGGTCGAGGGCCCGCGATGCGCCCGAATTGATGGCCGCCTCCACCAGCTGGCTGTCGGTGCGCACGACAACGAGACAGTTCGCAACTAGGTCGGGGAACTCGGTCACAGCGACAAGGACGGCCAGCAGCTCCTTGATGTGGATGCGCACGGACGAGTCGGCAGCGAGCGGCGGGCCGAGCTGAGGGTAGCGGGCCCCGCACGCGGCAAACGTCCAGCCGCCGTGGCGCTCAGCGTTGAAGAAGACGCCGACGCCCGTGCCCTCGTCCGCGTCGGTGGCGAAGGTCGTGGAGGCCCAGCCAGTGGTGTCGAGGATGCGCCGCTTGCCGTTCATGCCGATGAGGTTCTCGCCCCACCACGCGAGGTCCTCGTGAAAGCCGGTGTCGAGCGTGACGGTCGGCGCGAGGGCCGAGTGTAGCCCGCCGTGATCGGCCGACCGCATCACCTCCAGCATGCGGTGCAGGAAGGTGCGCCCACCGTAGACGACCTGGGAGACGTAGTGCAGGAGGCCGAGCAGGGACTGGAGCTCGGTGATGGAGCACGAGGCGCGGTGGCGGAAGCTCTCCACCGCCGTCGCCGTCTTGACCAGCTTGTCCGCGTCCAGCGACACGGTCATCGTCGTGCTGTCCAGGCGGAGGCCGACAAAACGCGCCCATTGCTGGCCCCCGTGCGTCTTCTCGGCCTTGTCGCTGAGGGTGAACCCCAGGCGGGTGAGCAAACGGCACAGCGCCGTGAAGTCACGCTCGCACGCTGCGAAAAGGGGACGCACAAGCAGCATGTCGTCCATGATGACGACGAGGTGGCCGTGGCAGATGCGGAAAACACGGCCGATGGCCTGGCTGACGCGATGGCCGATCTCCACGGCCGGGCGGAAGCCGAATTGTACGTAGGGGTCCCACAGCTCGCGGCCCGCCCACACGAAGGCTTGGAGGCTCCAGTCGGCCGGGTGCAGGGGGAAATGGCGGTAGTAGGAGGCCACGTCGACGCGCGCAAAGTAACAGCCCGGCGTCATCAGCTGCAGGGCGTCGTCCACCGAGGCCCAGCGGAAGCGGATGTAGCAAGTGAAGTCGTTCAGGGACGGGTTGCCATAAGAAAGGTTGTGGACCACACGGAACCCGGTCAGGCCCTTGGGCACCACCATGAGCGGGTGGATGACGCGCGAGCTGAGGCCGGGCGGCGGGGCGACCAAACGGTGCGTGCGCAGGCCCTCGGCGACGTCGGCCTCCACGGCCGCCTGGGCCGCTGCGCCCTTGATGATGTTATGGCCGCGGATGATGGGCAGCCGCGCCCCGCCCACAAGGGGGCCGGGGCAGGAGCCCGCCGCCGCATCGCCTGACCCGCCCACGACACGCAGCTGGAAAGTTGCCACGCGCAGCAAGAAAAGGAGGTCAGGATCGTGCAGGAAAACCTCGTGCCATGCAGTAGGGGAGAGGGGGCACCGGCCCACCACCTCCTGCACCCAGCGGACGTGGTCCGGCGCCCATGCGTGCCAGTCCACGGCCACGCAGCTCTCGGTCGTGGGCCCAAGCAGCAGCCACGGCGCCGCGCGCGCCGCAATGGCCTCCACCACGCCCAAAGGAAACATAGCGGCCTCGCCTGGCGCGAGGAATCGCCCCACCACGGCTAGCAGCCGCTCGGAAAGACGCGAGGCGGCGCCTGTCACGTCGCCCTCCAGTCGCGCCGCACCCAAGCTCACAGGTGCCGCCGGCGCGGGCAGCAGCCCGTGCGTGTGCACCGGGCGACGCTGCGGTGCCGACGCCGGGGTCCCCAGGACCACCGGCGCCGGCCCCGACTCCCCCCTCCGGATCCGTGGGCCCCTGGCGACCGCCACTACGTGGGCGGCGCCCGCGAACTGGGACCCAACGGCCGGGGGGGGTCATGCGTGCCGCGCAGTGCACTCAAGCGCGCCCCGTATGTGGCCCGGGGCGCCGCAGTCCCGGCAAACGTGCTGGAAACGGCATTTCTGCCCCGCCGGGGCCGCGCACGGCCGCCCCTCGTTGAAGTTGAAGCAGGCATCGCTGCGGTTGTGGCTACCGCGATGCTGCGCGCGACGGGAGGGCCCACCCCCCGGCGCCGACGCCGCCCCGCCGCGCAGGACGCCGGCCGAAGCGAGCGGCGCCGGCGGCGCGGGCGCCACCGCAGGCGGGGCCGCGCCTAAACCGGCGCCCGGCCCCGCGCCCACCGGTGCCACACACCGTAGCACGAGAAGCATGTCGAGACGCCGGTACAGCACCTCGTCGATGTAGGCCACGCCCGTCTGACCGGTGGACATCCCGGCCGAGGGGGGGTAGGCCGCGAGGCTCTCCGACCCCCCCGGCATGCGGGACCGCGCCACGCGGATGCCGCGGTCGAAGCGCACCAACAGCTCGGTGGCGGCGGCATCGCTGCACCCGCGGCCCAGCATCGAGTCGTACAGCGCCATGTAGCCCGGCAGCATGCCCAGGTAGGTGGCATACTCTGCCACCGACAGCACGCCGTCGACGGCCATGCGCTCGCCACAGTCCCTGACCGCCTTAAAGAACGGCCCCCCGCTCGCGAAGGCGCCGATGGCGCGCGGGAAAGACTCACTGTCGTCGCCCGGCAGAAACTCGCCAAGCTTCGGGTTGCGCCTGGGCCCCACGTGGAAGCCAAACAGGCCCTCCCGCTCGGAGCCCGACGACCCCAGGGCCGAGCGCGTAGCGAGCCCCCCCCGCTGAAAATGCTCAACGAGATAGGGCTGATGCGCACCGGAAGCGGACGACGAAGCGCCGCCTACGCCCAAACCGGCGAGGGCAGTGCCCAACGCGGCGCGGAGGGCGTCGGGGGCGGCGGCGGGCGAAGCAGCCGCTCCCGGACCCGCGGCCGCGGCCGCCGGGGCCGCGGCGGCCATCACGGCGGCGGCCGCCGCTGCCGCCACTGCTGCGGCCGTCGCCGCGCCGCCAACCGCGCGCGCGGCCGGGACCCGGCCCCGCGCCGCGTCGGCAGGGGCTGCGGTGGGGGCAGAGCCGTTGCGGAGGACGTCGACCAACGTCTCCTGCAGGTGGGATTTTTCCGACTCCAAAATGGCAATGCGTTCGAGCAATGCCTCGCGCCCCCCCTCCGCGCCCCCCCCCCCCCCGCCCCCGCCGTCCAGCAGCGTGCCGAACGCGTCAGTTAACAGGCCACCAGAGTCCGCCCCGTCATCGGGCGGGGCAGCAGCGCCCCGGCGACGCTGGGCGGGGGGGGGGGGGGAAAGGGAAGGGCCACCAGCGCCGCCACCCCGCCGCCGGCTACCCCCCCGCACAAGCGACGCGCCCCCCCGGCCGGCCGACCCGCGGGCAGCGGTGCCACCGCGCCCTGAGCCAGGCGCGGCACCACGCCCGCCGCCGCTGCCGCCGCCACGGCCAGGGGTGGGGGCATGGCCCTGAGGGTGCCTCCTCGTCCCTGTCATGATGGTGAGACGAGGCTGTCGACCGGGACTGGAAAGCGCTAACGCTGAAGGCGAAACGCGAAGGGGCGCTAAGCGCACGCGCTAAGCGCAAACCAGCACCAGAAGAAGGCGGAGTTTAGATGGCGGGAGGGTCGAAAGAATGACCACCCAGCCATCAACACTCCCCTCTTCACAAGACCCGAGAGAACAGATTTCAAGCATGCAGCATCAGTCAGTTCACTCGACGTCTTGGTTGATCGGTTCGGTTTGGGGAAAATAGGCGCCGGCAGACAGCAGCGCTCCCGGACTCAGCCAGGGAGGTGCGTCGCCACGCCACGCCGCGGCCATGCGGAGGCTCGCCCCGCGGATTGATATCTGCCGGCGCCTCAGAGTTAGGGCCAGTGTGCAGAGTCTCTCCCCGCTGGCGGCACCCCCAACATACCTCTTAATGCTCAGCTGAGCCGGACCAGCACGCAAGAGGAATGCGATGCTGCCGCTCGGCTCCAGCTCGCAAGCACACCCCCAACCGAACAAATAGGCCGGCCACGACGCCGCGCCGCGCCGCCGTGCGAAAGCGGAAGCCCAAGCGGAAAGGAAACCCCTCACAGGGCGGCGGCGGCGGCGAGGTAGCGGAGCCCCAACGGCGCCCAGCGGCGCAGACGGGCGGCGTGCGCGTCCGCGGCGGCGCCCAAACCGTGACGGCGCTCAACGGCTCACGGGCACTCAGGCTGGCAGGCGGGCGGCGCACGCGGACGCGGCGCAGACGAGAGGGCGCGCTGCATGGCGCGGCTGACCTCCAGCCGCTGCGCGTCCGAGAGCTCAAGGTAGGCGAGGTAGGCGTCAGAGCGCCAGTCGCCATGGGCCTGCACGAGCTCACCGCAGACACCAGCGGCGAAAGCACAGGACGCCCCCCCGCGACGGAAGCTGTGGCCGGCGTACTCCGCCGGGTCCAATCCCGAGAGGGCTGCAAGCCGCTTGATGGCGGCCACGAAGACACGGTGGGAGAGGGGCCGCAGCCCCCCCCCGGCGGCAGGGACCGCAAAAGCGTGGGTGTCCGGAGAGGAGGGCAGCCGCGCCAGGAGCCGCGAATACAAGGCCACCGGGTCTAGAATGGACCCGGCGCGGCCCGCGAGCGGGACCACAAGTGCCCGCTCCAGCCCTTGGATCGTCTTGGTCCAGCGCAGGGTGACCCAAACGCAGTAGTTGACAAGGTCGATGCGGATGTCGCAGCGACGCAACACGCGTCGCTGGAACAAATCGGGCGGGTCAGCCAGGGCCGCTGCGGCGTCACTGCTGCCCGCGCCCCCAGCGACGGCGACAGTCGACTTGCGGAAGAAGCCGAAGAAGGCGAACACCATAGCCGTGAAGGTGGCAAGGCCCGCGTCCGACGCGGCGATGTCGAGGAAACCGGGGCCTGCCCACTCCTCCAGCATCCAAGGCAGGATGGGCGCCTTGCGCTGGGTCGGCCCACCGCCATTGATGCGCCGCACGCCCTCCAGCACGCGGCACACGGCGGGGGCAACGAAGGGATCGGGCCGACCCGTGCGCAGGTAGAGCGCCCGCACGCCCTTGAGGTAGGTGCACACGGTGGAGTAGGTCCGCGTCGGAGCCAGCCATGCCACGTAGAGGCCCATGATGAGAGGATGGCCGTCGAGCACGTGGTCGACGAGCCGTTGCTCCACCAAGAAGCGCAGGAAGTAGCGGATGTGGCGCCGATACGTGCCACGCGACGACGGCGCCAGCGAGGCCTCAGCATAGCGCTCCGCCGCTTGCTGGAGGCGCTCCAAACCGGTCGCCTCAGCTGCGGACCGCGTGACCAGCGCTCCGGGCATGGACGCCCATGGTCCTAAGCGGCGGACACGGGAAGGATAGGGGGGGGTGCGTGAGAGGTCGTGGGGCGGGCGGGGTGCTGGTAGCGCGCCACCCACTCGGCCTTGAGCGCAGCGAAGCGGTCCCACTGCTGACGGGAGAGGGAGTCCGCGAGCCCGTTGTCCAGCCCGGGCACGAAGCGGGCCACAAGGCGAAAGTTGAGGCGGACAGAAGCCGAGAACAGCTGCCGCATGTAGCCCATCATAGACGGGTCGAGGGCCCGCGATGCGCCCGAATTGATGGCCGCCTCCACCAGCTGGCTGTCGGTGCGCACGACAACGAGACAGTTCGCAACTAGGTCGGGGAACTCGGTCACAGCGACAAGGACGGCCAGCAGCTCCTTGATGTGGATGCGCACGGACGAGTCGGCAGCGAGCGGCGGGCCGAGCTGAGGGTAGCGGGCCCCGCACGCGGCAAACGTCCAGCCGCCGTGGCGCTCAGCGTTGAAGAAGACGCCGACGCCCGTGCCCTCGTCCGCGTCGGTGGCGAAGGTCGTGGAGGCCCAGCCAGTGGTGTCGAGGATGCGCCGCTTGCCGTTCATGCCGATGAGGTTCTCGCCCCACCACGCGAGGTCCTCGTGAAAGCCGGTGTCGAGCGTGACGGTCGGCGCGAGGGCCGAGTGTAGCCCGCCGTGATCGGCCGACCGCATCACCTCCAGCATGCGGTGCAGGAAGGTGCGCCCACCGTAGACGACCTGGGAGACGTAGTGCAGGAGGCCGAGCAGGGACTGGAGCTCGGTGATGGAGCACGAGGCGCGGTGGCGGAAGCTCTCCACCGCCGTCGCCGTCTTGACCAGCTTGTCCGCGTCCAGCGACACGGTCATCGTCGTGCTGTCCAGGCGGAGGCCGACAAAACGCGCCCATTGCTGGCCCCCGTGCGTCTTCTCGGCCTTGTCGCTGAGGGTGAACCCCAGGCGGGTGAGCAAACGGCACAGCGCCGTGAAGTCACGCTCGCACGCTGCGAAAAGGGGACGCACAAGCAGCATGTCGTCCATGATGACGACGAGGTGGCCGTGGCAGATGCGGAAAACACGGCCGATGGCCTGGCTGACGCGATGGCCGATCTCCACGGCCGGGCGGAAGCCGAATTGTACGTAGGGGTCCCACAGCTCGCGGCCCGCCCACACGAAGGCTTGGAGGCTCCAGTCGGCCGGGTGCAGGGGGAAATGGCGGTAGTAGGAGGCCACGTCGACGCGCGCAAAGTAACAGCCCGGCGTCATCAGCTGCAGGGCGTCGTCCACCGAGGCCCAGCGGAAGCGGATGTAGCAAGTGAAGTCGTTCAGGGACGGGTTGCCATAAGAAAGGTTGTGGACCACACGGAACCCGGTCAGGCCCTTGGGCACCACCATGAGCGGGTGGATGACGCGCGAGCTGAGGCCGGGCGGCGGGGCGACCAAACGGTGCGTGCGCAGGCCCTCGGCGACGTCGGCCTCCACGGCCGCCTGGGCCGCTGCGCCCTTGATGATGTTATGGCCGCGGATGATGGGCAGCCGCGCCCCGCCCACAAGGGGGCCGGGGCAGGAGCCCGCCGCCGCATCGCCTGACCCGCCCACGACACGCAGCTGGAAAGTTGCCACGCGCAGCAAGAAAAGGAGGTCAGGATCGTGCAGGAAAACCTCGTGCCATGCAGTAGGGGAGAGGGGGCACCGGCCCACCACCTCCTGCACCCAGCGGACGTGGTCCGGCGCCCATGCGTGCCAGTCCACGGCCACGCAGCTCTCGGTCGTGGGCCCAAGCAGCAGCCACGGCGCCGCGCGCGCCGCAATGGCCTCCACCACGCCCAAAGGAAACATAGCGGCCTCGCCTGGCGCGAGGAATCGCCCCACCACGGCTAGCAGCCGCTCGGAAAGACGCGAGGCGGCGCCTGTCACGTCGCCCTCCAGTCGCGCCGCACCCAAGCTCACAGGTGCCGCCGGCGCGGGCAGCAGCCCGTGCGTGTGCACCGGGCGACGCTGCGGTGCCGACGCCGGGGTCCCCAGGACCACCGGCGCCGGCCCCGACTCCCCCCTCCGGATCCGTGGGCCCCTGGCGACCGCCACTACGTGGGCGGCGCCCGCGAACTGGGACCCAACGGCCGGGGGGGGTCATGCGTGCCGCGCAGTGCACTCAAGCGCGCCCCGTATGTGGCCCGGGGCGCCGCAGTCCCGGCAAACGTGCTGGAAACGGCATTTCTGCCCCGCCGGGGCCGCGCACGGCCGCCCCTCGTTGAAGTTGAAGCAGGCATCGCTGCGGTTGTGGCTACCGCGATGCTGCGCGCGACGGGAGGGCCCACCCCCCGGCGCCGACGCCGCCCCGCCGCGCAGGACGCCGGCCGAAGCGAGCGGCGCCGGCGGCGCGGGCGCCACCGCAGGCGGGGCCGCGCCTAAACCGGCGCCCGGCCCCGCGCCCACCGGTGCCACACACCGTAGCACGAGAAGCATGTCGAGACGCCGGTACAGCACCTCGTCGATGTAGGCCACGCCCGTCTGACCGGTGGACATCCCGGCCGAGGGGGGGTAGGCCGCGAGGCTCTCCGACCCCCCCGGCATGCGGGACCGCGCCACGCGGATGCCGCGGTCGAAGCGCACCAACAGCTCGGTGGCGGCGGCATCGCTGCACCCGCGGCCCAGCATCGAGTCGTACAGCGCCATGTAGCCCGGCAGCATGCCCAGGTAGGTGGCATACTCTGCCACCGACAGCACGCCGTCGACGGCCATGCGCTCGCCACAGTCCCTGACCGCCTTAAAGAACGGCCCCCCGCTCGCGAAGGCGCCGATGGCGCGCGGGAAAGACTCACTGTCGTCGCCCGGCAGAAACTCGCCAAGCTTCGGGTTGCGCCTGGGCCCCACGTGGAAGCCAAACAGGCCCTCCCGCTCGGAGCCCGACGACCCCAGGGCCGAGCGCGTAGCGAGCCCCCCCCGCTGAAAATGCTCAACGAGATAGGGCTGATGCGCACCGGAAGCGGACGACGAAGCGCCGCCTACGCCCAAACCGGCGAGGGCAGTGCCCAACGCGGCGCGGAGGGCGTCGGGGGCGGCGGCGGGCGAAGCAGCCGCTCCCGGACCCGCGGCCGCGGCCGCCGGGGCCGCGGCGGCCATCACGGCGGCGGCCGCCGCTGCCGCCACTGCTGCGGCCGTCGCCGCGCCGCCAACCGCGCGCGCGGCCGGGACCCGGCCCCGCGCCGCGTCGGCAGGGGCTGCGGTGGGGGCAGAGCCGTTGCGGAGGACGTCGACCAACGTCTCCTGCAGGTGGGATTTTTCCGACTCCAAAATGGCAATGCGTTCGAGCAATGCCTCGCGCCCCCCCTCCGCGCCCCCCCCCCCCCCGCCCCCGCCGTCCAGCAGCGTGCCGAACGCGTCAGTTAACAGGCCACCAGAGTCCGCCCCGTCATCGGGCGGGGCAGCAGCGCCCCGGCGACGCTGGGCGGGGGGGGGGGGGGAAAGGGAAGGGCCACCAGCGCCGCCACCCCGCCGCCGGCTACCCCCCCGCACAAGCGACGCGCCCCCCCGGCCGGCCGACCCGCGGGCAGCGGTGCCACCGCGCCCTGAGCC
>Ga0316222_1005320_pt1 | contig 11081 bp, 10 predicted proteins | sample TBH18011metaG_FD_206008 | JGI IMG/M metagenome (GOLD analysis project Ga0316222, IMG submission 206008) | Freshwater microbial communities from Trout Bog Lake, Wisconsin, USA - TBH18011 | ecosystem: Environmental > Aquatic > Freshwater > Lake > Hypolimnion/Profundal zone | place: USA: Wisconsin... | reverse complement strand
GGGATATTGGGAATCAGCAAGGGTTATGTATCTGATATTTTGAATTATAAAAAAGGATTATCCAAAGAAGTCATCCGGAAATTAGCAAGCCATTTTAAAGTGCGCCAGGAAGCGTTTAACCGCCCCTATAAATTAGTTTCACCGGTTAATGCACATTTGCGCAATGCAAGTGTGATGAATACGAAGAAGGAATTGCAATATCCCTGAGGGGTGTTGGGTTAATACTGAGAATCACTTTGAAGGTCATTTGCTAATTTAAGCGCGACATATGTTTGAATTGGGGATTCGCTAAGCATGATTGTCCGTCATTTTAACATATCGGTACTTGTTGGCGACAACACCATGGGTGTTCGGAAGATGAAAATAGGCGCTAAAACTCCTTCACTCGGGAAGGGTGCGGCTGCCTGTGAAGTGGCGGGAAGGGGTTTAGTCCGCTATGCATTTTCGCTAAACCCCTTCCTGCACCTTCCCCGAGGAAGGAATCGCACGGGGGCCCTCGCTTTTCAAATTTCTTCCGAACACCTATGGTGACAACACCAACAGGGCGTAAATACCATCAGTAAAGCAACGGATACCTTGCCCATTTGTTGATAATCTTCACTTGACTATTACGCTGATTCTGCCCAACTTCGCAGTCCATTATTTGTGGGATTTCACCGATATGAAAAAATGATTACACTGATTAAATCGGCCTAATCATCGCTAAATAATCGGTGCAATCTTATAATAGAATCGGTGTAATCCCACAAAATAATCTGTGTAATCAAAATAATAATCGGAGCAATCCTCTAATATCGGTGTAATCAAAAATAATAATCTGTGAAATCGCACAACCAAAAAATAGCCGCCGAGCTTTCCATAGCCGAAAAGCAGGTGAGCGCCACCGTTGAATTGCTTGATGAGGGCGCTACGGTTCCTTTTATTTCGCGCTACCGCAAAGAAATGACCGGGACCTTAGACGAGGTACAGGTAGCCGCCATCCGCGACCGGGTGCAGCAGATGCGCGATCTGGATAAACGCCGCGAAGCTATCCTGAAGTCACTGACTGATATGGGCAAGCTGACGCCCGAACTGGAAAAGCAGATCAATGAGGCGGAAACGATGGTTGCCCTGGAGGATATTTACCTGCCTTACCGCCCAAAAAGAAAAACACGTGCCACTACTGCCCGCGAAAAAGGTTTGCAGCCCCTGGCCGATCTGCTGATGGAGCAGAAAAGGATAGATCCTGAAACTGAGGCCGCCAAATATATTGATGAAGAAAAAGGCGTTAAAAGCTTTGAAGAAGCTTTGGCTGGCGCAAGGGATATTATAGCTGAATTTATCAGTGAAAATGCTGAGGTACGCACCCAAATGCGCAGCCTGTTTATTGAGAAGGGGACTTTTCAGTCGAAGGTTATTGAAGGCAAGGAACAGGAAGGTATTAAGTATAAAGATTATTTCGACTGGACGGAATCTGTAAAAACTGTACCATCGCACCGCATTTTGGCGATGCGCCGCGGCGAAAAAGAAGAAATATTATGGCTGGATATAAAACCTGCCGAAGAAGAAGCAATTGACCTGCTCGAAAAAGAATTTATCATAGGCAATAACCCCAGCGCAGACCAGGTAAAACAAGCTATTACCGATGGCTACAAACGCCTGCTGAAACCATCTATGGAAACAGAAGTTCGCCTGTTCACTAAAAAGAAAGCAGACGAAGAAGCTATCAGGGTGTTTGCTGAGAATGCGCGCCAGCTGCTATTAGGCGCTCCGCTTGGGCAAAAGCGCACTATGGCAATTGACCCCGGCTTCCGTACAGGCTGCAAGGTAGTTTGCCTGGATGAGCAGGGGAAACTGCTGGAATACACGGCGATATTTCCGCATACCGGCCCCGGTCAGGCTAAAGAAGCTGACAAAACTACAAGATACCTTTTTGAAAAATATAATATCGAAGCTATAGCTATTGGCAATGGAACGGCTGGTCGTGAAACGGAAGTGTTTGTCCGTAACCTTAACCTTCCAAACGCAGCCATCGTAATGGTGAACGAAAGCGGTGCATCTATCTATTCCGCATCGGATGTTGCCAGGGAGGAGTTCCCGGATAAGGATGTAACCGTGCGTGGCGCAGTATCTATAGGCCGCAGGTTAATGGACCCACTGGCCGAACTGGTAAAGATAGACCCGAAATCGATTGGCGTAGGGCAATACCAGCACGATGTGGATCAAACCAAATTGCAAACCTCGCTGGATGATACGGTGATGAGTTGTGTAAACGCGGTAGGGGTGGAGCTGAATACGGCATCGAAACAAATACTGGCCTATGTATCTGGTCTTGGGCCGCAACTGGCACAAAATATTGTCGAATACCGAGATCAGAATGGTGCGTTTAAACGCCGTGATCAGCTAAAGAAGGTTTCGCGCCTGGGTGATAAGGCATTTGAACAGGCAGCAGGTTTTTTGCGCATCCGACATGCTGAAAATCCCCTTGATACCAGCGCTGTTCACCCGGAGCGATATGCCCTTGTGGAGCAAATGGCTAAAGATCTTAAATGTTCTGTTAAAGACCTGATGGGTGATGATAAATTGCGTAAAAGTATCCCGCTGCTGAAATATACATCGGATACCGTAGGTTTACCAACCCTGAATGATATTATATCCGAATTGGCTAAACCCGGTCGCGACCCGCGTGAACAATTTGAAGCGTTCAGCTTTACTGAGGGTGTAAATGCTATCGGCGACCTTAAAATCGGTATGAAACTACCTGGCATAGTTACCAATATCACCAATTTTGGCGCCTTTGTGGATATTGGCGTTCACCAGGACGGGCTGATCCATCTAAGCCAGATCACGAACCGATTTATTAAAGATGCTAATGAAATACTGAAGGTAGCCCAAAAAGTGGAAGTAACCGTGACTGATGTGGATATTAACCGCAAACGCATTGCCCTTTCGATGAAGGAGAATGAGCCGAAACCTGCCGAAAGGGAAAGAAGGGAGCCGGTTAGAGAGCAGAGGCCTGTTCAAAAACCAGCATTTAACAAACGCCCGGAACCCCAGGCCGAAAGTGATCTGCAAATTAAACTGGCGGCATTGAAGGATAAATTCAGGTAAGTATTCAATAGTAAATTAAATACGTTAAATTTGTTTTATGGAAACAGTAATAGCAAAACCTGCGAACAAAGAGCAACTGGCAGCGCTGAAAGCTGTTATGAAAGCATTAAAAGTGGACTTTACAACGGAAAAAGGGCCATATAATCCGGAATTTTTGGCCAAAGTTGAAAGGGCGGAAGAGCAGATAGCAAGCGGTAAATACCGTAAAATTACGCCTTCAGAAATATGGAAATAAGGTTGATTGAAGAAGCTGACAAAGATTTAGCTTACTGGGAAAAGACGCACAATTCAATTATCTTAAAAAGAATAGCCGAGTTATTTACCTCGATGGAAAATAACCCAATTCAGGGTATTGGGAATCCCGAACCATTAAGACATCGGCTGTCTGGATATTGGTCCAGGCGAATAGACAAAGCAAACAGGATCGTATACAAAGTTGATGAAGATATTATTTGGGTGATTTCAATGCGCGGGCATTATAAATAGCCCAAAACTTACAAAGTCTTTACGCTTTGTAAGTTTGACATACGTGGCACATAAACTTTATCGAAGGTTCTGCCATCGGCACAAGATGCCTGGCAGAGCTTACTCCAATGTGATCTGCCGCCTGATGCTTTCTTCCAGCGAGATGAAAGTTTCCGTACGCTGAATACCTTTTACGCCCTGAATCTGCTCGTTTAATACTTCCCGCAAATGGGTGGTATCGTGGCAAACAATTTTGGCAAAAATACTGTAGCTGCCGGTAGTATAATGCAGCTCAACAATCTCCTTAACAGTTTTCAACTGCTTCACAGCATCATGGTACTGGGAGCCTTTTTCGAGGAAAATGCCCAAAAAAGCGGTAATATCATAGCCTAATTTCTGCGGATCAACTTCAAGGCTGGCACCCTTGATAACACCCATCTCTTCCAATTTTTTCATCCTCACATGGATAGTTCCGCCGGAAACTATCAACTCTTTAGCAATCTCGGTGTATGGAGTAGTCGCATTTTTCATTAATATAGATAAAATCTGTATGTCGAGATTATCAATTTCTAAATTTTGAGCTTTTCTGTGGGACATAAATTCGAATAATTATATTTATATACAAGAATAATTAAAATCTGATAAAAATACAAATATTTTGTTGAAATATTTGCAATGAATGGATACTCCTGTTAGATTTGTATCAAGCAAATGACAAAAGCTTAGCGTTCTTTTAAATCAAAAAACATTGTTGGGTGGTGAAATTTTAGGCAGACACACCTCCTTGTCCCGGTGGCGGAGAATTTGGAAAATCGGCCGGCTGGCTGACTAACCACTCTGTGAAGGTTCGAATCCTTCCCCAACAGCTTTTTCTAAGTCGGTAGTACAAAGTCTTAAGTCTGGAGTCAGATTTTGACTTAAGACTAAGAACTTTCGAATTAGGACTACTAACCTGTAGGATGGTGAAATTTTTGGCAGACACACCTCCTTGTCGCGGTGGCGAAGATCCTGGGAAACTCTTAGCAATAAGAATAACCACTTCGTGAAGGTTCGACCCCTTCTCCTACAGCTCTTCTCATAATTTAGGTTTATAATTGGTTAGCAAAGGCCCCTGCCCATCAGGGGCTTTGCTTGTATATAAGGGTTTTTATTTGTCAAATTGACAAAAAAAGTCCCGGCGAATAACCGGGACTTTATATCAAGATTACATTCTAATCTTTACAACATTTTTGACTTTTATAACCTCTTTAACCTAATCTTAAAAAAACTTAAACCCAACGCTCAGTGCCCAAAGGTTTTGCCTCTGGCCAAAATTCGGGTTTATATCGGTTAAGTTGCCTTCATAACGCAGGTCGGCGGTTATCGCGCCTATGTCAACTCCTGCGCCGGCCTGGTAGCCAAGCGTACTGTTCCTATATTTCCCAAAATCATTAAAAGCCAAATTAAAGTTTTGTGAATAACTATTGTTCTGGCTTAAAACAGCAGTATAAATAGGACCGGCCATTACCCTGAAATTTAAATTTTTGGCCCCGAATCTTCCCCCGATCAATACCGGTACATTTAAATTAGTGAACCGGACATGTGCGCTATAGGAGTTATCATTCGAATCAAAATCGCCGCCTGTACTACTTAAATACATTTCGGGCTGCAAATATAATCCGCCACCGATCCGCGCAAAAGCGCCGACCTGGTAGCCTGCTACGCTTGAAGATTTAAGGTTGTTGTTATCAATGGTTGAATAATTGACCCCGCCTTTTACGCCCAGGGAAAATTGTGCATTTGCACTGATGCATACCGTCACCAGTATTGTAGCAATTAAAAGATACTTTTTCATAAATTTTATACTTTAGTTTAACCTTTCGGTTGTTTATTAATAATTACACATGCAAAACAATAGTCTTGCCAAATTTTAAATGCAGGCTTCTTCTTATTTTCATATTTTTGTTGGAAATAATTTAATTATGGCTGAGATCAGTATTACAAACAAAGATTGGGCACGCGTAAAAATTAAGCTGCAACGTAAATACAACCACCTTACCGATGAACAACTGCAATATACCGAGGGCCAGGAAGACAGCCTGATCAGTAAATTGACAGATTTAGTACACCGCGACAGAAACTATGTACTATTTACCTTAAAAAAAGCGTTAGTAAACATTGACAATAATCGGTTATAAATAAACCAGCCTGTAAAATGTTAGTCTTAAGCCTAAAGTCTTAAGTACTAAGTAAAAAAATAAGCGGGCATGCAACTTTTGGCTAAAGACTATTAACTTAGCAATAGGTTTATATCTTATAAATAAGATCAGGGATGAATAAGGGTAAAGTGTTGTTTAAGAAATATAAAAAACAGGCGTTTTTTGCAGGTATATTAATGCTGGCCCTTTGTACATGGGGTTTTAGTGATGATTTGTTCCAGATCTCAAAAAACCTTGATGTTTTTGCTTCTGTTTATAAGGAAGTAAATATTAATTATGTTGACGACATAAACCCGGCCAAACTGGTAAAAACAGGTGTCGACGCTATGCTCGACGGCCTGGATCCATACACCGAATTTGTTCCTGAATCGGAAATTGAGGAATACAGGCTGCACTATGTAAGTACGCAATACGGCGGCATAGGCGCAGGCATTTTTATCAGGAACTCAAGAACTTATGTTTCGGATGTATTTGCAGGTTTTCCGGCTCAAAAGGCCGATATCCGGCCCGGAGATGAGCTTGTTAAAATAAATGATATAGCGCTTGCAGGAAAAGACAACGACCAGGTAGGCCTGCTCTTAAAAGGATCAAAAGGCGCGTCTATAAAATTGCTGCTTAAACGCGACGGAATCAATCAGCCGATAGAAAAAACTTTGGTACGGGATGAGATCAAACAACCCAATGTGTCATATTCAGGGATGGTTGATGGTAATATGGGTTATATCAAGCTCGATAAATTTCTCGAAAACTCTGCTGAAGAGGTTACCAATGCACTGATAGCTATAAAAAAGAACAACCCTAACGGTATCATCCTCGACCTACGCTCAAACGGTGGCGGCATATTACAGGAAGCCGTAAAAATTGTAAACCTGTTTGTGGCGAAAGATGTTGAAGTGGTTTCACAAAGAGGTAAGATCAAGGAGAAAAACTTCACTTATAATACTGTCAGCGAGCCGCTGGAACCAAATTTGCCATTAGTGGTGCTGGTGAACAGTCATTCCGCTTCTGCATCAGAAATTGTGGCCGGTTCCTTACAGGATCTTGACCGGGCCATTATCATTGGCCAGCGCAGTTATGGCAAGGGTTTGGTACAGCAAACTTTTAACCTTCCCTATAACAGCCTGGTGAAAATTACTATTGCTAAATATTATGTGCCCTCGGGACGGTGTATTCAGGAGATTGACTATACGCACCGCAAAGATGATGGCAGCGTAGTAAAAGTGGCTGATTCGCTGATCCATGAGTTTAAAACAAAAGACGGGCGTTCTGTTTACGACGGGAGCGGCATTTACCCTGATATTTTTGTTAAACAGGATCGTTTTGCAAATGTTACCGAGGCACTGGTAAGTAAGCTGCTTATATTCGACTATGCCACCCGTTACCGGGAAGCCCATCCAACACTTGATAATGTGCGGGGCTTTAGTTTATCTGATGCTGAATACGCCGATTTTGTAAAATTTCTGGCCGATAAAAATTACACTTATAATACTGCTTCCGAGAAGTTATTAGCTGATTTAAAGAGTGCTGCTACCAAAGAAAAACAGTTCGGCGAGATACAGGGTGAATACGATGCATTAAAGGCGAAAATGATAGCCAGCAAAAAAAACGACCTTCAGCTGCATAAAGATGAGATAAAAGAGGTACTTGAAAATGAGATCGCTTCGCGGTATTACTTTGAAAAAGGCCGGTACGAAACTAATTTTAAGTATGATAAAGAACTTGCCCAGGCAGTAAAAATTATGCAGGATAAAGCAATGGTAGCAAATATCCTTAAGGGTGAAGGCACTTATAAAGTTATAGGTAAACCAGTATTTGCAATGGTATCAAAAAAAGATACCGCCCAAAATGACCAGTAAAATTGCAGTGAAGGTTTGGTTTTAATTCTGCCGTGAGTGTACTACGGGCATTGGTCAGGCTGCCCTCTTGTAACAATAATGTCAACCTTATGGGAAATAGTGCGTAAGTGTTTGTGCTTTACCATCGTAAACATTACATTTGAAATATACCGCATGCCAGCATTTTCAATTTGATGATAAAACCACCTAAAGTTTGTTACCTGCTTCTATTTTCATTATTGTGTTGCAAAAAACCCTTTACCCCAGCCGTTATAGCTTCTTCGGGGAGTTATCTTGTTGTTGAAGGGGTGATCAACAGCGGGTCCGATTCAACTATAATTAAGCTTAGTAAAACGGTTAAACTTTCAGATGCTGTAGTTACAAATCCCGTATCGCAGGCTGTAGTATTTGTTGAAAGTGATCAGCATGCGCAATATCCGCTTACGGAAACCACCAATGGCAATTATACTTCGGCAGGCTTAAATCTCGATAATTCACATACCTATCGCTTAAGCATAAAAACTGCCGATAACAAACAATATTACTCCGATTTTGTGCCCGTGTTGAATTCACCGCCTATTGACAGCATTTATTTTACTACAACCAGCAATAGTGTAAATATTAATTCGGCAACCCACGATGCCACAAATGCAGCGAAGTATTTTAGATGGGATTATACGGAGACCTGGATAATTCATCCTCCTTTTAATTCGGGTTATATTTCAAACGGAGATACTGTTTTAACCAGGACTGCCAGCCAGCAAATTTATACCTGCTGGCAGTCAGATACTTCAAGTGTTATTGTTTTGGGCTCATCTGCTAAACTTGCAAAGGATGTGATAGTTGGTAACCCTATTACAAGTATTTCATCCTCATCGCCCAAAATAGCCAGTGAATACAGCATCTTTGTGCATCAATATGCCTTAACTGGCGATGCTTATACGTTTTGGACAAATTTGAAAAAGAACACCGAACAATTGGGAAGCATTTTTGATGCGGAGCCAACACAGATCAGTGGGAATATACATTCGACCACAAATCCTTCAGAGCCGGTAATTGGCTACATCAGCGTAGGCAGCACAACAAGTCAAAGGCTATTTATTACCATTTATCAGTTACCCCATTGGGCATCTAACTATAATGCGCCTCCCGATTGTGAACTCACCAGTTGCCTTTATATTTATTATCCGCCAAACAGTAAAATACTGGAGAATCAGGTAAATGAATTTATTAATTATAAAAGGGGGGCTACCTATCCGTTGATCCCGATTGCACCAATACAGCCGCCCGGTGCCCCAAAACCATTAGGTTACACTGCATCAACGCCTGAGTGTACCGATTGCACCTTACATGGAACCAATATTGAGCCTTCTTTTTGGAAATACTATCCTTAAAGACCCCCGGTAATTTGTTTGATAAAACGGTTATTTGTTCAACCCGGAAAAATAAACGAAACTATTCCGGTCGGCGGGTGTTCCCCTATCAAACAATTAAACATGAAAAAATTATTTTTTATAGCAGCCCTTGCATTTGGCTGCTTGTCAATTAAAATTGCTGATGCACAAATCACTTTCAGAGCAGGTGTAAATATAGGCAGTCAGCCAGAATGGGGTCCGGTTGGATACGCCCATGCTCAATATTACTACATGCCTGATGTCGATGCTTATTATGATGTGCCTGCCCATCAATATGTTTATAACGAAAATAACGTATGGGTGCATGCCGGCGCTTTGCCACCAAGATATCATTTTGACAGATACCATAGCTATAAAGTGGTTGTAAACCAGCGTAACCCATGGGAACACCATGCCGACATAAGAACAAGGTATGCAAGTTACCGCGGCCGTCAGGATCAAAGCGTTATCCGCGACAGCCATGATGCACGTTATCAAAATCATTGGAAAGGTGATCAGGATGGTGGCGACAGAGGCAGAGGACATGGCGGTGATCGCGGCAGAGGTCATGACCACGGCGATCATTAATTATAAAATACCCCTTCTGTACAAAACAGCCCTGATATTTTTTCGGGGCTGTTTTGCTTTTTGGGTATTATAAGCGGTTTAAAATGGTTTACAGAATAAGGGGTTAACATGCCAGTATTGATCTGGTAATCAGCGGTTTTTGGTTTACGTCAATATCGTGTGGTTTACATAATTCAGGTATTGGACTTTTGCAAAAGTTCTCTTCGAAATAATGTTAAGTTAAAAAACTAAACTATTCGTCTTTATATTTGTCTATCTGTACAACAACACTATTAATCATATTTATTTTTTATGAAAAAGTTAATTTTTACAGCAGCCATATTATTTAGCTGCTTTTTAGTACGCCCGGCAGAAGCGCAGATCCATTTTAATGTTGGTGTAAATATTGGTTTGCAACCTGCCTGGGGCCCGGTTGGGTATACCCATGCTGATTATTACTATCTGCCAGATATCGGTGTTTATTATGACGTGCCTGTACATCAGTATGTTTATTTCCAAAATAATGTTTGGGTGCACCGCCCGTATTTACCTGTAAGATACCGTAACTATGACCTGTATCACGGCTATAAAGTGGTAGTGAACGACCGCAACCCATGGGAACGGCATAATGAGTACCGCGACCGGTATGCCGGTTACAGAGGCCGCCATGATCAGGGTGTTATCCGTGACAGCCGCGACGAGCGGTATCGCAATCATTGGAATGGTGATGAAGGTCGTGGACATGATAACGGCAACCACTACGGACAGCGACGCGATGGCGGTGACCATGGTGATCATGGAGACCATGGCCGCGGTGGCGATGATCACGGTGACCATGGCCACGGCGGCGATGGCGGCGACCATGGTGACAGGGGCCACGGACACGATCATGGAGATCACTAATTATTAAATAGCGCTCCTGACAAAAGAAAACAGCTCTGATATTTTTCGGGGCTGTTTTGTTTTTAAGAGATGAGGGGTGCTAATTTAACTCATGTTTTATCACATTATTTATCGCCACTGCCCAAAAATTCCCTAATGCGCAGGCACCTTTATTATTGGGGTGCAGATAAAATGTTCCCTGGTGGCCCTGCTCCGGATCAAGATCAGTTAAGTAATGCTTCTTAAAATAATTAAAGGCTTTTTTATCGCCAACAAATACTCGCTTTGGATGGGATACCCCATAATTGGCCACTAACTGGTCTATCTGCGGGATATAGCTTTGTAACCTTAATAAACCTTCTTCCAGGTATTTGGCGCCATTATAGGTATTAGGACTGTACCATATTGGGTGCTGAAAAATGATAATACAATCCGGGAATTCTTTCAGCAAACTATCGGCAATGGTTTTTAAATTTTGTTTATAAGCCTCCGGCGAAACTGGTGAACCATTCGGGCCTTGTATCGCGCTGTCGTTGGTGCCAAGCTTAACCGAAAATATCAGCAGCGCCTGTTTATCGGCAAAAGCAAGGGCAGCAGCCTCAACGCCTTTAAATGCAGTCCCGGTAGCCGGTAAAAAATCAACCGTGGTA
>Ga0316222_1005319_pt1 | contig 11081 bp, 9 predicted proteins | sample TBH18011metaG_FD_206008 | JGI IMG/M metagenome (GOLD analysis project Ga0316222, IMG submission 206008) | Freshwater microbial communities from Trout Bog Lake, Wisconsin, USA - TBH18011 | ecosystem: Environmental > Aquatic > Freshwater > Lake > Hypolimnion/Profundal zone | place: USA: Wisconsin... | reverse complement strand
GGCGGAGGGATGGGTAGATATTCGGGATGCGCATTGGCCGAAGGCAGGCCGATGCTGGCCAAAAAGGCATCGATCCGTGGAGCCCAGATTCGGATCATGCCGGGATAATTCAGCATTTCGTGCGAATCATGGGCCACCTTGCCGACCGCGACCAATTCGGCCTGTGCGCCCTGCTGATGGTAGGCTTCGAATTCACGATGCCACAGCTCTGTGGGCATCAGGCTGTCATTGTCGCCGTAGAACCACAGCGAGCGCAGCTTGGCCGAACGCCCCAACAGCGCCGCGCGATTGACGATGGCGGCGTCCTGATTGGTGCAATCCGACGCCCGCACAGTCGGGACGAACACCACAGCACCGCGCACGCCGGGCGGTGCCAGACTGGCAATGCCGAGGGAGACCCAACCGCCGAAGCTCTGGCCGCCGACCACCACGCGATTGGTATCAATTTCCGCCCGACCCGCCAGATCCTTGATCACGGCGGCGATGTCGCGCGCATTCTCCAGCGCCAGATCATCCAACTCGCAGCCATGCTGCCCGATGCGACCGCCCGATCCGGCAAACCCACGCGCCATCGGCAACGCCACCGCATAGCCGCGCGAGAGGAAATAATCCGCGGAATAGCTGTAGCGATAGCGCTCGCCGCGATTGTCGTTGGAGTTGTGCGTGGCACCATGGTTGAGAACCGCCAGCGGGAACGGCCCCGGCCCTGGCGGTTCGAACAACGTTACCTGCAACGCCACTGGCCGCATGGGATCGCCCGGCAGCATCAGCACTTGTTCGCGGATGGGGGCGGGCGGCAGGCGCGTATCCACCGCCGGATCGGCCGCCGCCGCCGCCCCACCCGCAAGAACGAGCACTGCAACCATCAGGCGATGCCACATTGAAGGGGGATCGGCCTAGAACGGAATATCGTCGTCCAGATCGCCGCCGGAATGCGGGCTGTCCCAAGACGGCGCGCCACCGCCGCCACTGCTGCGGGGGGCAGCCCCACCGCCGCTGCGCGCTGCCGGTGCGCTGCGTTCGCGTGGGGCATAGCCGCCGCCGCCGCCGCCACCTGATTCGCCACCATCTGCGCCTGCGCGCCCCCCGACCAGGGTGAGTTCGCCGCGATATTGACGCAGAACCACCTCGGTGGTTTCGCGTTCGGCACCTTCCTTGTCGGTGTATTTGCGGGTTTCAAGCTGGCCTTCGAGATAGACCTCCGAGCCCTTTTTCAGGAATCGCTCGGCAATGCCGCCCAGCGCTTCGTTGAAGATGACAACACGGTGCCACTGCGTGCGCTCTTTGCGCTCACCGCTCGCCTTGTCGTTCCAGGTCTCTGAGGTTGCGACCGAGAAGCTGACGACTTTGCCACCGGATGGCATGTTGCGTGCCTCGGGGTCTCGCCCCAATCGGCCCAGCAAAATCACCTTGTTCACACCCGCCATGGAATTCGCCTCTCAAACTTATGGGGAGGGAGACTAGCGCGGTCTCGCATCCAACGCCATATACAGGAACACACGTAGAACATCCTGGCGAAAGTTCCCTATGGCCGGCTTCATCACGGTGCGCGGCGCGCGCGAGCACAACCTTAAAAACATCGATGTTCAGATCCCACGCGACGAATTAACCGTCATCACCGGCCTGTCTGGCTCCGGCAAATCCTCGCTGGCCTTCGACACCATCTATGCCGAGGGTCAGCGCCGTTATGTGGAGAGCCTATCGGCCTATGCGCGGCAGTTTCTGGAGTTGATGAGCAAGCCCGATGTCGATTCCATCGAGGGTTTGTCGCCCGCGATTTCCATCGAGCAGAAAACCACCAGCAAAAACCCGCGCTCCACCGTGGGCACGGTGACGGAGATTGCCGATTACATGCGCCTGCTCTGGGCGCGTGTCGGCGTGCCGTATTCCCCGGCCACCGGGCTGCCGATTGAGGCGCAGACCGTCAGCCAGATGGTGGATCGCATCATGGCGATGTCGGAGCGCACCCGCTTGCTGCTGCTCGCCCCGGTGGTGCGCGACCGCAAAGGCGAATACCGCAAGGAACTCGCCGAGCTGCAGCGCCGTGGCTACACCCGCGTGAAGGTGGATGGCACGCTCTACAACATCGAAGACGTCCCTGCCCTTAATCGCAAGATCAAGCACGAGATTGAGGCGGTGGTGGACCGCTTGGTGGTGGCCCCGGACATCGAAACCCGCCTGGCCGATAGTTTCGAGACGGCGTTGGCGCTGTCGGACGGCATCGTCTTCGCTGAGAACGCCGATACGGGGGAACGCACGGTGTTCTCCTCGCGCTTTGCCTGTCCGGTCAGCGGCTTCTCCATTGAGGAGATCGAGCCGCGTCTGTTCAGCTTCAACTCACCGCAAGGTGCTTGTCCGTCGTGTGACGGGCTGGGCATTGAGAGCTTTTTCGATCCGCATTTGGTGGTGCCGGATGAACGCCGCCCGTTGGCGGAGGGCGCTGTGGCGCCTTGGGCTGGGACGCAATCGCCATATTATGATCAGACGCTGCAAAGCCTTGCCAAGCATTACAAAGTCACCACCCGCACGCCTTGGCAGGATCTGCCGCTGGCGGTGCAGAACGCCATTTTGCATGGCACCGGCGATGTGGTGATCACCTTCACCTATAAAGACGGTGTGCGGGAATATTCCGTCGAGAAGCCGTTTGAAGGCGTGCTGTCCAATCTTGCGCGCCGGTTGCGTGAGACGGATTCCGCCTGGGTGCGGGAAGAATTGGGCCGCTATCAGGCCGACAAGCCTTGCCATGTCTGCAATGGCGCGCGCCTGAAGCCGCAGGCTTTGGCGGTGCGGGTGGCGGGGTGTCATATTGCGGAAGCATCAGACCTTTCGATCCGCAAGGCCTTGGATTGGTTTGCAAATGTCGAACCGACGCTCACCCCGCAACGCGCTGAAATTGCGCGGCGGATTTTGCGTGAGATCGTGGATCGGCTGCGTTTCCTCAACGATGTCGGGCTGGATTACCTCACCCTCGCCCGTGGGTCTGCCACGCTATCGGGCGGTGAAAGCCAGCGCATTCGCCTCGCGTCACAGATCGGCTCGGGGCTGACCGGCGTGCTGTATGTGCTTGATGAACCATCGATTGGGCTGCATCAGCGCGATAATGAGCGGCTGCTTGGCACGCTGCGGCGTCTGAAGGCATTGGGCAACACGGTGCTGGTCGTCGAACACGATGAAGACGCCATTCGCGCCGCCGATCATTTGATCGATATGGGGCCAGCCGCCGGCGTTGCGGGTGGCTATGTGGTGGCACAGGGCACGCCCGAGGAAGTGGCGGCCAATCCGGCGAGTTTGACCGGCGATTATCTCTCAGGCCGTCGCTGCATTCCGGTGCCCGCGATGCGTCGCCCGGTGCAGAAGGGTCGCGCGCTGACGGTGGTGGGCGCACGCGGCAATAATCTGAAAGACGTGACGGCGACCTTCCCGCTCGGCCTGTTCACCTGCGTCACCGGCGTTTCGGGTGGTGGAAAATCCTCGCTGGTGATCGACACGCTCTACAAAGCCGCCTCCCGCCGCCTGATGGGTTCCGGTCAGGTGCCTTCGCCGTATGAGCGCATCGACGGGCTGGAACTGCTTGATAAGATTATCGACATCGACCAATCCCCCATCGGTCGCACCCCGCGTTCCAACCCCGCCACCTACACCGATCTGTTCGCGCCGATCCGCGATTGGTTCGCCGAACTGCCGGAAGCCCGCGCGCGTGGCTACAAACCGGGGCGATTCAGCTTCAACGTCAAAGGCGGCCGTTGTGAGGCGTGCCAGGGTGACGGCGTGCTGAAGATCGAGATGCACTTCCTGCCGGATGTCTACGTCACCTGCGACACCTGCAAGGGCAAGCGCTATAATCGCGAGACGCTGGACATCAAGTTCCGTGGTAAGTCCATCGCGGAAGTGCTTGAAATGACAGTCGATGAGGCGGTGGGATATTTCTCTGCCTCGCCGAAAATCCATGACCGGCTGAAGATTTTGCAGCAGGTGGGTCTGGGTTATGTCGCGCTCGGCCAGCAGGCCACCACGCTGTCAGGCGGTGAGGCGCAGCGCATCAAATTGTCGAAAGAACTCGCCCGCCGCGCCACGGGGCGCACGCTCTACATCCTCGACGAGCCGACGACCGGCCTGCATTTCGAGGATGTGCGCAAGCTGATGGAGGTGCTGCATGCCCTGGTCGATCAGGGCAACACGGTGGTGGTGATTGAGCACAATCTGGAAGTGATCAAAACCGCCGACTGGATTATCGACATCGGCCCCGAAGGCGGCGACGGCGGTGGGCGGGTGTTGGTGGAAGGCACGCCCGAGGATGTGGTGGCCTGCGCGGAGAGTTATACCGGGCGGTTTTTGGAGCCGTTGCTGCATCGGTAGGATGGGATCGCGCTGCGACCCCACCATCGGCGTGATTTTTGTGGGGTTGCTGCGCGATCCCACCCTACGGTGCCGTCGTCCCCATCGCCCCCAGCCCTGCAATCAACACATCCACAATCCCCTCCGCCACGTCTTGCGGCGGGCGGCGGGAGGCGACCAAGGGGGAATCCTGGCGGTCGAGCAGCAGGGTGACGATGCCGTGATTGGTCGCCCAGGCGGCCAAGGTGGCGCGCTGGATGTCGTCGGCTGAGGTCAGGCCGTGCTCACCCAGATAGGCCGATACACAGTCGCTCAGCATGCCAAATGCCGCACCGGCGGCTTCTTCCAGCCCTTCGTCACGTATTTTGTTGCGCACCTCCGGCCCGAGCATCAGCCGAAACAGCGCCGGATGTGTGAGGCCGAATTCCACATAGGCCAACATCGCCGCCCGCAGCCGCGCTTCCGCCGTGCTGGCCGAGGCAATGCGTTCCTTGCGCAGAGCCACCAGACGATGAAACCCCTCAATGGCAACGGCCACCAACAGGCCAAGCTTGTTGCCGAAATGGTAGAGCGGGGCGGTTTGCGAGACGCCAATATCCCGTGCCGCCCGGCGCAGGCTCAACTCACCCGGCCCGTTGGCCTCCAGCAAAGCGAGGGCGGATTGCACCATCGCCTCGCGCAGATTGCCGTGGTGATAGGGGCGCGCATTGCGGATGGCGGAGAGGTTGTTCACCGCGTCTCCTGTGACGTGTCGGCATCCGAAGCGGCATCTGGCTGATCTGCCCGCGCCCGCGCCTGTGCCTTGCGCCGCACCAGATTGGCCCGCAACGCCGCCGCCACCCGCGCCTGCTTGGCCGCGCGTTCACGCTCGATCTGGGTGGGCTTGGGCGCTGGTGTCGGATCATCCTGCATACGCCGATACGTCGCCGCAGCGACGGGCAACGTCAAGGGGGTTGCCGCAATAGACAGCGGGCCGCGTGACGGTCTACGAATTTGGCCATGATGGACATCGAAGAACTTCGCGATGCGATGCACTACCAGCAGGCATTGGCAGAACTCGCCCGCGTGCGCGGGGCGGCGCCCGGCACGGAGATGGGTGATTATCTCGATTCACTGCTCGACATGATCGACGATTGGGAAATGCAGGCGGAAGGCGAGATCAAGCCGCCCCCGCATTGGTGAGGGTGTCGCACCCCTGAGAGCCTGATGGCGTTTTGGGGGAACTTGACCACACCACCCCGCCATTGCGCGCGGAGCGCAATGACGATGGGGCGGGGACGGATTTTGCTTGAATGTGGCCAGTGGCTGTGGCCTACACTGGTCGATGGAATCAGCCCTCACCCACCCCGCATCTGAGACGTTCTCCGCCACATGGCGGTTGATCCTGCGCGGGCTGTTGGCAGGCTTAGGGGCATGGCGGTTGGAGCCGGCGCTCAGCGTGGTGGCGTATGGTCGGATCAGCGGGATATTTGGCCGGATTGAGCGGATGCTGGTGCGATTTCGGGCTGGGCGGCTGTGGAGAGTGGTGCAGAAGGACGGCGTGCGGTCGCGGTGTTGTCGCGTGGCGGGTCGTGGACCCGCCCTACCGCGCCGGTTCGGCTGGCTGGTGATCGCGGGCAAGCATCAGGCGATGGGGTTCGGCTTGCAGGTGCAGACCGTGCTGAACACGCCGGACATGGTGGAATTGCTGGCGGCATCACCGCAAGCGAGGCGCATTCTGCGGCCTTTATGTCGGGCATTGGCGGTGGAAGTGCCGGGAGTTTCGGAACCGCCGCGCACACGGGATGACGGCGAGCGACCCAAACCTCCGCGCAAACCCCGCCCGAAGCCCGAACCGTTCAAAATCCCGTTGCCACGCGGGGTATTGTCCTGGGCGCGACGGGAGGGTTTTGGAAAACTCTGTTGAGGCGCGGCGTGGAGAGGCGCTGTGAATGTTCCGGGTAATTATCAAATCACACATCTTACGGGATTGGCACCCTACCCCAACAACCGCCCCACCACTCGCGCCGTGTAATCCACCACTGGGATAATCCGCCCGTAATTGATCCGCGTCGGCCCGATCACGCCAATCGCACCCACAATTCGCCCAGCCCCGTTGCGCGCCGGCGCCACCACCATCGAGACGCCCGTGCTGCCGAACAAGCCGCTCTCCGCCCCGATGAAGATCCGCACACCTTCCGAACGCTCGGCGAGATCGAGCAGGCGGATCATCGTCTCCTGGGTTTCCAGGCGTTCGAACAGTGTTTGAATGGCGGAGAGTTTGTCGAGTTCCGTCACATCGGCCAGCAATTTCGCCTGGCCGCGCATGATCAGCGAGCCGCCCCTGCCCTCACCGGTCCAGGTTGCCAGACCGGCTTCGACCACTTGGGTGGCCAGTGCGTCGAGTTGGGTGCGATTGGCAGACATTTCCTCGGCGACGAGGCGACGCAATTCCAGCAAGGGGCGGCCCGCCAAGCGCGCATTGAGGTAATTTCCCGCCTGCACCAGCGTGGAAGGCGGCACGCCGGGCGGGATTTCGATCACCCGATTTTCCACATGCCCGTCGCCGCCCACCAGCACCACCAATGCGCGACCAGAGCCGAGAGGGACGAATTCGATGTGCCGCAACGCCCCTTCCGATTTCGGAGCCAACACCATGCCAGCCGCAGCCGACAGGCCGGAGAGAATCGTCGATGCCTCCGCCAGCGTGTCTTCCAGCGAACGCCCGGCGGCTTCCACCGCACCGCTGATCGCCTCGCGGTCATCATCGGCCAATTCGCCGAATTGCAGCAGGCCATCGACAAACAGCCGCAACCCCAGCTCGGTCGGCAATCGCCCGGCGGAGGTGTGCGGGGAGAACAGCAGACCGGCATCGGTCAGGTCGGCCATCACATTGCGGATCGTCGCCGGGCTGAGCGCCATCGGCAGGCGGCGGGACAGCGTGCGGCTGCCCACCGGCTCTCCGGTTTCTACATATTGCTCGACAATCTCGCGCAGCACGGCTGACGAGCGGGCATCCAATCCAGGTGGCAGTCGCATTGAGGTGAGCGGCGGAATGTCCATAAGGGTGATTCGACGGGCAATTGCCCGCCGGGTCAAGAAGCGAGTATGGCCTCGACCATTTCCTGCACATCCAGCGCCTCAGACAACGTGGCCAAACGGTGCTTTTCACCCCGCGTCATCTTCGCCACCTCCTCCAATTGACGGCGCAGCACCAGCGGACGCATGCGTTCATTGGGCAGCGCATCCGGATCGGGCCGCCACTTGCCGTCAGCGCCCTGCAATTCGGCAATCGACCAATCCGCCAGCCGCACCGAGCCAGTGGCCCCGCGCAGGGTCCAGAAATTGTGATCATCCTTCGGCACCATGCCGACATTGCCGGTCAACGCCACCGGCACCGAACCCGCCTTCAGCCGGGCGCGGATGTCATATTCCGAGTGACCATTCTCCGGATACTGCACCAGCGCCTCTTCCAGCGAGAGCGGGCCGAGCAGGCGGCGGGCGAGGAAGAGGAAATGCGACACCACTTCGCGCGTGAAACCGCCTTCCTTCCGGCGGTCGAGCCAGGAGGCGGCGTCGTGCTGCCAGGGGCGCGGCCATTGCCGGAACGCGACGTCAATCGTCAGTGTCTGCGACGCCCCGATGCTCGGCATCCATTCCATCAGCTTGGCCACGGCGAAGGAGGAGGCGAACGGGAAATTGACGCCTGCGCGCGCACCTTTGTGGCGGGCGAGGAAGTTGCAGGAACCGGCGATGTCCACCGAGAGCGGCTTTTCGCAGAAAACCGATTTGCCCATGCCAATCGCCGTCTCGGCATAGCCGAGGTGGCTGGCCGGTGGGGATGCGATATAGACGCAATCGCCGGATTGCATGGCCGCTTCCGCACTGGCCGCCACGTTCAGCCCCGGCAATTCGGCGGCCAGGCGGGCGGTGGCATCGGTGGACAGATCCCAGATGCCGGTGATCTCCACCACATCCGGCCCATGATCCCGCGCTGCGCGTGCAAGCCTTTCGCCCATGATGCCAGCGCCGATAATCGCGAGTTTCAGCATCTATCCCTCCTGTTCCGACCGCAAGACTTGCGCAACTTAGCGCGCGCCGCCATAGGCGGGTGCCAAATTGAAGAAAGAGTCCCGTATCATGCGCCCCTCTGGCCGTTTGTTTGATCAGCTCCGCACCGTCTCGATCGTCCCCGGCTTCTCGCATCATGCCGAGGGCAGCTGCATCATCAAGATGGGTGGCACAGAAGTGCTGTGCACTGCCAGTGTTGAAGGCAAGGTGCCGCCGTTTATGCGCGGTCAGGGGCGTGGTTGGGTGACGGCCGAATACGGCATGCTGCCGCGCGCCACCCATACCCGTGGCGATCGCGAAGCTGCCCGCGGCAAACAATCCGGCCGCACCCAGGAAATCCAGCGCCTCATCGGCCGTAGCTTGCGCGCAGTGACGGATTTGCAGGCGATGGGCGAGATGTCGGTGGTACTCGATTGTGACGTGCTCAATGCCGATGGCGGCACACGCTGCGCCTCGATCACTGGTGCTTGGGTGGCACTCCACCTCGCTTTCCGCAAGCTGGTCGATAACCGCGTGCTGACCAAGATTCCGTTCCTCGGTCAGGTCGCCGCTGTCTCCTGCGGCATCTATGAAGGCCACGCCGTGCTCGATCTGGACTATGCCGAGGACAGCAATGCCGAGGCGGACGCCAATTTCGTGCTGACCGACGCTGGCGGCATTGTGGAAATCCAGGCCACTGCTGAAAAGACCGCCTTCATGCCCGCGCAGTTCGATGAGCTGATGGCCCTCGCCCGCACTGGCACCGCCGCTCTGCACGCCGCCCAACGCGCGGCTCTGGAGGTCTGATGCGCCAGCTCGCCCGCGGCCAGACAATGGTGCTGGCCACCCACAACACAGGCAAATTGCGGGAGTTCACTGAGCTTCTGCAGCCTTATGGAGTGAAAGTCGTCTCTGCGGGCGAGCTTGGATTGCCCGAGCCGGACGAAACCGAGACCAGCTTCATTGGCAATGCGCGGCTGAAGGCTAAGGCTGCGGCAGCGGCGTCCGGTTTGCCGTCGCTTGCTGATGACAGTGGATTTTCGGTGGCCGCCTTGGGCGGCGATCCCGGCGTGTATTCGGCGCGTTGGGCGGGTCCGTCGAAGGATTTCGCCGCAGCCATGGCGTTGGTGAATGACAAGATCGGCGACACCCCAGACCGTCGCGCCTGGTTCACCTGCGCGCTGTGTTTGGCGTGGCCGGATGGCGAAACCCAGAGCTACTTCGCCCGTGTCTTCGGCGATGTCGTCTGGCCGCCACGTGGGCCGGAGGGCTTCGGCTATGATCCGGTGTTCCAGCCGCGCGGATCGACGCTGACCTATGGCGAGATGAGTTCCGCCGAGAAACACCAAGGCAGTCACCGCGCGCGGGCAGTGGCGCAGTTCCTCAAGGGCTGCATCGCGCCTTAAGCCGTCAAACGATCCCGCCCGATCAGCGCCAGCCCCTCGGCGACGGAGACGAACTCGCCACCACTGGTGACTTTCTCCGCGCCAAACTGACGGGCGAACATCTCCCGCACCGCTGGCACGAAGGATGTGCCGCCGGTGAGGAAGACGTGATCGATGTCGCTTGCCTGCATCCCGGCTTCGGCAATCGCCCGATCCACCGCACCGCTCATCAGCGCGATATCCGGCGCAATCCAGCGCTCGAACTCAGCGCGGGTGATGGTGGTGTCGATGTGGATGTTTTCGTGATGGAATTCCAACCGCGCACTCTCCGCCCGCGACAGCGCCGCTTTGGTGGCTGAGACGATCTGATAGAGCTGATAGCCCATCTCATCCTCGATCAGCTTCAACAGCCCGCGCAGCCGTTCGGGATGGGTGGCGGTGGCGGCGACTTCGGAGATGTCACGCATCGTCTTCGGCGCCTTCATCAGACTCAGGCGATGCCAGCGCGCGAAGGCGGTGAAATATTCCGGCGGCACCGGCAAAGCGACGGCATTCTTGCCCCCGCTGAGCTGGCCGCCCGGCCGATAGGTGTCGCCCTTGCCGAGCAGCGGCGAGATCACATGATCGATAATGCGGAAATCGAACGCATCACCCGCAACGCCCACACCGGTGGTGGCCAGCGGGGTGACTTGGCCATCCTCGAAGCGGACGATGGAGAAATCGCTGGTGCCGCCGCCGAAATCGCCGATCAGCACAGTGGCCGCCTTATTCAGCCCACGTGCGAAACGATAACCCGCCGCTTCCGGCTCGAAGGCCACTTCAATATCCGCCATCCCCGCCGCCGCGAACCCCGCGCGCAGGCGCTCATCGCCAAATGCATCATCGGCCCGCTCACCGACGAACTTCACCGGGCGACCGGCCACGATCCGGGCACCCTGCACATTCACCCCAGACGCTGCCAGAAACGCGCGCAGGAAAATGGCGATCAGCTGTTCCAGCGTCACATTGCGGCCAAACAGCGTGGTCTGGGTGAAGCTGCGCTGGGCGAGATAGCTCTTCATCGACATGATCAGCCGAGAATCGAGCGGGTCATCCAGATAGGCCTCAATCGCCTCAGGCCCGGCGGCGGAATGCAGTGTGCGGCGGCCTTTGTCCTCGTCGGACCAGAAGCAGAGCACGGTGCGGAAGGTGGCGAGCAGATCCGAGCCGAAGCTTGCGGTATGCGTGGTGCCATCCGGCTCCAGCACCGCCATCACCGAGTTGGTGGTGCCGAAATCGATGCCAATGACGCGCTGCATAGAGGAGCTTTCAAACCAGAGCCGGGGTTTGAAG
>Ga0316222_1005318_pt1 | contig 11081 bp, 4 predicted proteins | sample TBH18011metaG_FD_206008 | JGI IMG/M metagenome (GOLD analysis project Ga0316222, IMG submission 206008) | Freshwater microbial communities from Trout Bog Lake, Wisconsin, USA - TBH18011 | ecosystem: Environmental > Aquatic > Freshwater > Lake > Hypolimnion/Profundal zone | place: USA: Wisconsin... | reverse complement strand
CGCTTTAAGTTGCTTAAATTGTTAACCCCAGAGGGGTTAACAATTAACCTCATAGCCAAAGGCAAAGAGCAACTAATTCTTTAGATTTACCGTAGGTAAATCAACCTCTGCGCAGCGAGAGGGACGCGCTTCTGCTTCAACCTCGCTAACAAGTAATTAGTCTTTCTCGCTGCGCATTTGCCCCCCGTAGGGGGGCAAAGAGGGACGCGCTTCTGCTTCAACCTCGCTAATAATACACGCCCTGTAGGAATTGAACCCACGACATCTGGTTTTGGAAACCAGCGTTCTACCGACTGAACTAAGGACGTTTTTTTATTACTTAACTCTTTATAGAAAAAAAATTAAGTTAGTAACCAATACTTATTTTAGTTTTTCAAAAAAAAACTGAACTTTTTAGATTATATATATATAAATCTATCTCGAAATTCAACCTTTCTAAAGAAAATTTAAATTCAAAAAATCTAAACCCTCTAATATCTATGGGGGTTATAGGTTAATTTTTTTTAAAAATTATGTATGATCTAATAAAATAAATAAAAAATTAATTAAATCTTTGCAATATTTTTATTCTAAAAATTAAGTTTATATTAACAATAATTATAAAAAATGTCAATAGATTTAAAATTTGTTAAAAATGGGGTCTAATTTAAATTTACAATTGATTCATTTATTAATTATCTTTCTTAATTATCTACTCAAAGTACAGTTTCCATTAAAGAGATATAAATCTATTTCTTTAAGTGTTTTTTATGCAAAAACACTTAAAGAAATAGATTTTAGTTAATTTTTCATAGTAACAAATATCATTTAATGTTCTTTTTATGAACACTTATCACTATTACTCTTTTAGAGTAATAGCGATTTATTTTTTATTTAAATGTTCAGCAATATTTATTTAGCAAAATTATTTAACATTAGAAAAAGTTGACTAAACAAAAATTAAAATTATTATCTAAAACTAACAGAAGCTTGCCAAACAAAAGCTAAAAGAATGAATAAAAGAGGGATTACAGGTAAAACGTCAACAATTGGTGAGAATGGTGCGTATGCTTCAGGAAGTTTTGCAAATACCATTTCTAAATGTGCCATAAATTTCCTTCAATAAATTATTTTATATTGATAATAGATTGATAAATTTTATTTGTTTTAAATTAGGACAAATAACTATTTTAAAAAGATAGCCCCTAAGTAATTCTAAAAAAAGACTAAGAAGAAGCGTCGTTTTCAACCTTTTAACTTGATTTACCTTTTAACTTGTCTAACTTGTTATTAACCTTTTATTAACTTGTCTAACTTGTTATAGCCCCCGACCCCTCGCTGCGCATTAGGGGAACCTCAAGGGGAAAAGAGCTACTTAAACCCCATAGGGTAAGTAATTAGTCGTTATTTTAAAGGTTAGTTGCCAGCCCCAGGAGGTTGAAGAAGCGTCTCTCTCGCTGCGCAGAAGAAGCGCCCCCCGAGGTTACTTGTTATCTTCGATAACAAGTTAAAGGGGGGGCAAAGAGAGACTAATTAATTTATTGCAAAGCAATAAATTTATAAAGGGCAACTTAAACGACGAAGGAGTTATTTTAGTTTAAAAAATTAAAGGAGGTACTACAACTTTATTTATAAAGTTGATTTCTTTTAATGAATATAATTGTTTTAATTTTAGCTAATCTACCTAATTAATACTTTAATTTTAATCAATTAACTTTAAATAGAATCAAAATTAAAGTATTAATTTCAGTATATAAAGCACAATCTAAGCTCACCATAAAGCTCTCTTTTGTCAATCTAACAAATATCTATTTAACAAAGTATCTCTATAGGTTTTATAGAGGGATTTGTTTACGGCCTAGTTCTTTTAATTATCTAACTTCGTCATAACTTGCTCTATGTACTTCTAGAGGGGAGTTAATTTAACCTTCGTAGGGAGTTTTAAATCTAAAAATAATCTCGGGACTACATTTTTAATTATGGTTAAACTTTTATGAATAGCGGCATAGCTGATCTAAGTTGTTTAAATTGTTAACCCCAGAGGGGTTAACAATTAACCTCTCGCTGCGCATTAGCCCCCCTTTAACTTGTTATCTTCGAGGTTACTTGGTCTCTATGAGACCAAGTTAATAACAAGTAATTAGTCCCTCTTTGCCCCCCTTTAACTTGTTATTAACTTGGTCTCATAGAGACCAAGTAACCTCGAAGATAACAAGTAATTAGTCCCTCTTTGCCCCCCTTTAACTTGTTATCGAAGATAACAAGTAACCTCGGGGGGCGCTTCTTCTGCGCAGCGAGAGGGACGCTTCTTTAGATTCCCACCCCCATAGGGGGTGGGAATCAACCTCAACCTCGGGGGGCGCTTCTTCTGCGCAGCGAGAGGGACGCTTCTTTAGATTCCCACCCCCATAGGGGGTGGGAATCAACCTCAACCTCGGGGGGCAAAAAGGTTAGTTGTTAACCCTCTTCTAGGGAGGGGGTTATAAGCGCAATTTAAGCAACTAAAACAGTTTGGATATATTTTTAGTATTTTTGTACAAAACGTTTATTAATTTTGATTTTTATAGAGTTACTTATTAATAAAGTAACTCTATAAAAATCAAAATTAATGAAAGTAACAGTATAAAAGCACTATATACTTAACTATGGAATAACCGGCTATTAATAAATTTAGTAGCACTTGTAATTAAAGCGTACTTAAACTGTAATTAAAAATTTAATTTTACAGATGAATATTGTTATTTTTGGTTGAATTAAAAGGCGGCACTCAGATTTGAACTGAGGAATAAATGATTTGCAATCATCTGCCTTACCACTTGGCTATGCCGCCTTAAAGTAAAATAAGCTTTTTTATTAATTTAGGTAATTTTAGAAATTTAAAGATAATTTTAGTATTTTATCTACTATAATAACAAAATAACAAAAAAAAATCTAGTACTTTTAAAAATTAAATTTTAAAATATTAGTTGAAATCTCGTAGTATTTGAAGGGTATATGTCTATTAGTACCTCGAGAAGGTTTAATTAATTGTTCTTTGCCCCCCCGTAGGGGGGGCGCTTTAAGTTGCTCGAAGAAGCGCCCAAAGGGCAAAGAGCAACTAATTCTTCTGCGCAGCGAGAGGTTAGTTGGCCTCTTACCCCCTCTGGGGGTAACAACTTAAACGGCGCTTCTTCTTGCTTTCTAACTCCCAACGTTACTTTGCCCGAAACTATATAGATTTACCTTAATTTTGTTTTCGAGGTAATTTGGTCTCGACGAGTCCAAATTACCTTGGGCAAGTAACCTTGGGCAAGTAACCTTGGGCAAATTACCTTGGGCAAATTACCTTGGGCAAATTACCTTGGGCAAGTTACCTTGGGGTCATTTAATTATTGAAAGACAATGGGATTTAATAATTCAACATGTTTTGACGCTTGATTAAAATGAACCTAAGTTAGAGTAAAAATGCCTCTATTAATTAAATTATGACTTAATTACACTGGAAAGTTACTCTTTTTTCTTATAAATCAGTTTATTATTTTTTTAATTGATTTAAAAAAATAATAAACTGATTTATAAGAAAAAAGAGTAACTTTCCAGTGTAAAGCTTACAATAATAGTATTTATTCTACATTTGATGTATCAGAATTTTTTTCTTTTTCATCAATCATGCGTGTAACTAATTTTTCTACAGCAGGATCTTCTTGTTTATTTCTAACAAGATATTTTGCTAAAAATAGAGTTCTTGTAACTTGTTTTTCAACTTGTTTTTTCCAAGCACTTTTTCTAATATTTTTTTTAGATTTTGAGGTACGTTTTTGTTAACCTAAGGTAAATATATAAAATTAGTAGCTCTAAAAATTAGTTGCTCTTATTATGAATGATAATAAGAGCAACTAATTTTTAGAGCTACTAATTTTTGGAATTTTAATTTAACCTCGGCTTCCAAACCATTTGAGATCTTTTTAAATCCAATGGCTTTTCTTATATTTTTAGAATAACATTGATATTTTTATTAAATTATTAAGTAGTTTTTACTTTACTATTTACTACTCTTTTTTATAGAGTGACTCACTAAGTGTAGTAGTGAGTCACTCTATAAAAAAGAGTAGTTATTTATTTTTTATCAAACTTCTTAATCTCTCTATTAAAGAACTAGTCCTTGAGCTTATCCCCCAAGGTTGAAGAAGCGTCGCTCGTAGCCCCCCGAGGTTGAAGCAGAAGCGCGTCCCTCTCGCTGCGCAGAAGAAGCGCCCCCCGAGGTTGAGGTTGATTCCCACCCCCTATGGGGGTGGGAATCTAAAGAAGCGTCTCTCGTAGCCCCCCTCCGGGGGGCAAAGAGAGACTAATTACTTGTTATCGAAGATAACAAGTTAAAGGGGGGCAAAGAGAGACTAATTACTTGTTATCTTCGATAACAAGTTAAAGGGGGGCAAAGAGCGATTAATTACTTGTTATTAACTTTTTATCTACGAGGTTTAAGTTGTTTATACCCTCCTCCTCTGGAGGAGGGCAACCTCTTTTAGAGCTACTAATTAACTGTTATCTACAATAACAGGTTAATAAAAGTTAATTCGTCTCTCTAATAAGTCTCTCTATAAGAGAGATGCTTCTTTATACCCTCCTCCAGAGGAGGAGGGTAAACCTCTTGCCTTTGGCTATGAGAGACGCGCTTCTTCTTTAGATTTACCTCCGCTAAATCAACCTCGAAGATAACAAGTACTGACTAGCTCTTTGCCCCCCGTAGAGGGGTAAAGAGCGACGCTTCTTTAGATTCCCACCCCCTCGCTGCGCATTAGGGGGTGGGAATCAACCTCAACCCCGTAGTTAAATTTATTATATGTTTATAGAGGGGAATACAAAAGAATTTAGCTGCAAGTTGATTAATTTCAGATTGTTCTATGGAACTACTAACAACTGGATATTAAAACTAACCCCATTAAAATAAAATTAATTGAGTAAATGCTTCAGGATCACAGATTGATAATTGAGCAATTATTTTTCTATTTAATTTTATTGAGCGTGTTTTTAAATAATGCATAAATTCGCTATAATTTAAACCATAACGTCGAACAGCTGCATTTACTCTTGCAATCCATAAACCTCTAAAATCACGTTTTTTTTGACGACGATTTCTGTATGAAGAACGCAAAGCTTTCATTACTTGTTGATTTGAAGTACGAAATAGAACTGAACCAGCACCACGGAAACCTTTAGAAAGTTTTAAAATTTTTTTATGTCTTTTACGAGAGACATTTCCACGTTTTACACGAGTCATTTTTGTGTTTTTTTTATTTATTTTTTTTAGATTGTTAACAATTTAAAATTTTATTGAAATTAGTCGCTCGAGGTTTACCCTCCTCCAGAGGAGGAGGGTATAAAGAATTAGTGGCTCTTTGCCTTTGGCTATGAGCCACTTAAAGCGCCCCCCGTAGGGGGGCAAAGAGCGATTTTAAGTTTAAAGCTACTACTCCAGATTTACTTGTCCGTAGGACAAGTAATTAGTGGCTCTTTGCCCTTTGGGCGCTTTAAGTGGCTTAAATTGTTAACCCCAGAGGGGTTAACAATTAACCTCGAAGAATTAGTTGCTCTTTGCCTTTGGCTATGAGCAACTTAAAGCGCCCCCCGGAGGGGGGCAAAGAGCCACTAATTCTTTATACCCTCCTCCTCTGGAGGAGGGTAAACCTCGAGCAACTTAAACCTCGTGAGTTAACTTCGTAACCCTCTCTTAGAGAGAGAAAACAAGTTTCTTATTAGGGTTTTCTTAAACTTCCGTAGCTTTTTGTCAATAGATTCTATAATACCTTTTTTAGATTTATAATTTGCCAAAAGACAATTAACCTTTTACTGTAAGTTACCCTGAACTCTCTCTTAACCTAAATAACCCGTAGGGTGGATTAGGGTTAGAGGTTACTTTACTGAGGTTTAATTAGTTTAAGTCGTTGAAGAAGCGTTGTTACCCCCAGAGGGGGTAAGAGGCCAACTAACCTCGAAGAATTAGTTGCTCTTTTAGAGCAACTTAAAGCGCCCAAAGGGCAAAGAACGACTAATTGCCCTTATAGGGCAACTTAAAGTCTCTTTGCCCCCCTTTAACTTGTTATCTTCGATAACAAGTTAAAGGGGGGCAAAGAGAGATTAAAGACTAATTACTTGTTAACCCATCCGAGGTAATACCCATAGGGAATATAGAGGGCGAGGATAGGTTATAGTTAAAGTTGTAGGGGGCCTACAATATCCGACCATCTTGATATTTCCTAACAGGGGTAATTAGCAATACTATTAAACAAAACTTATTAAACAGTTTAATTTTAATTATTCCAGATTTTAAGATTTTTATTTAAAAAAATTAAATTCTTATAATATTATTGTCCTTTCAAAGAAAGTATATTTAATATTTTGTTAAAAATATTTATACTATTTATGATAGTAAAATACATTTCAGAGACTTGTTTTAGAAAATTTTAAAACTAAAGATCAGTAGTTCTTTTAAAAACTATTTAATATTCCTTAAAAGGAATACTTATATATCTTCCAGAGTTTCTTATGACCTTTTAATCCTCGTTACGAAGTTTATGTAAAGACATTCTTTACATTAGCTTTTTTCTGGGAGGGCAAAAGTTTTACCCACTTATATAAAACTGTATCCTAAAACGGAAAGGGAGGGATTCGAACCCACGGTGACCGCAAAGCCACGCCAATTTTCAAAATTGGTGCAATTAACCACTCTGCCACCTTTCCTATTATTAATTATTTATATATGTATTTTAACTTTATAAAAAAAAAAATACAAGTCCTTTTTTTTTAAACTAGAGTTACATGAATTGGGCGTAAAATAATAGTTAGTAAACAAATAAAAATAAACTAAGTCAGTTAAATAACTTACTCTTTAAATTAAATTTTCAAACCCTCCTAAATAATCTTGTATAAGTAAAAAAGTCACGTTACTTAACTTAAAAAATAATTATATATTAATTACTTAATATTTTTTATTTGAGCCAGGAGGGATTCGAACCCCCGCCCCTGTGGTTCGTAGCCACATGCTCTAGTCCACTGAGCTACAAGCTCTATTATTAATAAATTAGATAATATCAAATTACTAAATAATAGTATTTTAATAATACCTAGAATTAAATAATAATGCAAGATGTTTTGCAAAACGATTAATTATTCATATACTTAATATCAATTTATTATTAATCTAAAGAATAAAGATAATAGAAACATGATTTATATCAATATTTAAACTAGTTATTTAATTTTTTAAAGTTTTTTACTGACAGATACCGAATGTATATGGTTACATCTTTTAAAATTTTTAAGATAGGTTTTATTTAAGCTTCTAAAATTGAAATACTAAAATAACCTTGTCCTGATCAAAATATATAAGTAAATTTTTCTCAAAATGGCCAAATATTTCATAACACATTACTCGATTGTAAATTTCTATAGAAATTTAATAAAAAAGCTTGCTATCGGAGTTGAACCGATAACCTTCGGTTTACAAAACCGATACTCTACCGATTGAGTTAAGCAAGCAGGCAAACATAAATAATATATAACTATATTATAGTTATTTTAATATAAAATGTCAAATGCGTGTGAAATCTTGCTCTAAAATAAATTTAAACTTTCGAGTTTGAAGAATTAGTAGCTCTAAGAAGAAGCGTCTCTCTATAAGAGAGACGCTTCTTCTTGCCTTTGGCTAATGCGAGGTTGAAGAAACGTCCCTCTCGCTGCGCATTAGCCCCCCTTTAACTTGTTATCTTCGATAACAAGTAACCTCGGGGGGCAAAGAGGGACTAATTACTTGTTATCTTCGAGGTTGAAGAATTAGTGGCTCTTTGCCCTTTGGGCGCTTTAAGTGGCTCTAAAAGAGCCACTAATTCTTTATACCCTCCTCCTCTGGAGGAGGGTAAACCTCGAGCCACTTAAAGCGCCCCTCGTAGCCCCCCAAGGTTGAAGAAGCGTCTCTCGTAGCCCCCCTCCGGGGGGCAAAGAGAGACTAATTACTTGTTATCTTCGAGGTTACTTGGTCTCTATGAGACCAAGTTAATAACAAGTTAAAGGGGGGCAATTAGTCTCTCTTATAGAGAGACTTATTAGAGGGGCTAATTACTTGGTCTCTATGAGAGGTTGAGGTTGATTTACCGTAGGTAAATCTAAAGAAGCGTCTCTCGTAGCCCCCCGAAGGGGGGCAAAGAGAGACTAATTGCCTCCTCCTTTGGAGGAGGGTATAACCAAGTTAATAACAAGTTAAAGCGAGAGGTTAATTGTTAACCCCTTTATAAATTTATTGCTTTGCAATAAATTAATTAGTCATTCTTTGCCCCCCCGACCCCGTAGGGGAACCTCAAGGGGGGGCTACGAATGACGCTTCTTTAGATTCCCACCCCCTCGCTGCGCATTAGGGGGTGGGAATCAACCTCAACCTCCTTGGGCTGGGTTAACAATTTAAGCCACTTAAAGCGTCGTTTAAGTTGCCTAAGTTTCAACCCCCAGAGGGAATACTTAACTAACCCCTTTACTAAAATTACCTTTAGAGTTGAAGAAGCGTCGCTCTTAAAGAGGTTGCCCTCCTCCAGAGGAGGAGGGTATAAGCAACTTAAACCTCGTAGATAAAAAGTTAATAACAAGTTAGTAAATTAACCCCTTGGGCTGACAACTAACCTCTAAAAAAGGTTGATTTACCATTAACTTGTCTGTAAGACAAGTTAATGGTAAATCTAAATGACTATTTACCTGCCCTATGGGTAGTTTAAACATGGAAATGAACTAAGCAACAAAGACAAATTAAAAACTACTATTTAATTAGCAGTTGGTCAAAATTTTTGTTCTTTTTTAAAATGATTTATTCATTATTTGAGCCCAGTAGGAATTGAACCTACATTAACGATTTAGAAGACCGATGTCTTATCCTTTAGACGATGAGCTCAGTTTATTTAAATATTACTCAAAATTAGTGGAATTTTATATAATTTTGTGCATTTTTACAAAAAATATTAAGAAAGTCTTAGCATCTAATTCTTAGTAAAGTTTTTTAACCTTCGTAGCCAGAGGCAATTAGTCTCTCTCGCTGCGCAGAAGAAGCGCCCCCCGAGGTTACTTGTTATTAACTTGGTCTCATAGAGACCAAGTAATTAGCCCCTCTTTGCCCCCCGAGGTTACTTGTTATCTTCGATAACAAGTTAAAGGGGGGCTACGAGGGGCGCTTCTTCAACCTCGAAGATAACAAGTTAAAGGGGGGCAAAGAGAGACTAAAAATCTCCTGTAGGGAGAGTTATTATTTGCTCTTTTAGAGCGACGCTTATTCAACTTCGTAAAGAAGTTTACCTCCTTAAGAAAAACCTACCTCCTGAGTGCTACCTATTGTTTTATAGATACTTAAATTTTAATTAACGATTAGTTTAAAAATATATTATTATTTTAAAATTATAACTCATTTTTTAATAAAAAACTAGCTTTTACTTTCTTTGTATTTTTTATAAGTCTACCTAACTGTTGTTGCCACGTAGACTTATAAAAAATACAAAGAAAGTAAAAGCTAGTTTTTTAGTTAACAATAAATACTATAAATAGTTATATTTCAATACTTAATACTCTAATTATATTTTTAGAATACTAAAGTATTAAAATAATCCAAAAGTTAAAGAAATATCAATTGGCCAACAAGCTCCAATACCTAACCAAATAGCAACTAAAGTACCTAATAAAAATAAAATAGTAGCAATAGGACGACGGTATGGGTTTTGGAATTTATTAATACTTTCAATAAAAGGTACTGTAATTAAACCAGCTGGAACAGCTGCCATAGCTAAAACACCTAATAATTTATTAGGAACTGTACGTAAAATTTGGAATACTGGGTAGAAATACCATTCTGGTAAAATTTCTAATGGAGTAGCAAATGGGTTAGCAGGTTCGCCCATAGCAGCTGGATCTAATACAGCTAAACCAATACAACATGCAAAAGTACCAAAAATTACTACTGGGAAAATGTATAGAAGGTCATTAGGCCAAGCAGGCTCACCATAAGAGTTGTGCCCCATACCTTTAGCTAATTTTGCTTTTAATACTGGATCTGAGAAATCAGGTTTTTTAGTAACAGACATATTTTTATTTGTTATTATATATTTTTATAGAATAAATTAATTAATTAATTTGTCTTACTTTGTTATTAAAGTTTATTCTGTATTTTAAAAATAAAATTATATTTATTTTTACCATTAGATATGTAAGTTGCTTTTATTCTTTTCAAAATGTTAATGCCCGCAAGGGAATACGTTATACTTTTGTGAGGCATAAAAAAAAAAGCTGTTTTAAGTCTCTCTATAAGAGAGACTAATTAAAAAAAAAATTATTTAGTGTTAAAATTAAGTAAGACTTAATAAAATAAGTAATATTAAATATATCAAAAAAATTGTTGTATCAAATTTAGATCAAATAAATTACTTAATTAACAAATTAAAGTCTTTAATGTTACTTCTACTTTTTTAGATTTTAACCTACTTTCTATGAGGTTACCTGTTATCTTTGATAACAGGTTAAAAGTAGGGGGTTAATTTATTTCAGTAAAATTTATAACCCCCCTTTGAAGATTAGTTTAAATCGTTCATAGCCCCCGTTCCCCTAATGCGCAGCGAGGGGTCGGGGGCAAAGAACGACTAATTGCTTAAAGCGCAACTTAAAAACTATAAGGGTACCATTATTTCTAAGTGTAAAACTAAATAAAAGAATTTTAAAAATTAACATACCTATCAGAGGGTTTTGTTAAAAGTTTTTCAATTTGCTTGCTTTAAGTCTCTCTATAAGAGAGACTAATTAAAAAAAAATTAGTAGAGATTTTCTATTCCACAATAAGAAATAATCTACTAATTTTAAGAGATAAATTAATTAACAAATAGGTTCTAAGCCTTAATTAAAATATTATAATTATTTATAAATAATCTGATTAAATTTAAGTGAGGTTTTTTGTTTTGAGGTTTAATTAGTTGTTTAAATTGTTATCTTCGATAACAATTAATTAGTCCCTCTTTGCCCCCCGAGGTTGAAGAAGCGTCTCTCGTAGCCCCCCGAGGTTACTTGTTATCGAAGATAACAAGTTAAAGGGGGGCAAAGAGAGACTA
>Ga0316222_1005317_pt1 | contig 11086 bp, 11 predicted proteins | sample TBH18011metaG_FD_206008 | JGI IMG/M metagenome (GOLD analysis project Ga0316222, IMG submission 206008) | Freshwater microbial communities from Trout Bog Lake, Wisconsin, USA - TBH18011 | ecosystem: Environmental > Aquatic > Freshwater > Lake > Hypolimnion/Profundal zone | place: USA: Wisconsin... | reverse complement strand
GCGGGCGATGTTACTGCCCCAACTTATGACGAACTCTACGCCGCTAAATCACGTCCTACTACATCTAGTGGCTGTGTGTGACAACCCGATAAGCACGGTAAGACCTACCCAACAGGGGGCAGTATTATTAATGAAGCGATACCAACTTGGTGAGTATTTGAGGTGATTATTATTGACGCTGCAATAGTGCTTCTTTTATTACGATGTTATAACAGTCATTATGTGACCAATTCATTTAGCGGCTCAGACCAAACTTTACAATCGGATTCTTGCATTCAAAGTTCGAGGCAGGATGCAACCAATCAAGGTTGCAGCGTCGCTTCTTCAATGAGAACCTTATATGAATATCCAGCGCCAAAATCCTTATCAGTGTGAATTATGCCCTTGACTGTCACAACATCACCAATCTTGGCCGGATTGGTGCTCGTCACAAGAATATCATTTGTCCCATTCACTTCAGACCCGCTACCATCGCGCAAATGAATCCAATTTTTACCCATAATATCGGGGTTGTACTTAACAACCTTACCACGAACTAAAACAGGCTTGTCTTTCAACTCGGGACCTTTCTCCATGATTTCAGAAACTGTTCGCGCGTTTGTACCAGTTGCCTTGGCGACATGTGTATCGCCAATAATTGCCGTTTTATTAAGACCAGAGTGAGCCTTATTGAGACTGTTATCGCCAGCCCCTCTCTAAACGTGTTGATAAATGCGTAAAATCTTGAAAAACATTTTTAACTGATTGTTGCTACAGAGTTATTTGGCTTTATACAAGCAACGATTTTTTACGAAGAAACGAGCTATAAAGCCTTGAATGCCACGTCCCATAAGGCTTACAACAAGTTTTAGAAGTGCTAGTTTTTGTGAAAAATACCAGCAAAACCTCTGAAAGCCTTATGGATGATGGCTCGCAGGTAGATGCCAGCATATTTACTTCGGGTTATTGTTTGGCTGATACCGCGATACAACTCCCGAAAGCTCCGTGCCAGCGAATAAAGTTTTGCCGTCGCTCTTTTGGCAACCAGCGTCGAACCAACGGTCGGTTTTTCGCTTGTCGGCATGTTGCGAACACTCGGTATTGAACAGCCCTAAAGCATTCTGGTTGCCAACTCTCACGGCCTGCAACAACCAGTAGCCATAATAGGGGTCTCCAGGATTGGAAACTTTGTTATCAATGGTCATTTGTGCCATCTTGAGCATCGCCTTGTCGTCTCCCTTTTCGGCTTTGACTCGCAGAGCTTTGTATTCTTCGGCATCCTTGGCGCTTTTCGAAATTGGTTCCGATAGCAGATTCGGTGTCGGCTCAGCTACTGCTTGAGGCATGGCAGGAAGGTGCTCAAGACCTTTGGCCGAACCCGTCGCGACGGAATGGTCCGCTACGTTCGCGACCTCTTCGCCACCGCCCTTGAACAGTTTTATAAAGAAGGCTTCGATGGCTTCATACGGGGCGGATTCTGCCGAGCTGGACAGCCCCAAAATAACGAGAAAAACTATTATCCGTTTCATTTCTTCTCCCTAATATTCAAAAAGACGTTGTCTGGGTCAAAGTTGAACTTCTTGAATGCTGTGTGGCGAAGTAGCCAAGCGAAGTAAGGCACCTCATCCGCCAGCGCATCCGCGATGGGATGAATGGCGACAAGTCCCGCCGATTCGGTAAAGTAGTTTTCGTCCTTGACGGCGTGAATCGTTGTTCCGTTTTCGAATGCGGGAAACTTGCCATCATAGATGTGATGGATGCTCCACCCCTTACGCTCCCCGTGTCGCTGTGGACGTTTGCCACCAGCCAGCAGGTATGCGCATATGGCGGGTCCATTGGAACGCGCATCTGGTTTGATTTCATTATCCTTGAGTTGTTTCTTTTGTTTTTCCGTATAGGTGTGAGTCTTAATGCGAACAACCCCAGGCAGGAACAGGAGACTTTTCTCGGGCCAACAAACAAACCGTTCCTTCTGTTTCCATACGAGGTCGACAACCTCCAGTATATGTGGCTGTGTATGTTTCCTAAATTCTTTAAGAAAGATGCTCGGCATATCATCTGAACTCGGATTTGAGCGGGGTGAGGTATGCGACGGCAAGGGCAACACCAATGCATGTCGCAATCCACTGGGACATGAACCCCGTTACCCAAGAGGAAAGAGAGTAACCGATAGAGAACCACAACACTGGCGCTACGATGATGAGCGCCACGTTGAGCCACAGGCTCCAGCGACGGAAGAAATACAGGCCAGCTAGACCGACGAATGAGGCACCGAGATAGCCAAGAGGCACGACCGATGCCAGTAGCAGACCCGACATCGACTGACCGCTCACGCTCGCCTGCTGGTAGGCTTCATCGACGTCGTGCATTTGGGGCGGGATGAGCGATGGCACGAGCTGGTCGATAGCCATATCGATTATCACGAGCAGGAATATGGCGATGATGAGCTGGCGATATCGTGTGCGTGTCATGGCTTGAGCAGTATCCGAAGATATTAAGTTGAGCGATGTCTGTTCGCATACTCGGTAACAAAATGCGAATAGTTGCGACTCTTGAGATTATGCACTTGTTGTCTATCTACGGGCAAGGATTTTACCAATGGACGATGGTAGATAATGAAAACAAAAAGTTTATCTCAACACCTCGAAGAAGAAGAGCCGAGGCACGTTTTCGTCAAGAAATGTATCATGGAGACATGGAACCATAATTGGGGGCGACAAGGCATTCGATGAATAACTTAGAAATGACACAAGAGCTAGACCGTCTAAGAGATATCGGACTGGCGCTCGAAGATGAAGCAGGCCTAACAGCAACTATGGAACGTGCTCGCGAAGGCCGTTTTATTCCGCTTGGCGTTATGGGCGAAAAGGTCACTCCAGAAGAATATTTTGCAGACGAGCACGACCACCTGCGAGAGAAAACTAGAAAAGCATACTTCTCCGTCGAAGATATCGAACTTCGAAAAAAACTGATTAAAACGAACAGGGAAATCTGGGGGCGCGTCGCTCGATCCGACGATGAAGACATCGGCGTGGCAAATCGCGAGGTATCAATCGCAACCGCGAAAGCCCAAAAACAACCGTGGGAGAAAGCTGCCCTCGTGGCTGTCGCCGTGGTGGCCGTAGGCTATTGGATATTCGGAATCGTCGGGGCTATCGGGGGTGCTGTCGGTGGTTTTTTCTTGGGCCAGGGCGTCGTTTCCAACTACCGCATAAATGCTAATGCCGAACTTCAACAGGCAACGGACGTTTTGGAACAGGCAAAGAAAGAAAAAGCCGATGGGGAACTGATGCCAGAGTTCTTCAGTTATTCGGAAGAGGCTTCGGGAGAACGGCAGGCCGACCTCGATAAGGAATCGGCATATTTCAACGTGCTTCAGAGGAATAGGGATAAGCTATAGGAACTTGCGGTTCAGCATGGCAAGGACCGCTTCAATACAGCTAGGTTTTCATGCCAGCCCGCTTGGCGTCTGCTATCGTTGCTACGGTTGATTTACGCTTGTCGGCGATGCTGTTTCCCAGACTGGACAGACTGAGCACCTGAACATTTCTTCGACGGTCTTCCTGTGCGTTCTTGGACTTCGAATCGGGGATACGCTTCGCCTGAGCGACAGCCTTCTTGGTCTTGTCCGTCACTGGCGTTGCAGGTTTTGCCATTTGAGATGAAGTGGTCTCGGATCTTGATTCTTCCTGCGCCAAGCTGGGCGGAACGAGGAGTTGCTGATATAGTGTTAACGCCTCATGTTTCACCGCAGAGGCTTTATGGATGTCGGCTTTTTTCAAGCCATCTCGTGCCTCTCCAGATTTCTTCTCACGTTCCAAATCTTCTTCTTTTTCCTTAACATCATCCAACGCTTCCTCTCCCCCATCCTTTATAAATTCATTTGGTTCAAAAATACTTTCCGTCACTTTTTCGAATGCCTCATCAGGCGTATCATCCAAGTGAATGGATTCTTTTTCTGGTGAGCCTGGAATACATGATAGCGCGAAAGCGCAGGCTTTTTTCCCCGTCTTTTTCCAAAACGATTCCTTGCTGTCCCGTAGCTCCTTTTCAACGTCAAAGTTGCTATTTGACTTGCACATTTCAACAGCTCCAGAGAATAGCTCTTCCGAGGATGCCTTTGGATTTAGCTTTTTATATTCTTGGTAATCATCTATAAATTCTCGCAGATGAACAAGGTTGAATCCATAAAGCTGACTGCGTTGCTCTTTTGACATCTCAAGCAAGGAAGCCTTAATGTTATGGAAAGATTCCCTCCCTCGTTCTTCTTGTTCAGCCTTGCTAGCTGGTTGGGATGTATAGCTTTGATTCCTGCCGAGAGGGGTCTGGCCTTGACCATGCATAAACTTGCCACCCGTGACCAGAAAGACATTTTCGTCTGGGTATGGATACTTGCCATGACGACAGGGGCGATTCCAATACTCTTCTGTTGATGGATTGTCGAACGGAACGTGTGGAGCTTCGGTATTATTTTGAGTTGTCATTGTGTCCTCCCTAAGATTTTTCTTGCCCACATTCTTCGATGTTTTGGCATCAGAAAGTAAATCCCGATACATAAACATTAGCAGATTTTCCGTGTCGGGCAATAACGAACACGGCTATCAAGAACTATTTAAGACGAGTGGCGTTTTCACGCTTCATCCATAGTCGTTCCCCAACATCTAATAGCTATCAAATGCACAGTAAATGTCAAGTAAACACATTGACATTTGCCAGTATATTGCTATTAAAAAGCTATCCATTTAATACAAACGTCAAAATGAAAACCACACTCATAACTAAAACACTAAAGATTGAAGAAGACTTCTGCGACCAGTTGGAGACTCTGTGTGTAGTGATGAATACAGGCTTTGCGACGAAGGCTAAAGAACTTCTTATGGAGTGGAAGATTAAGGAGCTGAAGCGCCTCAGAGAGGATGCTCCAGAGATGCATAAGGAATATGGAGTAGAACTTGCGAAGAAGAAAACCAAGCCGAAGGTCAAGACAAGCGAATAGCGATTCAGAACTCTTAGATGGTAGACTTGCCAAGCAAAAATATAGACTAGCCCAGGCTCTCCTATAGTAAACTTCACGGATGAAATCGATGCCCTTTCATCCTCTCGCCAACCTACTGCCAGCAATGAGCCCAGATGAATTTGCGGTCCTCGTCAACGACATTGCCGTAAACAAACAACTTCGACCCATACTGACTTTCAAGGGCGCGATCGTCGATGGCCGACATCGCTACAGCGCTTGCTGTTCGCTGGGAATCACTCCCATCTATGAGGAATGGGAAGGCACAGAAGAAGACTTGTTGAGCATGATAATAAGTCTGAATCTGGCAAGACGGATGCTGGATACTCCAGCCAAAATCGAGATAGCTCTTAAGCTGGTCGGGACCGAAAGGGGTGTGAATCGTTTTACAGTTTCGCAAGGCAACCTGACAACGAAGCAGGCAAGCAAACTACTCGGAGTATCTGAGCACACAATCACGAGAGCGAAAGCAATAGCGCGTTCTGGCATTCCAGAGCTACAACACGCTGTCAAAGACCTCGGATTCTCCATACGAGAGGCATCTATCATCGCATCGTTATCGCCAGCAGAACAGGCTAGAAGGGTCAACGAAGTGGCATTGTTGCGGAAGCTGAAGGAGAGCGAGGTAAGAACGAAACACGCGGAAGAACGGAAGGACTTCATCAACCAGCCATTCCCACCATCGCAATACGACATCATATTTATGGATTGCCCGTGGCATTACGCAAAAGCCAATGGGTATTACACCTCGAACCCCAACCACCATTTTCCATGCATGACCGATGACGAGTTGGCAAAATTGCCAGTTGGCGATTTGGCTAAACCCAACAGCGTTTTGTTCATGTGGAGCCCAAGCCTCAAACTATCGACATCCATCAGACTTATGGAAGACTTTTACGGCTTCAAATTCTACTCCAGTGCCGTGTGGGTCAAGACGATAGGCCACGACACGGAAAAGCTTTCCTATGTGCCAGGGCTGGGGCCGTTCCTGAACGCCCACGAATATCTGTTGCTGGGAAGACGCGGGAAGGGTTTGGGAAAAACTCATTTCCAGCATCGCTCCGTTTTCAAGGCGATTGGCGGAGCGGGACAGATACAGCACAGTGCAAAACCAAAGATTGTTTACGACACGGTAGAGAAAATGTGGCCGAACACCCGCAAGGTAGAGCTTTTTGCCCGAGAGCAACGGGAGGGCTGGACGTGCTGGGGCAATGAGTTGAATATTTGAATAATCCGTTTGGATTACTTGCCAATGGAGGTATTTCCACTATTATTAATTGGTGAGTTTATATTTTAGGAAAATCGAATGAGAGCAGATATCAAGGACGCATTGGAAGCCATAGACATTTCTACAGAACAAATCCAAGAACGCATCAATGAACTTCGATTGATGGATGATGATGATGAAGAAAAGATGATGAGGGGTTCTGAGTTAGCGACATGGGTTATTGGTTTGATTGCCGAAACAAGTCCAAGCTCTTTAGTCGAGGTGGCGTCTCGGTTTGGATTAAACACTGATGAAGCCTCGGCTTTTGTAAAATGCAAAGAAGACAGCGATAAAACCGCCCTCTCTTCGCTTGGGCCAATCGCTACAGCAAAAAAAACAGGCAAAGATATATATGAGGCATTCGCCAAATGGCGACAGACCCCAGAATGCTGGAGGGTTATTACAAAATCAGCACAGAAGTCATCAGTTCTTGATGGTTCCGCTTTCGTTCATTATATAAATACCGAACTCAATCCAAAAGTCAGAGCAGAACTTATTGCTAAAGTTGAAATCTATTGTCAGTCTGGATGGGCTGATGCCGACCTGATTGATGGGCATCCTGATACAGATAAAGCTAAAGCACTGCGTCAGGTGGTCGAGAGAATAGAGAACAACGGAAACCCTCCCGTAACCCCAGAAGAAGCTGGCAAGGCTGTTGCTGAACGATTTTCCGAGTTGTTTTTAAACGTGAAAATCGTTGCAAAGAAATCTGAGTTATCGGGGGAGATTTATATTGCCTCTTTCGTGCCTGGGAACTCAAGCTTTAATCCTGTTGGAAGCGAATCGAACGATGGTAGTGGAAGCACTGCTGGTGCAGGTTTTGTTGATATTGCCATCAAACCACACCCAAGTCACAAAAATCCAGCCTGCCTTTTGGTCGCCTCTGTTTCCAAAGGGAACCCTTTTGAAACAACAGCCGAATCGCAAATGAAGCACGATTCAGCAATACGGTCATCTGTTAGAGCTGGGGAGTTGTCTGGCATCAACTCTATTGATTTTTGTCGGTATGTTCCACCGGCAACATATAGCGATGATGTGCCCAAAGCAAAAAATAAGGAAGCATCTAAAGATATGGATGATGACCTTCGCTCAAAAGCCAATTTATCAGTTGCCATCTCCGATTTAGATTGCGCATTGGGCGATGCTTTGTTCGTCCCAGAAAACTTCCTTAGCTCAGACATTCACGTTTTTGGAGCGAGTGACCCTTGGACTGATACTCTTAAAGAAGCAAAAAATATCCGTTCGTATGACCCCGAAGCAGCCAGCGCTTTTCTTGTTAAAAAAGGCCTCTGTGCCTCTCGTGACGTTCTTTTGCATCTGGCTAAAATCACGCCAGCATTCATTTCTAGGCACGAAACTGACAAACTAGGTCGGTTGACTGTCAAAGCAGCCCATGGACTAATTAAAGCATTTGGGAATACTCAAAATATTGATGAAGAAATAGCATCTTTTGTTGGAGCCCTGACATCTTTAAAAAATGACGCTTACAAGGGAACCAAAACATATAGTGAGATTGTTGACAACGGACTTACGAAGCTCACGGCTGAAGTTGCAAAAGAAAAAGCAGAAGACTACAAGCAACCAAAGGAAATTGTTAACGCAAGGAAAAAAGAACAACAACAAATGATAAAAAATCATCACGATGCTCTTCCTCAAGGTCTTCCCACAGAAACTGTTGGAACACGTCGACTAGCCAAAGCCACCTTTGGGAGGATGGTCGCCGACACGATCGATGGATTGGCTGTCGGCATGCCTGAAGCCTTTTCTGGGAATAGCGCAAAAAAACTGGCAACAATATTCAGGAGATATGCTCAAATCGCAGACGGTACATTACCAGGCATGGACCCAAATACTAAAGGAGAAGAAAGGACTTACAAACAGGCCAAAAACTGGCTCGGAAGAATGAGAAACGGAGTATTAGAAATTGGCCCGTTTGAAAAAATGTTAATAGACACTTATATTCCATGGGTTCATGTCAACTCTGGGGATGAATATAATCCTGGGGGTGGAACTCCCATGCCAGATACTTCGTATGCTTTCTTTAAAAAGAAAATCAACGAAATAGCTGGAGAGCAAACTCGCAAACCTAAGAGGAAATGTTAAAAGCAAGCTGTTCCAGTTTTATCGGTAGCTAGCTAGCTCCCGTAATACAGAATATCCTTGTAGTCCAGCGGAATCCTCGCCAACCCCAACCGCGTGGCTGGTGTCGTCGCGGGTTCGCCCTTCTCTTTTTTGGTGTCGATGTAGTTGTGCGTGACCCTGAAAATCTCCAGCAACTTCGTGACCATGGCGGGGTTGTAGGCCGCGTAGCCGTTCCATGTCCTGCCCTTGTTGGAAGCCGAATGGATGGGGCGCTCGAACATCGACATGCGCCTTCTGATTTTTTCGAAGAAGGTATCTACCCCGTGGAGGCTAACTTTATTGTAGAGCCTCGCAACGTGGTCGCCGTTTTCGTCGTCTTCGAACTCGTGCTCGGTGAGCCAGCACATCTGCTTGTTCGCCTCGCTCATCGATGGCAGGGGATGGTGGACCCAGCGGTCCTTGTAGTACCCGATTTGGATGACCGCCCGTATTTCCTCTTTCAGCATTTCGAGCTTCACTTTGTCATAGGTGGGATTGGGAATGGTCGGCCATATCTCGTCAAACCGCTCTTTGGCTTTTTCCTTTAGCCTTCTCTTGTCTCCCACCGTCATCTGTTTTTCTATGCTCACGTAGAATGCTTCGGCCCTGTGCTGTTCGATTTCCTGTTTGAATGCTCCGAAACATGCCGAGCGTATCCCCGTTTCCTGGTCGAGAAAGAATCTCCACTTTTTCACGTTCTGCATCAGGTTTTTCAGGAAGTAGAAGTGCGCGATCATCGTGTATTCGGCGTGGACTTGCATGCCGTAGCTGGAGAGCTTTTCCTCGTCCGTCTTTTCGTCGAAAGCCTCGATGTCGTTCCGCAGTTGGATTTCATCGTACACATCGGCAATATCTTCCACCAGCGTGGATGATGTTAGCAATTTGGCTTTCGCTTTCGCTTTTTTGGCTTTCGCTTTCGCTCTTGCCAAGACGTAATCGGACTCCAGCCAGAGCCGTGCATATTTCCTGAACGGTTTTGGCTGGCTGTCATCCGAGATTTTCGAAGCATCCTTCTCGATTTTTTCTTTGTCCAAAGAGTGGTCGAAGTTTGGGTGGATGCCGAACACGTAGCCCGTCGTGTTGTCCGCGCTTGCCATCGCGGTCAGCACGATATTTCTCTTATCCTTTCTTTCGGTCCAGTTCACTTCGTATTCCTGCCTGTCGATGGACAGGTAGAGCCTCTCTATGGGCATATCCCTGAGCTTGTTCTCGCGGTTGGCACTGAAGGCTATGCACTGGCTGTGGATGAAGTCTATGCGGTTGTAGAGGACTTCCCAAGATATGCCGAGGATGTTGACGATTCTCGATAGCGGGACCTTGTTCACCAGGAGCTTGAAGATGTCGATGTTGTAGTGGGTCTTCCGCTGTCTCTGTGTTGGCTTCGGGATAGAGAAGGTGGCACCACAGGTGCACTGGATTCTCTTCGCTCCACTGGCGGTATAGCCGAATGAGCGGTATGCTTTCTTGGTGCCATAAGGCACCGTATGATTTTCGCATGTGGCAACGGGACAGGTTGGGATTGGTTTCGATTCCGCGACGTAGAGGTAGGAAGAAATGCGCTCGATTTCTTCGATGATGCCCCTGTTGCTTTTGAGCGGTGGCTGTTCGCCACAGATGTTGCATTTCAGGTTTGGGGCACCGTCGCTTCCAGCATAGATGGAATAGGTTTTCTTGGTGCCAAGCGTGACGGGGGGTTTGACACCGAAGTTACCGCACTCTGGGTTCTTGCAAAAATTGTACTGGATGTCGTTGTTGGAAACTGGGATTCTAGTGGGCTTTGCGGGTGCTACTAACTTTTTTGTAAGTGACATTAGATTCGTTGTTGCCCTTATATGATAAGGGCATAATAGCCTATTGCGTACTATTTATCAACACGTTTAGAGAGGGGCTGGCTGTTATCGGCATTTGAAACACTTCCTGACGCTCCACCTAAAGTGCCGAAAATAATCGTCGGGAAATTTCTATTCAGAGATTTGCTCTCGAAATTATTCATGACCATCACGTTTTCAATCGTTACTTCAGCGCCTTTTTTAACTGCTGCCGTACTGACTGCAGCCCAAATATCCCCATCCTTTGTTTTGAGATGGAGGTAGGTATAATTTTCAACATCCTTGGTCTCAATAACCACGCCTTTGATAACGGTGGCTGCCGGTGTGACGGACTCAGATTTTTCGGCTGCAAAAACACATTGTGCAACAAGGATCATCAAAATTGTTAACAGGGTTTTCATGGTTTTGCTACTCCTTTTAGAAATATTTTGTCAAAGTGTTCTTGTTTGTCCACCATCGACATCGATAATGCTGCCCTGACAATAGTCAGCCGCAGATGACGCCAAAAAAGCGACAACCCTCGCGATTTCTTCCGGGGTTCCAAATCGCCTGATTCCTTGCTTCAAAGCCATTCTCTTGGAAGCCTCATCAAGGGAAACATAATTTTCTGTTGCGAAATGTGCTAAACGCGCTTGCAGTCGATCTGTCGCAATTGAACCTGGGTTAATTGCATTGACCCGAATTCCGTCTTTGACGCCACGGTCAGCCAAAACCTTCGTTAAATTTAGTATTGCCGCATTTACAGAGCCGCCAATTGCAAATTCAGCATCACCTGTGCGTCCACCAATACCGACAATATTGATAACCGAGCCATTGGTTACTTTCAAATGAGGCCAAGCAGCTCTTGTGCAGCGGACGGTGCTAAAGAACTTAAGA
>Ga0316222_1005313_pt1 | contig 11093 bp, 8 predicted proteins | sample TBH18011metaG_FD_206008 | JGI IMG/M metagenome (GOLD analysis project Ga0316222, IMG submission 206008) | Freshwater microbial communities from Trout Bog Lake, Wisconsin, USA - TBH18011 | ecosystem: Environmental > Aquatic > Freshwater > Lake > Hypolimnion/Profundal zone | place: USA: Wisconsin... | reverse complement strand
CCCACGCCGGCCAGTCCCGCAAAACCAATCCAACTCTGAAAGAGTTGAATCACTCTGGACACCGCAGAAACAAACAGTTACAACCGTACCAATGAAAGTGACAAACCTCAAAAATGTGGCTCACTATATTTTAGGACACAAGGCACGCCATGGGACTGGATACCGTTGAGTTAGTTATGGCTATTGAGACAGAGTTCAACATCGAAATTCCAAATGAGGATGCTGCGAGACTCGGAGTTCTCGGTGATTTGTCCGATTACGTTGTGGCGGCGTTGCGGCAGCGCGGTGAAACACCGGATGAAGCGCAGATTTGGCAGCGCTTGTCTACCCTGGTGGTCGCCCAACTTGGTGTGCGGCCTGATGAAGTCACGCGTTCAGCTCATGTTGTTAAGGATTTACACGCAGATTGACACTTTGCCGCCAATTTTTAGCGATGCGCGACGGGTTCGCGCGTGGAAAAGCGCCGGCGCCGCTCCGCTTTACCGGCGCAGCCCATGACGCTTTGAATTCGCCGCACCTATTTTAAAAACACGCGTAGATGACTGCGGCTAAGTTCGTCACAGCCATCTTTGTCAGCACTGGCGTTGGATGTTTTCTTTGAAAAGCCCCCCTCACCGCGGCGAAGACAACCAACTCACTTCCTCCCCCGGCGGCAAGGCGGCCAGCAAATCCAGCACCGTCTCCCGCTGTCCCGGCAAAACCAGGTCCGGCGCGATTTCCGCCAGCGGTTGCAACACGAAGCGCCGCTGATGCGCGCGCGGATGCGGGAGGGCGAGTTTCGGGCCGCTACGGGTCTCCGTGCCGAAGGCGATGAGGTCCAGGTCCAGCGGGCGCGGCTCGTTCAGCACCAGCTTGGGGCGGCGGCCGAATTCCTGCTCCAAGGCTTGCAGCTTCGCCAGCAGCGATTCCGGGGTCTCTCCCGCCGGCACCGTCAGCCCTGCCACGGCATTCACAAACCGGGGCGATTCCGGCGGACAATCCACCGGCGACGTCTGCCACAGCGAGGATTTCAGGAGCGGTCCGGCGGAAAGCTTCTCCAATTGCGCGAGCGCTTCCACGATAACGTGCCGCGAGTCGCCCAAGTTGGAACCCAGTGCGACCACCGCCAGCACCGGCGCTTTGTTTTGTTTGGAAGCAGCCATGAAACACCCACCGTTGAATCCCGCGCCTTCGGTTATTTCAACCCCAGCACATCCTGCATGTCATACAGGCCGGGCTTCTGCCCGGCCACCCATTGCGCCGCGCGCAGGGCGCCATTGGCGAAGGTTTCCCGGCTGGACGCCTTGTGCGTCAGCTCCACCCGCTCGCCGTTGTTCGCGAAAATCACCGTGTGATCGCCCACCACATCGCCGCCGCGAATGGAATGGACGCCGATCTCGTTGCGCGTGCGCTCGCCCACGATGCCTTCGCGGCCATGGCGCGCGGCTTCTTCCAGTTGCAGATGCCGCACATCCGCCAGCACTTGCGCCAGCGATTTGGCCGTGCCGCTGGGCGCGTCCTTCTTCAGCCGGTGATGCATCTCCACCACTTCCAGATCGAAATCCGGCCCGAGAATCTCCGCGGCCTTGCGCGTGAGCCAGAACAGCGTGTTCACCCCGGTGGAATAATTGGAGGCGAGCACGATGGGGATCTTCGCCGCCTGCTTGCGGATCTCCGCCAGCTCCGCGGCGTTGTGCCCGGTGGTGCCGATGACGATGGCCTTGCCGTGCCCGGCGCAAAGGGCCGTGAGCGGTGCGGTGACGGCATGGGCGCTGAAATCGATGACCACATCGCTCTGCGCAACGGCGGGAGCGATGTCATCGCCCTGGTCCAGCGTGCCGGCCAGTGTCAGCGCCGGATGGTTGGGGATGCAATGGATCAGCGCCTGGCCCATGCGGCCCCGGCTGCCAACGATGATGACTTTGGTGGACATAGTGGATCTGGTTCGCAACCGCAAATGGCGACCGGAGGGCGGCCAATTTGATCCGCTCCCGGTGGCCCGGTGAATTACTTCAGGATGCCGGCGGCCTTCAGGGTCGCCTTGAGCTTGGCCCGGTTCCTGGCCGTCATGGAAACCAGCGGCAGCCGGTATTCTTCCGTGATGTCGCCGCGCATGGCCAGGGCCGCCTTCACGGGCACCGGATTCGTTTCCACGAACAGGTCCTTGAAAACGGAATAATATTTGGCGTGCAGCTGCAGCGCCTTCTTGTGGTCGCCGGCCGCATAGGCATTGACCATCGTCGCGACCTCGCGCGGAATGATGTTCGACGCCACGCTGATGACCCCCTGCGCGCCGACCGCCATGAACGGCAGCGTCAGCGAATCATCGCCGGACATGATGATGAACTTCGGCCCGAGCGCCGCGCGCAATTGGGACACGCGGTCGCAACTGCCGCCCGCTTCCTTGATGCCGACAATATTCTTACACGCCCCCGCGAGGCGCTTCACCGTGTCCACGCCGATCTCGATGCCGCAACGGCCGGGAATGCTGTACAGGATGATCGGCAGCTTCGTTTCGTTCGCGATCGCGCGATAGTGCTGGTACAGGCCTTCCTGCGTGGGCTTGTTGTAATACGGCGCCACCATCAGCGCGCCGTCCGCGCCGGCGCGTTCGGCCGCGAGCGTCAACCCGATCGCCTCCGTCGTGGAATTGCTGCCCGTGCCGGCCAGGACCTTGACCTTGCCCGCCGCCAGCCGGACCGTGAGTTCGATCACGCGGATGTGCTCGTCGAAATCCACCGTGGGTGATTCGCCCGTGGTGCCGACGGGCACAATGCCGTCCACCCCGGCCTTGATCTGATTCTTGATCAGGCGGGCGAGCGCGGTTTCATCCAGTTGGCCGTTTTTGAACGGCGTGACGATAGCTGTAAAAGTACCTGTGAACATGACAACGTAATGCTTTGTGACTATGCCACGGAACCCGTGGCTTGGCGAGAATGAATTTTCCTTCTCAAGCGACGCCCCCGCCCGGTGCAAAAAGTTGCCAGAATTAATTTGCCCCGCGCGTTTTCCGGCTTATTTTGATGGACCATACATCAATCAGCGATGATCAGCCATACCGCCAGCCATACCGATATCCCTTCCATCCCCGCCGGGATCAAACTCACGACTCTCGACAACGGCCTGACCGTCATCGTGCGCGAAGACCGCAGCGCCCCCGTCGTCTCCGTGCAAGCATGGTGCGCCACCGGCAGCATCCATGAAGGTGCCTGGCTCGGCGCCGGGCTCTCGCACGTGCTGGAGCATATGCTCTTCAAAGGCACCACCACCCGCCCCGGCAGCCGCATCGACCAGGAAGTCCAGGAAGCCGGCGGCTACATGAACGCCTACACCAGTTTCGACCGCACGGTCTATCATATCGATGTCCCCAACACCGGTGCGACCAAGGCCATCGACATCCTGTGCGACATCATGCAGCACGCCAGCCTGCCGCCGGATGAACTGCACAAGGAGATGGATGTCATCCGCCGCGAGATGGACATGTGCTTTGATGACCCCGGCCGCCGCGCCAGCCGCCGTCTTTTTGAGACCGCCTACACACAAAGCCCTTACCGCTACACCATCATCGGCTACCCGGACATCTTCAATGAGGTGAAGCCCGCGGACATCCGCAGCTATTACACCGAACGTTACGCGCCGAACAACGTCTTCTACGTGGTCGTGGGCGATGTGAAGAACGACGAAGTGGTGACCCAGATCAAAACCGCCTACGCCCAGGCCAAGTCCCGCGCCATGCCGCCCATGGTGCTGCCGCTGGAACCGCGCCAGACCGGTGCACGCGAAATCATCGAGGAATCCCCCATCGAGCTCGGCCATATTCATTTCGCCTGGCACATTCCCGAATTGCGCCATGCCGACATCCCCGCGCTCGACGTGCTCGCCGTGCTGCTCGGCAGCGGCCGCAGCTCGCGTCTGTTCCAGCAGGTCCGCGAAAAAGCCGGCCTCGTGCATCACGTGGATGCCTGGACCTACAGCCCCGGCCTGCCGGGCCTGTTCGGCGTCAGCGCCGTGGTGGATGGCGAGCAGTTCGAGCCCGCCCGCGTCGCCATGCTGGCCGAAGTGGAAAAAGTGAAGACGAACCTGGTCTCCGCCGAGGAATTGCAAAAGGCCCTCAAGCAATTCATCGCCGCCATGTTTGCCACGCGCAAAACCATGGAGGGCCAGGCGCAAAACCTGGGCGGCAACTGGCTGGCCGCGCGCGACCTGAATTTCTCGGAACGCTACCTCGCCGCCGTCAAACGCGTGACCACGGCGGACATCCAGCGCGTGGCCCGTCACTATCTCACCACGGACAACCAGACGCTGTACGCGCTGTTGCCGGAAGGTTTCACCCCCAAGCCCGTCGTGGAAACGGAGTCGAACACGGATTCGCCCATCCAGAAGATCGACCTGCCGAACGGCCTCCGCCTGCTGGTGAAAGAAGACCACCGTCTGCCCTTCGTCGAATTCCGCTCGGTGTTCCGTGGCGGCGTGCTGGCCGAGACCGCCGCCAGCAACGGCACCACGATGATGCTCGCAAAGCTGCTCATCAAAGGGACGCCCGCACGCAACGCGGAGCAGATCGCCACGGAGATCGAATCCGTCGGCGGCCAGATTGACAGCTACGGCGGCAACAACAGTTTCGGCGTGAACCTCGAAGTCCTGAGCAGCGATTTCACCATCGGCCTGAACTTGCTCGCGGACGTGCTGCTCAACCCCATCTTCCCCGAGGACGAACTGGACCGGGAACGTGAAATCCAGATCGCCGGCATCCGCGCCCGCAAGGACGAGCTGCTGAAGAGCGCCAGCCTGGCGATGCGTCGCGGCCTGTTCGGCAACAGCACCTACGGGCTGGATTCACTGGGCACCGAGGAATCCGTCGCCGCCATCACCATTGAAGCCCTCAAGCAGTCCCATCAAACACTCGTCGCCCCGAACAACGCGGTGTTCGCCATCTTCGGCGATGTGAAGACCGCCGAGGTGAAGGCGGCCGTGGAGAAAGCCTTCGCGGGCTGGAAGAAAAACCCCAATGTGCCCGCCACGCCGGCCGGCATCGCCTTTCAGACCGCCGCCGCGCCCCGGAAATTCGAAGAGACGCGCGACAAGAAACAGGCCGTCCTGGTCATCGGCTATCCCGGCACAACCATCGATAGCGAGGACAAGTATGCGCTCGATCTCGTGCAGGAATGTTGCAGCGACCTCGGCTCGCGCCTGTTTCTGCGCATCCGCGAGCAGCTCGGGCTGGCGTATTACGTGGGCGCGCAGAATTTCGCGGGGCTTATCCCCGGCTACTTCGCCTTCTACACCGGCACCGAGCCGGCCAAGGCCGCGCAGGTGGAAACCGAACTGCTCAAGGAAGCCGAGCAGCTTTGCGCCACCGGCCTGACCGCCGAGGAACTCAGCCGCGCCAAGGCCAAAATCATCGGCCAGAAAAAAATCAGCCGCGCCGACCTTGGCAACCTCGCCACCACCACCGCGCTGGACGAACTCTACAACCTCGGCTGGCAGCGCGCCGATCTGGACGACGCCAAGTACGAGGCTGTCACCCTGGAACAAACCCGCGCCGTCGCGCAAAAGTATCTGCGTCCGGAGGCGGCGGTGATCGCCATTGTGAAACCGGAAGAAAAGTGAGCAAGGCTCTCCGCTCAGGTTTTCAAAATGAACAAGGAACCAAGAGCACGGCACATGGCATCGGAAGCGGAGCAGCTTGAGGCTCGCTTGCGACTCAAGCGCGCTCGCGAAGCGGCCGGGAAGACTCACGAAGAACTTTCAAAATTCGTGGGGCACTCCACATGTGCGTACTACGACCTGGAAGACTTCGATGGAGAACTTTACGAAACAATCGGCCTTGGCGAGCTATCCGCCCTTTGTTCCGCCTTGGGAATCAAGTCGCGCGAATTGTTTGACGACCGGGTTGAAAACGGGCAGGAAATTTCCCCCGAACAATTGATTTCTAAAGCGCGGGCTCGCATGAAAGAAACCGCTGTCAGCGTTGCTGACTTTTCCAACCTCATCGGCTTTGAAATCCAACCGAGCCTTGACGACATTTCAAAAGTAATGGATTGGAATGTTGATTTCTTGCGGTGGCTCTGCCGCGAGTTGGAACTGGACTGGCGTTTGGCGCTCCCTTGATCTCGGCGCACTGATTTAAAACGGCTGTTCGCCAAAAAACTCTCGTCCGAGAATAAGACAAAGGCCTATAACCCCTTTCCCCCATCTGTGTTTCATCTGCGCCCAGCTGCGGCTAAAACTCAGCCACCGAACGCCGAATACTTCTTGATGCCCTGCCGCCACATCCAGCGGGCCAGGCCGTAAGCGGCCACCACCCAGAAGATTTGCATCAGCAGCCCCAGCCAGAGGTCTTGCCCGGCGGCTTTGCCCATGTAAACACTGATGGGAAAATAGAGCTGATACGGGAACGGCGTGAGAAAAAGAATGTGCTTCAATCCGGCCGGGAGCAGTTCCAGCGGAAACAGATGGCCGCTCGCGAGGTATTCAAAAGCGAACAGGATGAAGATGAGCGTGGAGATCTCCAGCAGCCAGAACGCCAGCATCGCCATGGCGTAGGACAGGAAAAACTGCAGCAGCGCCGTCAGCAGCAGGGAAAACAGAAACACTCCCAACGCCGTCCCGCCGGCCGGCGCCACAACGTAGCCGTGGTAACACGCGATGAATATCGCCAGCGGCACGACCGCCACGGCCATGAAAGCGATGCGCCCCGAGAAGAACAGGCTGAGGCGGTACCACAGGTAATCCACCGGTTTCAGCAGAAACTGGCTGATGTTCCCCTCGCGGATGTCCGCGGCGATCTGCCAGTCATCCTCGTTCACCGCCGTGAGCACATCCACCACCGCCACCATCAGATAGTAAAAGACCATCTGCGCCTGGGTGAAACCGGAATGGCCCCCGGTCCCGGGGTTGCCCGCGTAGATGGTACGCCACAGCGAGAGCATGGCGAAGAGCGGGATGAAACTGAACAGCGTCCGGGTCAGGTAGTTGAACCGGTAGGCCAGGTTGTTCTGCAACCCAATGTTGATGACGTGCAGGTATTTTCTCATCCGCGCCCGTCCAACATAACCGGCCTTGGGCCAAAGCGCCAATCAATCCAGCGGGAAGGCAAAAGGTTGAAGGTTGAAGGAAAACGTCGTGGGACGGCGGCGGAGACCGTTGGCATGCCGGCGTGCTGCGGCTGGGGCAGCCGCAGCTCCGGGAGCAGTGGCAAGCGGTGTCCGGCTTGAGGCCGGGCCGTCAATTCACAAACCACGTCTCGTTGCCTTCGAGCAGGGCTTGGGCGTATTCCTGCCAGGGCGTCATCGGCTGGCTTTCATCCAGTTGCGCCTGCTTCTTCCGTTTGCCGAGCGGGCGCTCCTTTTTCAATTTGCCGTTCGCCCGGTATTCCGGTGCCGGTGACGGCGTGAAGGCCAGCTGGCTCCGGCCGGTCTCCATGGGCGATTGCTGCACGAATTCCATCCCCAGCGCAACTTCCTCCGGCTGCGGCAGGCGCTGGTAGATCCGCTCGTAGAGAAAGCGCACCCGCGCCTCGTCATTGGTGGCGGCGGTGAAGCCCGGCATCGCCGCCAGCCGGCGCGAGAGTTCGATCACCAGCGGGCTGTTCATCAGATACAGCGCCTGTTGCGGAACGGTGGTCTGGTGGCGCAGGCCCGTCTCCATGTCCGGGGTGGCGAAGTCGAAATTGATGAGCACATCATCGATGTTCGCCCGGTCCACATACCCGTAAACGGTGCGCCGGGTGGAATCCGGGTGGCTCGCCAAATCCACCGGCCGGCCGAAGAGATTCGTGTCCAGCAAACCGCCGATGGCCAGCAGGGAATCGCGGAAAGGCTCATATTCCAGCCGGCGGATGTTCGCGTGCCAGAGCAGACGGTTGCCCGGGTCCACCTGGGCGAACCGCGGATTATCTTCGCAACTCTCCTGATAGACGCTCGAGAGCATGATGAGGCGGTGCATCTTCTTGATGCTCCACCCGTTCGTCATGAAATTCAGTGACAGATAATCCAGCAATTCCGGATGGCTCGGCGGATCCGACATCATCCCGAAATCATCCGGCGTGGGCACGAAGCCCGCTCCAAAGTGATGCAACCAGATGCGATTGACCATCACGCGGGGCGTCATGGGATTCTTCGGGCTGGCGATGTCCAAAGCCAGGTCGATGCGGCCGCTGCCGTCCGTGTAATTCGGCCGGTACGGTCCGGAGAGCACTTGCAGGAACCGGCGCGGCGCGAGTTCCCCGCGGTTGCCGGCATCACCGCGCAGGAACACGGGCGAATCATGCGGGCGGGGCTGATCCTGCAGCACCATCGCACGGGGCGGAGCGGCCGGGTCGGTCATCTCCAACTGGGAAATATCATGCTCGGTCTCGCGCATATCCCGCTGGGCCTGCTTGAAGGCTTCCTTGTCCCCCTGTTTGCGAATGCCCGGCAGGGCGGCCTTTTCCGCCACCAATTTCTGCCCGAGCGCCTGCCGCTGTTTGAAGTAAGCCTGAAACTCCGGGGTCTGGTCGATCTTGGCGATCGCCGGGTCCATCGGCGGTTCCGTGCAGCTCGCAAAAATCCCGTGCAGCGAATAATAATCCTTCTGCGGAATGGGATCGAACTTGTGGTCATGACACCGCGCACAGGTGACGGTCAGGCCGAGAAAGCCTTTGGTCACCACGTCGATGCGGTCATTGATGACATCATTTTGCATCCCCATGAAGCGATCGCCCACGGTCAGAAAACCCAGGGCCGCCAGATTGGTCGGATTCTTATACGCCGTGGTCAGCTGGTCGGCGGCGATCTGCTCCATGATGAAAACATTGTACGGCTTGTCCTCGTTGAAACTGCGAATGACATAGTCCCGGTACGTCCAGGCGAACGGAAACTCCGGGTCCTCGACGTTCCGGCGGATCTGCCCTTTCGTGTCGCTGTAGCGCGCGACATCGAGCCAGTGCCGGCCCCACCGTTCGCCATAGCGCGGCGAGGCGAGGAGCCGGTCCACCACCTTGGCAAAAGCCCCGGGCGAATTGTCATTGATGAAGGCATCCACCTCCGCCGGGGTAGGCGGCAGGCCGATGAGGTCGAAGGTGGCCCGGCGGATGAGCGTGCGTTTGTCGGCCGGCGGATTGGGTTTCAGGCCGGCGGCATCCAGCTTGGCGAGAATGAAATTATCCACCGGGGTCTGGCACCAGGCGGGATTCGAGACGGCGGGGAGAGCCTGATGCTTGATGGGCTGCCAGGCCCAATGGGATTTGGCGGATTCCGTGACTGTCATGGCGACGGCTTTGGCCGCGCTCTCGGTCCGGGGATCCGGCGCGCCCATGCGGACCCACGTCTCCAGCGCGGCGATGGCGTCATCGGCCAGCTTCGCCTTTTTAGGCATCTGCAAATCGGGGTCGGTGTAACGGATCGCCTTGATCAGGAGGCTGGCATTGGGATTGCCGGGAATGATGGCCGGGCCGGTATCGCCGCCCTTGAGCAAGCCCGCCTTGGTGTCCAAGAGCAGTCCGCCCTTCACTTTTTCCGACTGCGCGCTGTGGCACTTGTAGCAGTTGTCCACGAGGACCGGGCGGATTTTAGACTCGAAAAACTCCCGTTGCGAAGGCGTCAAATCCGCATCCGCGCCCGCCGCCCGCCCGGCTGCCAGCACCACGGCCAGCGGCAACCAATACCGGATCGTGTTCATCATGCGATAATCGGTTTCACCACGTCGCCGTACACTTCCGTGAGGCGGAAGTCGCGGCCGTTATAGCGATATGTCAGTTTTTTGTGATCGAAGCCCAGCAACGCCAGAATGGTGGCGTGCAGGTCGTGCACGTGGACCTTGTTCTCGATGGCCGCATTGCCAAACTCATCGGTCGCCCCGTACGTCATGCCGCCCTTCACCGCGCCGCCGGCGAGCACCGTGGAGAAAGCCTTGGCGTTGTGGTCGCGCCCGGGGTTATCCACGTTGTTCGGATCACGGACGGGTTTGCGGCCGAATTCGCCGCCCCACACGATCAACGTGCTGTCGTACAGCCCGCGCTGCTTCAAATCCTGGATGAACGCGGCCAGCGGCTGGTCGATCTCTTTCGCGCGTTCCGGGAGCCGTTCCGCGAGGTCCTGGTGATGGTCCCAGCCGCCGGCCCAAACCTGCACGAAACGGACGCCGCGCTCGATGAGCCGGCGCGCGATGAGCATCTGGTTGCCCTGCGGCGTGCGGCCGTACCAGTTGCGCGTAGCCGGGGTTTCCTTGTTCAAATCAAAGGCGTCGGTCGCCTCGGTCTGCATGCGGAAAGCCATTTCGTAAGCCTGCAACCGGGACTCCAGCTGGGAGTCTTTCTGCAGATTCTGGCTGTGCAATTCGTTCAGCTTGTGGACGAGGTCCAGTTGCCGGCGCTGTTCCGGCAAGGGAATGCTGGGATTGCGGATGTTCTCGATGAGCTGGCTCAGGGTGGCCACCTTGGTATCGATGCTCACGCCCTGATAAACGCCGGGCAGGAAGGCGGACTGCCAGTTCGCCGTCCCGCCGGGAGGGGCGCCGCCGGGGCGCAGGGAGATGAACCCGGGCATGTTCTGGTTTTCCGTGCCCAAACCGTAAAGCACCCAGGAACCCACGCTGGGCCGGATCAGCCGGGAGCCGGTGTTCATCATGATCGTGGCCACTTCATGGGCCGGGATGTCCGTGTACATCGACCGGATGACGCACAGGTCATCCGCCTGCTTGCCGAGGTTGGGAAAGACTTCGCTGACTTCCAGCCCGGATTTGCCCATCTTGTTGAACTTGAAGGGCGAACCCATCGCCACACCGGTCATGCCGGGAAGCGCCTGGCCGTCCATCCGGGCCAACGCCGGCTTGGGATCCCAGGTATCCACGTGGGAAGGAGCCCCTTGGGCGAAAATGTGGACAACCTGCTTGGCCTTGCCCGGAAACTGGGGCATTTTGGGCAGGAGATTGGCCTCCGATTCCATGGCCCGGGCGGTGGTGGGGGTGAAAAACCCCTCGCCGAACAGGGCCGCGAGGCTGAGGGCGCCGAAGCCCATGCCGGCCCGTTCCAAAAACTGACGCCGGGTGAGAAAATGGTCCGACAGGCGCACCGAGTGTTCCTGCTTGTATTTTTCGTCCTGGTTCATAGCTTTGTTGGGAATATATCATATATG
>Ga0316222_1005312_pt1 | contig 11094 bp, 7 predicted proteins | sample TBH18011metaG_FD_206008 | JGI IMG/M metagenome (GOLD analysis project Ga0316222, IMG submission 206008) | Freshwater microbial communities from Trout Bog Lake, Wisconsin, USA - TBH18011 | ecosystem: Environmental > Aquatic > Freshwater > Lake > Hypolimnion/Profundal zone | place: USA: Wisconsin... | reverse complement strand
CGCCGACACCTGCAAGGCGTTCAATCCGAGGGCCGCGTATTCCCTGATCACCTCCAACGGCAACGCCATGCCGCAAGCGTCCCAACGCGCAGCATTGGGGGCGATCACGCGGCGCGCGAAATCCTCCGCGCGGGCGAGCATTTCCTGTTCCTGTGCGGTCAGCCGTGGATCGGACATGAAGGCAGTTCAGCCGGTTTTTGCGATTGTGGAAAGAGCCAGAGCGCTATTCGGCACTCGCGGTGCGAATGGCAATCGCCGCGGCAGACGCACGGTTCTCCACACCAAGCTTGATGTAGATCTGTTCAAGATGCTTGCTCACCGTGGCCGGCCGCATGCCGACGATATCGGCGATGTCGCGGTTGGATTTGCCGCGGCCGATCCACAGCAGCACCTCCGCCTCGCGCGCCGTCAGCCCCAGCCGCTGGCGCAGCAGCGTCTCGCCGCTCCAGGTCGCGGTGGCGACCACGCGCAGCAGCATTTCGTCCGGACCGAACTGTCCGACGAAATGCAGTTGCAGCGTCTGGCGCTCGTGGGTGAGGCTGGCAACGCACCGGCCCGGCTGCAGGTCGGCGGGATTCAGCGTCCAATCGGTGCCCCAGGCATAAAGCTCGCCAGGCGCACGGCCGGGCATCGCGATGGCGGCGTCCCGCAACAAAGCGGCGGCCTGCGGGGTAGACCACAACACCCTGCCATCAAACGCGGTGCCGATCAGAAACCGGCCGGCGGCATCCAACGCCATCTGTGCGCTGCGGGTGCGCCTGGCGTTGACCAGATGCACGCCGATCCGCGCGATCACCTCGTCAGGCGCCACCGGCTTGGTGACGTAATCGACCCCACCGGCCTCAAACCCGCGCACCACATGTTCGCTGGCGGTCAGCCCGGTCATGAAAATGATCGGCACCGACGCCAGATCAGACCGTCGCTTCATGATCCGGCAGAGTTCAAAACCGTCAGTCTCCGGCATGATCGCGTCGATCAGCACGATATCCGGCGTGATCCGCTCGATCACCGACAGCGCGAAGGCGGCGGATTGCGCCAGCAGCACGGTATAGCCGGCCGCCTCCAGCGCCTCGTTCAGCAGCCCGAGGGTTCCCGGCAGATCGTCCACCACCAGAACGGTGTCGCGGCGCTTCATTCGGCTTCGTCCGTGATCGGCTGCTTCACCGCACAGGCCTCATCGAGCGCGGTGAGGAAGGCCTCCAGCCGATATTCCGCCAGCAGATTGCGCAATTCACCGAACAAAGCATTGCCCTCAGGGGTTTCGCGCTCGAACACGTCCAGTTCGGTGCGCAGGCCACTGACATAGCCGATCGCCGCCAGATCGCGCAGCCTGGCGTGTTGCTCGAAAGTGAGCGGCCGGCGTTCGGCAGCAGCTTCCTCCGGCTGCATCTGGGTGGTCCATGTCAGATGCAGCAGGCGCTCGATGCGGTCGAGCAGGGCGGGCAGGCTGATCGGCTTGCTGAGCGAATCGTCATGATTTTGCGCATCGCCCGGCGGCTGGCGCAGATCGCGCCCGTCGGCCGAGATGATCACAATCGGCACCAGCGCATACATGTCCCGCAAGGCGCGGGCGAGTTCCCAGCCGTTCATCCCCGGCATCGACAGATCGATCAGGAACAGATCCGGCGTGGTGCCGGCGGCAACCTCCAGGCAGGTCTCGCCGTCTTCCGCCGTCAACACGGTAAATCCGAGCGGGGTCAGCAGGTCGAACAACAGCCCGCGATGGATCGGGTCGTCATCGGCGACCACCACAATCCGGCGCGCGCCGGCGTATCCGGTGATCCGCCGCTCCACCAGCACCGGGCGCATTTCGCGCACCGAGGCGGACAGCATCATGCGAATGCGAAACTTGCTGCCAACGCCGAGCTCGCTGGTGACAGTCATTTCACCGCCGAGGATCTCGGTCAGCACCTTGGCGATGGTCAATCCCAGCCCGAGCCCGGGAGTAGACAGCCCGCGCGCCGTTTTCACCCGTTGCAGCGGTTCGAAAATGCGCTCGAGATCGGCGGGGGCAATGCCGATGCCGGTGTCGATCACCTCGATCTCGGCTATTTCAGAGCGCCAACGCACCTTGAAAATCACCTGCCCGGTGGGGGTGAACTTGATGGCGTTGGACAGCAGATTGATCAGGATCTGCCGCAGTCGGTGCTCATCGGTATGCACCCGCGCCGGCAAGGTCGGCGGACCGTCGTAGACGAAGCCAATGCCCCTGTCCTCCGCCTGCAGGCGGAACATGTCGACGAGCTGGCCGATGAACTCCGGCAGCGCCACCTCGTCGTGGTAGATGTCGATGCGCTTGGCCTCGATGCGGGAGATGTCGAGCAGGCCTTCAACGAGGGCCGCCAGATGCTCGCCGCTGCGGCGGATGATGCGCAGCGCGTCCACCCGGCGTTCAACGTTGCCGGGGTCGCGTTCCAGCAGTTGGGCATAGCCGAGAATGGCGTTCAGCGGGCTGCGCAGCTCGTGGTTGATGCTGGTGACGAAATGGCTTTTCGCCGTGCTCGCGGTTTCCGCCACATCGCGCGCGCGCTGCAGCTCGGCGTCGGTGCGGCGATGGGCGCGGATTTCCGCCATCAGCAGGCTGGTCTGCCGCCGGGTTTCATCCTGCGCCACTCGCCGGCTTTCCTGGGCGAGCACCAGCAGCCAGGCGGCCACCCCGCCGATCACCACCAACACACCGAACGCCTGCCAGAACGCCCCCGGCCCGGCATCATCCGTCGCGGTGCGTGCGTGAATGCCCAGCAGCACCAGGCCGGTGGAGACGATGAACACCGCAAACGTCAACGCGAACCGGCCAAGCGGGCTGCCGGCGGCGCGCATCACCCGCTCCGGCAACACCAGCGACAGGCTGGTGGCGAGTTGCGCGCCGACCCGCGCGTGCGGCTTGCAGCCATCGTTGCAGCGGGCGTCAAGCGAGCAGCACAGCGAGCAGATCGGGCCGGTGTAGACCGGGCAATACGCCATGTCCTCCGGCTCGAACTGGTGCTCGCAGATCGAACATTGCAGCGACGAGCGATTGCCCCACGCTGTCCGCGGCTTACGCGCCAGATAGTAGCGGCCGTCCGTCCACCAGGCGATCAACGGCGCCGCGACGAAAGCGGTGGCAAAGGCGATGAAGGTGGACATCGCCGCCATCAGCGGCCCGAACGCGCCAAGCCAGGCGGACAGCGACACCAGCACGCCCAGCAGCATGGCACCAACGCCGACCGGGTTGATGTCATACAGATGCGCGCGCTTGAACTCGATGCCATCAGGGCTGTAGCCGAGCGGCTTGTTGATGATCAGATCAGCAACCAGGGCGCCGATCCACGCGGTGGCAACGTCGGAATACAGCACCAGGGTGCGCTGGATCGTCTCGTAGGCGCCCATTTCCATCAGCAGCAGGGCGATGCCGATGTTGAACACCAGCCACACCACGCGGCCGGGATGGCTGTGGGTGAGGCGCGAGAAGAAATTCGACCAGGCGATCGAGCCGGCATAGGCGTTGGTCACGTTGATCTTCATCTGCGACAGCACGACGAAGAAGCAGGTGACGATCAGCGCCAGCATCGGCGAGCCGATCGCGTCGCGAAACGCCATCAGATACATCTGTGACGGCTGCATCGCCTGCTCCACCCGCGTGCCAAGCTGGATGGCGCCGTAAGCGAGAAACGAGCCGGCCAGCAGCTTGAACACGTCAAACACCACCCAACCAGGGCCGCCGGCGACCAGCGCGGTCCACCACATCACCGACCCCGTGCGCGAACGCGGCGGCAGGAAGCGCAGGTAATCCACCTGCTCGGCGGTCTGGCTGATCAAGGCCAACAGGATCGAGGCGCAGGCGCCAAAGGCCAGCGGGTCGAAAGTGTTGATCGCGTTGGAGGCGTGCACGCCGGTGCCGGCATACTGCGTCCAACCCGGCAGCCACTCGGGATGGGCGGTGACGCAGGCTGCGAGGGCGATCACATTCAGCACCAGCCAGATCGGCTGGGTCCACAATTGAAACCGGCTGATCCAGGTGATCCCGTGGGTGACGATCGGCACCACCGCCACCGCGCACAGGATGTAGCCGAGCCAGAGCGGCACCGCGAAAAAGCTCTCCAGCATCGATGCGACAATGACCGATTCGATGCCGAAGATAAAGGTGAAGCTCGCATAGATCAGCGAGGTGATGGTGGAGCCGATGTAGCCAAAGCCCGCACCGCGGGTGAGCAGATCGATATCCACGCCGAAGCGGGCGGCATAGGTGCAGATCGGCAGGCTGATCATGAAAATCAGCAGGCTGACGGCGAGAATGGCCGCCACCGCATTGGTGAAGCCATAGGTGACGGTGATGCTGCCGCCGATCGCTTCCAGTGCCAGGAACGAAATCGAGCCGAGCGCGGTGTTGGCCACCCGCAACGCTGACCACTTGCGCGCGCTCTTGGCGGTGAAGCGCAGCGCGTAGTCTTCCAGCGTTTCGTTAGCAACCCATTGATTGTATTCGCGCCGTTCGCGAACGATGCGTTGGCGGGCGAGCATCCGTCGAGTGCCTCCTTGGTCTGGCAGGCCAGATCCGCGGTGCCCCGTGGCGACCACGGCCAGCGTGTGGAGGCATTTCCTTTGGCCAACCGTGAATACTAACGCCATCCCATTCGTTGTCAATACGTCGAAAGTGGGGGCCTCGGTTGCGCGTGGCTCACCTATGGTCTGCCTCGAACTGAAACGCCGGGATGGGGCGCTCAGCCAATTGTTTTTGAACGTTCGGAGCAGTGAAACATGACAGAGAACACCCAGATCAAACTTGGCCGTCGCACCCTCGCGCAGGCCGGCGTGGCGCTGGCAGCCTTGGCTGTGGGCGCCGGCTTCGGCGTCTCGTCCGCCCAGGCCGCCACTGACACCATCAAGGTCGGCATCCTGCACTCGCTGTCCGGCACCATGGCGATCAGCGAGACCACGCTGAAAGACGTCATGCTGATGCTCATCGAGGGTCAGAACAAAAAGGGCGGTCTGCTCGGCAAGAAGCTCGAAGCCGTCGTCGTCGACCCGGCCTCCAACTGGCCGCTGTTCGCCGAAAAGGCCCGCGAGCTGATCGCTGTGGACAAGGTTGCCGCGGTGTTCGGTTGCTGGACCTCGGTCTCGCGCAAGTCGGTTCTGCCGGTGTTCGAAGAGCTGAACAACATCCTGTTCTACCCGGTGCAGTATGAAGGCGAAGAGAGCAGCAAGAACGTGTTCTACACGGGCGCTGCGCCGAACCAGCAGGCGATCCCGGCAGTGGATTACCTGATGAGCAAGGACGGCGGTTCGGTGAAGCGTTGGGTGCTCGCTGGCACCGACTACGTCTATCCGCGCACCACCAACAAGATTCTGGAAGCCTACCTGAAGGCCAAGGGCGTGGCCCAGGAAGACATCCTGATCAACTACACCCCGTTCGGTCACTCGGACTGGCAGGGCATTGTTGCCAGCATCAAGAAGTTCGGCTCGGCTGGCAAGAAGACCGCGGTGGTCTCCACCATCAACGGTGACGCCAACGTGCCGTTCTACAAGGAACTCGGCAACCAGGGCATCAAGGCGACCGACATCCCCGTCGTCGCGTTCTCGGTTGGCGAAGAAGAGCTCGCCGGCATCGACACCAAGCCGCTGGTTGGCCACCTGGCCGCCTGGAACTACTTCGAGAGCGTGAAGTCCCCCGTGAACACCGCGTTCATCAAGGAATGGCACGATTTCACCAAGAAGCCGAACCGCACCACCAACGACCCGATGGAAGCCGCCTACATCGGCTTCAACATGTGGGTGAAGGCCGTGCAGAAGGCCGGCACCACCGACCAGTCCGCCGTGATCGACGCCATGATCGGCGTGGCCGTGCCGAACCTGACCGGCGGCATCGCCACGATGATGCCGAACCATCACATCACCAAGCCGGTGCTGATCGGCGAAGTGAAGGCGGACGGTCAGTTCAACGTGGTCTGGAGCACCCCGGGCACGGTGGTGGCCAACGAGTGGTCGCCGTACCTTGAAGGCTCGAAGGACCTGATCGCCGATTGGCGCGCTCCGATGTCCTGCGGCAACTACAACGTGAAGCTTGGCAAGTGCGGCGGCGCTGCGAAGTAATCGACTAACTGCTACAGGGGGCGCGCCGGTGGTGCGCCCCTTCGTCTTATGTTTGAAGCCGTCACCCGGGCGTAAGGGTGAAGTTTTTTGGTTCTTTTGTTCACAAAAGAACAAGTCTTCTTTTTGAAAAAAGAAGCAAAAACTTTCATTCGTTTAGATTTGAAGCGACTGCGTCGCCTGCTCCAACTCCTGAAAACTCGGCATATATTGGGTGGGCGCCATCTTGCGCCCGGTTTCCACACTCACCGCCGGCGCGTTGCCGTGCAGATGCGCCACGATAACGGCGCGCACCACCTCGACGAACTTGGCCTCCTCCTCGATCACCCCCTTCAAACGCGAGGCTACCGGCGCCGCCATGCCGTAGGCCAGCAAAATACCCAGGAACGTGCCGGTCAGCGCCCCGCCGATCATCGCCCCCAGAACGGCCGGCGGCTCATTGATGTGCGACATTGTCTTGATCACCCCGAGCACCGCGGCGACGATGCCCAGCGCCGGCAAGCCATCGGCCATGGTTTGAATGGCGTGCGCGCTGTGCAGTTCCTCATGCAGGGTCTTCTTGATTTCCCGGCCCATCAGATCCTCGATCTGGTTGGGATCATCAGCGTTCATGCCGACCATGCGCAGATAATCGCAGATCATGTCTGACACATGGTGGTTGGCGAGGATCTTCGGAAACTTCTGAAATGCCGCACTTTCCGTGGGCTTTTCGATATGCGGCTCCAGCGCCATCGAGCCCTTGGTGCTCGCCAGGCGCACGAAAAAATAGAGCAGGCTGAGCAGATCGACGTAATCGGTCTTCTTATAGACCGCACCCTTCAACGCCTTTCCGATGCCGCCCAACGTGTGCTTCACGTCGTGCATGCTGTTGGACATCACGAAGGTACCGATCGCCGCTCCGCCGATGGTCAGCATTTCGAACGGCACCGCCTCGATCAGCGGCGCCATGCTGCCGCCAGACAGCAAATAGCTGCCGAACACGCAGGCCAGCACGAAGGCGAGGCCGCCCAGGGTGTTCATGGAGCGGCCGGCCCCCGCACAGTGCGCAGCACGACAATGGCGATGCGCCGGTTGGCCGCCGCCATCGGGTCAGCCGGCAGCAGCGGGTCACGATCGGCATTGCCAGTGACGCTGCGAATACGCTCCTGCGGCAACCCGGCCTCCACCAGCAGGCGGCGGGTGATGTTGGCGCGCTCGCTCGACAGTTCCCAATTGGTTCGCCCGCCGCTGGCGAACGGCGTGGCATCGGTGTGCCCGGCGATCGAGATCGGCTCGCTGAGTTTCATCAGCGCCGGCGTTATCTTCACCAGCAGTTCCTTGGCGCGGTCGCTGATCGCCGACGAGCCGAGCGCGAACATCGGCCGCCGGTCCTCATCGAGCATCTGGATCCGTAGGCCTTCCGGCGTCTGATCGATCGACAATTGCGAAGCGACATCCTCCAGCAGCTTGTCGCCCTTCACCGCATCGCGGATCTGCTGCGCCGCCTGCTCGAAAGCGGACTTTTCCCGGCGATCCTGTTCGGCCCGCAATGCCGCTTCATCGGCGGCGGCACGGGCGCCAATGGCCGCGGCGGCCGCGGATTTGGTGCCGACCATCGCGATCACTTTCGCATCCGGAGAGATCCGCGCCTGCACATCAACACCGGATGCGCCGATCGCCCGGGCCGCCTGAGGATCCGGCTTCTGATCGGCCTTGGTCTGCGCCCGGCCGGCGGGATCGTAAGACTGTTGGCCATCAGTGGCCGGTTCGTCATCGGCCATCGCGCGTGGCGTGTGCGGGATGGAGGTATCCGGCGTCTGCTCATCCGGGGCCGGCTGTTCGTTGGCGCGCCCGACCATCACGGACATGGTGCCGCGATCGGAGACGAGTTCGCCAGTTTCATAAGGGGTCTTGCCGCCAAACGGCTGGCCGGTGCCGGAAGCCCCACGCGCGATCGGGTTGAGCGGCGAGAAATAATCAGCAAGCCCGCGCCGCTGCTCGTCGGTGGTGGCGTTCAGAAGCCACATCAACAGGAAGAACGCCATCATCGCGGTGACGAAATCGGCATAGGCCACCTTCCAGGCGCCGCCGTGATGGCCGCCTTCCACCACTTCCTCGCGCCGGATGATGATGGGCCGCGCACCGGCCCGCTTGCCGCTCATGCTGGCAGAACCGTGCTTGACCGGTAGGCTTGCCTGACTTCATGCGTCATCGTGCCATCGAAACCCTGTGCTCGGCAGGCTCGCCTCACCCGGATAAAGACCCGGCCAAGACGGCGTGCATAAGCCAAGGATGCCGCCACGGTGTTTAGATCACGTTAAGGCGGCGACCTTTCACCGGCTGATCCGACGCAATCAGGCGGCAAGCGCCCGGGCGGCTTCGGCAACGTCGTCACAGGTTGGCAGCGGCATCATCACTCCCGCGGGCGCGGCAGCACCACGATTGTGGCGTCTCCGGCGCGCCCCACCACTCGGTAAAGTCTGAAAGACTCGGCCGTCATGCCATTGCGGGCGCGGGTCAGGCCTGCGAGCGGGGTGATTTCAGCCCAGCGGCTGGGATCCGGATGATCGTCGCGCCGGGCGCTGCGCAGGAGCAGGCCGGGCTGTCCGTCGATCACGGCGCCTGCGTCCGGCAGCGCGAACAGCGACCAGCGCGGTTCGGCGCCGAGGATCACATCGCCCGGCGGCGTCAGCCGGGAAACCAGGGCGGCGATGCCATAATTGTCCACCGCGATGAACCGGGCGCCCTGCGCGCGGGCGGTGGCGTCGATTTCGCGGGCGAGTTGTTGCCAGCCGCCGAGCCGCAGCAAAGTCGGGTCCTGCATCATCGGCAGCGCCAGCGGGGCGGCGATCGCCTGGATCCAGACGACGGCCGTCAACGCCAGGCCCATAATCGCCGCCGGGGCGAACAGCCGTTGCCAACGGCGACCAAGCCCGGCCGCGGCGATCGCCGCTGCAGGATAAAGGATAGCCGGCCAGTTCGCCTGCACGCGGTCGCCAAGCGCGTGCTGCACCAAAATCAGCGCGGGCAGGGCGGTGAAGCCGGCGAGCAAGGTCCACGCGGCATCGCGCTGCCACGCGCGACGAACCGCCAGCACCAGCCCGGCGCCGCAGATCACAGCCACCAGCGGCGTGGCCAGGCCAAGCTGGCCGCCGATCAACTCGCCGAGGAACTGCAAAGCCCGCGCCGGCTGCCAATCACCGGCGCGGCCGCCCTGTTTCTCGAAGCTGGCCCACTCATGCGCGGCGTTCCAAAGCAGCACCGGGCTGAACACCGCGAAAGCCAACATCGCTGCGGCATAGGGCTGCCACCGCCGCAGCCACACCCGCATCGCCGGCACCGCCACGAGCCAGAACAGGATCGCCGGCGCCAGCAGGGCCGCGGTGTATTTGCTGTCGAGCGCCAGCCCCGCCGCAACCCCGGCCACCAGCCACCAGGAACCGCGCCCGGTGGCATGCAGCCGGGCCAGCGCCCACAGTGTCATTGTCCAGAACAGCAGCAAGGGCGTGTCCGGCGTCATCGTGGTGGCGCCGACGGCGAACAGCAGCGTCGCGTTCATCAGCACCGCCGCGCGCACGCCGGCGCCACGGCCGGGCAGCAGATCGTCACCGGCGCGCACCAGCAGAACCGTGCCGAGCGCCGCCGCGAACGGGCCCAGCAGCCGCACGCCGAAATTCCCCTCGCCGGCCAGCAGCGTTCCGGCACGGATCCACAACGCCACCATCGGCGGATGGTCGAGATAGCCAGGCGCCAGCGCGTGCGACCAAACCCAATAGTAAGCCTCGTCGGGCGCCATCGGCGCGGCCCACGCAACATAAAGCCGGATCAGCGTGAGAGCGGCCAGCGCTCCCCAGGCGAGACGTGTCAGAGCGGCACGCCCGCCAGGCTGCGGCTGGTGCGGATGGTCTGCAGCGTCTGCACCCGACTGACGTGGACACCGCCGGTCAGCAACTGGGTGAGCTGGTTCTCATGCGCGGTATCGCGCGCCACCAGCCGCAGCAGGAAGTCGCCACCGCCGCGGATCATGTGGCACTCGCGCACCTCGGGCCAGCTCGCCACCATCTTCTCGAAGGCGGCGAGCACCTGCTCCTTCTGGCTTTCCAGCCCGACGATGGCGAAAAAGGTGATCTCCCACCCAAGTTTTTGCGGATCGCTGTCGGCATGATAGCCGCGGATGATACCGGCTTCCTCCAGCCGGCGCACCCGGCGCAGGCAAGGCGGGGCCGAGATGCCGGCGCGCCGTGCCAGCTCCACATTGGTCATGCGGCCGTCGTCCTGCAGCTCGGCAAGGATGCGGCGGTCGATCGAATCGAGCAGGGCGGGCTCTTCGGGGATGGTCTTCATGCGGCGGGTCGTCTACCCCTGGCCTTCGTCGCCTGCGCTTATGATTCGGCAGGTTCTGAGGCATGTTACAATGATTGCGCTATCTGTGAAATATTATTCCACGCACGCGCCGCTGCAAGGCCTGATATGATCGGTGTGCTTGTTCCAACGCGCCTGCCGACAATATGCTGCGTCTCCCTCTTGCCGGATTGCCGCCCATGACCACCACCCATAGAGCGCCCGTTCTGATTATCGGCGCCGGTCCCGCCGGCTATACGGCGGCGATTTATGCCGCCCGCGCCAACCTGCAGCCGATGCTGGTGGCCGGCCTGCAACCGGGCGGGCAATTGATGATCACCACCGAAGTGGAGAACTATCCGGGCTTTGCCACCGCGATTCAGGGCCCGTGGCTGATGGAGCAGATGCAGGCACAGGCCGAGAATGTCGGCACCCGCATCGTTCATGACATTATTGTTGCGGTGGATTTTTCGGTGCGGCCATTTCGCGCCGTCGGCGATTCCGGCGATATCTACCTCGCCCAGAGCGTGATCATCGCCACCGGTGCGCAGGCCCGCTGGCTTGGGCTTGAATCCGAACAGCGGCTGCAAGGCTCCGGCGTATCCGCCTGCGCCACCTGCGACGGGTTTTTCTTCCGCGGCAAGGATGTGGCGGTGATCGGCGGCGGTAACACCGCGGTGGAGGAGGCGCTGTATCTCACCCATCACG
>Ga0316222_1005301_pt1 | contig 11116 bp, 9 predicted proteins | sample TBH18011metaG_FD_206008 | JGI IMG/M metagenome (GOLD analysis project Ga0316222, IMG submission 206008) | Freshwater microbial communities from Trout Bog Lake, Wisconsin, USA - TBH18011 | ecosystem: Environmental > Aquatic > Freshwater > Lake > Hypolimnion/Profundal zone | place: USA: Wisconsin... | reverse complement strand
TAATCTAATGTTTTAAGATAGAGGGATGGGTTTTTGGTGCAGTTCTGATGGAAACGGAAGAAAGCTACCTTCGGAAACTTCTGCACAATCCGGCGATGCTTAATCAGTATGCGCGTCGTGAAGCGCGTGCTGGTGATGGAATGCAGCGCCTCCGCTGGGCGGCGACGGACACGTTGCAAATCGGCATTCTATCCGCCATCGCCCTGGCACCCGCCCTGCCGTCGGACTCCCTGCACAACAACCTCTTCATGGCGACGCTGATCTGCTTGGTGGCAACGCTGCTGGCGGCTTTTGTCCGGCGGGCGTTCATGAGCAATTTCTTTGCGATGGAAACCGCCAATTCCCAACTGCGCCGGGCAATCGCCGGCTCCTTACTGACATTCCTCGCCGTGGCTGCCTTCAGTTTGCCGATGTTGCCTGAGCCCGGACAGCACCTGCTGCATGTGCTGATGTGCGCTATATTGTCGGTGGTGATGTCGATCATTCTGACACTGGTACACGCCCGGTGGTCCGGCTCGGTTCAGACAGCGATCGGCAATTCAGCCGTGGCGGTCATTGGTGGTGACGATGCGGTCGGCCGGGTGGTTGATGCCCTGGAATCCGGTCGTTGGCCGGGCTGGACCGCTGTGATGCGGCTGCATGACGCACGCGCCGAAGATGTCGAACAACTCCGTCTTGCGGTGGCAGGCGGCGAAATCGATGTGGTGATCATCTCCACCGCAGGCTCCGCCGACCGTGTGCGGCAGATCGTCGCGGCCCTGCCAGACGCCACCGCACGCATCTGCGTCGCACTCGACGTGCCGGGCCAGCAGAGCCATACAAGCTCGATCTGGCTGGTCGATCTGTGGCGCAATCCGCATGATGGCGTGCCGGGCGCGATCAAGCGGGTGATTGATCTGGCGCTGAGCATCACCGGCCTCCTCATTCTCTCGCCCGCACTGGCATTGGTGGCGCTGGCGATCAGGCTGGAATCTCCGGGTCCGGTGATCTTCCGGCAATGGCGCTTCGGCGCATGCAGTCGGCCTTTTCAGGTGCTGAAATTCCGCACGATGCGCTTCGATGACTCAGACGCTACCGGAGCCAAGCGCACAGTGGCCATCGACCCACGGGTCACACGGGTTGGCCGTCTGCTGCGCCGGGCCAGCATCGACGAGTTGCCACAGCTGCTCAATGTTCTGGCGGGCGAGATGTCGCTGGTGGGACCGCGCGCGCAGGCGATGTTCATGGAGGTCAACGGACAATTGCTGTTCGAGGCACTCGGCGACTACCCCGCCCGCCATCGCGTGCTGCCCGGCATCACCGGCTGGGCGCAGGTGAACGGCTCGCGTGGCGAGGTGGACACCATCGAGAAGGCCGAACGCCGGACCGCGCTGGACCTTTGGTATATCAAGAACTGGTCGCTATGGCTTGATATCCGCATCATTCTGCGCACCGCTTTCGGCGGTTTTGCGAATTTCAACGCAGATTGACCTCAAGTCATCTTGCATCGCGTCGCAGCGGGCCGACGTCTCACGCCGCCCTGTGCGAATGCAGAATCTCTAACCCTGAACCGCCTCGACCAACTGGCCATGCAGGGTCACGCCCGGCATGCACAAATCGGCGATTTGCGGCGCTATCGTCTCCGGCCCTGGCACGGTCTGCGGATCTTCACCCGGCATGATCTGGGTGCGCAGCTTGCCACGGATGATGCCGGGCTCGAACAGATTGACGCGCAGCTTGGTCGTCTTGGTCTCATCGGCCCAGCAGCGCACGAGATATTCCATCCCGGCTTTGGTCGCCCCATAAGCGCCCCAGAATGAGAGCGGCTTATGCGCTTGCTTGGCGGTCAGAAACACCGCACGCCCGGCCGGCGCTATCCCTAGCAGCGGGCCGCAGCTGCGGATCAGATGCCAATTGGCGGCGAGATTCACCCCCACCACCGCATCCCAATCCTTCGGCAGAATATGCGGCGCAGGGGTCAGCTTGCCCAGCGTGCCCGCATTGCTGACCAAAATATCCAGCCGACCGAACCGCTCCAGCAGCGACGGCCCGACGCAATCGATGGCCTCACCATCCATCAGATCGAGCGGCAGCAGAGTGGAGGAGCCACCCGCCGCACGGATCGCATCGTCGGTGGCCTCCAGCCCGCCTTGTGTGCGAGCGGTGAGCACCACATGCGCACCACGGGCAGCAAGCTCGATGGCGGTGGCAGCCCCGATGCCACGGCTGGCACCGGTGACTAAGGCAATCTGACCCTTCAGCGACATCTTAGCGGCCCCGCTCCGTCAGCAATGACAATTGCGGACCGTCCGGCTGTTCCAGGTCGCGCAGCGCGATCGGGTATTCGCCAGTGAAGCAGGCATCGCAATATTGCGGCGCGTCCGCGTTGCGCTTCTCATGGCCGAGGGCGCGATACAGCCCGTCTGCCGAGATGAACGCCAGGCTGTCGGCCCCAATCAATTCCGCCATTTCCTGCACATTGTGGCGGGCGGCGAGCAGCTTGGAGCGCTCGGGCGTGTCGATGCCGTAGAAGCAGCTATGGGTGGTCGGCGGTGAGGAGATGCGCATATGCACCTCGGCGGCCCCGGCCGCGCGCACCATTTCGACGATCTTGCGGCTGGTGGTGCCACGCACGATGCTGTCATCGACCAGCACAACGCGCTTGCCTTCCAGCACCGGCTTGTTCGCCGAATGCTTCAGCTTCACGCCCAGATGGCGGATAGTGTCGGTTGGCTCGATGAAGGTGCGTCCCACATAGTGATTGCGGATAATGCCGAGTTCGAACGGAATGCCGCTCTGTGCGGCATAGCCCATCGCCGCCGGCACGCCGCTATCGGGCACCGGCACGATCACATCGGCATCCACATTGCTCTCACGGGCGAGTTCCGCACCGATCCGCTTGCGCACCTCATAGACCGCGCGGCCTTCCATCACCGAGTCCGGGCGGGCGAAATAGATGTATTCAAACACGCAGAACCGGCTGGCGATTTTGCTGAACGGCTTGATGGAGTGCACGCCGCGATCATCGATCACCACGATCTCGCCCGGCTCCACATCGCGCACGAATTCCGCACCGCAGATTTCCAACGCGCACGTCTCAGAGGCCAGCACCCAACCGATGGTGCCATCGGCCTGCGGCAGGCGTCCCAGGATCAGCGGACGCACGCCGAGCGGGTCGCGCACACCGAGCAGTGCCTCATTGGACAAGGCGATCAGCGAATACGCGCCTTCCACCTGCTTGAGCGCATCAATCAGCCGGTCCACCACGGTGGAATACAGGCTGATGGCGATCAGGTGGATGAACACCTCGCTGTCCATGGTGGACTGGAACAGACAGCCCCGGCGCACCAATGCACGACGCATCGTGGAGGCGTTCGTCAGGTTGCCGTTATGGGCGACGGCAAAGCCGCCGAATTCGAAATCGGCATAAAGCGGCTGCACATTGCGCAGCACGGTCTCACCGGTGGTGGCGTAGCGGTTATGGCCGATGCCGCGATTGCCGGGCAGACGGGCCATCACGCGGGCGTCGGAGAAATTCTCGCCCACCAGACCCAAGCCACGATGCGAATGGAAGCGGCCACCATCATAGGAGACGATACCGGTGGCTTCCTGGCCGCGATGCTGAAGCGCATGCAGGCCGAGCGCCGTCAGCGCCGCAGCATCGACGCAATTCCAGACGCCGAATACGCCGCATTCCTCATGCAGCTTGTCGTCGTCGAGGGTCATCGTGTCCATATCCATTGCGAAATCTCCCACGCCAGTCTCCGGCGCGCTTTCAGGGGCGCGTTGCAAGGGCTTTACCCTGCGGCGCGACATGCATCAGATCCTCAGCTTTCGTCACCCTACCAGCCGGAGGTGCCGAGAGTTGCGGGCGATAATTCGGCGGAAGCAGACTCACCGCCCAGACCGCGCCTTCATAGGCATAGGACAAAGCCCGGGCCTGCAATACCGGCTCAGGCCATTTATCGGCGGTTACAATTAGACCCGCCGCGATATAGACGAACACCACCAACGCCAAACCGCGCAGCACGCCATAGGCCATGCCGAGCGTGCGATCGACACCGCCAAGCACCGAACCGCGCACCACCGCGCCGACCATGCTGGCCACCACCGACAGCACCAACAGCGCCAAGGTGAACATCGCGCCGAACGCTGCCGGATCGGCAATGTCCGGATTGATCAGCCAGCCACGAAAGCGGTCCTGCACGAACGGGAAGGCCCAGACCGCGAAGAAGCCTGCACCAACCCACGAGCCGATGCTCAGCACTTCACGCACGAAGCCGCGCATGAATGCCAGCAGCGCCGAGATGGCGACGACGCCGAGGATGGTAAGGTCAACCCAATTCACACGCAGTTCCCGTCAGGTTCGAGGCATATATCGCCCGGAACCGCCCCAACGCCAGCCTGTCATGAAGATGACATGGTTGCGCGCGGCGCGGAGGCTCCCGGCTTGTTTGAAAACCGCGCGACCAGATCAGACAAATGCCCGATCTCCCGCAACGTCAGGCCGGGCGGGGCGGTCAATTTTCGATTGCCCGAGGCGATGCGGCGCGGCAGGCAGGCCGAGTCGAAGCCCAGCTTTTCCGCCTCTTTCAAGCGCGCTTCCGCCTGCGCCACCTGTCGGATTTCCCCCGACAGACCGACTTCGCCGAAAAACACCATGCCCGGATCGGTCGGCGTTTCAGTCGCCGCCGAAATCAGCGCCGCCGCCACCGCCAAATCCGCCGCCGGTTCAGAGATTCTCAGCCCACCGGCGACGTTGAGATACACATCCGTCGCGTTGAACTTCACCCCGCAGCGCGTCTCCAGCACGGCGAGCAACATCGACAGCCTGCCGCCATCCCAGCCCACCGTGGAGCGACGCGGACTGCCCCCGGCATTGGCGGCCAACAGACATTGAATTTCCACCAACACCGGCCGCGTGCCCTCAAGGCCCGCGAAGACCGCCGATCCCGCAATATTGCCGCGTCGTTCGGCGAGGAACAGCGCCGAGGGGTTGGGCACTTCGGCCAGCCCCTTCTCGCCCATTTCGAACACGCCGATTTCGTCCGTCGCCCCGAAGCGATTCTTCACCCCGCGCAAAATGCGGAATTGATGGCCACGGTCGCCTTCGAAATACAGCACCGCATCCACCATATGCTCCAGCACACGCGGCCCGGCGATGGCACCGTCTTTGGTGACATGGCCGACGAGGACGACGGCGAAATTGCGGGTTTTGGCGGCGCGGATCAGTTCGAACGAACAGGCGCGCACTTGCGAGACGGTGCCGGGGGCCGAATCGATTTCGTCCAGCCACATCGTCTGAATCGAGTCGATCACCACCAGCGTGGTGTCGCCCGCCGCTTCAAGGCTTGCGATGATGTCGCGCAGATTGATCGCCGCCGCCAAGCCGAGCTTGGCATCCGCAAGCCCCAACCGCCGCGCGCGCAACCGCACCTGCTCGATGGCTTCTTCGCCCGAGATATAGAGAACTTTCCGCCCACCGCGCGCCAAGGAGGCCGCCGCCTGCAACAACAGCGTCGATTTGCCGATGCCTGGATCGCCGCCCAGCAAAATCGCTGACCCCGGCACCAAACCACCGCCGAGCACACGATCCAACTCACCAATGCCCACCGAGGCCCGTGGCGGCGGGGCTGTGGTGCCGGCGAGATCGACAAACTCAATCTTGCGAGCCGTCGCTTTCACCCCCTTGGCCGAAAGCCCAGGGGCTTGCTCGACTTTTTCCTCCGAGATCGAATTCCACGCCCCGCATGTCTCACACCGCCCTGCCCATTTCGGGGTAACGGCACCGCAATCCGAACAGACAAAGCGGGTGGTGGGGCGCGCCATTGCTCAGCGCAGCCCAGAGACGGAGCGTCCGCCGGCTTTCAGACGCAGCATGCCCTCCATCACCCTGCCCAACCACCGCTCTTCGCTTTGCTCGTCGATCAGCACAAATTGCCAATCGCGCTGCTTATCCGGATCGGTCGGAATCCAGCGCCCGGCAGAGCCACGCACCGTGTTCCACACCCATGCGCCATTGCTGGAGATCGACAAATCGCCGCCGCGCAGACCAATCGGGCCATCCATCCGATAGGCACCCGGCACATCGGCGGGCCGGGCATAGGACACCCCTTCTGCCTCAGTGTGCCAGATGCCGGTGAACACGTGGCTCGTCAAATCCTGATTATGGCCGCGCAGGCTGGTGCCATAGACGGTGCGGTCATGATCCTCGCCGGGAGCTGCAGGCAGTTCGAAATAGGAATAGCTTGGGATCGTGCCATCCGGGCAGGTGACAGTATCGATCCCCACCGCCTTGCCGGCGCAGACAAACGTGCCAGCCAGTGCCGGGTGGGCTGCAGCGGCGATCAGGCCGGATATCAGCCCAAACCGCAAAACCTTGCGCCGTTCCATCGCTGCCCCTCCGTTAACCCGCCGCCGCAATGGCGATGTTATCGATCAACCGCACGCCATCCAACCACGCCGCCACCAGCAGGCGCGCAGGCACCGTCGGGCGATCCAGCACCGCCAAATCAGCCTCCGCGCGCAGTTCCAGATATTCCACTGCCTGATATCCACCTGCGACAATCGCCGTCTTGGCATCCTCCAGACAGGCCGACATCGCCTCGCCCGCTGCCAGACGCCCCGCCAAGCGCTGAAGTTCGGCATACAGCGAGGACGCTGCTGCGCGCGCCTCAGACGATAGCCGCACATTGCGCGACGACATCGCCAACCCGTCCGTCTCGCGCAGGGTTGGGCAGCCGATCACCTTGATCTGCAAATCCAGATCCGCCGCCAGCCGGGTGACGATGCAGAGCTGTTGGAAATCTTTCTCACCGAAATACGCCAGATCGGCGGTGGTCTGGGTGAACAGCTTCGTCACCACAGTGGCCATGCCGGCAAAATGGCCAGGGCGATAGGCACCACACAGGCCTTCGCTCAACCCGGCCACCTCCACCGTTGTGGCAAAGCCCGGCGGATAGACGGTGGCACCATCCGGCACATAGATCACATCCGCCCCTTGGCCTGCCAGCTTCAGCCGGTCGGCCTCCTCGGTGCGCGGATAGGCGTCCAGATCGGCCTGACTGTTGAATTGGCGTGGGTTGACGAAGATCGTCACGATCACCCGCCCGGCTTGTGCTGCCGCCCGGCGCACGAGGCTGAGATGGCCTTCATGCAGGGCACCCATCGTCGGCACCACGGCGACGATCTCGCCCTCACGCCGCCATGCGGCCACGCGAGCGCGCAGGCCAGCAAGGTCGCGCACGATGTCGGGCAATCCGGTGGTCATGGTTATTTCCGCAATTCCATTTGGATCGGCCCCTCGCGGCGGCCATGGGTAAATTGATCGACCATCTCATTGCCGCTGTGCAGCAGCGAGGTGGCCAATCCCTCCCAGACGATCCGCCCTTTATAGAGCATCGCCGCCCGGTCGCCGATGCGCGTTGCACTGGCCATGTCATGCGTGATGGCAATCGCCGTGCTGCCCATGCGCTTGACGCAATCGACAATCAGCCCGTCAATCACCGCACCCATAATCGGATCAAGCCCGGTGGTGGGCTCGTCGAAGAACAAAATCTCCGGCTGCGAGGCAATCGCCCGCGCCAGACCCACACGCTTCTGCATGCCGCCCGACAACTCCGAAGGCGACATCTCGCCCACGCTGGCGGCCAACCCGACCTGTTCCAGCACGGCCGCCGCGCGGGATTTCGCCTCCGCACGGGTGCATTTCTTCTGGGCGAGCAGGCCGAAGGCGACGTTTTCCCACACCGGCAGGCTGTCAAACAACGCGCCGTTCTGGAACAACATGCCGATCCGCGACCGCAATTCGGCCTGTTGCTCGCGCGGTGCGGTGAGCACGTTTACGCCGTCGATCTCAATGGTGCCTTCATCCGGCTCAATCAGCCCGAGAATGCATTTCAACAGCACCGATTTGCCCGATCCTGATCCGCCAATAACCACCATTGAGGTGCCCGCGGCCACGTCGAGGTTGATCCCGTCCAGCACCTTCTTCTCACCGAAGGCCTTGGAGACACCGCGCAGGCGGATGGTGACGTTGGGCGCGCTCATCGGGCGAAAAACAATTCGGTCAACACATAGTCAAATGCCAGGATCAACACCGAGGCTGACACCACAGCAGAGGTCGTCGCCGCACCCACGCCCTGCGCACCGCCCTTGGAGTTATAGCCCTGATAGCAGCCCATCAACACGATCAGCACGCCGAACACTGACGCTTTGACGAGGCCGGACACCACGTCGTCGGTCTGAATGAAATCAAGCGTGTTGTTCAAATACGTCGCCGCGTTGAAGCCCAGTTTGACGGTGGCGATGATAAAGCCGCCCATCACACCCAGAATATCGGCCACCACCACCAGCAAGGGCAGCGCGATCAGCCCGGCCAGCAGGCGGGGGGCGACGAGGTATTTCATCGGATTGGTGGACAGGGTGGAGAGCGCATCGATCTGATCCGTCACTCGCATCGTGCCGATTTCAGCGGCAATCGACGCCCCAACCCGGCCCGCCACCATCAACCCCGCCAGCACCGGGCCGAGTTCGCGGGTGACAGAGAGCACAACCAAGCTCGCCACCGCCGAATCGGCCGAAAAGCGCGACAGGCCGGTGGAGCTTTGCAGCGCGAGCACCATGCCAGTGAAAATCGCCGTCAGCGCCACCACCGGCAGTGAGAAATAGCCGATCTCGACAAAGGCACGCAGAAACATCCGCCCGTAAAACGGCGGTCGGACGATATGAGACAGGCCGTTGATGCAGAACAGCGCCAGTCTGCCGCTGGCAACACACGCCCCAAGCAGGAATCTGCCCAGCCAGGCGACGAAATCGAGTGCGGCGGTCATTCCCTCGTCCGATCCAAAGCCGCCGCATGGCTACCAGCGGGGGGCGGCGGCGTCAAAGGTGTGTTGGAAGACGTAGGGCGGACCAGCGCAGCGCAGCCCGCCATTGTCCGGCTCACCGGTGACAATGGCGGACTGCGCATGGCTTGTCCGCCCTACGCAATCAAAAGATTACTCCGCCGTTTCAGCCTCACGCTCGTGATCGTCGCCTTCGCCTTCGCCTTCGCTTTCCGGCTCCACCTTGGCAGGTGGCGCATTGGCTTCGACGACATCGAAATCGAGCCTGTTGTCTTTCAGCGTCACCTTCACCGAACCGCCCTTGACCAGACGGCCGAACAGCAACTCCTCAGCGAGCGGCTTCTTGATGTATTCCTGGATCACCCGGCTCAACGGACGCGCGCCATACAGACGGTCATAGCCACGCTCGGCCAGCCATTCCTTGGCACCCGAGGACAGCTCAATCGTCACGTTGCGGTCGGCAAGCTGTGCCTCAAGCTGCATGACGAATTTCTCGACCACATGGCCGACAATCTCCGGCGTCAATGCCGCGAACGGCACAATGGCATCCAGACGATTGCGGAATTCCGGCGTGAACAGACGCTTGATCGCATCGCTATCCTCACCCTCACGGGTGTCACGCCCGAAGCCGATGGCTTCCTTGGCCATATCCGACGCACCGGCATTGGTGGTCATGATCAGGATCACGTTGCGGAAATCGACCGTCTTGCCGTTATGGTCGGTCAGTTTGCCGTGGTCCATCACCTGCAACAGGATGTTGTAGAGATCCTGATGCGCCTTCTCGATCTCGTCGAGCAGCAGCACGCAATGCGGATGCTGATCGATGGAATCGGTGAGCAGACCCCCCTGATCGAAGCCGACATAGCCCGGCGGTGCACCGATCAGGCGGCTGATCGAATGACGCTCCATGTATTCGGACATATCGAACCGGATCAGTTCAATGCCCAAAGTAGACGCCAATTGCCGCGCCACTTCGGTTTTGCCCACACCCGTCGGGCCAGAGAACAGATAATTGCCAATCGGCTTCTCCGGCTCCCGCAGCCCGGCACGCGACAGCTTGATGGCTGCCGACAGCGCGTCGATGGCCTTATCCTGGCCGAAGACCATTGATTTCAGATCACGTTCCAGATTGCGCAGCGTCTCCTTGTCGTCCGCCGAGACGGATTTGGGGGGAATGCGCGCGATCTTGGCGACGATCTCTTCGACGTCCTTCAAGGTGACGGTCTTGCGGCGCTTGCCCTCGGGCAGCAGCATCCGCGAGGCACCCACTTCGTCGATCACGTCGATGGCTTTGTCGGGAAGTTTGCGGTCGTTGATGTATTTCGCACTCAACTCCACCGCCGCCCGGATGGCCTCTTCGGTGTAGCGAACCTTGTGGTGCTTTTCGTAATTCGTCTTCAGCCCACGCAGAATCTTCACCGCATCCTCAATCGACGGCTCATTGACGTCGATCTTCTGGAAGCGCCGCACCAAGGCGCGGTCTTTTTCGAAATAGGTGCGGAATTCCTTGTAGGTGGTCGAACCAATGCAGCGCAGCGTGCCCGCCGCCAGTGCCGGCTTGAGCAGGTTGGACGCATCCATCGCCCCGCCCGACGTGGCACCCGCACCAATGACGGTGTGGATTTCGTCGATGAACAGCACGGCATTTGGCTGCGCCTCAAGCTCGGTGACAACCGCCTTCAGACGCTCTTCGAAATCACCACGATAGCGGGTGCCCGCCAGCAGCGCGCCCATATCGAGCGAGTAGATCACCGCTTTGATCAGCACTTCCGGCACATCGCCCTCGACGATGCGCTTGGCCAAACCTTCGGCAATCGCCGTTTTGCCCACACCCGGATCGCCCACATAAAGCGGGTTGTTCTTGGTGCGACGGCAGAGGATCTGAATGGTGCGCTCGATCTCCTGATCGCGACCGATCAACGGATCGATCTTACCAGCCAGCGCCTTCTTGTTGAGGTTGACGCAGTAATTGCTCAGCGCGTCTTGGCCGCGCTTGGCGGTCTTTTCCTCACGCTCATTTTCCTGCGCCGGTTCAGCAGGCGTGCCGGAGCCCTGCACCGGGCGGGCCTGGCTGCGACCGGGGGCTTTGGCGATGCCGTGGCTGATGAAGTTCACCGCGTCCAGCCGCGTCATGTCCTGCGCTTGCAGGAAATAGACAGCATGGCTTTCACGTTCGCTGAACAGTGCCACCAGCACATTGGCCCCGGTGACTTCTTCCTTACCGGAAGACTGCACATGGATCGCCGCACGCTGAACCACGCGCTGGAAACCGGCGGTCGGTTTCGGATCGC
>Ga0316222_1005298_pt1 | contig 11120 bp, 8 predicted proteins | sample TBH18011metaG_FD_206008 | JGI IMG/M metagenome (GOLD analysis project Ga0316222, IMG submission 206008) | Freshwater microbial communities from Trout Bog Lake, Wisconsin, USA - TBH18011 | ecosystem: Environmental > Aquatic > Freshwater > Lake > Hypolimnion/Profundal zone | place: USA: Wisconsin... | reverse complement strand
CCGCCACGCTGCCCACGGCGGCGAACTTCATCAAGCAGACCGGCGGCACCATCGGCTCCCTGGATGCCAGCTTCAGCCAGGCGAGCATGATCAGCGATATCTACACCGGCGCGCTCGGGGCGCTGGGTTCGCCCTTCAATGCCCTCGGCGGCATGGATGGCTTCGCCTTCAAGTTCGGTTACAAGACGGTGAACATTCTCGCCGGCGACGTCGGCGTGGCGGATGTGATTCTGGATGCGAAGGGCTTCAATCTCTCCGCCGCCTTCGCCCCCAGCAACCTCACGGAAGCCCAGGTGGACACCTTGCTCGGCTACCAGGGCGCGTCCGCCGTGCTACCGGGCCAGCCCTATGGCGGCAGTGCCGAGGCCGGCGATCTCGTGCTCACCGGCCAGGTGATCGGCTGGACCTTCACCGCCCATCAGCTCGGGGCCAAGTCCGCCAAGCGCGTTTACAAGCTGGGCGAACACCGCTTCCCCAACGGCGCGATCGAGATGGTCAACCAGCTCACCGCCACCACCGGCGTGCCGGACCCGCTCTTTGCTTTCACCCATCCGTGATCCCCTGTTCCTAACCAATAACCATCAACACCAAAATCATCATGGCCATTAAAACCCTCACCCTCTGCGATGCCTGCGGCAAGCAGATCGACCCCGTCGCCGGCTTCGTGAACCTCACCACGATCCGTGGCGGCTTCACCCTGGAAGTCGGCACCCAGTTCGGCAGCGCCAGCCAGGCGATCAACACCACGAGGAACTTCTGCGGCCCCGGCTGCCTGACGGCCTTCGTGGGCAAGATCGCGGACACCATCAAGCCCGCCGCCGCCCCGGCCGCCGCTCCTAAAAACGCCGCCTGATGTCCACGCGCGGCACATGGACCATCACCATCGGGGGCGATGAGTTTGCCACCACGGCGGACGTCATCGCCCTCGGTGAGGCCAAGGGCGGCCCGAACATCCTGGAGATTCCCGGGTATGGCGCGGCCGCGCCGGTGTTCATCGACCTCGCCAATCTCCGCGTCAGCTGGCCGCTCACCATGACCCGCGATCACGACACCGACGCGGACGCCTACGCCTGGTATTTCACCGCCGCCGCCGTCTGGGCCGGCGAGGCGGACGTGGTGCTCACGCACGCCAACTACGGCGGCACCGTCAACACCTACACCTTCACCGCCGCCAAGGTTGAGATCGAAGTCGAGCAACCCGTCGGCAAAACCACCACCACCCGCATCACCCTCACTGGCGGCGTCCCCGCCTTGTCTTGAATCTTCTTGAACCGTTATGAAAAAAATCCTTTCCCTCCTGTCGATCTTGTCCTTCGTATTCACTGCGGCGCACGCCCAGCTCACCACCGTGTTCTTCCCGCTGGTCAGCCTCACCGGCTCCGCAAACAACCGCACCATCACCCTGGTGCCGGATGAATACGATAACCCCGTGGTGTTCGGCACCAACCTCGCCGTGCTGTTCCCCATCCAGCTGCACCCCGTCCACGGCCAGGTCACCACCAACCTCGTGCCCTGGGGTTACAGCCTGACCGTCGATGGCTGGCCCCGCTCCGTGCATATCGATGTTCCCTACAGCACCAACATCGTCCCCATCATCAGCCTGATCAACACCAACCGCTTCACCCCGCTGAACCTGTATTCCACGGTTGTCATCGGTACGAACGGCATCCTCGTCTGGCAGACCAACGGCATCACCACGCTGGATGGCAGTGCCTTTGAGGCCGCCGGCACTTGCAGCAATACCTTCACCGCATTCACCAATGGCGTTGTCACCTTCAACAGCGCAGTTTTTTTGGGCGGCGGGGACAACGGCAACCTTTATGGTCCGACTCCCTCTTACCTGGATGATTATAGCTGGAACATCCAGTCTTCCGGGGTTGGCGATTTCCAGGGCCTGAATGTCGGTGATGTCATAATTCGCCCTGACCATGTTTCCGGCATTAACCCCGGCGACTATTGCTCCTTCCCCTCCATTTACGCCCGCAACGGAGGCTTCCCGGGCGGGGCGATGCTGACCAATCAGTTTGTCATCGGGGATTTGTCCCTCTCTTCCAATTTGCCCGCCGCCACATTGACCGGTCTGGCCACGAACACGCCGGTGCCGATCTCCGCCCATATCACCAATCACGTCGTTTACTGGACCAGTCCGTAACCCCTGCCGGCCATGGCTGATTCCAACGAGCAATTCAAGATCGAGATCATCTCCACCGCTGACAACGGTGGCTTTACTTCCACCACCAAGGCGGTGGACGGTCTTAACTCGACGGTCACCACGGGTGCCCGGGCTCATGAGGATCTCGCCCAGGCGACCAAGGAAGCCGGCAAGGTCACCGAGGAGGCCGGCATTCCCCACCGGGAATTGCGGAAGATCCTCTTTGATATCGGCAACCAGGCCGCGCCGGGTGCCGGCCGCGCCCTCGGGGAATTGGCTTATGGTCCCATCGGGGTCGCGCTGGCGCTCGTATCGGCCTATGAGCTGTTTAAGAAATCACTGGAGGCGGATGGCGAGGAAGCGGAAAAACTCGGGGAGCTGCTCGGTCAACCTTTCGGCACCAGTGGCATCGAGGAGATCAAAAAAAAGTGGGATGAAGCCAGTCAGTCGCTCGCGGCCTATTATTCCGCCATGGCCAATGCCGGCCGTGATGAGGATGCGGAGGAAGCCACGCTCAAACGCATCAAGGCACTCAATGACGCCAAGATTGAATCGCTGAAAAAAGAAATCGCCGCCCTCGGGGAAGTCACCATCGCCCGCCTCCGCGCCAATGGGGCCAATGAAGCCCAGCTGGATGCGGCCAAGGAACAGACCCGCCGCCAGCTCGAATCCCTCGACAGCACCAAGGAGCATGCGGACGGTTCCGGTGCCCTGCTCAAAGAGCAACGCGATCGCACTGCGAATGCCCCCGTATTGGACCGCAACGCCCAGCAGGCCATCTTGAACCAGGTCGCCGCTGATTCGCGGTTTAAATCGGATCAGGACGATCTGCAGCACTACCGCAATATTTTGGGGATGGGCGAGAAAGGCAATGAAAGCGCGGATTCAAAAGACTGGCAAAAGCAAAAGGAGGATGCGGAGAGCGAGTTGGAGGCTGCCAAGGCCGCGTCAAAAAAAGCGCGCCGCATCGGCTGGCAGCAAGACATCGACTCCACTGATAAAGATCTCGCGACCGCTCAACAGAAGGTGGACCAGCTCGCGGCCACCGAGCAGCGCTACCGGGAGCTCGAGGCCCGGCTTTCCGCCAGCGAAACGGCGCGGACCAAAGAGCGTGACGATGCGGATGCTGCCGGCAAAGCCGCCAAGGCGGAAAGCGAACGGAACCAGGCGCGCTTGAACCAATTGCCCGGCGAGATCAATCAGGCTCAGAGCGTGGAACGCGAAAAAGGTTTCAGTTCCACGGTGACGGATGCGGGCAAAACCCAGCTGCGGGAGATCGCGGCCGCCCACGGCCAGAGCGTGCAAGAGGCGATGGCCGCTTTGCAGCAAGGCTACCTCGCCGGCCAGGCTTTGCTGAAAGCCAGCAAAGAATCGGTGGCGGCCCATTCCGAACAGGCCGGGCTGATCAACCAGATGCTGGCCAAGCAGCGCCAGATCAATATCGACCTGCAGCGGCAGATCGCCGCCCTCACCAAAACCGCCGGCGGCGGCTAAACATGCCTCACCATGTCACTCTACTTCGACACGCTGCAGTACGTGGATGCGGACAATGTCACCCAGGAGATCGCCTTGCGCCTGGCCAATCTCGCCGGCTCCGGGGCCGTTAAATGCGTCTTTAACCCCCGGTCGCACGCGCCCAGCACCTTCGAGATCAGCTGGGCCGTCGCGCCGGAAACCGGCATCGCCATCCCGTTTAAATCCCGGTGCATCGTTTACGCCGGCCGGACCTCGGCGGATGGCGCGGCCAATTCCTTCAGCGGCGGCACTATTCTCTTCCAGGGCCGGCGCACGGACAATGCCGGCAGCGCCAGCGCCCGGCACATCAGCACCGTCATCACCCTCAGCGATGCGTGGTGGGACTTGGAGCGCATCACCCTGCAGGCCGCCTGGTATGAGATCACCGGCGGCACCTGGGGCAGTCCCACCTACACGCCGTTCTACTGGCCGGATTGCGTGCTCTTCCAGGCCTCGCCCGGCGTCACCTACAGCCCGGCGGCCGTCAATGAGACCATCAGCACCTGGCAGATGATCAAGGAGATCATCGGCTACGCGGCCGATTACGCGACCGGCGCGGACGCCGTGGATCTGCAGCTCACCTCGTCCGCCGAGTTCACCCCCGCGTATTGCAACTGGTTCCCCATGCGGACCGCCAAATGCGCGGCCGCCCTCGCGGTCTGCCTGCGGCCTCACCCGGGCGTGTTCACGGGGTTTGATTACACCACCACGCCGCCCACGCTCCATTTCCGCGACCGCGCGCACATGACGGCCGTCACGCTGCCCTACAAGGCCACGGACGACGCCGGCATCATCCATATCGCCAGTGACGTGGAACCGCTCGAGTCACTGGTGCCGGATGCCCTCCGTCTCTATTACCAGATCACCGGCACCTTCAACGGCAATCCCGTGCTCAGTTACGAGACGGACATTTATCCCGTGGACGCCGGCAACAGTCTGCTCTGCCTGGATTATTCCATCGATATCACCGGCCCGGCCCAACAGGAAGTCTCCAAAAACTTCACCAGCGCCGCGTTCGATGCCACCGATCTGGACCTGTGGCGCTATAAAATTCCGTCGCTGAAGCAAGTGTCCCAGGGCGGCCAGATTCCCAATGACGGTGCCGGCGGCGCACTGCTGCTGGTGGACAGCAGCCCCTACGATGCCGTCGCCCACCCCAAAGGCATCCAGGTGACGGATGAGAATGGCGATCCGGTGGATCTGTCCACCTATACTTACTGGACGGACGAAGCGATCTTCGCCTGGTTCAAGCTCACCGGGGGTTCCTCGCCCGCCGTCAAAAAAGTTACCGTCAAAGCTTATTTCCACTACAGCCGCACCACGACGCTCGGGGGCACCGGCGTGACGGACGTCCACGCGGAGCATGAGCATTCCATGCGCCTCGTGCTCACCAATGCGCCGACCGGCACCTACGTCCTGAAGCAAACCACCAACCCGGGCGAGGCGATCCCGTCCGGCCTGGCGCAGTCGCTTTACAACGAGCTATCCGTGCTGCAGTGGAAATTGCGGCATGAAATCATCCAGTGGGGCGCAACGGCGGATGCGGTGCCCACGTTGATTCAGCCCGGCCTGCAGTGCGTCAACCTCGCCGGCGGCAAGGTCGCTTGGGAAACGATGAACGCCGTGCCGCAAGAGGTCAGCATTGAGTTCTTCCGCACGGCGGCCGGCCTGCTCGTCGCGCGGCACACCATCAGCTGCGGTCCGGTCAATCACCTGGAGCCCGGCTACATCGTCCAACTCACCAACCTTTTTTGGAACCGCCACAAGAGCGGCATCGATGCCAACCGCCGCCTCAGCGGCAACGTCTCCAGCAATACCACGGACCTCAGCGTGAGCGCCGACGCCAAGGAGAACGCCACCGATGCCAACCCGGTGCCCATCACCACAAACAACGTCTACGTGGACAGCGGAGCGATCGCCGGCCAGACGATCCAGGACGCCGCCGGCGTCGCGGCCGTGCTGGCGGCCGCCACGCCCACGCCGATAGTCAGCGCGGCCGATATGCGCGTGCAGAAGCCCCGCGAGATGGCCGCGTGTGATACCGTCGGCAACACGTTCTTCGTCGTCGCCCAGGTCACCGGCGGCTACACCAAGGGTTGATTATGCCTGGCCAATACGGACCGCCCTACCGTCCGCCCAGCGCGCCTGGCTACTGGCCAATCCCCCGCGTGGGCTACTTCGGCGGCCCATGGCAGCATCGGCGCGCGGCCGACGTCGTCACGCGGTACCAGAACATCACGCTGGTCCGGGCCAGCGACAGCAGCAACGTCGCGCCGTTCCTCCGCTATGACATCAGCAATTACCCCGATAACTGCACCGGGCCGGGCGCCTGCGGTGCCTGGTTGGTCAATGGCGATCTGAACGGGTTGAGCACGCAAGACATCACCGATACGGTGAATGACATCCTTGCCTGCGGTGGCCTGCCCGTGGTGACGAGCGACCACAATTGCTATTCCGCCAACGGCAGCGTCGATCTCCGGAAGGCACACAAGATCGGGGCGAAGTGGGTACTGGCTCAGAAGTGTTGGCAGGGCACGTTCGGTTTTATCGACCGCGCTGATTACCAGCCGCTCACATCGATCGGCTTCACCTCGGCCTTGGTCAGCGCCGGCGGCGGATTCGCCGGCAACACGGCCACCTTCCGGACCAACCCGCCGCAGGTGAAATACCGCACTTGCGTGGCCACCACCGCCACGCCGGGCGAGCCGATGTATTCCAGCACCGGCCCAGACATCGGCACCGGCGAAATCGTCACCGTCACGGACGACGAGCCCCGCAACTCCACCGTGGACCAGCTCAGTGGCATTACGGTGAACGGCGGCAGCTCCATCACCTCGGGGACCTTCGATACCCTGCCCGGCGTCACGCTGCTGAACACATACAACGGCTGGAGCCTCAATGACGCCATCGGCTACTTCTCCGCCTGGCACGGCGGCGAGTACGTCTCGGTATATCCCGACTGCTATACCACACAAGACGGCAACACTTTTACGGTCCACAGTGGTGAAGCCACCTTTGATGATGGCTACACCGGCGATCGTGTTCTCGAGACCATCACCTGTGATCCGTCCGGCACCTTTGCCCGCACCATCTACGCCATCCTCTGGGCTCCCGGCGGCAGCTACACCTGGCACGTCTCGGTGCAGGAGAGTTGCAGCCTCAGCAACACGGTACTGACATTCGTTCAAACGACGTACAATAAAGCGGAATACGGCCCGGCGGACGTCATCTATCCCACCAAGTCGCAGATCAAGCTCGCGCTCTCCGATCCCTACACCTCCGGGCAATGCTACGCCGATCTCAACGCCGCCTTCGCCGCCTGGGACATGAGTGACGACCGGGTGTATCCGTTCCGGACCGACGAGCAGCTCGCGAATGGTCCGCTGGTTTGCTATGACGAGGTCGGCCCGCAACAGCCGGACGTGACCAAACCGCTGACGATGGACGATTACACCCAGCCTCAAAACGAGGATTTGACCTGGCCTCAACGCAGCTGGATGGACCCGTACAATTATGTGTGGCAAAGCCCGTCCGGCGGATTTTCCACCGTGCCCGTCGCCGGCGGCGGCAACATTCTCAATACGCCCATCCGCAAGGGCACTATCATCGCGCACAACCAGGCCGGCAGTGATCCGCACAACTGGTTCAACGCCCAGCCGATGGTGCGCGTCTACAATGACGTCGAGGAGCGCTGGTTCTGGGAACGCCAGGGCTGGGGCCAGGTCACGCCGGCACCGCTGCCGGCGGCCGCCATGCGTTGGATGGATCACCAGCGGGCGCAGTATGACGGCGCGACCTCGAACACGCCTGGCAACCTGCCGCAGGCGTTCCTCCGTCAACAAGGCGGCCTGCTGGTCGGCGCGAAATACGTTGAGGCCAAGGAAATCTGGCAGGCCGTGAACTTCGCCCGGCCGTATGGTGCCGATCTCTTCGCGGTGGATCAGACCACCGTCTGCTGCGTTCTCTCCGGCAGCTCCGGGGCCCAGCCGCTCGTCATCAAGCGCACGAACCTCGCGATCGCGCCGCTGGCCTCCGGCGGCCTGGCCGATGGCGACACGGTGATGATCGGCGGCGATGGCGTCTACCAGCTCACCGGCCTCACCGACAACGGCGACGGCACCTTCAATGCCACGGTCGGCTCCATCGTCTCGCCCATCCCGGGCGACGTGGACATCGGCGGCGGCTACATCGGCCGCATGCGCTTCTGGGGCCGCCCGCCCTTCGGCGTCGAAGCCGTCACCAGCGCCTACGCCGGGGCCACCACGACGTTTACGTTCACCAATCCGACAACCTATTGGGTGACCGAGTCCGGCTCGCCTGAGCTGGCCGTGGACCTCTACGCGGCCACCGTGAACAGCGCCGGCAGCACCGTGCCGGCCGCCGTGGCGCTGGCCACGGATGTCGTCATCACCAAAACCGGCGACACCACGGCCACGCTCGCCGGCGACTACCATACGGCCGCGTTCGTCGTCCCCCACGGCATGGCCCCGTGGACGGACGATAACCGCCCCAAGCGCGACTTTGTTTTCCTCTCGTGGACCTTCAATCCCCGGGCGGCCGCCACCGGCTATCCCTCGCCGCCGGCGTTCTACGCCAGCACGCCTGGCTGCCTCGGGATCAACGTCCAGCAAGCCAGCATTGGCTTCGTGCCCTGCTGTCCCGCCGTGGTTGGCTGGGTGCCGTATGCCTCGCCCCTGATTGATTCCAGTGATGACCTGATCTCGAACGATGCGCCGCTCCCCGCGTCTGGCCCCGTGGAAGCGTTCAACAACCAGGTTCTCCAAGCCATGCCGGACGTGTTCTCGTTTGACGATATATTCGGATCGTGCTGGATGGGGGCGGTCGAAACCACGATGCAAGACCCATTCTGGCAGGTGCCCTTTGTGCAGGACTGCACCGAGAGCTTTTCCTATTTGCAGGATGACGGCAGTGGTGAAGAAGACACCGATACCACGAAATACTACGCCGCGCCCCCGCTTGTCGAAGCGCTGGCCAGCTACCCAACCGATGGCAACTGGTCCGGCACCGACACTGATCCCACGTTGCCGGCCGGCATCAGCCTGGCTTTTGACACCACGCACAACGAAATCCCGCCGCCGTATTACCCGCTCGGCATTCCGATCGGCGACGATGCCGGCAACTTCGGATCGGTCGCCCGGCCGTATGGCTTCCTGCTCGCCGCGTGCGGCAATATCCGCTCCAGCGGCCGTTTCTCCGGCACTTACTCACTCTTCGTCACATGCTAAAAAAAACCGTCACTCTCATGCCGTTCCGCAAAGCCAAAATCCGTGGCCTTGGCGATGTCGTCCACGCCTTTGCCGAACCTGTGGCCAAGGTAATAGACTTAGCCGTTCATACTGATCTGGCGAACTGCGCCGGCTGCGAATCCCGCCGTGTTAAACTCAACGAAATCACCTTTATGAAAAAAACCATCTACCTCCTTCTATTCACCCTGTCCGTCACCTGCACCGCCAGCGCCCAGCGCGACTGGACGCTCTCCACGAATAACTTTTGGGCGGATACCTGTCTGACCAATGTCTTCGTCGGCAATACGTCCACCGACCCCGGCCGCGACACGTCGCTCATGGCCTGGCAGAAGATCAACTGTGATTTCAACTTGATCGCCAGTTGGCACGCCATCGAGGCCGGCGCGCTCACCTACCTCAACGCCAACGCCGTCACCAATACCGGCACCGGCTACACGCTCACCGGCACCTGGTACGGCGACGGCACCGCGCTCCTGATTAGCGGCACCAACCTCACCGCCGGCACTGTCAATTCCAATTCGCTCGATGCAGACACCATCACCTGGCTCAGCTCCATGGGTGGCGGCAGCGGCGGCGTGATGAACTTCGATCTCGGCCTCATCACCAGCGATGGCAGCGGGAATATCAGCGCCAACTCAATCAACAACACCAACGGCCCCATTGGCATTAACAACAACGGCGACACCGGCGGCGAGACCGACCCCAGCCAAATCCTGATGGGACAATTCTCCGGCCCGTCGCCGTGCTGGATCGTGATGCAAGGGCAAGGCAAGATGTCATTTTATAGCGGCAGCGGCAGCTTCATCCATGAGAACTACGGCATCCACTTGGTCTGCGCTCTCGGCCAGGAAGATAATCACCCCAACTGGTCGGACGGCCCCATGGTGATCGGCTTTGACTACGCCAGCAGTCTGCCGGGCACCTACTTCCCGGACAACAGCCTCAGCGTGGAAGGTTACGCCGGCTTTGGAAATTACAGCCCAGCCTATCAGGTGGACGTGACTGGCGACGTCAATTTCACTGGCAGCTTGTACAATAACGGCACCGCCATCATTCTGCCGGACAGTTCTGGCAACGGCGGCACGACGCTTATGCTCCGCGCTCAGGACAATGGCACACCGCAGTATCTGCACGTCCAATCGGACGGATCGTTCAGCTTCTCCTCTTCTCCCTAGTCAACCAACCAATACGCACATGAAAAAAACACTCATCATCGCGGCCATGGCCGCACTTTCGACGGCTGGGCTTGTGGCCCAGACAACCAACACCATCCCGACCCCGAACAGCATTACGCTGGCCTTTCCGTCCAACGTCCCGCCGGCGTTGATCCAGTCGGAGATTCTGTACTCGGCCAAAGACATTGCCATGCAGCAAATCCTTCGGGCGAGCTTGGTACAGCTGGAGGCTGTCAATACCAACCTGGCAGCGTTCGACGGCGGGGATCGGGCGACCGCCCAGCAGATCATGACCGCCTCGGTGCGGTCGGCCAAGAGCCTGGCCACGGTCAACGCCCTGATCCTGGCGTTGCCCTCCCTGACGCCCCGGCCGGCCGTGGTGGCCACCAATACCCTCCCGGCCGTCGTCACGTCCACCAACGCCCCGTAGCGGCCGTTTGTGCCCCCTCCCGGCAGAGATGCCAGGAGGGGGCTAATTGGGGTTTAACCGGGGGTTAACGGCCGGCCGCTGGAGACCCTGAAAACCGGGGAATTCTAAAAGCTATTCAAATTGTTCCCATCTCGGCCGCGTTTTTACAGTGAGTCCAAGCAGGTCAAAGTTCAAGGTGGAAGGGAAGCGGCGGCGCGGTAACGCGAAGGGCGTTGGTCTGGTCACGTTGCTGCGGCCGAAGACGGCCGCGCTCCGTAAGCCGGGGCCGTGTGAGTCCAACCCGGTCAAGGCAGGTCAAGCCTCGGGCGACGCATCGGTTAGGCCGGGCTTTCAGCCCTTGGTGGTTTCGAGGGGGCCAGAACCCAGGGCGTTGCCCTGGGCTGGCATTAGGCCGGGCCTTTGGCCCTCCGGTTCAAGCAGGTCAAGTGAGTCCAAGCAGGTCAAGGTGGAAGGGAAGCGGCGGCGCGGTAACGCGAAGGGCGTTGGTCTGGTCACGTTGCTGCGGCCGGGGACGGCCGCGCTCCGTAAGCCGGGGCCGTGTGAGTCCAACCCGGTCAAGGCAGGTCAAGCCTCGGGCGACG
>Ga0316222_1005293_pt1 | contig 11137 bp, 6 predicted proteins | sample TBH18011metaG_FD_206008 | JGI IMG/M metagenome (GOLD analysis project Ga0316222, IMG submission 206008) | Freshwater microbial communities from Trout Bog Lake, Wisconsin, USA - TBH18011 | ecosystem: Environmental > Aquatic > Freshwater > Lake > Hypolimnion/Profundal zone | place: USA: Wisconsin... | reverse complement strand
AGATGACCGGCACAAATTCACGGCCGGACAAATCGTTCAGAATGAGATCACGCACCGGCTGGGACAAATCACGCAGCCGGTTGATCCAGGCCACTTCCCGTCCATCAGTGCACACCATCGAAATATTATCCTCCGGTGTCTGGATCGGGAAAGCGCGCACCGGCACCACGCCTTCATGGACTTCGCCGTTGACGGTCAGTTTCAGTTTGCCGAAGGAATTGCGGCTCAGTTCAAATTCTGTTGTATCCATCATATGCTCTCATTCGATTCCAGCAGCACGGCTGCATTGCGCGCCTGCGCCTGATAAAGACGGAAATACGCGCCCTGCTGCGCCATCAGTACCTCATGCCTGCCTTCTTCCACCACCACGCCACGATCCATCACGACCAGCCGGTCAGCCTTGTTCAGTGTCGACAGACGATGGGCAATGGCGATCGTGGTGCGTCCCTTGACCAGATTGTCGAGCGCCTTCTGAATTTCTTTTTCGGTTTCCGAATCGACTGAGGAGGTGGCCTCATCCAGAATCAGAATGCGCGGATCGATCAGCAAGGCGCGTGCGATCGAAATGCGCTGTCGTTCACCACCGGACAGGCCCTGACCGCGTTCACCCACCATCGAATCATAACCCTGCGGCAGACGCAGAATGAATTCGTGTGCATGCGCCGCGCGCGCCGCGTCCATGACTTCATCACGAGTCGCACCCGGTTTGCCGTAAGCGATATTGTCGGCAATGGTACCGAAAAACAGGAACGGTTCCTGCAAGACCAGACCGATATTGCGTCGGTAATCAGCCACGGCGAACGAACGGATATCGATCCCATCAAGCAAAATTGCGCCTTCTGCGACATCGTAAAAACGGCAGATCAGATTCACCAGTGTACTTTTTCCGGAACCACTGTGACCAACCAGACCGATCATTTCGCCGGGTTGAATATTGAGGCTGATACCGCGATTCACGGCTCGGTTGCCGTAACGGAATCCGACTTCACGCAATTCGATATGCCCTTTGATCTGCGGCACCTTGACCGGATGAGCCGGTTCCGGCACGCTCGAGACATGATCCAGAATATCAAATACGCGCTTGGCTGCCGAAGCCGATTTCTGCGTGACCGAAACAATGCGGCTCATGGAATCAAGTCGGCCGTAAAAACGGCCCATCAGTGCCACAAACGACACCAGAATACCCACGGTGATTTCACCGCGCGAAATTTGCCAGATACCAAAGGCCCATACCACCAGCATGCCGATATCGGTCAACAGCGATACGGTCGGTGAAAACAGCGACCAGATCTTGTTGAGCTTGTCATTGACCATCAGATTGTGCCGGTTGGCTTCGTGAAAACGGTTGGCTTCACGCTGTTCCTGTGCGAACGCCTTGACCACACGAATACCGGGAATGGTATCGGCCAGCACGTTGGTCACTTCGCCCCAGACCCGGTCGATTTTTTCAAAGCCGTTGCGCAGTTTGTCGCGTACCACATGAATCATCCAGGCGATGAACGGCAAGGGCGCCAGCGTCACCAGGGCCAGCATGGCGTTTTCGCGCACCAGAAATGCCGCGATCATCATCAGCATGATCACGTCCGTGGCAAAATCAAGCAGATGCAAAGACAGGAACACACAGATCCGGTCGGTGCCGCTGCCGATACGCGACATCAGGTCGCCGGTGCGCTTGCCGCCAAAATACTCCAGAGACAGCCGCATCAGATGTTCATAGGTGGCAGTACGCAGGTCCGATCCGATACGCTCGGACACCAGTGCCAGAATATAGGTTCTGAGCCAGTTCAGCAGCCAGGCCAGCAGCGCCGAGCCGAGCAGTCCGCCGAGATACATGGCGACCATCGTGTTGTCGATATGTTTGGTTTCCTGATACGGAATCAGGATATTGTCCAGTATCGGACCCGTCAGATAAGGTGGCACCAGACCGGCGGCCGTACCCAGCAGGGTCAGGACGAATCCGATAAACAGGCGGCCCTGATACGGTTTGGCGAAGCGCCACAATCTGAACAGTGTTCGCGTGGAAGGCGGCGTGTGGATGACTTTGGCACAGATCGGACATTCATCCTGGTCCGGCTCCAGCGGCGCCTTGCAGCTCGGGCAGATCAGCTGATCGGCTTCTTCAACCGGTTCACCCGTGATCTGGCTGTTCTGATACAGATTGAATTGATCGACAAAACGGGTTGCCAGCAGATTCTGCGTTAACGTAAAGCGCCAGGCGCACAGCAATCCGGTTGCGTCGGTCAATTCCAGATGACCGATACCGGCGTGATCATAATGACTTAATACCAGACCCGAACGGTATTCCCAGCTTTTCCATTCGGTCTGCCCCGGAGCCAGCGACAGGATGCGCGACTCGGTGGCGATGATCATCCCCGTCTTAAAATTTAATCTGTCATCCAGGTCAACCTCAAAGGCGGTCAGTGCGTTCTCACCGGAGGTGAGCTGATTTGCTACGCGATTTGCTACGATATCTTTCCAGGAATCCTGCAGATTGGATAAAGTAAGATCTTCAGCGACTTGTTTCATTGTCATTGGTTTGAGTGCTCCAGATTGCTACCGCGGTGTGATGGTGCAATGTAAAAAGATGAAAAGATAATTGATTTCAGGCGCGCTGTTTGTCGAAGTTTGTTGAAGCCGTAGCGCGGATGGTTCAAGTTACGGTATTCTATTAGACTTATTTGCCAACGTAATTGCCAACAAAACTGTGCATCATTGCTCGAATTATTTTTTCGAGAGTATACAATACAGAAGCGATTACTGAACCGAATACTTAAATGTTATTGATGGCACGGATTTCGACGAATGCGCCGGCAGCTGAGCCGCATACCAAAATGATTAAGATGGAACTGGGTAATCCCGCCCCGATGTTGGTGAAAAAATAAATAAATGACAAACAAGAAAGAAATCAAATTTACACGCATTACGCATCTGCGTGGACCGAACATCTGGACTTATCGCCCGGTCATTGAAGTCTGGGTCGACATCGGCGAATTAGAACAATACCCTTCCAATGCCATTCCCGGATTCACCGAACGACTGACCGCCTGGCTGCCCAGCCTGATCGAACATCGCTGCGGCGTGGGTGAGCGCGGCGGTTTTATCGAACGTCTCAATGAAGGCACCTGGGCTGCACATATACTCGAACACGTGGTACTGGAATTGCAGAATCTGGCCGGCATGCGCACCGGATTCGGCAAAACCAGAAAGGCCGCCGAACCCAGTCTGTACAAGATGGCATTCCGCACCCGTCAGGAACAGGTTGGACGCGCTGCGCTCGAAGCCGGACGCGAACTGTTAATGGCCGCCATCAACGACACGCCTTTCGACCTGACTGCCAAAGTCACTGAACTGACCGATCTGGTTGATTCGCTCTGTCTGGGCCCTTCCACTGCACACATCGTCGATGCCGCCACGGCCCGCTCCATTCCCTGGATGCGCTTAAATGACGGCAATCTGGTCCAGCTTGGTTATGGCAACCGGCAGCGCCGTATCTGGACCGCTGAAACCGACCAGACCAGCGCCATTGCCGAAAGCATCTCGTCCGACAAGGACCTGACCAAATCGCTGCTCAAATCCTGCGGTGTGCCCATACCTGACGGCACGCTGGTGCACAGCGCCGAAGAAGCCTGGGAAGCAGCACAGGACATCGGACTGCCGGTGGTGCTCAAACCGTACGATGGCAATCATGGCCGTGGCGTATCACTGGATCTCAATACCGAAGTTGACGTGCATGCCGCCTTCAAACTGGCCGATCGCAAAGGCGGCGGCAGTGCCGTGATCGTTGAACAGTTCATACCTGGCAATGAACACCGGGTTCTGGTGGTGGGTAAAAAAGTGGTGGCGGTCGCTGCCGGTGAGGCCGCCTGGGTTACCGGCGATGGCAAATCCAACATCATTGAACTGGTTGAAGAACAGATCAATTCAGATCCGCGTCGCGGTCTGACCGAAGAATTTCCGCTCAACGCAATTGCGCCCCAAAACGGAGCTGAAATCATACTGGAACTGGAACGCCAGGGTTTTACGGCCTACGACATCCCGGCCAAAGATCAAAAGGTTTTAATCCAGCGTAACGGCAATGTCGCTTTTGACGTCACCGACGATATTCATCCCAGCATCGCCGCAGTGGCAACTCTGGCCGCACGGGTGGTCGGACTTGATGTGGCAGGCGTGGATCTGGTGGTGGAAGATATTTCCAAACCGCTCAGTTCGCAGCGCGGCGCCATCATTGAAGTCAATGCCGGACCCGGACTGCTGTCGCACCTGAAACCGGCCAACGGATTGCCGCGTCCGATCGGCGCGGCAATCATCGATCATCTATTTCCTGATGAAGCGTCCGGTCGGGTGCCGGTAGTGGGCGTGACCGAATCGAGCGGCTCGACCCTGATCTCTCGCCTGATTGCGCACCTGCTGTATGTCAGCGGCAAACATGTCGGTCTGGCCTGCAGCACCGGTCTGTATCTGGATCAGCGCCAGATCGATGGCAAGAATGCGATCAGCTGGGAAGCCGGTCAGCGTCTGCTGATCAACCGTTCAATCAGTGCCGCCGTGTTTGAAACCAGCAACCGGATGATACTGTCTGAAGGTCTGGTGTATGACAAATGCGCTGTCGGCGTGGTCAGTGAAATCGAACAGAATCTGAAGAATGCCCACCTCAAGGAATACTACATCACCGATGCCGACCGGATGTTCAACGTGGTGCGCACTCAGGTTGACGTAATTGTGCCTGACGGCTGTGCCGTGCTCAATGCCGACGATGAACGCATTGCCTCCATGGCCGAGCTGTGCGACGGCAAAGTGATTTTCTACAGTCTGGATCATCACCTCCCGGTTCTTGCCATGCATCGCGAGGCAGGCGAACGGGTGGTATTTGTGCGCAACAACAGCATCGTTCTGGCGCAGGGGGACAGCGATATTGCCGTCATCCCGCTGACCTCGTTGAAACCGAGCAAGGCAGCACAGCCTGCCAACGTGATGGCCGCAGTCGCGGCGGCCTGGGCGCTGCAGATTTCGCCGGAACTCATCGAGGCGGGTTTGAGAACGTTTGAATCCAACCCGAAGAAAAGCCATTATTAACTCAGATAAATAAGACAGGCTGATCCGGTTAAAACGCCGTCTACGCAATCAACAGACCTAGGACAAGAATTTTATGGAAGTTTCACGTATCCGAGCACTGCGCGGCCCCAATCTGTGGAGTCATCACACTGCCATTGAAGCGATAGTGACCTGCAATACCGACGAACTCAATATCATCAACCTGCCCGATTTCGAAACCCGGCTGCGCAGTCGCTTTCCCGAACTGAGCGCACTGCAACCCACCGGTTACCACGATGCCATACCGATTGCGCACGTGTTCGAACATGTGGCGCTCGGTCTGCAGGCCGCGGCCGGTTGCCCGATCACATTCAGCCGCACCACACCGACCGTCGAATCCGGCGTCTTTCAGGTTGTGGTCGAATATTCCGAAGAAGCAGTTGGACGGCTGGCCATTGAGCTGGCTGAACAGTTGATCAAAAGCGCGCTGGATGACAGCGAATTTGATCTTGAAAAAGCCCAGACCGATCTGCGCGAACTGGACGAAGAAGTCCGTCTGGGACCGTCTACCGGTTCCATCGTACAGGCCGCAGTCAAGCGCAACATTCCGTTTCGCCGCTTGACCGAAGGTAGTCTGGTGATGTTCGGCTGGGGCAGCAAACAGCGCCGCATTCAGGCCGCAGAAATGGATTGCACCAGTGCGATTGCCGAATCGATTGCGCAGGACAAGGAACTGACCAAAAAACTGCTCAACGCAGCCGGCGTGCCGGTACCGATGGGACGTGCAGTTGACGACGTCGACGACGGTTGGGCCGCAGCCGAAAATATCGGCTTGCCGGTCGTAGTCAAACCGCAGGACGGCAATCAGGGCAAAGGTGTCACGGTCAATATCACCAACCGTGAACAGTTCGAAGCAGCCTATGCCTCGGCCTGCGAATTTGGTGACCATATTCTGGTGGAACGTTATCTGCCCGGCGCCGATTTCCGGTTGCTGGTGATCGGCAACAAACTGGTCGCTGCAGCGCGGCGCGATCCGCCCCAGGTGGTCGGCGATGGCATCAAAACCGTCAGACAACTGGTGGATCAGGTCAACCTTGATCCGAAACGCGGTTCCGGTCACGCCACCTCACTGACCAAAATCCGCATCGACGATATCGCACTGGGCTCTCTGGCCTCACAGGGCTTCAATGCCGAGTCTGTCCCGCCCAAGGGCAAGCGTGTCAATCTGCGCAACAATGCCAACCTGTCGACGGGCGGCTCCGCCACGGATGTGACCGATGACGTTCATCCGGAAGTCGCCGCACGCGCAGTGGCTGCAGCACAGATGATCGGACTCGATATCTGCGGCGTCGATCTGGTCTGCGACGGCGTGTTGAAACCGATAGAAGATCAGCATGGCGGCATCGTCGAAGTCAATGCTGCGCCCGGACTGCGCATGCATATTTCGCCTTCGTTCGGCAAGGGACGCCAGGTCGGTGAAGCCATCATTTCCACCATGTTTGACGACGACAACGACGGCCGCATTCCGATTGTGGCAGTCACCGGCACCAACGGCAAAACCACCACGGTACGTCTGATTGCGCATTTGCTTACGGCTGGCGGACTGCGCACCGGCATGACCAATACCGATGGCGTCTACATCGAAGGTCAGCGCATCGATTCAGGCGACTGCAGCGGCCCGAAAAGTGCGCGCAACGTGTTGCTGCATCCGGATGTGGATGCCGCCGTCTTTGAAACGGCCCGCGGTGGCGTGCTGCGCGAAGGACTCGCGTTTGACCGTTGCAAGGTTGCCGTCATTACCAATATCGGCACCGGCGACCATCTGGGTCTGAATTACATCACCAGTCTGGAAGACCTGGCCGTATTGAAACGCGTCATCGTGCAAAACGTGGCGGACAATGGCTATGCGGTGCTCAACGCAGCTGACCCGGTTGTGGCTGGCATGGCACTGAACTGTCTGGGCAAAGTGATTTTCTTTGCCGCGGACCGGCACGAAGCAGTCATGGCCACGCATCGCGCCCAGGGCAACCGCGTGGTCTATGTTGATAGCGGCATGATTGTCGCTTCGGAAGGCAACTTCATCCATAAAATATCCCTGAGTCAGGTGCCGATCACGCATGGCGGCAAAATCGGATTTCAGGTCGAAAACGTCATGGCGTCGGTTGCGGCCGCCTGGGCCGTTGGTACCGCCTGGCCCGCCATCGAAGCCGGATTGCAGTCGTTTGCCAACGACACCGACAATGCGCCGGGTCGCTTCAACATGTTCACCTATAAAGGTGCCACGCTGATCGCCGATTACGGCCACAATCCGGATGCCATTTCGGCACTGGTCAGCGCAGTAGAAACCATGCCGGCCAAACGTCGCTCCGTGGTAATCAGCGGTGCCGGCGACCGGCGCGACCAGGATATCCGCCAGCAGACCGAAATTCTGGGTGCGGCCTTTGATGATGTGATTCTGTATCAGGATGCCTGCCAGCGCGGCCGGGTCGACGGTGAGGTGGTCGCCTTGTTGCGCTCCGGCCTGAAAAATGCCAAACGCACCAGGAACATCAGCGAAATCACCGGCGAATTCATCGCCATCGATCATGCGCTCAGTACGCTCAACGAAGGTGATCTGTGTCTGATTCTGGTTGATCAGGTGGAAGAATCACTGGAGCATATTGCCAAACGTATTCGCGAAGCGTAGTCAGTAATTTGACTGGGATGACAATGTAGGCTGGGATGCAATCCCAGCATTTCCAGCGGTGAAGCTGGGATTGCATCCCAGCCTATGAAGTCGTCCCAATCGGCAGATAATTCAAACCAACTACGGACTGTTCCATGAGTGGCCCAACCACAGCAATCTTAGTTGCAGACCCCGTTGCCGTATTGCTTTCTGCTGCCGGCATTCGCGCTGCCATGGCGGTACGGGAAGGGTATCAGCGCAGTGCCGGGCTCTCAGAGCGTCACCGTGCCGAACACACCAGCCGGCTGCAACAACAGCGCGATGCGGTCCAGAAGGGACAGATCGCGTTGCAGCAGCAGCTAAACGATGCTGAATCTGAATTCAACCGCCTGCTGCAGCTCGGCCAGCGGCTTGGTGCCACAGAGAAGATCCAGTCCGACCGCCCCGCCGCCACAAAAAACGATCCGGCCGGAACGCTGCTGGCCCTTCAGGTGTACAACGCTGAAATCAAAACCATCCTGATGACCCAGTTTGCCCGACAGCCGGACTGGGAAAGTGCCGAACCTGATTTCAGCAGTGCTGCCGAAACGACGGTTGCGCAGCGACTCCTTGATCGCATCAGCCATCTGGGCGCGCTGCCGCAACCGATACAGAATCTGGCAGTTCAGTTACGCCTGAACCTGCCACCACAGCGTCTGGCATTGCTGGAGAGCGAATTGCGCCGACAGGTGCAACTGCATCTGGAACAAAGTCAGCAACAAGCGGTACAGCAGGCCAGCGCACTGATACTGCGCCACACCCTCAATGAACTTGGATACCAGGTAGAGGAATTCAGCGACACCCTGTTTGTCGACGGCGGCGTGGTCCATTTCCGCCGTCACGACTGGGGTAACAATATGGTCAGACTGCGCGTGAATGACAAGACCCACGCTGTCAATTTCAATGTCGTACGCGCCGTGCAGAATGCCGGCAATGAACGTTCGGTACTCGACCACATCGCCGAAGACCGCTGGTGCGCTGAATTCCCGGCGCTGCTAAAAGCCATGGAAGCACGCGGCCTGGGACTGGACGTGACACGCCGACTGGAAGCAGGAGAGCTGCCGGTTCAGCAGGTTGACAGCGCCTTGCTGCCGACGTTTGCCGAGCCCGAATCCAGACGTGCTGACACCGCATTAAAAGCCCGCAATCTCACTGAAGAATAATTATGGCTACTCCACGCTGGCAACTTGATCTGGAACGACTGCTGGCGATCCGCTCGCAGTTTGTCATCTCGGGCAGCATTCACGACAATTTTCTGGCACAGACCGCCGGCGGACCGGCACTGGTGCCATTCATTCGCGCGCTGTGGGAATCGCTCAAAATCCGGCATTACCGGTTCCTGCTGATAGTTGATCCGACCGATGGCATCCGCGTTTATCCGGACGAAGCCGTCAATCGCGAACAGGCTGAAAAGCTGTTTGACCTGAAACTGAAAAACGGCACTCAGATCATCAGTCTGGAATCGCTTGCCGCAGTCATGAAAAACTGCGCGACGCAACGTGAGGCACGCTGTGCGCTGGTCATTGATTTTGCCTCGCGCATCAGCCGGGAAACCAGTCACCTGTCTGACAGTGAATACCGGTTTTTTATCGCTGCAGAAAAAATCGCCTTGACCGCTGCACCAGTCGTCACGCTGCAATCAATGCCAGATAAAACGCACAACCGCCCGCTGTACAACCCGGTACTGTGGCTGGTCAACCGCACCCAGGATTTGCCGGGCTGGTTCACCCTCGACAATGAACGCATCGCCAGCCTGATCATCGGCAAGCCCGATTACGAAACCCGCTACGCCAGTGCAGCGCAACTCGCAGCGCTGTTTTCCGGCTATAAGGAAGCCAGTGAATTGGCCAGAAAACAGTTTCTGGAACACTTTGCGACTGGCACGGAAGGTATGAGCCTGCTCGCCCTGTCTGACATCACCGAACTGGCTGACCGGCAGCAACTGGGCATTGCCGATATCGTTGACGCCGTGCGCTGTTATCAGCTCGGCGCGCTCGACAATCCGTGGCGCCGGGATTATCTGCGTGAAAAAATCCGCGATGCGTTGCCGGTCATTGAAGAGCGCGTCAAAGGACAGCATGCTGCTGTCGTCAAAACGCTGGATATTTTGAAACGCTCAGTCATGGGCATGACCGGTGCGCAGGCCAGAGCCAAAGGCAACCGGCCGCGCGGCGTACTGTTTTTTGCCGGACCAACCGGCGTTGGAAAAACGGAACTGGCCAAGACCCTGACCGAACTGGTGTTTGGCGATGAACGTGCCTACCTGCGTTTTGACATGAGTGAATTCGCCGAATCGCACAGCAGTGCACGACTGCTCGGTGCGCCACCCGGCTACGTTGGCTTTGATGCCGGCGGCGAGCTGACCAATGCGGTGCGCGAAAAACCGTTTTCGGTGGTGCTGTTTGATGAAATCGAAAAAGCCCATCCGCAGATTCTGGATAAATTCCTGCAGATTCTGGAAGACGGGCGCCTGACCGACGGTCGCGGTGAGACTGCCTATTTTTCCGAAACCATACTGGTGTTTACGTCCAACCTTGGTATTTTTGTCGAGGACCAGTCCGGTGCGCGTCAGCAACAGGTTAAATCCGGCGACCCTTACGATCTGGTTGAAACCAGAGTGCGTGCAGCCATTGACGACTATTTCAAATTCCAGCTGGCGCGTCCTGAACTGCTCAACCGGATCGGTGACAATATCGTGGTATTCAATTTCATTACCCACGACGTCGCACAGCGCATACTGGACGGGATGCTGAACAATATCGCGCGGCGACTGGGCGACGAATTTAAACTGCGCCTGTCGATTTCTGCTGCGGTCAAAACACAGCTGGAAGCACGCTGCCTGGCCGATTTATCGAATGGCGCCCGAGGGATCGGCAATGCGCTGGAATCAAATTTCATCAACCCGCTGTCGCGTGCACTGTTTGAGCAGAATCTGGAAGGTCGCCAGACACTGCTGGTGCGGGATTTGCAGGAACATGACCGGGTGATTGAACTCACCCTGGACCTTGGAGGATAAACGATGCCGATTACACCGCGCGAACTGGAACTGCTGATGGAAGAAGTCGAACGGGAAGATCCGATCGACTTTGCCGACCTGCCCTTTAATGACAGGGATTTGCGCAGCGTGATTTCCAATCATGTCTGCGAGATGGCCGAGGCGCTGGAAAATTTCAGCGAAGAAGACCGGCAACTGACCTTGCTGGCGGTGGCTGCCAAGCTGGTACTGGAAAACTTCGTGCTGCATCTGCGCTTGATGGTCAAGCACGGTGAACCGGTCAGCCCGGATGTGGGTGGGCTGCTGCGTGACCTGTTCAACAAGAAAAAATAGCCCGACATCCATGCAGATCAACATCAACAAGGCACATTATCCGGTCACCGTGCTGGGACCGGGACGGCGCATCG
>Ga0316222_1005291_pt1 | contig 11140 bp, 6 predicted proteins | sample TBH18011metaG_FD_206008 | JGI IMG/M metagenome (GOLD analysis project Ga0316222, IMG submission 206008) | Freshwater microbial communities from Trout Bog Lake, Wisconsin, USA - TBH18011 | ecosystem: Environmental > Aquatic > Freshwater > Lake > Hypolimnion/Profundal zone | place: USA: Wisconsin... | reverse complement strand
CGGACTGCCGGGCTGGCAAACCATCTGGCGCGGCTGGCAACGGCTGATGTGGATGTGTGAAGGATTAGACACCCTCAACCAGACAGCAAAAAGATGTGGGTAATGACAAGGCGTTTACGCCGCTTCAACTTTCGCCTGGCCAAACGGGCTGCGACGTTCCCGCCGTGGTCATTATTCACGTTGAAGCGACCTGAAGGTCGCGCTCCGGGAGGCCGGGAAGCCGCCGCCGGCAGTCCGGCTTCACCGGACCAAAAGCTTCCGCTTCCCCTAAAATTCCCCCATTTCGACATTTCCTGCCGCCGGGCTTCCGCGCATACTGGCGCATCACTTAATCCTATGGTTTTGGCTCAACTCAACGAATTGGCGGCCACGGTGGAAGCTTTCCGGTCGCAGGCGCCGGTGGTGGAAGCGGCGGGCAAACGGCTGGCGGCGGTGCTGGCCGGCGGCGGCAAAATCCTCACGGCCGGCAACGGCGGCAGCGCCACGGATGCGATGCACTTCACCGAGGAGCTGGTGGGCCGGTTTGACAAGGACCGCCGGTCGCTGGCGGCCGTGTCCCTTTCTTCCGACGCGGCGTTGCTGACGTGCATCGCGAATGATTTCGGCTACGAGGCGGTGTTTTCCCGGCAGGTGGAAGGCTTGGGCAAGCCCGGCGACGCGCTGGTGGTCTTCACCACGAGCGGGAAATCGCCGAATTGCCTCGCGGCCCTCAAAACGGCGAAGGCGCGGGGGCTGATCACGGTGTCCGTGCTGGGCAAAGGCGGCGGTCCGTGCGCGGGCCTGGCGGATTATGACATCATCGTGCCGGGAACGGTCACCGCGCGCATCCAGGAACTGCACACGTTCGTGCTGCATGTCTGGCTCACACTGATCGAAGCCGAACTGGGGCTGGTGAAGTAAGCCTAAGGTTCAAGTTGCTTCTCTTTAGCCACAGATTATCACGGATGAAACACAGATAAGGCAGGCGCGAAGCGTGAGGCTCGGGGGGCGCGGGGGCAGCGGTGAAAATAGCCCACCACTTCAGTGGTGGGGACTGGGTGGTGGCGGTTTCAAGTCCCGATAGGGACGACAGAAGTTTGGTCTGTTGCGATTCGGCCTTTCCTGACGGACCCCCAAAATGCCTTTCCCCGGCACTGAAGAGCCGTACTATTTTCATACCGCCATCTTCCATCCGCCATCCTCGCCCGTGCTAAGCCTTGCCCTCGATGAAAGCGTAGCACGCCATGTGGAGGAGGTTCATGTGCACGTCCTCGACGCGGCCGTAATGGGTTTCGTTGATGACGATGGCCTCGTCGGCCACCTCGGCCATGCGGCCGCGTTTGGCCCCGACGATGACCAACGTCTTCACCCCGTTCTTTTTGGCCCATGCAAGGGCTTTGACGCAATTGGGGGAGTTGCCGCTGACGCTGATGCTCAGGAGCAGGTCGCCGGGACGGGCGAAGTTCTGGAGCTGGCCGGCGAAGATGTCTTCGTAGGCGTAGTCATTGCCGAGGGCGGTCATCCAGGCGACGTTGTCGGTCAGGGAAAGGACGCGGATGCGTTTGCCGAGCTTGTCGGAGGCGCCTTTGCCGAGGTCGGTGGCGAAATGGGAGGCGTTGGCGGCGCTGCCGCCGTTGCCGCAGATGAAGACCTGGCGGTCCTCGGCCTGGGCCTGGCGGAGAAGTTCGACGAGGCGGGCAATCGCCTCAACCGGCACGGAACTGAGGGTGGCGTTTTGCGCCCGGATGTAATCGGCCAGCCAAGTTTTCATGCAAATCAATCTGGCGGGTGACCGCAGGATTGTCACTTCAAATCCATGCCGACACAGGCGCGAGGGGAATTCCGCCGGAGCGCGGCTGTGGCAAAGCCCAGCCGCAGCGCGTGATAATGCGATGGTCGTGGATTGATGCCCGTCTTATTCTTCGCGATAGCGCTCCGGCCGGCCTTTCAGACAAAGCCGCCCCCCCCGCCGGTCATTGCCGCGCTCGGGGATTGCCGTCGGGCGGGCGGATGGGTAGATTATCGGCATGGGACGTCAATGGTTGCATGCAAAACGGTTGGTGGCCGGGCTCAAGAAGGGCCGGACCACGGGCAAACTCGTGCGGGAAATCTCGGTCGCCGCCAAGATGGGCGGGGCGGATCCGAGCATGAACGCGCGCCTGTTCACGGCCGTGGAAAAGGCGAAGAAAGAAAGCGTCACGAAGGATGCCATCGACCGCGCCATCCGCAAGGGCGCGGGCATCGGCGATGAAAAGCTCGTCATGGAGCACGTGGTCTATGAGGGCCGCGCGCCGCACAACGTCCCGATCATCATCGAAGTCTACACGGACAACGTGAACCGCACCGCCCCGGAGATCCGGGTGCTCTTCAAGAAGGGCCAGATGGCCACGGCGGGCAGCAATAAATTTCTCTTCGACCACGTGGGCCTGGTGGAAGCGTATCATCCGGATGCGAATTCCGACCGCGAAGCGGCGGCCATCGAGGCCGGCGCGAACGAGGTGGAGACCCTCACGCATACGCAGAACGACGACATTCCCGAAGACACCGCCGGCGCGCGGTTCATCTGCGAGCGCACCGCCATCCATGCGGTGGCGCAATGGCTTAAGTCAAACGGCTGGAGCGTGGTGACCAGCGAACTGGGCTATGTGCCCAAGCAATTTCCCGAGCTGACCGAAGCGCAACTCACCGAAGTGGGCGAATTCCTCCACGAGCTGGACGAGCACGATGACGTGCACCGCGTGTGGGCGGCGTTGAAGTAGCAGCACGAGACCGGGGAATCAACGCAGACGCCGGGAGGCGCGGAGAAGCCCCGAGGGCGGGTCGTGTGGAGTGCGCGGACGGGTCCGCGCTTTGGTCGACGCGACGTGTCGCGTCGACCAAAGCGGCGACGTGTCGCCGCAGTCCAAATGACGAGCCCCGGCGACCTCTTCGAAACCGGCCAAAATCACCCAGCCTTCTCTGCGTTTCTGCGCCTCTGCGTGAGGATTTTCCCCTCGGCGTCCGGCGGCGGGTTGCTCCCGGACCCGGCTCAAAACTTCGGCTGCTCCGGGACGGCGTTTTTGGCGAAGGGCTCTTCTTCGTCCGAGTGAATCCGGTTGCCGGCGGGGTCGACGATTTCGGCGGTGACCAGGATCAGCAGCTTATTTTCGACCGTTTGCCGGCTTTGGCTTTGAAAAAGCCGGCCCAGCACGGGGACATCCCCCAGCACCGGCACTTTATCCCGGGTCGTCATGGTTTCCGAATCCTCCACTTGACCCACCACCAGAGTCTGACCATCCCAGAGGTTGGCGGTCGCCGCCGCGCGCAGATCGCCGATGATCGAAGCATCGGTGCCATTGGTCGCTTCCACGGAAGAAAGCTTCCGGTAGCCGGAAAAACGTTTTACCAGAGCCGAAGCGGTCAGGTTGACGGTGTAACCATCCGCCAAGACCAAGGCGGAAGCATCCAAAACCGGGCCGGTCTCCAATGGTTGCGTATGCGGAACCGGGCCGTTGGTGGTCATGGTCACACCCATGACGACGCTGATAATGGTGGTGGCTTTCATCATCACTTGACGGCCGCTGGCGGCGGTCGCTTCCGGTTCGGCCAGCATTTCCGCAACCGGATTGGTGCGCAAGGATTGCAGGAAAGCTTTGGTTTCGTCGCGGGTCAGGAGGCCGGCGTTGTGATTCGTGCCGCCGACGGGGTGCAGCGGCGGAAACGCCAACGCGTTCGCCGGGATTTCCACAAACCGGGCCTTGAGGTGGATTTGCGCATGACCGGAGCCGAGGAATTGCAACAGGGTCTCGATTTTGTACAATTCCGATTCGGTTGCCCGAACCAACAGCAGGTTGCGCTTGTCGTTGTAGAAAACGGATTTGGGGGCATCCAAATTGACCCCATTCAGTTTGAAGAATTGCCGGGCGCAGCGTGCAACATCTTTGTCAACGGTGACGACCCCATGGCCATAGTCGTAAAATAAAAACCGGTCGACTTTGAACTCCCGGGTCGTGAGGCCCAGGGGATTGGAGGCCGGGGCCGGGGCAAACCATACCGTGCCATGGCTGTTCACCGAATAGCCGACCGGCCGGCTGGACCCTTGCACAACGGCATCCACCACTTCGCCGAGGGTAATGGCGCGGAACGGATGGCCGATCGTCACGGTCGCCGAATGAAGGTCATCGGTTGCCGGAGGAGCCGGCGCGATCGCAAAATCAATTCCCTGGTTCTCCGGGTCATTCTGCACGGAGGCCAGATGCAAGCGGTTCAGGGCATCGGCCAACGGCACAGCGGCCAAAGAATCAAATTGTTTCAGTTCGAGGGAATGGAGTTTTTCCGTGGTCACGGAAAACTCGGGGTCCGGGTTCGGGCGGTACTTTTGAGCCGCCGGGGGATTTCCTCCGGCCCCGGGAAGTTTCGGGGCGTTGGCGTCATTCCAAGCCCGCACGGCGGTGTTGACCCGCTCCAGTTGTTCGGTCGTGCCTTGGGCCAGCAAGAGCTGGCTGACTTCATTATAAGTCGGGACAGTCGGCGGCATCTCCACTCCGGCGGCGCGCAGTTTTTCATTCAACTGATCGGGATTCAATGGGCTCGAAATTTTGAATACCCGGAAGTTTGTGCCGGTCACGGCGGGGGCAAGGTTGGTCACAAGGCCCGGGCTGCCGGCGGTGTTGTCATTGGGCGCGGGCGGGGGAGTGACAACGGCGACACTATTGGAAGCCAGGTCAATCACCCAGTCGTCCACCGGCGCGGTAATGGTTCGTTTGAATGGCTGTCTGCCTCCCCAGAGGGTGACGGGTCCGGCGAAGGGATTGGTGAACATGAAGGCAGCCCCGTTGATGCCGGGTTCCACGTTCAGCCAACCACTGCCAAAAGCCGTGTAACCAATATTCCCGTCACTGTCCTTCAGTTCCTCGGTGGGAGCGAGGTCCAGCACCGGACGGTTAGCCACCTTGATCAACGAGTCCAGGCTGCCGCGGATGTGTCCATGAACAATCAGCGGCGGCCCGAGGCGGACAGTCAGTCCGGGTTCGCTGGAAGCCATTTTTCCCAACGCGACCGATTCATGGTCCTTCGCGCCGATGCCAATAAAACAGCGCGCATCGGGCGGCAGCTGGGTCACGGTGAAGGCGCCGTTGGCATCCGTCTGGCCGAGGCGATAGATCGGGTCAGCCCCATCAATCAGGCCCCAACCGGGTTTGAACAAAAGGCGCACTTCCGCTCCGGCCAGCGGCTGGCCGGTCAGCTTGTCGAGCACCACCCCGGAAACGGTTTTCCCGGGCACGAGTTCCAGCCGAAGCGGTTCGCCGGCACGGACATGGTCGAAATGCTTCCGGGTGAGCTGATAACCGGGGGCATTCACGGTCATGTCCAGCGGCAGGTCGGCGCTCCCGGGCAGGATGAAGTTGCCGTCCGGTCCGGCTTGGAAGGAGCTGGTTTGCAAACCGGCGCTTCCCATCAAAAAGGTGGCGGTAATGGCCGCATTGGTGACCGGCCGGTCCGTGGTCGCATCCGTCAGTTTAAGGGAGGCCACGAAGCCGGGCGGCAGGACGATTTCCAGATTATCCAACCGGTTGGTCCCCGTTCCATCAATGGGGCCGATCACCGCCGGCGCAAAGTTGGTGGCAGTGACGCCGACATAAAATGTTCCGGCCGAAATCAGGTTGGTGAAAAGACCGTTCAGGGCCGTGCCACCATAAGTCGTCGTATATTGCCCGGTCTGGGAAACCAACCGCAGCCCGATTGTTTCGGGCACGGGGGTTCCGTCAGCCCGGCGGACCCGTCCGGAGATTGAAATGCGCGGACCGAATCTAAAACCGCCAAACATTTGGTTGGTTGCCCCCGGAATCGGTTCCGTTTTTTGGCCCGGGTCGGTCAACTTGTTCCCGATGCGGGCGGTGCCATCCTGCGGGGAGGCAGCGGCGGTGGTGGCTTTGGTCGCCGGAGCTTGGGGATGCAGTTCACTGCCGGGATACAGGGTCACGCGCAGCAGCAGGTTGGTCCGGCCGGCGGGAAACACATCGTTGAAATGCATCCCGAAGTTCCCGCCGTCCACAGTGACATGATAGGTGCCATCGCCGAGGGTGGTGAATTCAAAGCGGCCGTTTTCATCTGTTTGCACCTGTTGCTGGGGCAGCTTGGGGTTCTCGCTCCAGACGCGCACCGGGGCATGGTCGATAACCAAGCCGGTCGCCGCCTCGACCACCACGCCCGCCAGTTTCCGTCCAGGCTTCAATTGGAACGTCACCGGCAGCCGGGAGAAGTTCACGTCCTGCGAGCCAGCCTGGCAGCCGGGCACGGAAACCGTCACCGAATAGGTGCCGATGCCGGGCGTGGTGTCGTCCACTTGAAACCGGCCATGTGCATCCGTGAGCACGGCGTTCAAGCCAAAGCCGTGTTCACCGGTCATGAAGCCGACGTTCACGCTGGTGCCATCAACCGGCTGGCCGTTGGTGTTCAGCACCACGCCGGTGAAACTCTGGCCGGCCGGGACTGGCAGTGTCACTTCGGCATCGGGCTGGGCTTCAGTAAGTTTGACGGGCGGGCTGACGCAGAAGGTATTACCGCGCCAGCCGGTGACGCGGTAGGTGCCGCCCAGCGGCAGCGGGCCGGAGACCCACCGGTGCAGCCCGGAGCTGGGATTGTTGACACCATCATTATTGTCGAGGGGGAAGTCTTCCGGGCGCTGGGGCGAGCGTTTCACTTCTGCGACCGAGAAATAAAATCCGTCCGCCGGGGTGCCGTCGGCATTTTGGGCGCGGGCATAGAGGGCGCCGGCCGGAACCACGGGCACATCCAGAATGAGGGGTCCCGGTCCGTTGCTGACGTTGGTGCGGCAGGACCAGGCGGTGAACCAGTAGCCGACGGTGCGCTTGGGGTTGCATTCCGTCCAGCTGCCCACGGGGAAGTCCGCCTGCGCCTGGCCGTTGGTGATGACGAGGTCGGCATAGCGGGCCGTAGGGTGGGCGGGATCCGTATTGTCGGGAATCAGCACTTGCACAGTGCCTTGGGGGGAATTGCCGGCCGTATCCCGGAAGCGGAAGATGACGGTGCGTTTGGGGATGGGGACGTTGGCGGCGGCAATATTATTGGAAGTCAAATCGATCACCCAGTCGTCCACGGGGCCGGTCACGGTGCGTTCGAAAGTGCGTTTGTCGGTGCCGTTGCCGGCTTTGAGCGTGACCACCCCGGCGAGGCGGTTGGTGAAGATGAAGCGGGCCACGCCGGCTTGCACCGTCACCGGCACATTTTCCACCATGGAATTTCCGACCCCGTTGAATTTCTCGGCGATCAAGTGTTCCAGTACCCGGTCCTTGCCGTATTGAAAAAGCGTATCCAAACCGCCGAGAACACGGCCGTGAATGACGAGTTCCGGGCCGACCCGAACAACCATGTCATTTTGCCCGGCCGTGATTTTTTCGAACATGACCGACTCGTGGCCGGGGACGGAAAGGCCGAGATAATAAGAGATTCCGCTCCGGAGCTGGTTGATCACAAACGCGCCGCGGTCGTCCGTCCGTCCCAGTGAAAACATGGGGTCATCCCACTGAAGCTGTCCCCAACTGGCCAGATACCGCAGATGCCATTCCGCGCCGGCCACGGGCCGGCCGGTCTGCTTGTCCAGCACCACCCCGGCGAGGATGGCCCCGCGCTGTAGGGAGACGCGGAGCGGTTCCCCGGCGCGGACATGGGTGAAGCGATTCTGATAGATTTCGTAGCCGGGGGCATTGACGGTCAGGGTCATTTGAAAATCAGCGCAGTGTTTCAAGGTGATGAAACCGTTTGTGCCGGTCTTCCACGAGCGAGGCTGAAAGCCTTGGTTTTCCATCCAGAACAGGGTCGTGGCCCGGGCGTTGGTCACGGGCCGGCCGGTGTCGGCATCGCACAATTGCAACGGGACATCGTAACCGCGATTCAACGGCAGATCGAGGCCGGTCAGGCGGTTGGTGACAATGCCGTCAAACGGACCGGCCGAGCTGGGCGCAAAGCCTTCCGTGTCGGCATACAGCCAGATGGTTCCGGCCGGGATGGAATCATTCGTAAAGGAGCCGTTCTTGATATAAGTAAAATTGCCGCTGGAAGAACGTTCCCGGGTCGAAAGAATGCTCATGCTGACCCATTTTGGAACCGGCGTCCCATCTGTCGTGTGTGCGTATCCGCAAACAGTCACATTGGGTAACGGGTCATGGCTATTGTCGAACGATTCCGGACGATTGGGGTTTTCGCCGTTCTCAGTCATCTTCTTTTCAATCCGCGCGATGCGTTCCTGCGGGGAGAGGATGGCGGCGAGCGTGGCTTGGGTGCCGAGGGCGCAGAGGATGAGGAGGGCGCCGCCGGTGAACATGGCCAGCAGCATGGCGCGCCACGTGAGGCGCAGGGCCGGCCGGTAGCCGGGCACGAGCAGGCGCTGGACGCGGTCGAGGAGCGGGGAATGGCGCGGGCCGCCGAAACCGGGCGCGGCGGCGGGCGGGGGTTGGAGAAGGCTTTCCGCCACGCAGAGCAGGGTCCGGGCATACTCGGCGGGCGCGCCGCTGAGGGCGATGGCCGTGGCATCGCAGCAGGCTTCGCGTTCGAGGCGGATTTGGCGGCTGATCCACCAGACGGCGGGATTGAAAAAAAGCAGCGCTTCGGCGAGCAGTTGAAAGAGGTTGGCGACGTAATCGCCGCGGCGGATGTGGGCGAGTTCGTGCAGGAGCACCATGCGGATCTGTTCCGGCGAGAGCGTGGTGGTGAGGGAGAGCGGCAGGATGAGCGTGGGGATGAGCACGCCGGCGACCGCCGGCGAAGTGAGCCGGTCGGTCACGGCGAGGCGGACGCGGCGGGCCAGGCCGAGCGCGCGGCGGGCTTCGGCAAAGAGTTCCGTCACGCGCGGGTCGGTGAGCGGACGGCAGGAGCGGCGGAGGCGTTCCGCCCCGGCGACTTGGACCCCCGCGCGGGCGAGCATGGCGGCAGCCCCCGCAAGCCAGACGAAGGCGAGCCAGGCCGTCCAGTTCAGGCGGGCGGCCGGCGCGGCCGGCGGAGTGAATTGGACGACGAGCGGAGCTTGTTCCGATACGGCCGGGGGAACGGCAGGAGCGGCGACGGTGAGCGCGGGAACCGAAGCCGGATCATTCCGCGGAGCGGCGGCGGGCATGAGCGCGGCCCACGTGATGAGGCCGGAAAGCAAAATGGCCGCGAGGGCCGCGAGGGCCGAGCGGTAACGCCAGGCGGGATCACGGGTGCGGCGCAGCACCTGGCCGAGCAGGACGGCGAAGAGGGCGCCCTGCCAGAGCGTGTGCAGGAGCGCCTGCACGAGCCGGGCCCATTCCGGGGCGGCAAGCCATTGCAGGATCATACGCCGCCTTTCTCGCCTTTGCGGCCGGGGGCCTTGGGCGAGTGGGCGGCGATGAGTTTCTTGATGTCATCCAGTTCCGCCGGGGAAAGGTCGCGGGTCTCCAGCAAGCATTGGAGCATCGGGGCGAGCGCGCCGTTGAAGGCATGCTTCAGGGCGTAGCGGAGCTCGCCGTGCTGGGCCTGGGCGCGGGTGATGGCGGAGGTGTAGATGGTGAGCTTGCCTTCTTTCCGGGCGTGCAGCAGGCCCTTGGCCGCCATGCGGTCCATGAGCGTGCGCACGGTGGAATAAGTCCAGCCGGTGGCTTTCCGCAGCCGCTCCTGGATGGCGGGCGCGGTGCAGGGTTCGGTTTCCCAGACGGCCTTGATGACAGGCCATTCGGATTCGGTCAGTTCGACGTTGGGCAAAGCCATGCGGGCAGTATTCTCTACAATGGTAGAGAATGTCAAGCGCGAAATTTACAAGTGTAAAGAATGAGGCGCGGGGAAGGGGAATAAACTCCAAGCCTCACGCAGAGGCGCAAAGACGCGGAGAAGGGACAACGCGCTGCCGCCCCTCTCCCTGACCTTCCCCCTGACATCGGGAGCGAGGGAATCGGAGCACGCGGTAAAGGTGGAGATCGTTGGGCTGGCAGAGCCCGGTCACAGACCGCCGCTACCGGGGAAGCGTTGCGACTGGCGGAGCAATGCTCCGCGCTCCGTCAGGCGGCCGCAGGCTGCTGCTGCGTGAGGCAGTGGAGGGAGCCGAAACCCCACACCAGATCCACGGCGTGGATGCCGATCACCGGGCGGTCGCGGAAGAGCTCGCCAAGAATGCCGAGGGCCACGCGGTCGTTCGGGTCGTTGAACGTGGGCACGATGACGGCGGCGTTGCAGATGTAGAAATTCGCGTAGCTCGCGGGCAGGCGCACACCGTCGAAGTGCAGCGGCCGGGGCATGGGCAGTTCCGCCACTTCAGGCTTGGTGCCGTCTTCGAGGCGGAGGTCGCGGATGCGCTCCCAATTTTCGGCGAGCGGCTTATAGTTCTCGTCCTGCGCGTTCTTTTCGCGGACGAGCACCAGTGTGCGGCGGTTCACGAAGCGGCAGATGTCATCGATGTGACCATGGGTGTCATCGCCGACGGGGCCTTTGCGGAGCCAGAAGACATTGGTGACGCCGAGGTAATTCTTCAGGGCCGTCTCATGGCCGGCGCGGTCGAGGCCGGGGTTGCGGACCTGGATGGTGGGGTGGAGATAGCATTCCTCGGTGGAGAGGAGGGTGCCGTGGCCGTTGAGTTCGATGCCGCCGCCTTCGACGACGAAGGGCCGGCCGTTGGCCTCGGCGTGGAACAGTTTTTTGCGGAGCAGGCGGGCGGCGGTCTCGGGGACTTTGGTATCCTTGCGCCAATTGTCGTATTTGGCCCAGCCGTTGAAATGGAAATGGACGATGGCCGTCTCGGTTTTGCCTTTCTGCGCGCCGGGTTTGCGGACGAAGATGGGACCGGTGTCGCGGGTCCAGCCACGGTTCGTGGGATGGGTGACGAACTGGATCTGGCGGAGATTCACGCCGACGTGGCGGAAAACCCGGCGGGCGGCGGCTTCATCCTTGGCGTGGCGGATGATGAGGCGGACTTTTTCGCCGGCGGAGATATGGCGGACCATTTCGCCGTAGACCCAGGGAATGACCTCGAATTTGCCGGGCCAGTCGCTGGCGTTGTGGGGCCAGCCGAGCCAGGTCGCTTCATGGGCTTCCCATTCGGCGGGCTGGGTGTAGCCGAGCGCGGCGGGAGTGGACAGTTGCGGTGACGCCATAAATTTCGGGAGCAGAATAACGGCTTCGTTTCGTTTAGGAAACTTCATTTCCGTTCATTTCC
>Ga0316222_1005290_pt1 | contig 11141 bp, 12 predicted proteins | sample TBH18011metaG_FD_206008 | JGI IMG/M metagenome (GOLD analysis project Ga0316222, IMG submission 206008) | Freshwater microbial communities from Trout Bog Lake, Wisconsin, USA - TBH18011 | ecosystem: Environmental > Aquatic > Freshwater > Lake > Hypolimnion/Profundal zone | place: USA: Wisconsin... | reverse complement strand
TGTTTGATGTTGGTATCGGCGGAAAAAAGTTCCCGCAAGGGCCGCGTGACGAGCGGCCTTGCTAGCATGGAAAATGTTAAGCTGATGATACTGCGGGTTTTTTCGGCCAAATTGGGAAACTCGCTTTCCCAATACTTTTGGCATCGCATGAAGTCGTCGCGGGTTCCCGCGTCGGCTTTTTTGGTGGCCTCGTCCGCTTCCTTCAAGATTTTCCCGCAAACGCTTTGCTCCTTCCATTCACCACTGCTGGCCTGTTCCGGGTTCAACGGCGCGGATGCGACGATGTCGGCAAGCAATGGAAGTGAAACGGGGATTTCGGCAAACAGGGGCAAATCCACAAGGTTGGTGTTCATGTGGTGAAGGGCATCTTCCCAAAACTTGTTTGAACCGCCGCCCCCTTCGGTCTGCCCGCTGCCCCCGGAAATCGCCGTGGCGATTTCGTCCAGAAGATTGACGATGTTAATCGTCAGGCCGCCGCCAGCCTCAGGGCGGCTGGCCTCCCATGCCATGAAATTGAAGCGATTTTGACCGCTGGCATCTATGATGACAAGGTCGTCCGTCCGCTCGGTTTCCGCCGCCCATTGTTCCCATTGGCGGCGTTCCTCCTTCTTGGCACAAAGCACCAGCCCGCCGAAACCTGCGGCTAGGTAGCCGTAGGCCAGGTGCTTGGCAGGCCCGGAAGTTTTACCACTTCCGGTTGCGCCGAACACACAGACGCCCGTGAGGGCGTCTGAAAGGCGGAAGCCTTCGCCATTGCCCCAATCCCGCAACACCGTTTGCGGGTGGAATTCGGGCAACTGTTTCTTGCCATAGGACATTCTAAAAATGGTAGGCAAGACCCGGTTTGCGCGGCAAGGCAAAACGGGAAAAGCGGGTGTCAGGGGCTTGCTCCTGCTGCCCTGTGCAGAGCGGCAAGGCTCTGGCGGCATCCAACCGGCGGACGGTTGGTCATGGTTCCAAGGGTGGAACACCTTTGGTCAGGGTTGCATAAGGGCGGAACGCCCCTTGTGTCGGGGTGGCCTGCCGAGGGGCGGAAGCCCCTGCCGGAGCGTCAGAGCGGAGGCGGTGAAAGCGTGGTCAAGGAGGCGGCTTTGGAGCCTCCTTTGCGCGGTCAACATCGGCACGATGTATAACCGCGCTATTCAGGCTTTTTCCCCTGCTGCTGCTGTTGCCGGGGATGTGCGGCGAAGCCAAGCGGCCACGGTGTCTTTTATGGGTGTGCCGGGTCGCTTTTGCCCGTGTAGGGCAAAACGCGGAAACCCGCACTCAGAGCCAATCTCCGGGGGACGGAGCCGGTAATTTTTGATATAATGTTCTATATGGAGGGCGGCTGGCGACTGTAGTGGGGAATGGCAATATACCGATGCGAAGCAAGAATTATCAGCCGCGAGAAACGGGGGCACTCCGTAGTCGCCGCCAGCGCCTACCGGGCTGGCCTCAAACTCAAGGACGAGCTTAGCGGCAAGATGCACGACTATTCCCGCCGTAGCAAGGGCGTCGTTGAGACGGCCATTGTCGGCCCCGAAAATGCGCCCGGATGGGTGCATGATCCGGGGCAGCTTTGGAACAAAGTCGAGGCGGGCGAGAAGCGCAAGGATGCACAACTTGCACGCGAATTTATTTTGGCAGTTCCAAAGGAACTGTCCCCCCAAGCCCAATTCCAGACGGCACTGGATTGGGCCAAAAAGGAGCTGGTCGCTTCCGGCATGATTACGGAAATCTCCCTGCACCATAGCAAGACCGGCAAGAACCCCCACGTCCATGTCCTCTGCACCATGCGGAAGCTGGACGGCGACAATTTCAGCGCCAAAAAACCCCGCGAATGGAATGACGTGAAGCTGCTGCTTCACCAGCGCGAGTCATGGGCTGACGCCGTCAATGCCGCCTTGGAAAAGGCTGGTTGCCCGGAACGGGTTGACCATCGGTCGCTCAAAGACCGGGGCATTGACCAGCTTCCGCAGCCCAAAATCGGCAAGGAAGCAACCGCCATGAAGCGCAAGGGCATCCTGTCAGACCCGGAGCGGTTCAAGGCCGTCCGAGAAGTGAAAATGATGAACGAGGTTAAGGCCATGATGCGGGCCGTATTGAAACGCGGCGAAGTGGCTCAAGTTGGCATGGGTGCTACATGGTGGGAAAAATCTATCACCTTCATGTCCCGCATCCGGGAACAAGCGGCGACGGTCGTTAAGGACTCTTGGCGGAAGCTGGTGGACAAGACCCGTCAAAAGGATGGGCCGGAAATCGAAATGTGAAACGAGATTTATGAAACCAACCGACGAAATCAAAAAGCAGGCCGTGAACGCCTTCACCTGTGCGGAAACGGTCGCCCATGTGGGCATGATTAAGCTGACAGGTGGCATTGCCCTGTATGCCGCCCACATTCGCCAAATGGACAGGCAAGCGCCGCCCCCGCAGCGACAGGTGCGGCGGGATGCGGTGGGGAGGGAAGTATGACCGACCCACTGGCACAATACCGGAAAAAGCCGGATGGCGCGGTGGCACAACCGCCGCCGCCAAAAGGCCCGGATGGGTATGTGGCGTTTGACGCCAAAGACCGAGTTGCCCGCCTGAAAATCCGGCGGGCCAGCGAAGATGATCCGACACGGTCGCCGGGTTATCACTACCTGCTGGACGTGGTTTATAGCGGCCCAAACGTGACGCATCTGGTGCTGCTTTACACGTTCCTAATTGTGAAGGTGCGCGGGACAAATTTATCGCCAATCGTGATGGCGTTGGAATTAGGCACGGCGGATTTCATACAGGAATTTGACGCGGAAAGATGGGCCAAGCCCAAAGACCCTAAAGCCCCGCTGATTGAATCCATCGAGGTGGTTGTCAAGGAAAACGGGCCAGAAGTCGAGGAAACCGAAAACAACATCAAGGCCAAGCCGGGGCCGAATCTGCATTGAGACGGGTTGGGATTGGAATTTAACGGGGTAACAGAAAGGGATTTTATGCAGCACACTACGATTCCAGAAACCGGGTTTGTCCGGCTTTCGCAAGTTTTGACGGTTATTCCCCTCGGCAAAACCTGCTGGTGGGAAGGCGTCAAATCAGGACGCTTCCCAAAGCCGGTGAAACTGTCGGCGCGTTGCATCGCTTGGAAGGCGGAAGATATTCGGACTTTAATCAAGGAACTTTCCGCCCCGCCGCACTAGGTCTTGTTGACTGAATTTTTCGCGGTGATATACTCGCCTCGTCTGTATTTCTGCCGCAAAAATTTCCCCATTTGAGACTCGAATCCTGTCGGAATTAATTGGGGGCATTTTTGGGGATACCAAAAAATCGTCAGACAAAAAGTTTACATAAAATTCAATTTGTTACGCCGCAAAAGTGAGTGCCTTCCTGGGCACCACTTTAGCACTCGTTAGCGGTCGCAAAGCGCCGGAAAATGAGTGCCACAGCCAAAGACAGTCAAATGAGCCGTTCGCGGGTGTCCGCATAGACCCGTTGACATTTCCCCTATTTGGGGGCATGAATGGGGAAATCAAACTTCTGGTCAGGCTTGTTTCCCCACATGGCTCGCTCAACCGCAGAATTCCTAGCCTTCCGGCTAACGACAGCATCAACGGCCTTTTGCATGATTCCACCACAAGCAAAACGGGGCTGGAATGTCGCTTAAAGAAATCCACATTCGGAACGTAAAGCCAAAGAGCAAGCTATACCGATTATTCGATGGCGGCGGCCTTTACCTTGAGGTGTCCCCTAACGGCGGCAAATACTGGCGGTATAAATACCGTTTTGCTGGTAAGGAAAAGCGCCTTGCGCTTGGGGTTTATCCTGACGTGGGCCTTGCCGATGCTAGGGAGCTTCATGCAGCGGCACGCAAGGCTTTGGCGCTGGGAAATGATCCGGGGGCGGTTAAAAAGGAGGCCAAACGTCAAATCCTGCTTAAAAGCGGGAATACATTTGAGGCCGTTGCCCGCGAATGGCATCAAAACCGGCTTGATAAATGGACACCCATCCACGCCGCCAAGCTTCTGAAACGCCTAGAGGCCGACATTTTCCCCAAAATCGGCTCCCGGCCAATCGCCGATATTACCGCCTCTGAATTGCTTGAAGCGATCAGGAAGGTCGAAAACCGGGGCGCACTGGATTTGGCGCACCGTATCTTGCAAAGCTGTGGACAGGTTTTCGCATACGCTCTCGTGACTCAACGTGTCGAGCGGAATCCCGCGACGGATTTGCGGGGCGCGTTGAAGCCGGTTCAAAAAAACAATCATTCCTATTTGAAAGCGGATGACCTGCCAGAGTTTCTATCCAAGCTGGAACATTACGACGGGCATCCTCAAACCAGACTGGCACTAAAGTTTCTTCTGCTGACATTTGTGCGAACGGGTGAACTGCGCGGCGCAAGATGGGAAGAAATTAATTTCAAGGAAAGTTCATGGCGCATACCAGCCGAGCGGATGAAAATGCGCGATCCACATATTGTGCCGCTGTCAAAACAGGCCGTGGCTACGCTGCACGAATTAGAGCCGTTGACCGGCCACTATGAGTTTGTTTTTCCGAACCAACATAAGCCCTCTGGCTGCATGAGTGAAAACACAGTTCTCTACGCCCTATATCGCATGGGCTATCATTCAAAAGCCACTGGTCACGGCTTCCGCTCCACTGCCAGCACTATTCTAAACGAACATGACTTTTCGCCAGACGTTATTGAGCGGCAGCTTGCCCATAGCGAACGCGACCAAGTTAGGGCTGCCTACAACCACGCGCAATATCTGCCCGAACGCCGGAAGATGATGCAATGGTGGGCGGATTATATTGATGGCGTCACGCCGAAAAAATAGCTGGTGCGGTTAATCGCTTAGCGACTAGAAATCAGGTTTTACCTCTCTGCCGCCTCTGGCGTGATTCGCTTCTTTATAGCCGGTTCTTCACAACGTCCAAGGCTGTTTGCTTCCGCGCAGTGCTTGTGCAGCTTCACCCCTCTCCCCGGCGCTGTGCGGCCCTTCCCGTTCTGTCCTGCTACCGGCTTCCAACCTCGCTCACGTCACGCCAATCAAGGCGGACAAAATGAGGAGAAAACCATGAAGATTATCACCATCGCTTTACTGATTAACGCAATCGCGGAACTAATTGCCGCTTTCGCAAAATTCATCAATGCAATCCGGCATCGAAAATAGGTGCTGCCGTTACGCCTCCGGCGGCTGTTCTTTTTTGGTGTTCAGTCATGGCGTTTGAATAATGCCGCAATGTATTCTATTGCTGGAAAGTCGTTTTGTGCTGAAAAGAGTCTAATTTGGAGGATTGGAGAGGATGATAAATGTATTGCGTATTCCCCTTCCAAAAGAACGTCTTTTGGTTATTCCAAAAGAGGAACGCGCTCTTTTTTTATTGTTGGGTTACGCGGCAAATCAAATCAATCTACTGTCCAAGCTGGTCATATTCTCAACGAATAAGACGCCCCCAGATCAGCCTGAGCAAAGTCTATCTGGCGCTCAATCACAAATACTCGCTCGCATTCTCATCGGCGTTTTAGCCGAAACTTGGGAGCTAATTAGGGCACAATACTTGAGTAGTCCAATAGGAAAAGAATACTCCGCTAAAATTGACCCTGCCGGTCAACTTGCCATAGCCAATCTAAAAACTACTTTTGGACGTGCAAACATATTTAGCAAACTCCGTAACGAACACATATTCCATCATCCATCTGCTGATGACATGGAAGCCGCTTTTCAACTCGCTGCGAAGGATACTCGATGGGATAACGACTGGAATTGGTTTTTTTCTATCTCTGGCTACAACTCGTTTTTCTTCATAAGTGATATTGTATTCATGCACGGTCTATTAAACGCCGTTGGAGAAACGGACATAATCGTTGCACATCAAAAAATCATGAGTGAGGTCAGGCAGGTTTCTGAAAACATGATGCAATTTCTAATGGCGTTGACCGCTGCTTTTTGGCAGAAGCACTTCGGTCAGGAAATGACTGGTGAGGTGGTGGCAAATATTGTGGATTCGCCCGGTGTTTTCGACGTTTGGATTCCATTCTTCGTCGAAATACCCCCTGAAAATCCTGAAGAATAAAGTATTTTACCGCTCCATGTCCGGCCCCGGCGGCTTTGGCCCCCGTTCTTTGTCGGGGCTTTGCGCGGGCTTGCTGGTGCGGCTGGCGGTCTGCTCCTGCTCCCATTGCTCCCGCACGGTGTTCTTGACCGATTCCAGGCTCTTGTCAGAAATGGGGTGTTTCTTGGCCCAGCCCAAGCGCACGCGATGCCCCAGCTTTTGCAAGGCGGCTTCGGCGTCTGTGTTTTGGTTTGGCATGTTCAGGCAACGAGCGACTTGGCTTCTTCCAAGCAGCGCCCGATTTTCATTCTCACGTTATCGTAATTCAGGTTTTGTTCCTCGGCAATCTCGCCGTAATCGAATCCGATCACATAATGATTCCACAAATAACCCCGGCATTCAGGTTTGGAACCATCCAGCAATTTCAGCGCATATTCCAAATCGTGCCGGTCTGCCGCCGTCATGGGTTCGGCCTGCTCGGATGCGTCCAGCAAGTCCAAAATCTCGTCACTTGGCATGGGCTGCAAGGGGTCGCGGGCCTTTTTGCGGAAATGGTCATTCAGCCGGTTCCGGGCGATGGTGTAAAACCAAGAGCGAAACGCTTCCACCGTGTCGCGGCGAAAATTCTTCAAGCTGGCGGCGACGGATTTCAAAATCTCCTGCAAAACGTCCTCGGCGGCGGGCGGCTGGATGGCGTTGAAAACAAACAAACGCAAATCCGGCTCGATCTGGCGGAAAATTGCTTCCGCCAGCCGGAGCCGTTCCGCCAGCCCTTCCGTCAGGCGGTAGGTGCGGACAAGTTTAATCAGTTCGTCCATTGCTTGCCAGAAGCCTAATGAAATTACCCGTTCGGTTTCAAGCTTTGCCTGCGACTGATATTGCATGAAAGAAGAACAGCATCGGTTCCTGTCGCTCTTGGGACAACTGCCCGCCCGCCTCACGGCGGAACAAGCGGGCTGGGTGCTGAACTGCCAGCCGCACGATATTCCCGCGCTGGTCAATGCCCGGCTACTCAAGCCGCTCGGCAATTTCTCCCAAAATTCCACCAAGTATTTCGCCGCAGCGGACGTGCTGGAAATGACAAAAAACCGGGCTTGGCTCGTCAAAATCAGCAACGCCATTTGCCAGCATTGGCAAAAACAGAATGCCCGTAAAAAAGACTATTCTGTGAGATTATCACAGAATGGAATCACTGTTAATTGAGAGACTAGGCGATGGTTTCAATATGTCGCATGAGAAGAAACATTTTGCTGCGATAATCAAAAAATCGCCAAATAAAAAATCCCAGCAAGCAGTCCAATTCCGCCACACCAAAGACCGACTGAGACTGCCTTGTATTTCTGCCTGCAAATAAAAGCCAGTTCGTAACAATGCTCTAGCTTCGCGGCGGTTAAAGCCTCGCCTTCACACGACAAAATATGCTTTGCATACTCGTTTTTGTTTTCAAACAGCGTAATGGATTTCCAATAGATAATGCCACGGGGTGCGCCTCGAAGCCGAGGCACGATTACCCAAAAGGCTGCTAGTGCGCCTATAAGCAGGCCGACTTCGGCCACGAGCGCTAGAACTTCGGGTGAATGCCACTGCCTTGGGTCTGTCATCCAAATTTTAGTAATCCCCTTGTTGTGAAGGAATGCGAGCATGGTGCCAACGGCGGCGAAGAGAAACGCGGCTTTTTGGTCTGCAAGCTGGATGTGACTACGGATATAGCCGTGCAAATCGTTTGTGAACGTTGCATGGCTATCAGCCTTTTTCGGTATTGTCGGCTGGTGCTCCTTTTTCAACTTGGCTTCGGGTTTTTGCTCTGGTGGAGCGGTCGATTTTGCGGAGCCGGGGGTGAGTGACGTTCCCTGAATTGACGGCGGGACATCGGATGATGTTAGTTCCGTGGTCTGGCTGGTCTGTGGTTGGCTACTCATACGCGCTCATTGTGGTTGTTTCCATCGTCCATGATAAAGGTAGTAACGATAAGGCGCGCCGGTGGCGCGGTATGTCCAGCCGCTTTGTTCCTGTTTAAGCATTACATAGTTGGCCTGCCAATCGAGCGGCAATTGTAATTTCACACTTTCACCTATCACGATTTCGTTTTCGGAAGCAACATTCAGCATTTTACAAGCGATATTCGCTCGCGTGCCGATTGCGACCAATGAACCAAAACGCCTTGCTGCACCAAGCTGCGAGACAGTCACTTTTCCATAATCAATCCCGATCCGAAATTTGAATTCTTCCATGTTGGAGGCGCGAATAATGGGGTTTATCAAATGAGCATTTGCAAACATCATTGTCAAAGCACATGTAATGGCTCGTTTGCATCCGTTTTCCGGTGGAATGCCCTCACCGTCGTTGAAATACGCCATCAAACCATCGCCTGTGTTTTTTTCGACAACGCCCCCATATTCCTCTGCAATCTTAATCATCTCCGTGAAAAAAAGGTTGAGCACCCGCAAAAGCATATCCTGTTCTTGCAGAGTTTCGGAAGGACGCGACGAGAATCCACACAAATCCAGAAACATCACCGCCATATCCAATTGCCGTCCGGTTCCAATGACCAAATCAGTCGCGTCTGGAACCACGCGGCCTTGCTCTATCGCGTCACCACGGGCAACAATCGTCTGACGGAGTTTGGCGACGCGCTCAATTTGCTCGTCCCAATACTGCTTCATTAAACGGTCATAATCCATTTAGTGATTTATAGCCGTTGGGAAGTGTCTGCACAACGAAAAGGCGTCCTAGCCGTTTGTTTCTTCCAAAACATTATTCTTTCCGCCGTGCGGAAAGCTGCGCGTCAGCGATCAGGCCAGCGCGAGCGGATGACGGATTCCAAAGGGCAACGCCCTTTGGCGCGGGGCTTGGGGATGGCGCAAATCCCCAAAACACCAAAAGCGGTTGAGTCGCCGGGGACTCAACCGCTTCGTTTATTTTGGCGGCTTCAAGCCGCAACCAGTTTTTGCTGCGTGGCTGCTGCCGCCTTCGCTTCGTATTCCTCAAGGGATGGCGCGACGATGATTGCCTTTTTCGCATAGGCGCGGTGAATGGCCTTGCTGTTATGCCCAAGCGCAGCCTGGGCAAACCGTTCCGGCATCCCGACAACCTTTGCCCGTTCCGCCCATGCGTAGCGGTAGCAATGTAGGGTTACGCCTGTAACGCCTGCCTTGTGGCAACGGCGGCGGAATCGGCTGGCGCGGTCGTTCGCCGTGAACGTGGACAATTTTGGGAACAGTGCGCCAGTGGTCGGCAAGTGGCTCAAAACAGTTTCCAGTGCCTTGCTAATGGTGAATTGCGCGAGCGAGCCGGTTTTCATTCGGAAATAAGAAATCGTCCGGCTCTGCCAGTCAATATCCTCGGCCTTGAAATTGACGGCGTCGCTCTGCGCCGCGCCGGTTTCCCAAAGCAATTCAAGGTAAAGTTTCCACTCGGCGTTTTTCTCCTTCGCCAAAACGCTTTGGTGTTCGCCCTGCGTGATGCCGCGCCGGTCTTTGGGTTCGTATTTCGGCCAAAGGTAGGGGGCAACAATCGGAATCGCAATCCAGCCAAGATGCACGGCGAAGTTATGCAGCCGTTTCAAAAACTCGTTAATGGAAACTTGGTTTTTCTTGAACACGGCAAAGAAATCGTCGGCGGTGGTTTCCATCAATTTCTTGTTTCGCAAGGCGTCAAAGGACGGCGATTTGAATACGCTCTCGTAACGCTCGCGGCTGCTCTCCTTGCCTCGGCTCTGCATCTGTTCCATGACAACCTGCCAAGTGCGTTCCACAAAGGCGGGGTCGCTGGCGGTGAGATAAGCGCGGGCAAGGTGTAAATTCAGCACTGGCTGGCGCTGTGCTGCGTTGCGGGCTTCAAGCAGGCTCTTGGCCTCCGTTTCGTCTTTGGTGCGCAGGCTGGTCTGTTTGCCGGTCGCGCTGTCCTGCATGTAGAACATTTCACCGCGCCGGAACAAGGTGTATTTCGTTTTCATAACTGGATTTCTCTGTCGAGATACCAGTCCTGTTTCAACGGCGGTTTAGAACGCGCGTTGTGGCGAAGTTTCAGCAAGTTCTAGCCAGTTTTGGCGAATTGTTTTACCATCCGCCCCATGACTGACAGTTTTGCTGACAGTGGCCGTCCATCGTGTGAGCAAACCCTAATAAACAAAGGGTTTTGTTAAACCCGCCACAGATGGGCACAGATGAACACAGATAAGGCAAACCCGGCACCCGGTGGGGCAAAGCTGCCGCTTTGCCATGGCTCCGCCAGCCAACGGCATCCCGCACTCTGCGCCAGCCCGACTTTGGACCTTGGACTTTGGGCTTTGGACTAATCCCCATCCGTGTTTATTCCGTGTTCAATCCGTGGCTAAAAAAACAAAAAACGGCGGCAGGAATCATCCTGCCGCCGTTCGTGAAAAAACTCCGCTTACTTGATGCCGGCCAAATAGCCGAAGCGGGCAGTGAACTCTTCCGGCGTCACCTTGATGATGGCGGCGAGCTTGGCCAGTTGCTTGGCGTCTTCGAAATCCTCGCGTTCCAGGCGGATCATGTAGGCCTGGGCGCATTCAAAGGCCTCGCCCTCCACGTTCACGCGGCGATTCTGCATGCGGCCCGTCTTCGGGTCCAGCATCTGCTCGAAGGGCAGCGGGTTCATCTTGCCATCCACAAAGCTGATGATGGCGCCGTACTTTTCCGCCTCGGGCGAGCGCAGGAATTTCACGGCGGCATAGCCGAGATCGCGGGTGTATTCGCAGTCGAAAGGAATGGGATCGGCGCAGCGCAGTTCGTAGCCGAGATCCTTGTCGATGAAGGCCATCTTGATGCCGACCTTTTCGAGGCGGACGGTCAGCAGCTCCTTCATCAAACGGCCGAATTCGATCTCGCCCAGGCGCAGATGGCCGTGGTCGTCGCGCACGATCTTGCCGAAACGTTCGAGCTGGCCGTCCGGGAGCGCGTCCACCAGGCCTTTTTCGCCCAGGGATTCGATCAAGCCTTCAGCGAGCACGACGAGGCCGTAGTGGGAACCCTCGGCTTTGCGCTTGATGATGGAGCCGATGATGATGTCGCACACATGGTCCACGGTCACGGGCTGGCCGCGGAATTCCTCGGAGATGACCGAGAGCGTGGCGGCCGAGGCCTTGGCGATGCCGAGGGCCAGATGAC
>Ga0316222_1005289_pt1 | contig 11141 bp, 15 predicted proteins | sample TBH18011metaG_FD_206008 | JGI IMG/M metagenome (GOLD analysis project Ga0316222, IMG submission 206008) | Freshwater microbial communities from Trout Bog Lake, Wisconsin, USA - TBH18011 | ecosystem: Environmental > Aquatic > Freshwater > Lake > Hypolimnion/Profundal zone | place: USA: Wisconsin... | reverse complement strand
CCGACCCAGAAGCGCGCATTCGAACTCCTCGGCATCTCGCCGGACTGTACCCAGTAAACCACCCCTCGCTCGATGCAAAATCCAGCGATATCAATGGGGTGCGCTGTCGGGAAGAAGGAAGTTCAGCTTAGCCCAGGCGATGATTTCCGCAGGGCTCATGAGCAAGGCGCCGCAGGAGCCGAGGCCCCCCGCCTGCATGACCGCGATCGACAATGCGGGAGCGCCGACACCGGCCATCGGCGCGAGAAGGATGGGCACCTTCAGTCCGAACCGACGACAAAAGGAGTCTGGACCTGACAAGAGGGAAGACAAAATCCACCTCCTTTCAAAAACAGTGCAAGTATCCTATCGACCTGCACATTGACCGACAACTGGATCAAAGGGCGGATCAGGTCGCAAGCGGCCGAATGGGCCGGTGGCCTTTCCCCGGTTCACGATTTGACAAAACTGCTCCCACCGCGATCACGAGAGCGACGACGATCAGTATCGTCGCGACTGCGAAGCTGGTCCGCATACCGGTAGAAGCGGCCTCGGGACGGGCTGTCGCGATGTCGCTCGTCGCCGATGCGACCGCGAACACGGCCCCCATCTCCCAGACGAAGGACTGGGCTCCGTCACAAACCTTGCGGGCCTCGGCTGCCGGTAGCGACAGCAACAGTGACCGCAGCAAGGCGAACGCCGCTTGCGCGTGAGCGGCGGCATTTTACGGTCGTCAGTTCCCCGACGCGTTCCTCCACCCTTTCCAACCGCGCGGCAATGTCATCCAGTGCGTGCGAGTTCATGTTTCCCTCACCGTTCGATTCGGCATCTGCCCACGGCCATATTTGCACCAACGATATGGAATCGGACAGCGGATACCTGAGGGGATTTGCGCCGAAATCAGGTGCCGGGTTCGAATCCCTTCCGGGACGCCATTCCTTCCAGACAAACCGGCTCTACCGCAAGAAAGCGCCCTCGGAAACCCGAGGTTCCGCGCGGGTTCCGTCAGTATAGCTGCTGACACGGAGTTCGGTAAAAATGGGCGAATTCTCTCTCCGTGGGGCGTTCCTCTCCAGACCTGTTGACACGCCCTTCCGTATCAACAGGTCTGCAAGCGACTGAATTTGCACCAATTCCCGAAAAACCTCGCGCTGTGTAGTTTTGCGATTTTGGTGGAGAACCGAGGGAGTCCGGCGACGGAATCCGCATGCCGTGTCAACGGCTTGCCGGAGCGCGGACATCGACGTTCGCCGGAACGTGTGCGCCCTGGGGGATTACGGCGGGGACTGAAGCGGAACCGTTACCCTGACCCGCTCCCTGATGATGCCGGTTTCGAGCGCCGCGTCGAGGACGATATCGGAGATGCCGGCCTTCACCTCATCCGGGAGAATGACCAGAGGGCGATGGTCCCGGTCGATCGGCAGGCGCACCGACACTCCGTCCGCTTCACGTTCGATTCTGATGGAATTGATCACCACCGGCACGCCGTCGAAATCCAGCTCGACATCCGCCAATCCCAGGAGCCGGCCGGCCGGCTTGGCGACGATGTTGAGCAGCGTGCAGTGAACGGTGGCCATGGCCCGTTTCAACGGGACGCCACCTGGGTGCGCTCGAACAGCCGGTCTTCGGCAATGCCCTCGGCCACCTTGAACAGGCGATAGGCTGCGAGATCGCCGATGTCGAGGGCGTCCCGGGCCTTCAGTTCCGCCCGCAACGGGGCTTCCCGCCCGAAATGATCGACCAGGAACAGCGCCACCCGGGCGGCACCCTGATCGCCGGCATCATCAGCGCCGAACCATTCCTCCGCATCCGGATCGTCCAGCATGGTCATCCGCACCCGCCAACCCGCCGCGCCCGCTGGCGGGCCGCTTCCGCCTCGGCGGCGCAGTCGCAGCAGGATTGGGCGAAGGGATTGGCGCGCAGGCGGTCGGGCTCGATCGGCATGGCGCAGGTGCGGCAGATGCCGGACGACGGCTGGCGGGGTTGGGTGCCGAGGGCGGACTGAATCGCCACCCTGTTCAAGTGCTCCACCCGCTCGTTGGCGATGTCGATCTCGTCCAAAGCCACCCCTCCCGTGAATGAGGTTGATATGGTGGCGCAATGGCACATCAGACTCAAGATGTGGTTTATGGTGCTGCCATGAACACCCGCCGCTGCTCGGCCCAATCGACCGGAAACGGCTCCAGCAACTGGCGCACCGTCAGCGTCTCGGGCTGGCGGCCGGCGATGATGCCCTCCACGATATCGGGGGCCAGCAGGGTGAGCCGGAGAACCCGGCTGGCGAAGGCGCGGTCAACCCGCTCAGCCTTGGCCAATTCATTGATCGAGGCGTGCTTGCCGGATTCCAGCAGGCGCCGCCAGCGAAAGGCGCGGGCCAGGGAGCGAACGATGGGACTCTCGACGGGCACGCGGGTCTCGGGATTGTACATGCTGCCGTCGGGCAGGACGATGCGTTTGCGGCCGCCGATGCGACGGAAGGTCATCGGCACGAACACGGTGGTCATGCGGTGGTTCTCCGATTCCTGGCTGCCGGCTTCAGTTCGTTGGCGAGCTGCGCCAGCCCCTCGGTGCGGAGCGTGATGCGGACCCCGTCGGTGGAAATATCGACCCTTTCGACCAGCAACTGGACGATGCGAGCCTGCTCGGCGGGGAACAGTTCGTCCCACAAGGGATCGAGCCGGGTCAACGCGGCGATGACATCTTTCTCGCTCATCGGCAGGCCCTCGGCGTGAACGGCCTTCCAGGTCCGCGCCACCATCTCCGGGGTGCGCAGCAGCGACCGCAACTGGTCGATCACCGCGTTTTCAACCTGGGCGGCCGGAACGCGCCCGACCGGGCAGGCATCGGCGCCTTCCTTGATCAGCGACATGGTCACGTAATAGCGGTAGAGGCGCCCGTTCTTGCGGGTGTGGCTCGGCGTCATCGCCCTTCCGCCGGGGGCGAAGATCAGCCCTTTGAGCAGGGCCGGCGTCTGCACCCGGGTGCGGCTGGCCCGCGTGCGGGGCGATACCGCCATGATGGAGTGGACCTTGTCCCACAGATCCTGATCGATGATCGCCGCGTGCTCGCCGTCATAGGCGATCCCCTTGTGGACCGCTTTGCCGAGATAGACCTGATTGGCCAGCATCTTGTACAAGCCGCCCTTGTCCAGCGTCTTGCCGCGCCGTGTCACGCCCTCGGCGGCCAGTTTCCCCACCAGCAGGGTGGCGGAACCGGTGCGGAGGAAACGCTCGAAGATCATCCGCACGGTGGCGGCTTCGTACTCGACCACCAGCAGCCGGCGGTCGGCGCAGCGGTAGCCGAACGGCACTGGGCCGCCCATCCAGATCCCCTTGCGCCGCGAGGCGGCCACCTTATCGCGGACCCGCTCACCGATCACCTCGCGTTCGAACTGGGCGAAACTGAGCAGGATGTTCAGCGTCAGGCGGCCCATGGAGGTGGTAGTGTTGAACGACTGGGTGATGCTGACGAAGGTGACGGAATTGTCCTCGAACACCGCCACCAACTTGGAGAAATCCATCAGCGAGCGCGACAGGCGGTCGATCTTGTAGACCACGACCACGTCCACCAGCCCGGCCTCAATATCGCCCAGCAGGCGCTTCAGGCCGGGCCGTTCGAGATTGCCGCCGGAAAAGCCGCCGTCGTCGTAATGGGTCGGCACCAGCACCCAGCCCTCGGCCTTCTGGCTGGTGACATAGGCCTCGCAGCCTTCCCGCTGGGCATCCAGAGAGTTGAACTCCATCTCCAGCCCTTCCTCGGTTGACTTGCGGGTGTAGACGGCGCAGCGCAGCTTGCGGATCGGCTTGCTCGTCCCTTGGGGCGCGGCGGGTTTCATGCGCCTCGCCTCCAGTTCTTGACGCCAAAAAATTGCAGGCCGTTCCATCGGGTGCCGGTGATGGCGCGCGCCACCGCCGACAGCGACTGGTACGGCCGGCCCTGGTATTCGAAACCGTCTTCCCGCACGGTGACGCAGTGCTCGACGCCCTTCCATTCGCGCACCAGACGGGTGCCGGCGATGGGCCGGTCCTGCTCCCGCTTGCGGCGGCCCTTGGTCGTGTCGAAATCGTCGGCCATGTTTTCCAGCCGGGCGACGGTGGTCACCGCCAGCCCGCCATAAGCCAGCTCCTGAAGCCGGTAGGCCAGCCGGCTTTCCAAAAAGGTTCGGTTGTAGGGCGGGGCTTCGGCGTCGAACAGATCGCGCCACAGCGTCTTTAAATCGGGGATTGGCGCGGTCTTCAACGCCGCGAGGCGGGCCAGTAGCGGTTCATCGGTCATGTGGTTTTCCTCCGTCGGTTGACGGAACCATGACCGCGCTGGGGGGCAGTGAAGTCGAGGCAACTGTCTCCGCAGTCAGCGGATATACCGCTGGACTTCCGCGCCTTCAGGCGGCTGATTCCCGCAGCCAAGATCGCGGCGACCTCGTCGAGACGTTCGGCGGTGGTCATATGATCGGGATGGAGGGCGTTGTGCATGGTGTCCGTCGCGCATCGGAATTCGGCGTTCCCAGAAAGAACGCGGAGTTCGATCAGCGATTGGGACAAGCTCTTGACGCTCTAATTGTTTAGGGTTTAGGGTACAGGCGGAAATGGGGAGATCGGAATGAATACGGAGGGCTTCGGCACTCGCATCCGCCGCAGGCGGACGGAACTGGGGCTTGGACTGAGGGAAACTGCCAAACGCGCTAATCTGTCGGCCACCTTCCTGTCGCGGGTCGAGACCGGCGCCGAGAAGGCGGTTCCTGGAGAGGACGCCATCCGCCGTCTGGCGGAGGTTCTTCAGGAGAATTTCGACGACCTGATGGCGGCGGCGGGAAAGGTGTCGAGCCAGGTGACCGATTACGTGAAGGGCAGCCCGGGCATGCCGGAATTTCTGCGCCAAGCCCAGGGGCGGAACGTGTCGGTCGAGAAGTTGATGGAATTGCTGGACAAGGCCAAGGACGAGAACTGATGCGCCAGATCAAGGTGCCCTTTCTGAGATCCTCCGAGATCGATAAAGCCGTTGCCGATCTGCTTCGGCGTTACGGCACATGGCGCAATGAGCCGACGAAGCCGCCCATTGATGTGGACGAAATTGTAGAGGGCTATCTGGGGCTGGTGCTGGAGATTGCCGACCTGAAGTCGCTGCTCGGCATGCCCGACGTTCTGGGAGCGACATGGTTTGAGAAGCGCAAGGTCTGCGTCGATCAATCGCTGGAGAGCAATGAGGGGCGCTTCGCGTTCACCGTGGCCCATGAAATCGGCCATTGGCAGCTTCATCGACCGCTGCTGGAAATGGAAACGATGACGCTGTCGCTGTTCCCGGCGGCGGCCGATGCCGCACCGACCGTCGTTTGCCGGGCCAGGGAGAGCAAGGCTCCGGCCGAGTGGCAGGCCGACCAGTTCGCCGCCCGGCTTCTGATGCCGGCCTCGGCCGTGCGGGGGACCACGCTCGGGATCTGCGACGGCAAGCCGGCGGCCTGGGATGGTCTGGATGCCAGCCGGAAGGCGGGCGTTCTCGATTCGCGTCTGCGGTCGCTGGCAGACGAGGTCATCGCAGAGGGAAGCTTTTCCAACGTTTCCAACGAGGCCATGTGCTACCGCCTGCTCGACCTTCATCTGGTCGAGGATACCGCAGCGGTGCAGATGCGCGCGTTCTAGGGATTGGGTCCATCGGGTTCTCTATCGGTCAGGGGACAATTCATGCCGCAGCTTCGGTTCAGGAATTTCAGCAGCCTCACCTTCCTTCAGTCGATCGACAAGCCGCGCTTTCTGGCTCCGCTGCTGGCCGGGCACGCCGAATTTTTCGCACGGCACGGTGTCGACGTGGCTGCCCTGACCAACGAAGACAGCTGCGCCCGCCTATTGCTCGCGGCACTCACGACGCCAGACGAGAATATGCCGGGCACACTCCTGCGTGACCTGTATCTGCTCGATGAACTGGCCGACGAGGATGGGCATCAGCGAATCTTCGATGAGGCGGGACGTCGCGGCATCGACCTGGGGCAGATTCCCGACGATGTGTCCGCCGGCGACTTTGCCGTCCTCGTCCTTCTCCAGCATCCGCACTTGATCCGGGTCTGCCACGAAAAAATGGTCGTTCGCCAAGTGAAGCGCTACTACGAGTACCGCTCGCGCGATGATCGGCGATTCGCCATGGGCGACGTGGACGCTGGCCTCGCCATGATCAGGGCGACGCTCGGACCATGGTTCGCGGAGCGAAAGCGGACTTCCACCTGCGAGCTTTTCACCTATGAGGAGAACGGAGAAATTCGCGTTCTGCTCACCCATGGCGGATTGTTCCGCAGCGACGGCAGCATCACCAGCCATCTCGAACTGTCCCGGCTCGGCTGGCGTCCCCAGAAACATGATTCGGTCATCTACGACACCAGAACCGGCATTCTGAGGATTCACGCCAGCTATGAGCCGGAGCGCAACGCCTACCGGGAGGCGTTCGGATCGGCGCTGGCCGGCAGTGCGGCCTTCTTCGTGGATGCCGCACCCTATTCTCTGGAGTCCCTGCGCAGCACCGGCGGCGTGCTGACCCTGGTCGATGGTCTCGATAGTGCGCGTCTCACCGAGGTGCTGGTGGAAATGGACGGCACCGACTGCCGCCAGATCCAGCTCAAGGGCGACGATCTGGCGGAATCCATCGCCGCCTGCGGCGAGGTGGTCGTTCCTCCCGGCGAAATCGTCAGGGCCTGCTTCGCTCTGGGATACCGCAGTGGCGGGCGGGAACGCAAGCTCGAGATCCGCCTTCCCAATGTCGCCGAATACGACCGGGACCGTGATGGCGACGTGACCGAGGCGTTCCTGCGTGCCAACAGCTTCTTGGTTACCAGCCATGCCGATGCTGATGGATTGGTGGACGCGGCTTGAGGCCGCGCCCCGCTTCGGCGGTCCGCGCCGTCATGTCCACGCGCAGCTTGGCGGCGACCTTGCCACCTTCCTGGAACGGCAGGGAATCCTCCGCCAGGGCCGCATCGCCAACACATTTCCCTGTGCCGGCAGCCGAGGCGACGGCTGCTCGCGGGCGGTGATCGAGATCGACGGCGAGTACCATCTCGTCTGCGGAAGCCGGCCGGCGCAATGTGCCGACATGGTGCTTTCAGCCAACGACGTGGCGCTGCTGTCGCTGGACATGGAGGCCCTGTGCCGCCGCGTGGGAAGTGCCCTCGGCATCCAGGCGCAGCCGGAAGCCGTCCACGGTCTCGCCGGCATTCACCGGATCGGCTCCTTCGCCGCCGCACCGGCGACCCGCCATCCTGCCTTCGTCGTCATTCGTCCCTCCGCCAAGCACTATGCCGAGGCGCTGGGCGCCCTCGCCAGCCGGCAAAGCGGCCGGCCGTTCGTGGTGCTGCTGCCGACCGCCCGCTTCCTGACCGACGGCATCGAACGTGATGCCCGGATCCTTGGCGCCGGCATCGTCATTCTGTCGGACGTGCTGGACATGGCCGCCGACGGGTTCACCGCTGCTGCCGATCCTCGGACTCTCATCGGTTCCCTCGGTCGGGTGGAAAGCCACGGCGAGCTGGCATCGGCTGCGGTGGTGGTGGCGCGGGCGCTGGTCTGCGACGGCACCTTGCCCCCCGGCTGGCGCGATCTGGATGAGCGGCAGTACGCCGAATTGGTGGCCGATGCCCATCGCTACGACGTCTATGCCGACCAGCGGCGCGGCACTGTCCTGAAGGCGGGCACCGTGGCCGGCGACAAGGTACCGGCCTCGCATTTCAGCACCATCTTGGCCGCCGTGACGAGCCGCAGCCATTACGACCCGAATGTCACTGGTCCCGATCTCGCGCAGGGCAAACAGATCTTCCAGCGGGCACGGGCGCTTTTCGACAGTGGGTCCGGCCGCACATCCTGGCGAATCTTTTCCACCATCCGGCACGAAGAGGGCCACGCGGTATACGCGTTCCGCCCGCAGCCGGGCGTCACCTTCGCTTTCGTCTTCCTGCCCGATTCCTGATCCCGTCGGCGCTACAGCCTCCATACAGGCGGCGTCCGCTTCCCGTACAGACTGCCGGCCCATGGTGCCTCCCGTGACCAACACCACGGGAGATCAAGATGGACAAGGAAATCGAATGGCGGTGCCCCCGCTGCGGCAAGCTGCTGGGGATTCTGCGTGACGGCCGCCTCCACCTGCGTTTTGCCCGCGGCCACGAATTCCTGGTCGGCTTTCCGGCCACAGGTGTTTGCCGCGGGTGCAGCACCCTGAACGAACTTCCCAATCCTGCATCGTTGTCCAACTCGCCCCGTTCGAGCGGGCCGACGAGGTCGTAGCCGTCTCCCCTCATTTCCATCTCACCGAGAGGCGCACGACGCCCTGACCAGGCCACGAGGAGGCACCCGATGCCCGGCCGTAAGGCAGGCATCTCGTGCGCCATCTTTGGCAGTCGATCCACGCGGATCTCACGCGGCTCATCGCTCTCCATTCATCCCGCCGGCAATACCTGGACCTGCAGCGGTCGCATCCCGGTCTGGCACGTTTCGCCGATCCCGGTGCCGTGCTCGATTTCCTGCACCGGCGCGATGCCGATCCTGACGACAAAAACCGCATCTTGGCGATTCTGGTGAGCGCCTCGCAGCGTGGTGACGGCAAAGATGCCGCGACCACGATGGTGTGGTTGGCGCTGTGGCCCGGACTCGATGCCCTGTACCGGCGGCTGTGGCGCCATTTCCGGAGAGATCCCGCCGAACTCGTTTCCGAGGTGGCCGGCCGCTTCGCCATGGAGGTTCACCGGGCCGACCTCGGCCGCATCCATCGGGTCGCGGCCACCCTGCTGGCCAATGTCGAGCGCGACATCCGGGATGGTCTGCGCCGGGGGTGGGCTGAGGCCGCACTGCGCAGGGAAATGCCGGAACCGGATGATCTCGGCCCCGACGCCCGGCCGCCATCCGCCTTCTTCGATATTCCGCCCGGCATCGATGCGGATGCCGAGGCGGATGTCATCGGCCGGGTCCTGACCAGCCTCGTCGGCGGCGATGCCGGCATCGTCATCGCGGTCGTGGTGATGGGGGAAGGCCAGAGCGAGATCGCCGACCGTCTGGGCCTCAGCCACGACGCCGTGCGCAAGCGCTACCAGCGCGCCCTCCACCGCCTGCGCGATGCCCTGAAAGAAAAGTGACCGGGGTCTGTCCCAATCCGTCGCGCAGACCCGCGTTTTCCTTTCGATCGGGCCGGAAAGGCCGGCCGGCAACCAGGGAAGCCCTCCCGATGAGTGATTTCTGCACCCACCAGTTTCTTCGCCTGCCTGGCCTGTTCCGGCGGTGGGAGTTGGGCGAGGTCATCGATACCGGCGCCGACTACCGCATCGAGGATGCAGGCACGGCCGGCGACGACACGCCGCTCTTCGCGGTCTACGTCGCCATTCCCCCAGCCCCTCCCGCCACGGAGGCCGCCTGAGCCGACGGCGGCACCCACCACAGTTTCATGCCGGGCTTTCCAGGGAATGGAACACCCCTCGGGGGAATACCTGGACCGCAAATGCTCCGCGCGGCGTCGGAGCCCGGCAGCAGCATCCAGCGACGGCATCCGGTGCAAGGCGACAATAAGGAGTCCCGCCATGTTCAGTAACCCGCTCAAGCGCCTGCGCAAGAAGTCGTGGCTGTCCGCGCTGCCCGACAGCATCGAGGTCCCGCCCCTCGGTGACCGTGCCGGCGAGACCAAAGCGATCGACGCGGCGACCGTCGATGACATCAGCTTCGCGATCCAGGCCCTCAACCAGAAGTCCTCCGCGCTCTACCGCGAGATCGAGGCGCTGCGCCACCTCCACGACCTCGCCCGCAAGGTCGGCGCCGTCGGCAGCGATGGTGCGGTCGAGGCGGCCGCCCGTCACGAGGAGGTCGCTTGATGAACGCGCCTTTCCCCTCCGCTTCCACGGGGTTCCGCATCATTACCGCCGACGAGCGGCTGGCGGAACCCCGTGGCATCAAGGCCTGCATCTTCGGCAAACCCGGCATCGGCAAGACCTCGCTGCTGTGGACGCTGATGTCGACCATTACCCTGGCCGACGGCCAGCCGTATTCCTCGGCCCTGTTCATGGATCTGGAGGCCGGCGATCTCGCCATCGAGGGCTGGCCGGGCGACACCATCCGGCCTCGGACCTGGCCGGAATGCCGCGATTTCGCGGTGTTCATCGGCGGCCCCAACCCGGCGCTGCGCGACGACCAGCCCTTCAGCCAGGCCCATTACGACGCAGTCTGCGAACGCTTCGGCGACCCGATGGTGCTGGATCGCTACGACACGGTGTTCATCGACTCGATCACCGTGGCGGGACGGCTCTGCTTCCAGTGGTGTCGCGGCCAGCCAGAGGCGTTCTCCGACAAGACCGGCAAAGCGGATATTCGCGGCGCCTACGGCCTGCACGGTCGCGAGATGATCGCGTGGCTGACCCATCTTCAGCACACGCGGGGCAAGAACGTCATCTTCGTCGGCGTGCTGGACGAAAAGCTCGACGACTTCAACCGCAAGGTCTTCGTACCCCAGATCGATGGCGCCAAGACCGGCCTCGAACTGCCGGGGATCGTCGATCAGGTCATCACCATGACGGAGATCAAGGGCGAGGACGGCAAGCTCTATCGCGCTTTCGTCTGCCAGACCCTGAACTCCTGGGGCTATCCCGCCAAGGACCGCAGTGGCCGCCTCGATTTGATCGAGGAGCCGCATCTGGGCCGCCTGATGGACAAGATCCGCGGCCCGGTCAAACCGGCCGCCCAGAGGTTGGAGTTCGGCCGCCCGGACTCCGCCGAGCCCACCCCCGCCAATCCCGATCACGCCCAATCCTGACGAAAGGAGCGTTAAGCCATGTCCGCTTCATGGAACGATTTCAACAAAGCCCCTGCGGCAAACCTGATCCCGAAAGGTGCGCTCGCCAAGGTTCGGCTCACCATCCGGCCCGGCGGTTATGACGATCCGGCCCAGGGCTGGACCGGCGGTTATGCCACTCGCGGCACTACCGGCGCCGTCTATCTCAGCGGCGAGTTCACGGTGCTGGAGGGTCCCTATGCCCGTCGCAAGATCTTCACCCTGATCGGCCTTTCCAGTCCCAAGGGGCCGGATTGGGGCAACATGGGCCGCGCCTTCGTCCGCGGCATGCTGAACTCCGCCCGCGGCATTCCCAACAAGGACGACTCCCCGCAGGCACAGGCGGCCCGCCGTATCAGCGGCTTCGCGGACATCGATGG
>Ga0316222_1005281_pt1 | contig 11153 bp, 15 predicted proteins | sample TBH18011metaG_FD_206008 | JGI IMG/M metagenome (GOLD analysis project Ga0316222, IMG submission 206008) | Freshwater microbial communities from Trout Bog Lake, Wisconsin, USA - TBH18011 | ecosystem: Environmental > Aquatic > Freshwater > Lake > Hypolimnion/Profundal zone | place: USA: Wisconsin... | reverse complement strand
CTTATCGGCGGCTTTAGCAAGTTTCTTCGCGGGGATCTTCTCGCCAGCAGGAACGCCAAGCTGCTTGTGAAGAGCACCGGGCTTTTTAATTGCTGACTGAATCCACTTAGCGCCACCGTCTTTACGACCTGGACGCTTTGCTTTCATGTCCGCAGCGGCATAGCCCTCTTCACGGCGCAGCGTTGAAGGAGGAACCATAGCGGCTTTGCTGGCGGACTGAGAAGGCATAACCTTAAGGCCCTTCATGCGAACCTCTGAGCCAATTGCCTCTTCGGGAGAAGGAAGGCGACCGCCATCATCGTAACCACCACAAGCGCGTTTAATCTTCCCGCCCTTCTTGTAGTGTTCAGCCTTGGCGCGAACTGGCTTGATCTTTTCTGTGCCGATACGGGCTTTGTCCGTTTGCGTTTCTTTGTCCGACGGGACATTGCCACCAGTAGCGCGCTTAATTTTGCCGCCATGCCTTTTACCCAGCAACCCGCTTAACATACCGCTGCCTTTGCTGTCAGGCTCCATCTCTTTTCTGCGGCGATCTTCCCGTGAAAGACGGGTTCTTAAATCAGAAACAGGTTTTGATAATTCTTCAGCCAAGCCGCCACTTGCGCGCTTAACCTTGCCGCCTTTTTTCAAAGCGCCAACGTGATCTTTGCCGCCTGGGCGCTCTGCGTTAGCTGATTTGACGTTGCGGTTAATAAATTCGTCTGTCCATTTGCTGCCTTTAGTAGCGCCGCCTTCGGCTCTTTTAACGGCACCGCCACGCTTATAATTTCGTGGGGAAACAGGACGCAGACCCGTCTTTACGTCTGCATTGATAGGAGCAGCAGGCGACCAATCGGCGCTTGATACTTCCTGATCCTTGGAATAATTACCTGGGGAGGCAAGGCGCTTTGCCTTATCCTTCATCTTACCCCGTAATGTTTTTGAAGAGTATTCAGACATTTTATCTATTCCTAGCTAGAAATAACCGGCGTCCCGGTCTCCGTCCTTGCGGAAGATCAGATAATATACTAACGTCGGGATTATTAATAGTGTCGATATGGGGATCGAAATGGCTACAAAGATAAAATTAAACCTACCAGACAATGTGGCAATAGACCAAGACGTTGATTTTTCAGAGCTGTTTAATCAACAATTACCTCTCTCCCGCTTGGAGAAAGAACCAATTGCTCCTCATCAGGAACACTCTGAGTTTTCCAAGGACGATGAATTTGCCTAGCTAAATCAAGCATGTCCATACGTTTTTGAGTATTTCTGGATTCAACTTCGCCTAAAATCTTTTTATACATTTCCATTGGAGTGAAAGCAGATGTTTGTCTGTTTGTGCCATATATTTTAGTTAAATCTTCCAAAATTTTAGTTGGATTATTTTCATAATCAATGGACATTTTTTGAGCCATTGAATTAGGGAACCAATCAGCCGCACCCATATTGGCATAGTCATCAAATACACGTGACAATAATTCTTGGTGCTTTCCTGCTAAATCAGGATTTTCTTTTGCTACCTGATCCATTTCTTTTCTTAAAGTTAATGCACTATGAGCTGCTTCAGCTTCCTTTTGCTGAGTAAAATGCGCAGGGCTTCCGCCGGGGGCATGTGCTTCGTGATGCTGAACTGCATGTTGCAATTCATGCAATAATATAGAACGCAATCCATTAGGACCTTCAATTTGGTTACTCTTTACCTCAATTCCCGGTATTTGTTTGTATTGTTCATATAAACCGCTTGGGTTATGCCATGCTCCATGCTCGACAACTACGCCAAGATCGGCAAGATGGGGATAGGCTTTATATAAATCCGGGTGATTATAAATATCCCCCATCTTCCCATAAACAATTCCCTTATCCATTAGTTTGTCAAAAACTTCAGGATGAAAATCAGAACGATGATCTGATATTTCACTGCGCCAATTCTTGTCCCTTCCTTCATACCAACCTGTTTTATCCCAAATGGCGTCACGCCCTTCTCGGCTCAGAGCCATTTTTTGAGCTTCTCTAAGGGCATCCAAATCTGCTGTTTTTGCGTTTCTGCCAATAAACATACCAATAGAACCAGCAGGTGCTTCATTAAACGCGGTGCCACCTCCGCCAGCCACTCCTGCTAAATCAACAATTCTATTAATTCCCTCGTCAGACATAGGATCAAGTTTGCCAGTAACTACATCTCCTGGCGCGGTTACGCCGCCTATGATCTTTCCCAGCACACCGGCATGTGGGTCAAAGTGAATACCTGATTCATCTTCACGAAATGGCAATACGCCAAATGGCTTGTATTCTTTTTTAGGAACGGCATTAGCCACATCAAGAGCCCGTGACACAGCCTGTGCTTCTGGTTGCGTAAACGTCGGAAGGCGTGACGTTTCATCTTCAGGCGCAAACTGAACATCGCCTTGAACACCTCCGCCCGCAGCCCTGTGAAACAGAGGCGCAGTTGCAAAGCTCCAGGTAATCAGTCGACGGAAAGCATCATTTGGGTCGTCGCTGCCTAATGGTAAATTCATTGCGCCGCCTGTTGCTTTGCCAACTCTGTTTGACTTCTTGCTCACGGCATGAATCCCATCTGGTTCTTTGGCTAGGTCGCTCTCACGATAATCAATTACCGGTATCTTCTTGATCCCAAGCTCTTCAGCAGCAGTAGCACGGTGGCGACCATCAGCGAGGTTATGATCAAGAAGTTTAAGAGCTTTGAACTTTTTGCCATCCTTCATCCCCTCCTTAAATGAGGAAATAAGGAGTTTGTCTTCTTTTGTTTCTTTTAGCCTCTTAGCGTGCTTCAGAAAATCCGTCGGGCTCATCACCGTAACAAAGCCGGTCTTGTTGCCAGGCTCCAAAGCTTTGTCTAACGACTTTGACTTTTTGAGAGGATAATCGACTTTGATCTTAGCCATTATTGATCCTCAATCGGCGGCTCGTCAGACTGAAGGCGCTTAAGCATATCTTGCGGCAACAACTTCTCTACAACCTTATCCGCGCCAGGTGTGCGCATGACGTCCTGCGCCAGCTTCACCGCTGCAATCCTCTCAGCGCTTTCACGATCACGCTGACGGTTGGCGGCTTCAAACCGATCGTCTTGATTCTTCAACTCTGCCTCATGCAAACGAACTTGCGTATCTGCACGTTCAGTCTGCATCTGCATCATGGACTCACGCATCTTAGCCGCAATGTCCATTTGCTTAATCTGCGCGTCCAGCTGCTTTTGCTTCATGTCTTGCTGCTTAAGCTGCAAGTCAATCAACTTATTCTGGTCAAGCGGAACGCCCTGCTGGCCCTGCATATCTTTCTGGATCTGAGCTTGAGCCAGCATTGTCTTTGTGTCGGCGTCTTGCTTCTTGATCTTCAGCTCTTCCATCTTTGCCATAACTTCTGGCGGAGGTGGCGGCGGACCTTGGTTGGTCGCCATGAACTGTTCTGGGTTAGACCAACCAATTGCGCGCATAGCCTCCATGTCAATCTTTGTCGCGTCAAACATAGCAGGATTTGTCGCCTGCAACTGCTTCAGCGCCATGACTTTCATCAAGCGCTGCGTATGGCTTGCGGTGTTTGGGTCTGCCTGCGGGACAATCTCATGATTATCCAAGGCTTGCAGGAATAGCTGCGCGTTCCATTGCAGCGACGGCCCTTTGCGCTTTTTAAAGAAGCTTTCAGGATGTTCGCGGAAGCATTGCGCCAATAGCTGAAACTCTTCCGCCTGTGACGCATGAAGTCTTTTGTGAACGCTGTTGATGATTTTTGTGGCTTGATCAATCATTGCTAGCGTTGTGCCAACTGGCGCGTCAGATCGGCCCTCGCCAACCTGCAACTCGCTTGTCGACCCAACTCTCTGGCCCGTCTCCACCATGTTCTGAACCAAGTTCATCATCGCCTGCCCAGGCTCCTTGTAGGGCAAAGGCATGATCGCTTGGTTGATTGGCATTCCACCCGTTTTCACCAACGCGCCCCCACCAGGTGGCACGCGAAATATGTTCGTGTTTTGGCGAGCGCCTGTGTCTGCCATTAGGAAGCCGGGGAAGTTTGCATACATTCCCGCGTCCAGCATTTCGCGCCATGCAGCTGTCACCGCATTTGTAGTGTTGCCAAGAATATGCAGCAGACCAATGTCGTAAAAGCCCATGCCAGGGACAAAAGAATACTTGACGATGTTAATGCGTGCTTCAGGAAGTTCATCGCCCTCTTCGCCCGTGGGTTCGTTATAGTTACGAACAATGGACAGTATCTCACGCGATGATACATCAATTGTGACGCGATAGGGAATCTCTAATCCTGTTTCTTTTCCTTTATATTTATGTTCAAAGCCGCGAATATCTAACTCGCAATAGATCTCATAAATCTCGCGGTCACGATCTTCAGGATCTTTTGAATCAACTGATATACCTTGCTGGCTGGCCTTCTCACGCTGAACCGCGTCAGGGTTCTCCATGCTTGGCGTCATGAGATCAATGTCTCGGTAAACGCCAAGAATCTGCAACCTTCTTACAGTTGACGGACGCATGTAAACGCGATGCGTGATACGCTTTGCGTCTGTTAACGTCGTTGCTGCGTTGTTGACGATGAGGTCGTCCGCATCAACTGTTTCAGAGACCGGCCTGCCTCTGAGTGGACAAAAGTATACTTTCTTGAATGCGGTCCCGCCGAAGCCCAGCATAAACAGCATTCGGTCAGTATCAGGATAGTATTCTTTCGCAATGGCCGTGAGATAGTGGTTGAGATCTTTTTCGAGCGCATCGGCCAGTCCGTCCTCTTGCACTGTCGCAAGGTAATCGTCGTTCCTGACTTTGACAGGACCATCCGTCGGAAGCATCTCGGAACGAGCATTGGCTTGGAACCGAAGAACGGCCTCAAGCAATAGCGGATGGCGGACGCGGCTCATGCCATCAACTGGCGCTCCGTCAGACGCGCCTTGAAGACCTGGGATCTCAACCTTTAAGCCAAGGAGCTTGATGCCTTGTGCTCTATCTTCAATCCAGTCGTTACGGCTGTCGAGGTCGTCCCGAACTCCTCTGAGCAGCTCTTCAGAAATACGAGAAAGCTCAAAGCTATCAATATCGTCAACGAGATTAGAAAAGAACTCTTTGTTATACTCGGCCTCGGCACCCTCAACAGGACGTCCATCAAGTGAAACAGTAACGCTACCGTCGCCATGATCCAGGCGAAGAATGTTTCCTTTGTCATCTGTCTCTGGCTTATCGCCATCCTCTACGATCTCGACAAGAAGGTCACTGGCAGCGCCAAGCCCTTGGGGCTCTTCCTGTTCCTGACGAATGTTTGGATTGAGCCCTGGCGTAATTGGCATAATTAAATTCCTTGAACATCTCCGACGAGCTTTCCAATTTCTTCAACGAAACGGTCGAGCCCTTCCCGAGCAGCCACATTATCAGATTTTGCGCGAATATCATATATGCGAACGAAGTCGTGTGGGGCGCGCCCCCAGACCTCCACGCGGAACTTGCCAAGCCCCTGACCATGCGCTGGCGGTTTATCAATAACGTCAACGACGGCGTTAGCGTAAATCATCTTACTGTTCCTTGATTAAACTGGATAAAGAGGATCTGCGGGATGGCCAGAGTGCTCCATCTCGCGGTCCATCTGTGCAACGTGTTCAGCCTGTCTTGTCAATAAGCCAGCCTGACGCAAATAGGTCAAGGCCATAGACGTCGTATCGGTCAAATCATCATGGCGACCTTTTGGAAATGTAGAAACTTCGTTAATGACCATTCGCGCAAATTGCGTATCTGGCGCGTAGATCAGACCGTCAGTGAACAGATGCTGGACGGCGTAAAGGCGCGCAAGCTTGTCAAGACCTTTCGGGTCGATCAGCTGAACGCCAAAGTCTTCATGGCCGTATAGACGTCGCATCTCTTGCGCTATGGAGTAGCCATTGGCTTTGTTCTCGACCAGCAGTTTGTCGACGCTGTAAGTCAGCATCGTATCTCTGACACGCTCAACGAGCTCATGGAACTCCAAGCGCTCCGCCCAGGCGTAGATGAGCATGACGCTGTTCTTGCCAACTTGGTAGACGCGCTCCTTGTCGTAGATGATCTCGCCTTTTGTGTTTATCGATCTGGTAGGCAGCGCCATCTGATCGCCGCCATCCCATACGCCCCAGACGGTCATGGCGCTGGGATCGTTCTCCTGCTTGACAGTGAACGCACCGTCGACGGCTGCAATGACGTATGAAAATGGCGGATAGCTTGATCCTTCAAACTCACGCCACCATTCGGCTTGAATGACACCGCCGCCGCGTGGAATTGGATTCTGCTGGAACTGAGCAGCTGTCGCCCATCTTCCCATGATTGCTTCGTCGCGCTCAACAACGTCAATTGGAAAGCGATCAGGGAATAAGAGCTCGCCTTCCTCGCTGCGTGGGTCTTCCATGCCAAGCATCGTGGCTTCTGCCCTAGCAGACTCATAACGCATAGGAAGCATGATGTGATCGTAAGGCAGACCGCGTTCTTTGATTGAGCCAATGATATCGTTCTCTGCGAGCCTTTGCTGGATCACGACGATGGCAGACTTCTTAGGATTAACGAGACGCGTTGGGATAGCTTCAAAGAATTGTTGCGTCGTGCTTTCCATGATCTGCTTAGATGTTGCATCTTGAACTGACAGCATATCGTCGACGATGACGCGATCAGCTCTTGCGCCTGTTATTGAACCGGCAGCGCAGCATTGGCGAAAGCCTCCGCCTTCAAATTCGAATTTCTGTTTCTGGTTTTGATCTTTGGCGATCTTAACGGTTTTGCCCCAACGCTCCTGATACCAATCAGATTCGATGAGGCGGCGCATCTTGAGACCGTCGCGGATCGCCAGCTCTTGGCTATGCGATACGCAAATGTATCTCATGTGAGACATGCCCATTGGTCCAAGTTCCCAACTGGGCCAGAACACATTGACCATAAGCGATTTCATCGCGCCTGGCACAATGGCGATAGCTAAACGATTGTAAGGCGAGCCATCATCAAGCTCGACTTCATCTGTTATGGCTTGAAGGTGCTCTGCGATAAAATCGATGTGCCAGTTGTGGATATATTCTGATCCAGGCTCAATAACATGCCACGCTTGGCGGACAAACTCACTGAGGCTTTCTTTGCATTCTAATCTTGATATGTCCAGGAGCTCTTCATCTACGTCATAAAGATCGCCATCAATATAAATAACTTCGCCCATTACGCACCTGAATAATAGTCCTCTTCTTCACCTCTGATCGCGGCAATGATTGCACGCTTCCTATCGTCGATTTTCATTTTGCCAACGATATAAGGCGAATAGATTTCCCAACCTCTTATGATATCAGCCGCACGTTCACGCTCTTCTCTGCGAACGGTTTCAATGACGTAATCAAGATTTAATGTGCCGTTCCCCGTTACCATCGCGCCATTCCATATAAGTCGGCCTGACCCATTGCTTCGTCAACTGACGCAACGAAAAAGTCGAAAGCGTTCTCCGCCTCCTCATGCGTTTCAGGCCCGTTGCAAATTACAAACGTAAGCGCTGAAGACAATGACCTCAAAACGATAACGCCATCCTGGGCATCGCTAATGAGATAAATGATTTGGTTCGTCAGTTGAACTATCGACTGAAGTTGTTCAGACGTTAGTTCGACAGACTCACCTTCATCACTCATTTTTTTGCACCCTTCGCAGCCAGTAACGCTTGCTTCAACACATCACGCTGCTCTGGGTCTAACTCATTTATGTTAAGCTTTTTTGTCGTCTCAACCTGGATCGCGCCGCCATTAGCGCCAGTAAGCTGCGTTTCCTTGCGTTCTGTGTAGTCATCGCGGAAACGAGCAGACGCAGATTTGATCCAAAGATTAGCGTTAAACTCTTTTGATTTCAGGTTGGAACGGGCTTGTTCTTCCCACCATTCCTGCTCCAAAACCTTCGCACGCGTTAAAGCTGTCGAAAATTCTTCGTGTTTTGCGGCCCAATCGTAAAGCGTAGGACGATCAATTCCGAACTTTGAAGCGTAATGAGCCCAACCTTTTCCGTCAGCGGCCATTTCCAAAACGGCATCACAAAAGGCCGGATCATATTTGCTCGGCCTTCCAACTGGGCGTTTTTGTTTGACCTCTTCGCTCATATCAAACCACACTGTGAAAACTGGGACATGATAACACATCCCAGTCTTTTAGTTAAATCAGATAAAATCGGAATCGTCGTCTAAGTTTTCGTAAGATGACGCAGCCGCTGCTCTCGGAGCTTTCGCAGAAGCCAACGCCGCCTTCCCCAAGGGTAGGTCTGCCAGCATCCCCAGAGCGTCCATATAAGTGGCAATGAGAGCCTGTTCTTCAGCGCGCTTAGTCGCATCTTGCTTGCGTAGCGAGATAATCTTTTTAATGATCTTGGTGTCAAAGCCATTTCCTTTAGCCTCTGCGTAGATGCTTTTGATGTCTTCCGCAATATTGGCCTTTTCTTCTTCAAGGCTTTCTATGCGACTGACAATGGCTTGCAACTGGTTGTTCGTCATATCTGATCCTTCCATTTCAATATCGATATTTAAGCTGCCAACGGCAACGACGCAATATCTTATAAACCATTGGCTGTTGTCAACATCTTATCTGTAAACAAATTATTTTAAATTATTTTGGAAATTTTTTCCTTTTTGTGCTTGACAACCTCTATTCGTGGAAGTATCTTCCACTCATCGAATTGAGATTGAAACGGAGATTCACAATGTCTAACTTCAACAACCTCGCTGACCGTTACGCCCAGATCAAAGCAGAAGCTGACGCATGGGCCAAGAAGCTTGACGAAGTAAAAGCTGAGATCAAAGCCACAGGCGTAGAAGAGATCGTTGGCACAAACTTCACCGTCACCATCGGCTTGTCAGAGCGCTCAACTCTTGACAACAAAAAGGTCAAGGAGCTCCTGACGCCAGCTCAGATCACAGCTTGCAGCTCAACGTCTTTGGTTACGACCATCCGCGTTAAACTTTCTTCTAAAACAGCTGTAGCAGCTTGAGGGGATACTTCCCCTCACTTCTCTCACATTGGATGATGATCATGGAAACAGCTCTCGCCTTATTCATTTGCGCCGCAGTTTATCTCTGGCCGTTATGGTTTGGTATATTCGTCGTTTGGTTCGTCATGCAATTTAACATTAAATAAACAGGAGATCGATATGCACATTCTTGGGCTTTCCGCAGCTCTTATCATTATGGCCAGCTACTTCGGATCTGACTCTGATGACCGTCCACCTTTGATTGGAGCTTTGATTTTTGCTGCAATAACTTTCGTTTTATTCCCCTTCTAATGGAGATTGACATGCGTAGACGTAGATCAGATAGCGGCAGCATCATGTATTCTTTTGAAGAGCTGCAACCTTATCCAGAATACTGCCTGTTCGTTCATGGCGAAGCCGAGATAGATTGGTATTATGACGGTGGTGACGCCTACTCAGGATACCAAGACGGCTTCTCATATAGCATCAAGGCCATTCTGATTGACCATGAGACGCCAAAAGGGTCGAAGCTTAATCTTGATGGCGCTAACCCTCTTTGGGATCTCATTGAGGAACGTTTAATAAAAGACTACGAAGACCACATCTTAACTAAAATTGGCGAAGAGTATAACGCACCTGATTATCTGGAGGATTGATATGACATACATACTTGCCACGCTTGAACCTTGCTATGAGCACAACCCTACATTGTGGCGCGTGTTCTGTGTTTTAACCAACCGACCTTACGACGTTCCAAATTACAATTGGACCGAGCAAGACGTTGTTCAATATCTTATCTCACGAGGATTAGGCTATGACGCCCAAGTATTTGAAAAGCATTATGGTCAATCAAAATCTCAGCAACTCGGACTTAGCAACGATTGTGGGCGTGACGGATCGCCAGGTTAGAAGCTGGCTTACTGGCGCTTACCCTATCCCTCGCCTTGTATCCATTTTTATGATTGGCATGGACGAAGGAGTAATTGATCAAGGGTGGCTGTTGCCAAAAGTAGAAAACGAATTACGTGAACTGATAGACTAAAAAGGGGGCTAAGTGCCCCCTTATTTTTATTTGCGCTCTGAGAAGTGAACTTTTGTTTTGTCTGGCAGTTTTTCATAAATGGCTTCACCGACCGCCAGTTGAGCCGCTGTCCAAATTGCCGCTATGTCAGCAACGCCAATATCTTGATTAGGTAAAAAGTCGTAAATCTTTTCGACCTGCGGTATAATCTCTTCCTCTGCCATGTTTCACTCCTTAAAAGTTCGTTTCATATCGTTCGCCAACAGACCACATGGTCTTATACTTTTTTATTTCCTCGTTTAAATCTTCAACCTTTTTGGCGTCACCTTCAAACTCTGCGTCATACAATTCCGCCATTTTCTTCTTTAGGATCTTATCTATTGAAACGGCTACGTAGAGGTAAGAGTCTTTCACTTTCATATCGATCTCCATCAGTTTGTATATCAAAACGGTATATCATCACCCTTTTCCCAGTCAAAGCCTTCAGGTGGTCCATCTATAGGAGCAGTAGCATCAAATATTCCTTCTGAGTTTTTTCCGCCTGTAGGCATATCAAGAGGGTCAATTACGCTAGACTTTGTCCGCGTTACAGTTGCCCCTGCAAACTCTCTTTTTGCCTTCACGACTTCTGGAAAGGCCGAAATCATATTGGCTATTTCTTCCAGCGTGTAGACGTTAATTCTTCTGCCGTCTGCCAGAACGCGGTTGGCTAGTTGTGGTTCGCGGACAAGTGTGGCGACTGTGCCATCCTCAAGCGTCACCTCCCAAATGGAAGGGTCGAGGACTTTAGCGCCTGCCGCTGTCGCCGCCTTGTCTAACGCCTTCCACGCCGCTGCCATACGCTTACCTTCGCGTTGGACGTCCTCCAGCGTGCCTGTCCACCGTGCTTGGCTGGTGAGGTAGCGCTGCCGGTCAAACTTCTCTCTGAGAGCCGTATCGACAAGAAGCCGAAGCCGATCCCTGCCCCACTTCAACTCAAACTCAACTTCAAGCGCGTCGGCCTCATCAAGCGCCGCTCTGCCAGCCAAGTAAGCTCCAGGAGTGACCATCCATGGGACCGACGTATATTCCGATACGACTACGCCACGGTCGACGTTTGACTTTTTGATTTTAGGTTTGGATGCCATGTATATCAATCCTAAATGTGGTCCGGCAAATTTGCCTAACCAAAAATACTAATATCAATCATACGAATG
>Ga0316222_1005280_pt1 | contig 11155 bp, 9 predicted proteins | sample TBH18011metaG_FD_206008 | JGI IMG/M metagenome (GOLD analysis project Ga0316222, IMG submission 206008) | Freshwater microbial communities from Trout Bog Lake, Wisconsin, USA - TBH18011 | ecosystem: Environmental > Aquatic > Freshwater > Lake > Hypolimnion/Profundal zone | place: USA: Wisconsin... | reverse complement strand
GCTTTTTGGAGAATCGTAAATTTTCGCGCCTTTACGCCATTAACTGGCACAACTAATTGGCACTATCAGAGCAACGGACAGGCGTGTTAAGGATGTTCAGCCATTACAAAAGCACACATCCAAAGCATCAGTCCTCATTCATTAATGCCTTAAGCGGCAACAATGCTGATAAATTTACGGCCTTTAGGGCCTTTAACATGGAACAGCACCTGACCTTCTGCTGTTGCAAACAAGGTATGGTCTTTACCCATACCAACATTGTCACCCGCATGAAATTGGGTGCCACGTTGACGGACAATAATGCTGCCAGCGGTGATAGTTTGTCCACCGTAGGCTTTTACACCCAAGCGTTGTGCATTAGAATCGCGACCGTTGCGGGTACTACCGCCTGCTTTCTTATGAGCCATTGTATCCTCTTTAAATTAGACAGAAATACCAGTGATCTGGACTTCTGTGTAGTATTGGCGATGCCCCATTTGTTTCATGTGGTGTTTACGCCGTCTGAATTTAATGATTTTGATTTTGTCGTGGCGGCCTTGCGACAAAACAGTAGCTGTCACTTTACCACCTTCGACCAGTGGTGCACCGATTTTGATATCATCGTCAGTTTGAACCATCAACACTTTGTCAAACTCAACGCTGTCGCCGATGCCCAGCTCCAGTTTTTCTATTTTTAAATAAGTACCTTCTTGAACGCGGTACTGTTTACCACCTGTTTGAATTACCGCATACATCGGCGAAGCTCCATCAAGCAAAATCTGTTGTTAGTAAACAGAGCATTGTATTTTTATTAGGATATTTAGTCAAATACAATTTCATTACGGGACTGCAACCCCACTTGGCACACACCGGTCGGTGCGCTGCCAGCAGAACCGGCACCATCGGCTCAGCCACCGTCAACTTTCAATTTTTTGCGGCGATAATTGTGGCCATAAAAAATTTCGGTGACTTCTTTGCGGAGTTTCTTTTCAATGTCCGCTTTTTGGCTATCGTTCAAATTGCTTTCTTTTTCGAACAGATAGTTTTCCAGTTCGGTTTCCTTCAGCATCATTTTGGTGTGAAAAATGTTTTCTTGGTAAACATTCACATCAATCATTTGATAGCTTTCTTTAGTGTCCCGAGCGATATAGTCTTGTATCGACGTGATGTTATGGTCGATATAATGTTTTTTGCCGGAAATGTCACGGGTGAAGCCACGCACCTTGTAATCCATGGTCACCACGTCCGATTCAAAACTATGGATCAGGTAATTCAATGCCTTAAGCGGGGAAATACGACCGCAGGTGGACACGTCAATATCGGCGCGAAAGGTGCTGATGCCATTGTCAGGATGGCTTTCAGGGTAGGTGTGCACGGTGATATGGCTTTTGTCCAGATGCGCCAGCACGGTGTCAGGCAACGGGCCGGGCGATTGGCTGTTCATACTGGACGGCGGAGCGACATCACCTTCAGAAATCAGCATGGTGACGCTGGCCCCTTGCGGGTCATAGTCCTGAAGGGCAATGTTCAGAATCTGTGCGCCTATAATTTCCGCCACATCCTTTAATATCTGGGTCAAGCGGTCAGCATTGTAGGCTTCGTCAATGTATTCAATATAGGCTTGCTGCTGCTCAGCAGGCGCGTAGCAAATATCGTAAATATTGAAGCTCAGCGATTTGGTTAAATTATTAAAACCGTGTAGTTGCAATTTGTTCAAGACCTCAAACCTCGATTACTTCATAGTCATGGGTAATATCGACCGACTTACCCAGCATAATAGTAGCAGAACAATATTTTTCTGCCGACAATTCCACCGCCCTTTTAACCGCAGGCTCTTTCAGGCCATGACCACTGACGATAAAATGCAAATGGATTTTGCTAAAAACACTAGGAATGGCATCAACCCGTTGCGCACTCAGCTCAACCTTACAAGTGACAATATCATTCCTGCCTTTTTGCAGGATTTGCACCACATCAAAACAGGAACATCCACCCACGCCCAACAGAATCATTTCCATCGGGCGGACACCCATATTGCGGCCGCCGTGGTCAGGAGGGCCGTCCATTACGACCGTATGACCACTATCCGACTCGCCGACAAACATCATGTCGCCAATCCATTTGACTGTTGCTTGCATTGATAGCCCTCCAGTTAAAAAAAGACGAATAGCTTAACATATAAATGAAAAACAACTGCATTTTCAGCCTTGCCAAAATACCGCCGCCACAGCAACATCCAACCAGCCAAAGCCTAAGTAAACGCCCGTATCAGGCCAGTCACGGCAACAATACGCCAGCCATTTGACCGCCATTAAAGCATTGTGCCTGACCGTCACTAAAACTGATGCATTGCTTGCCGTCATTTGTATATACTATGTGCAACGCTATTTTACCCTGATCATTCTATTAGCTACTGTTTCCCGGGATTGCGGCATCCTGCCAAACCCCCATACTGATCACATTCTCTCTTAAAATCATGGTGTTTGAATACCCCCTCACGCCCGCCCCAACAGGATCACTCATGACTAACAGCTTAACTTCAGAAATTACCGGACAAAATGACATTGATCCTTCAGAAACGGAAGAATGGATTGAGTCATTGCAAGCCGTTTTGGAACGGGATGGCAGTGAACGCGCCCATTTTTTGATTGAACGGCTGGTCGCCGTCACCCGTCAAGCCGGGTTCGACATGCCCTTCAGCGCCAACACCGCTTACCTGAACACCATTCCGGTGAGCAAACAGGCGCAATTCCCGGGCGACGCCACCATCGAACAAAAAATCCGTTCTTATGTGCGCTGGAATGCCATGATGATGGTGCTAAGGGCCAACAAACACACCAATGTGGGCGGGCATATTGCCAGCTTCGCCTCTGCCGCAACCCTCTATGATGTCGGTTACAACCATTTCTGGCGTGCCGCATCGGAAGATCATGATGGTGATTTGATCTTCACCCAAGGCCATTTGACCCCGGGCGATTATGCGCGGGCGTTCTTGTTAGGCCGTTTAAGCCTGGAACAAATGGACAATTTCCGCCAAGAAGTCAATGGCAATGGCCTGTCTTCTTACCCACACCCGTGGCTGATGCAAGATTTTTGGCAATTCCCCACCGTATCAATGGGGCTGGGGCCAATCATGGCCATTTACCAAGCCCGCTTTATGCGCTACCTGCAAGACCGTGGTTTTGCCGACACCACCAGCCGCAAGGTCTGGAGCTTTTTGGGCGATGGTGAAACCGATGAGCCTGAATCATTAGGTGCCATTGGCTTGGCTGGCAGGGAAAAATTGGATAACCTGATTTTTGTGGTCAATTGCAATTTACAACGCCTGGACGGCCCGGTGCGCGGTAACGGCAAAATCATCCAAGAGCTGGAAAGCGAATTCCGTGGTGCCGGTTGGAACGTGATTAAGCTGATTTGGGGACAAGGTTGGGACAGGCTGCTGGCCCGTGATGCCCATGGTTTGTTGGCGGCACGGATGATGGCGTGTGTCGATGGCGATTTCCAAACCTTTAAGGCTAAAGATGGCGCTTATGTGCGCGAACATTTCTTCAACTCCCCAGAATTGAAAGCCATGGTTGCCGACTGGTCCGACCGTGACATTTGGGAACTCAACCGTGGTGGTCATGACCCCGCCAAAGTGTTCGCCGCCTTCCACGCAGCCGTTAACCACCAAGGCCAACCTACCGTTATCCTTGCCAAAACCATCAAAGGTTACGGCATGGGCGAGTCTGGGCAGGCACAGAACATCACCCACCAACAAAAGAAAATGAGCGATGTCTCATTGAGCCGTTTCCGTGACCGCTACGACCTGCCCGTGTCCGACGAGCAACTGCATGACCTGCCCTATCTGACCTTCCCCGAAGGCTCTAAGGAGCTGGCCTATATGCAAGCCCGCCGCAGCGCACTGGGCGGGCACTTGCCAGCCAGACGGGCAAAATCTTATGCACTCGATGTACCCACCTTAATCGACTTTAAACCGTTGTTGGAAGCCAGTGGCGAAGGCAGGGAAATATCCACCACCATGGCTTTCGTCCGCTTGCTCAATATCTTAGTGAAGGACAAAAACATCGGGCGGCGCATTGTGCCGATTGTGCCGGATGAATCGCGTACCTTTGGCATGGAAGGCATGTTCCGGCAATTGGGCATTTGGTCGCAAGTCGGCCAGCTGTATACTCCCCAAGATGCCGACCAATTGATGTTTTACAAAGAAGACAAGCACGGGCAGGTATTGCAGGAAGGTATCAACGAGGCGGGCGGGCTGTGTGACTGGATTGCCGCCGGCACCTCCTATTCAACCCACAATGTGCCGATGATACCGTTCTTTATCTATTACTCCATGTTTGGTTTCCAACGCGTGGGCGATTTGATTTGGGCGGCTGCTGACCAACGCACCCGTGGCTTTTTGATGGGCGGCACAGCAGGCCGCACCACCCTGAACGGTGAAGGCTTGCAACATGAAGACGGTCATAGCCATATCATGTCCGCCACCGTACCCAACTGTGTCTCTTACGACCCAACCTATGCTTATGAGTTGGCGGTGATTATCCAAGATGGCCTGCGACGGATGTATGTCGAACAGGAAGATATTTTTTACTATATCACCGTGATGAATGAAAACTACCCGCATCCCGCCATGCCTAAAGGGGCTGAGCTGGACATACTGAAAGGCATGTACTGTTTCCGCCAAGCTGAAGCGAGCCGCGCCCCTCGTGTGCAATTGCTGGGTTCCGGGGTTATTTTCAGGGAAGTGGAATTTGCCGCCGACTTGCTTAAAAACGATTGGGGCGTGGAAGCCGATTTGTGGAGCTGCACCAGCTTTACCGAGCTGGCCCGTGACGGTCAACATTGCGAACGCTGGAATCGGCTACACCCGACCGATACCGCTAAAAAACCGCATGTCAGCCACTGCCTTGCCAATGCGGAGGGGCCTATTATCGCCGCAACCGACTATACCCGTGCCTTTGCCGAGCAAATACGTCCGTTCCTGTCCGCACCGTATACCGTATTGGGTACCGATGGCTTTGGACGTTCCGATACCCGCGAAAATTTACGCAAGTTCTTTGAGGTGGACCGTTTCCAAATAACCATCGCGGCATTGAAGAGCTTGGCAGATTTAGGGCGATTCGAAACCGGCAAAGTGGCTATTGCCATCGCCAAATACGGCATCAACCCCGACGCTACCGCCCCTTGGTTAATCTAACGGAAAAATGGACCATGACTACATTAATCGAAATTAAAGTTCCTGACGTTGGCAATGTTGCCGAAATTGATGTTGTAGAAGTGTTCATCCAAGCGGGTGATTCGGTTGAACTGGAACAAACGATTGCCGCCTTGGAAACGGATAAGGCCAGTATGGAGCTGCCTTCCAGTGTGGCGGGGACTATTGCCCAAGTCTTTATCAAACCCGGTGACAAGGTTTCCGAAGGCACACTGGTTGCCACCATAACACCCAGCACAACCGCTGCTGCCAGCATCCCGTCGCCCCCGGCAGCACCCGTGCCGACGGCTCCAGCCGCAGTTATTGCAGCGGCTACGGTTGCCGAGGCGATAGCAGAACCCGCCAAACCAGCCTCGCCACAACCCCTGCCCGCAGCCGTAGCAACTACGGCTGCAACGGCGAAAGAAAAAGCCCATGCCTCGCCATCAGTAAGGCTGTTTGCAAGGGAGTTGGGCGTTGATATCCACGCCATCAGCACCGGCACGGGGCGTAAAAACCGCATCCTTAAAGAAGATGTCAAAAACTTTGTCAAAAAAGCCATGACCGAAGGCGCGGCATCCTCCGGTACAGTGGGCATTCCACCAATACCGGCGGTGGATTTCTCGCAATTTGGTGCAACAGAGACTTTAAAGCTTAGCAAGATCAAACGCCTGACCGGACAAAACTTAAGCCGTGTCTGGCTTAACCTGCCCTTGGTGACCTATCACGAAGAAGCGGACATCACTGAAATGGAAGCGTTCCGCAATGCCTTGAATGCTGAAAAGGGCAAAGATGAAATAAAGCTCACCGCCTTATTATTTATCTTAAAGGCCATGGTTGCCGCTATGAAGCAATTTCCCAGCTTCAATGCCTCGCTATCCAGTGACGGCGAAAACCTGATCCTGAAAAAATATTTTAACGTAGGTATTGCCGTTGACACACCAAATGGCTTGGTCGTGCCAGTGCTGCGTGATGTGGATAAAAAATCCATCAGCGACTTATCATTGGAATTGGCAGAAAAAAGTGCCAAAGCACGGCAAGGCAAACTGATGCCCGCCGATATGCAAGGCGGCTGCATCACCATCTCCAGTTTGGGCGGGATTGGCGGCACAGCATTCACACCGATTGTCAATGCCCCCGAAGTGGCCATACTGGGCATTACCCGTGCCAAAATGCAACCGGTTTGGAATGGTAAAGAATTTATACCGCGCTTAATGTTGCCACTGGATTTGACTTACGACCATCGCGTTATTGATGGTGCCGAAGGCGCCCGTTTTATGGCAACCCTAAAAGCCTATTTGGCTGATATACGCCGTCTGTTACTTTAATTTACATAAGGATTTTCAAATGAATCAAGCAGCATTGCACGCAGATGTTTTGGTTTTAGGTGGCGGCCCGGGCGGCTATAGCGCGGCTTTCCGCGCAGCTGATTTGGGCAAACAAGTGGTGTTGGTCGAGCGCGAGCCGGTATTGGGTGGCGTTTGCCTCAACGTCGGCTGCATTCCCTCCAAAGCCTTGCTGCATACCGCCCTGGTCATCCACGAAGCCGCCGAAATGGCAGAACACGGCATCAGCTTCAGCAAGCCCGAGCTGGATTTGGACAAAATCCGCAGTTGGAAAGAAAGCGTCACCAAAACCTTAAATGATGGCTTATCAGGTTTGGCAAAACAGCGTAAAGTCACCGTTGTCCACGGAGTCGGCGAATTTGCTTCCGCCAACAGCCTAAGCGTGCAAAATGCCCAAGGCATCAGCCACATCAGCTTTGACCAAGCTATTATCGCCGCTGGCTCACAACCTACCCAAATTCCGGTTTTTCCGCATGACGACCCACGTTTGTGGGACTCGACCGATGCCCTTAACCTGACTGAAATCCCCAAAAAACTGCTGGTGGTGGGCGGCGGTATCATTGGTTTGGAAATGGCCACGGTCTATCATGCGTTTGGTTCAGAAATCAGCGTGGTGGAGCTGATGGAGCAAATTATCCCAGGGTGTGACAAAGACTTGGTCACGCCGCTGCTGCGCCGCATTAAAAAGCAATACCAAAACATTTGGCTGGAAACCCGCGTGACCGCCATTGAAGCATTGCCCGAAGGCTTAAAAGTGAGCTTTGAAGGCAAAGACGCCCCCGAATCTGAGCTATTTGATGCCGTTTTAGTGGCAGTGGGCCGCCGCCCCAACGGCAAAAAAATCGCCGCCGAAAAAGCCGGGGTACTGGTTGACGAACAGGGATTCATCACCGTTGACAAACAACAGCGCACCAACATCCCGCATATTTTCGCGATTGGCGATATTGTCGGCAATCCTATGTTGGCCCACAAAGCGGTGCATGAAGGCAAAGTGGCGGCAGAAGTCATCGCCGGACACAAAGCTAGCTTTGACGCCTTGACTATACCCTCGGTAGCTTACACTGACCCTGAAATTGCCTGGATGGGACTGACCGAAAACCAAGCCAAGCAGCAAGGCGTGGCTTATGACAAAGGTGTCTTTCCATGGGCAGCAAGTGGGCGCTCCCTCAGCATGGGACGTAAGGAAGGCATCACCAAAATCTTGTCCGACAAAGAAACCGGCCGGATTTTGGGGGCGGGCATGGTCGGCCCTAACGCCGGTGAACTGATCGCGGAAGCGGTATTGGCATTGGAAATGGGCGCGGATGTTGACGACATCAGCTTGACCATACACCCGCACCCCACTTTGTCAGAAACGTTTGCGTTTGCCGCTGAGATGATCACCGGCACTATTACCGACTTGTACGTTAAAAAATAACCCCAACACCGCCGCTACCGGAGAAGAAAAACTTTTCTGGGTAATATGCTGCTATCCAGAATTTTTGCCCCTAAGCAAAGGGTGGGCGCTACCCCCCCACCCTTCGGCAGTTTTCTTTCGGATAGTTTGCACCTGACTGTTTAGCTCCACAGACCCTGTTGATTTCGCTTCAAGTGAAACTTAAATGATAAAAAAGATAGCCACACTACTTTCCCTTACCGTACTGGTATTGATCAATTTCAGCATTTGGAGTTATGTCAACAACCCGCTGCAAATCCAGCCATGGACAAAAACCACCATGGGGGTCACTTATGACCCCATGCGTAAGGGAGACACCCAAACCGGCAACACCTTCCCGAGCGAAGCCGACATGGATAGTGACCTGGCCTTGCTGGAAAATAAAGTCTACGCGGTGCGGACTTACAGCATGTTGAAAGGCCAAGACAAAATGCCTGAACTGGCGGCGAAACATAACTTAAACGTCACCTTGGGGGCATGGATTGATGGCAATCTGGAAAAGAACCGCCTAGAAATTGAAACCTTAATCAACGCCGAACACACCAACAACCCCAAAATCATCCGCCTGATGGTGGGCAATGAAGTGTTGCTGCGCGATGACATCCCCATTGATGCACTCATTGAATACATCCGCGAAGTCAAAAAACGCACCAAGCGTCCGGTCAGCACCTCAGAAACGTGGGATGTCTGGCTGAAATACCCGCAATTAGTCAACGAAGTGGACTTTATCGGTATGCATATCTTGCCCTTCTGGGAAGGTATCCCAGCCGATGCGGCAGTCGATTATGTGTTTGACCGCTACCACGCAGTGCAAAAAGCTTACCCTAACAAACCTATCGTGGTCACTGAGGTGGGTTGGCCTTCAGACGGGCAACCATTCAAACATTCCACCGCCTCCAGGGCCAACCAAGCCAAATTCTTGCGCGAATTCCTTAATCGGGCCGACGAAGAAAAAATCACCTATTACATTGTAGAAGCGTTCGACCAACCTTGGAAAAAATCCATAGAAGGTTCAGCCGGGGCTTATTGGGGCATTTTCGATGCCGACCGCCAACCCAAGTACCCCATGGATGGCAATGTCATCACCTTGCCCAACTGGCAAAACTGGGCCATGGGCGCCGCGGTACTCAGTATCGTGCTAATGACCCTGTTCTTGCTGACCCGCAGCAGCCTTAAATTACCCGGCGTGGTGTTTTTTGGAATCATTGCCAACTTGGCGGCATCCACTATTTTCTGGTCGGTGTCGATAGGTGCGCAACAATACCAAACTAACATCACTGTGGTGTTTTGGGGTCTGATGATCCTAATGCAGGTATTGGCGGCCATTATCCTGCTCATTGAAAGCTTGGAAATTGCCGAAGTGATTTGGCACCGCAAAACGGCACGGACATTCCAGCCGCTAACCCCTACCGCCCATTTCAGATACCCCAAAGTTTCCTTGCACTTGCCCATCCATAACGAGCCACCGATGATGGTGCGGAAAACACTGGAAGCACTGGCAAAAGTGGATTATCCCCATTTGGAAGTGCTGGTGATGGACAACAACACCAAAGACCCGGAAGTTTGGCAACCAGTGCGGGACGATTGCGAACGCTTGGGCGAACGCTTCCGCTTTTTCCATTTGGAAAACTGGCCCGGTTTTAAAGCCGGGGCCATCAACCATGCCTTGGAACAAACCGCGCCCGATGCCGAGATTATCGCCATTATCGATAGCGACTATATCCTCGACCCCAATTGGCTAAATGCCATGGTGCCTTATTTTGATAATAAAAATGTCGGTTTTGTGCAATCGCCACAAGACTACCGCGACCGCGACCAAAGCTTTTTCAAGTCGTTTTGTTACTGGGAATATGCCGGATTTTTCAATATCGGCATGGTGCAACGGAACGAATACAACGCCATTATCCAACATGGCACCATGACTATGATCCGCAAATCGGCTTTGTTGGAAGTCGGCAAATGGGCGGAATGGTGCATCTGTGAAGACAGCGAACTGGGCTTGCGTTTGTACGAAGCCGGTTACGATTCGGTCTATGTCAAAGATTCATTTGGGCGCGGCCTAATGCCGGACACCTTTTCCGGCTATATGACACAGCGTTTCCGTTGGGTGTATGGGGCTATGCAAATCATCAAAGCCCATTGGCGCAGTTTTTTGCCGGGCAAAAAATCACCGCTCACCACCGCCCAACGCTACTACTTCTTGGCCGGTTGGTTACCGTGGTTTTCCGATGCCCTGGCCTTGGTGTTCACCTTCACCAGCTTGATATTGACAGCCATCATCCTGATTGACCCCATCCACAGCGAATTGCCGATTAATGCGTTTTTGCTGCCCACCGTGGGGCTGTTCAGCTTTAAGGTATTGCGTGGGTTATGGCTATACCAAGCGCGTGTGCCGTGTTCGGTGGGCCAATCCTTGGGTGCTGCTTTGACAGGCTTATCCTTGACCCACACCGTGGCCCGAGGCACTTGGCAAGGCTTGTTCACCTCCGGCAAACCGTTCATGCGTACCCCCAAGTACGAAAAACAAGGGCCGCTGTTTGCCGGGCTGATGGTCATCCGTCATGAATTGTCATTGCTGATTTTATTGGCTGCCGCTATTGGTGCTATGGCTTCCATTGAACATTTCGACAATCTCAGTGGCCGCTTGTGGATTTCGGTGCTGTCTGTCCAGTCTGTGCCATATTTGGCCACCTTGGTCACGCTGCTGGTCAGTATCGCCCCGCATTACGGCAAAAAGGGCAAGTTGCTGGCGGAAGAGTTGGATGATGTTTGAGGAGGTGGAAAAACCAGATTCAGCATTGCGATTCGGAAACAACCAAATGGGCATTGTTAATTTTGGATAGTTTTTGTTTTTATGTATTTGAATTAAAGGTATGAAATATGAAAAACCTATACTTAATTAGCAATGCCCTGACGCTAACTCTAATCACTGGATTTTATAAAATCCTAAAGTTTTCAATGACGATTGTCTATGATGAAGATGATACCTGATATAGCCCCATCCTTGCCCTTATTCCGGCCAAAACTCAGTATCCATAACCCGCTCAATGTCCCAGGGGCAAGAATCGGGGAAGCAATCAAGCCCGGTTTCCTTTACTGCAAGGGTGACTGCATCAGACCATACCCATTCCCACCAATCGGGCTGGGTAAGATCGGTTTTAAGGCTTGGGGTTTCTTTCAGGCAACCCGCAACCCCTC
>Ga0316222_1005268_pt1 | contig 11172 bp, 4 predicted proteins | sample TBH18011metaG_FD_206008 | JGI IMG/M metagenome (GOLD analysis project Ga0316222, IMG submission 206008) | Freshwater microbial communities from Trout Bog Lake, Wisconsin, USA - TBH18011 | ecosystem: Environmental > Aquatic > Freshwater > Lake > Hypolimnion/Profundal zone | place: USA: Wisconsin... | reverse complement strand
GTGAAATAAGGAGTGGCGGCGGGTGTATAAGACGCCGCCCGCCTGCACGCCCCATTCGTCAAGCGCAGGGCTTCCATGGCGCCGGGAAAGTACCCTGCCGCCGTCGTCGCATTGCGTCCGATGTAAATGTTTCCGTCGCTGAAATTGGCGGTCACCGTTGCCGTGCCGACCGGAACGCCGTTCAGGAACAACGTCGCCACGGACCCGGTGCGGGTTAGCGCCCATGTTGTGTTTGTCGACGCGGAAACCGTGCTTGACGACGTGATCGCCGCCGCGCCGTTGGTATAGAACACCAGATTGCCGGACGTGTTTAAGTAAAGCGCGAAGCCGGTGCTTGATCCCGACGAAGAACGGGTGTCGAAAACGTAGGGCGTTCCAGAGAAGGACGAGCAGTAAATCCGCCCTTCCAGCGTGAAATCTCCGCTAAACTTGGCTGCCGCGCCGGGCGACGACACAGAAATATACGAGGACGCTCCGTTGAACCCGATCCAATAGCTATCCTGGGCGGGTGACGGCCCCGCGTTGCCGGTCGTGATCGCCGTCGTGCTTAACGCCAAGCCGTTGCCTGACACATCCGTGACGGCGTTGGATGCCCAGCCGCGCGCCAGCAACGAAACATCGTTCCAAAACGGATCGACCGCCGCGCTGCTGGAAATCGAATAGGTGCCGTGGCCGAACTCGACGCGCCAAGCGTTCGTCGCCTCGTACACCAGCGAAAGCACCGACCCTTGCGGGACGTTGATCGTGGTCGAACCGACGCTGACATAGCTTAACGTCTGGTCGTACAGCGTCGAACCGGACGGGATCGCGATCGCCGCGCCGCCGCTGCCCGCCGCATCGACCTTCACTTCGTTGCCGACGGTCGCCGCATTGGGCAGCGTGATCGTCACCAGCGCCGCGCCGGTGACCACATAGCCGTAATTGCCGATGGCCGTGGCGGCAGTGGAAACCGTGTTCCAGGCGATGCCGCCGCCCACCGGTCCTTGCGTGCCTTGCGTGCCCGAAATCGAGATCGTCCAGGCGGCGAAAGTTCCCGATCCGCCCACGTCGGTGACGTTGACGCTCATCGCGCCGCTACCGGCGTTATAGGCCGTGACCTGGCCGTGCATGTAGTTGGCGGTCGCGCCGGTATTGGCGATCGTCACCGATTGTCCGACGACGAAGCCTAATCCGGTCTGGGTCGAAAACGATTGCGACCCCGCGCCGACGGTCAAGCTGGTGGCGCTGGTGCCGCTGACGGCGGCGATCCCCGCCGCCGCCGCTTGCGCCGTGATGGCCGCTCCTTGCGCCGCCGACATCGCCGTCACGGCGGTACTGGCCGCTTGGGCGGCGGTCAAGGCCGACGCCTGCGCCGAAGTCAGCGCCGCCAGGGTGGTGGACATGGCGGCCAAGGCGGTGGTCGTTGCCTGTTGAGCGGTCAGCGCCGCTCCTTGCGCCGATGTCAACGCCGCTTGCGCGCTGCTGGCGTACTGTGCGGCCGAAACGGCGGCAGCTTGGGCCGATGTCAATGCGGCAACGCCGGTGCTGGCCGCCGCCGCCGCCGATGCCGCCGCCGAAGCTTGCGAACCCGCCGCCGCCAGAGCCGCCGCGCTCGCAACCGATGCGCTCGATGCCGCCGATTCCTGACTGGCCAGCGCCGCCGCCGCGCAGGCTGCCGCTGCTGTTTGACTCTGATCGGGATCGAATAGTGTCAAGACTGCATTGCCGCTGTAATCGAACTTCAGGCCCTTGTTCGCCCGCACCGCCGCCGATGGCAAAACCGAACTGGCGCCGGGCAGATCGGTATCCGGAAACGACAGCGCATTGGCCAAGCCGTTGAAGGCTTGCTGAATCAGCAAGGTCAAGCGGTCCAAACCGGCTGTCACAGCGGCAGCCGGAAACTTGCTGTTGTCGATAAAGCTGGTGACTTGGATGGCCCCTACGTCGGGAATCAGGCAAACCCGATGATTGCACAGCGGCGCATTGTTGAATTGGATATTGGCGCCGGTCAGATATTCGCCGCTGGTCGAATCGACCGTGCCCACCACTTGGTAATCGTATGTGCCAGAACCGTTCAAAACGGGATTGGGCGTTACCGGCGCTTGGGTGTTGGTGTCGAACAATAATACCTGCATATCCGAAGTACTGAAAAACGGATACGGATAGCCAAAAATGGAGGTGGTGCCGTTGCCGGTGAAATAGATCGGTATCACATTTGCGGGAACGCTCATTGTCCACCTCCCATTTGTGGCATCGATAACGCATGACCGGTGCTCGAGCCAGTTTGACCGGTCAGCGCCGCCGCCCTGGCCTGCCAACCGGATTGCACGGTGTTAGCCAGATCGGGATTGGTGGCCAGCACCTGTTGCTTGGCCTTGGCGCGATAGGTGTTGACGATCTTTTGCACAGTCATCGCCTGCGCTTCAGGCGTGGCTTGGTCCCATTGATCCTGGATACGCTGATTGGGATGTTTCCCCGTTACCAGGGCGTTCAAGGTGTCCTTGGCGCCAAGTCCCGTGGTTGGATCCTTCAACTCGTTTCCGGCCAATGTCTGGTATTGATCCAACTGCTGGGGCGTCAATTGCGCCTGCGTCGATACCCCGTTTCCGGCCGAAAACGATTGAACCGTCCGCGACGGTTTGGACAGACCCAACCGCCCGTCGTCGGATTGAGGAAAGGCGTCGCGATTGTCCCAAATCCATTTGTCTATAGGTTCGGCAGTGCTGGCATCCTTAACCGCGACCGGCGATATCATCCGTGCAGCTCCCGTATCCGATAGCGGCGGCATGAAGGCGTCTTGCCACTTGACCGGATCGCCCCACAAAGTCCTCGCGGGCGGCAAGGTATTGGACCCCCAGCCTGGAATCTTGGCGGCGATCGCGTCGAGCAGATCGTAATGGGCGCGCATGACCGGATCGGTGGCCTTTTCCAAACCGGATACCCCTTGCGGAACCACGAAGCTGGTCGCCAGGCTTTCGAAGTACCGCTTTGATTCCGTCGCCGGCGAATGCAGGGCGTCCAGAAAATCCGACAGCCCGGTCATATAGGTTTTCGACAGCAGCGAATTGCCGATGCCGAACGCCAGCGACAGCGCCGCCTGTTCGCCGTCATGGGCATGGGCGAACTTGACGATATCCACGGTATCGGCCAACGAGCCCAAAATCTGACCGATCGGTTCAATGCGGTTGTATTGATAGCTGCTATCGCCGATGCGGATCGAATAGGGTTGATTTCCCGCCGCCAGCCAGGCGCGGCGCATCTCCGGATCGCGTGGACCGCCTCCCGTGACCATTCCCGCCATGGCCGGGCCAAGCGTCGCCATGATCGCGCTGGTGCCAAGTCCAACCCTCGCCAGTGCGATATCCTTCCTTGCCCCTCCCGCCGCCAGTTCGGCCTTGAATCCGTCGCTAGGAAACGCCAGCGGCAACGGCGAATTGCGGTACGAGAACTTGACGATATTGGCGGGCACCTTGACGAACGCCATGATCGTGCGCCCGACCGGAAAATCGTATCCTCCCGGCAGCGGTACGTTGGCGTCATCGACCATATCGGCCATCTTGGCCGCCAGGCCGGTCAACGGTTCCTGGAAAGTGTTGGCCAGCGCCGCCGCCTTGGCTTGCTCGTACATCGCTCGTGGCGGATTTTCCAGGATGCCGTTGACGTGATCGGTCAAACCACCGGCATCGACATTGCCCGCATCGTCCATCAATTTCGCCGAACCGTCCCGCCACGCCAGAGCCCGCAATTCCGCCCGGAAGTTCAGCACCTTGGCGAAATCGTCAGCCGAGCCGATCCACGAGGTCGGCAACGCCGATTTCAAATAGTTCATCGCCGCCATCGATGGCGCATCGACCGGCAACGGTTCCGCGCCGTTGGCCAGCATCGACAACCGCGATTTGGCGATCCCGTCCATGCTCTGGTAATCGTCCAGGAACTGCGACCGTCCCGCTTTCAACGCCGCCCCCGCCGCCCGGAACGCATCTCCGAACGCTCCCATATAGCCTTGCGCCAGCGCCATGGTTTCGCCGGGAGCCACCCCGCCGACGCTCGACCCCAACTTTTCGGCTGCGAATCGGCTTGCCACATTCATCAAAGCGACCGTTGCGTCGCTGGCCATCTTCTTGACGATGGTCGACGGATTGGACAACAGCATGTTGTAGCGGACGAACAGCAACCCATCACGGAAATTGGCGTTTTTCAACTGCGCCACATAGGGCGCGGCCTTGACCGGATCGTCCAGGGCGCCCAAGCCTCTGATCGCCTGTTCGAAGTTGTTGGGACCGGCATCGGCGACCGCCTGTTTGATCGCCATCGAAAAGGCGTCGTTGCCGGGCATCGCCATTTGCCGGATCTTCAAACCCAAGCCGTACTGGCTGCCCAAATCTTCCCAGTCTGAAATAAGCTTGGTCTGCAGCACGAACGCCCGGGTGGCGGCGTCCCAGTTTTCCGCCGTGCCGTCTGACATCCATGCCCGCGCCGCAGTCCACGCTTCCTTGGCCGCCGACCCCACCAGCATGGCGGACGCCGCGATTTCTTCCTTGGTCGGCATCCGACCGACCAGGTTGGAGATGTAATGGGGCACGTCCTCGGGCGCGATCTGAATGGTATAGGCCGCTTGGGCGATGGCGTCTTCCGTGCTGGCGATCGTATCCCGGGGAATCATCGACGCCGCCCGACTGACCGCAGCGTTAAGCGCTCCGTCCTTGGTCAGGTTGCCAAGCGACGCCTGAATGGGATTGTCACCCATGTTGCCTTCCGCCCATGACTTTGCCTTGGCTTCCACTTCGGGAGTGATTTGGGGAAGATCGGCATTCTGTCCGTCAAGCCGGAACGGCGCGGAACTGGGAGGTTCGTTTTCTGGAAAGCCGTAGGGATTGTTCGGATCGACGGACATTCTAGCTTGCGGCCCTGCATTCGCATCCTCGCCAATATTGTCGCCAACCGCCTTTGGTGGTATATTTGTGTCTGGAGCGGTATCGACGGTCGGAAATTCTGCTGCCGCCGGGGGTCCGTCCTGGACCCCGCCGAATGAGGAACCCGCAGTCCCTCCGGTACCGCTTCCCTTCATATCTTCCGCAAGCCCTCGCGCCTTGTTCAAGGTGCGGTCCGGCATGATATGCAGCGAAGTGATTTCTACGCCATCGTTGGTTTGCGCCATTTCCATGACGGCGATCTTGTTCTTGGCGCTCCCAGTCAAGGTCTGATAGGGCTTGGCCAACATGATGCGGTCGGGATCTTGATGATCCGGCAAAACTTCGGCGGATCCGTCGAAGAAATCGGGTAGCCCGGAAATCAGATGACCCGCTTCATTCGGATTGTTGCGATAGGTTTTGTCGACCACCTGATTAGGCAATGACACTGGCAAATCCTGATCGGCGGAAAAACTAGGCCTGAACACAGCCGCTTGATCCAGCAAATCCTTGGACATCGTGCCCATGTCGAAGGAAAAACGCGGAAGGTCTTCCAAAGGCTCCTTCGCCAAGGTGACATCGTTCACATAGCCGGGCAGCGACGAAGACGGCAAAACGTCCCCCTTGGCGACCGATGCCAGATGATCGAAGCTTTGCGTTGCCAACGACGTTCGATCGGTCAACGGCAGCAAAGACGTTCTGACTTGATCGGAAGAAACCGCCGATCTATCAGCTCCGATCTGCGCGGTCGAAGGAGGCGAACCCGGTTCGCCTCCAACAGGTTTTTCAGGCGTGCCACCCGGCCCTTTCATCGTCAACGCCATTTGCGTCAACCCCGTCAAATCTCCTGCGAAGCGGTCGCTGTCGTACCAATCGGGCATATGCGGTTTCAGCGGGTCGGTCAGGTAATTCTTGAACGCCGCCCGCAACAGCGGCCCGGCCAAGGAGTAATCGATCGCCGAACCGGCACCCTTGGCCAGATCGCCAGCCCGTTGGTCCAAGCCCCTGTCATTGTTCTCGAAATCCATCACATGCTGGTACAGACCCTGCAGCACGCCTTTTGCGTCATCATTGGCTTGCCCAACCGTGCGGGCCGCCCTGTCTTTTTCCATGGCCAGATAGTTCTTGATCGAAACCATGATCCGCTGACCGATTGGCAGATCGGAATCCGCTGACGGCGCAGGAGCGCCAGCAGCATCCGGGGCCGGATTCGTTCCCGGTCCAAACGCATTGTCCAATTCCGCGACCGGATCTCCAGCCGCGCCTTTGGCTCGCGCCGCCACGAAATCTTGGGTCACATGGCTATCCTGTAAACCAGACGACGCACCCGCATAGGCTGGAACCGGAGGGGCTTGGCCAGCCGTATCTTTGGACGCCAGCAAAGCGTCAAGATCGCTGATATCGCTCATGGTATCCCTCCAAGATCAACGCTAGGCGGTTCAACATTGGCCTGTTTCGCGGGCAATCCTTTTGCCGCCTTGACCGCCGCTTGCCGGGCTGCCTGGTCGGCATAGAACCCCCGATACTTGGTCAACAACGCCGCCTGTTGCTGATAATCCGCTTCCGGCATTTTTCCGGACTGAAAGGCCTGTTTGGTGGCGTTCCAAACCGAAGCCACGTCATTAAGCGAATCGACGGCGCCAAAACGCGGCCTACCCCATGTCACCGGCGGATAATCGGGAGGCTGATAACGGGGCACCATGTCGTAAGCCACAGTCTTCGGGTCTTGATGATCGATCACCACCCGATTGTTCCATTCCACCAAAGCCTGCGCATAATTGCGGGCCGTTGCCACTTCTCCGGCGTTGTTCAAATCGACAAGGCCTTTTTCAATCATATCGCCGCCCGTCGCCGTTTTCAGCACGCCGAACCAAGTGCGCTCGTTGGCGTTGTCGCCGCCGACAGCGTTGCTGTTGATCGACTGGATCATCGATACCCCGGTCGGTTTGCTAATCGTCTTATTTGAAAGCGCGGCGTAAATATCGTTGGCGGTCGCCTCGCCTGTTCCAACCGCGTTCCACAAATGAAGCGCCGCATTGGGATCGTCCTGTCCTTGCCGGGCCGACAGAACCGCATTGGCTGCTTCCGGAGACAATTGCTGCTTAGTCACCATATCGGCCAACTGATTGGGATCGATCGGATTTCCAGCCATCGCCGCGCCGAACATCTTACCGAAATTGCTGGCTTGGGTTTGGCGCAATTGCCGTTCGGCCTGGATTTCCGCCCGCTGTTCGGTCAGCAGATTATGACGGTCCACGCTTTCCGCCCGCGCCTGCGCCGTATTGACCAGCACCGCACGGCGATCGGGAAGAAGTCCGGGATAGGTGTTGGGATCCTGCAACTTGGCGAACGCGGCGGCCGGGTCGCTGTTCATGTCCTGTTGAACCTGGGTTTCAGCCACGTCGCTGCCAAAGCGCAATTGCCGGTTGGCCCCCTCTTGCGGATTCAACCACCCGGCCGCCACAGCGCCTTTGATCCAGGCGATCGCTTCGCCAGAAATCCTCGCCTTCGACAAATCGGTTGGCGCGGTTGACATCTGTTGAGCGCTGGACGCCAAATTGGTATCCAATGCCCCTCGTCTGGCCGACGATTCCACCCCCCACGCGGTTTGCTGAGTCTGAATGCCGCGGTCGATGGCAGCTTGATCGAAATGCTGGGCTACATAGGCCTGCACCTGCGGATCGATGATGTTCCGCATGATCTGGTCGCGGGCGACCTCTGCATTGTCCTGAAAGGTCTGAACCGCCAGTTTGTGATCGGGCAATCCGGTTGTCGGATCGACCGGCACATTGGTCGATACGTTAAACTGGATATTGGCCAGCCGCTGTTCCGCATCCGCCGCGATCGCCGCCGCGTCCGATTGCCGCTTGGCGTCCTGATACTTGGCGTCGGCCGCGATCATCTGATTGCCGAACGCCTGCGCCGCCTGCGCCGCGCTGTTGGCCCCTTCACTCATGGCGGCGGGGTCTTGCCTCGGTGCAACCGGGTCGGTGGGAACGGCGAGCTGATTGGTGAAAACCGGAATCTGCATGATCAGAACAAATTCTTAAGTTTGGTCATAACGCTGGTCCCGGTCGGTGCCTTGTAATTGTTGTATCCCAAAGCACCGAAGCCGGTCAGCAAGGTTGTTCCCCCTTTCAACCAGCCCGAACTTTGATCCTGCGCCGCCTTGTTCTGATCCAATTGAGCTTGGTTTTGGTCGTAATTGGCGTTTACGGAGCCCTGATACAGGGTCAATTGCTTGGAAAGCTGACCCTGGATGGCGTTGGACATCATCACGTTCAACGGCGATCCCTTCATTTCCACGCCGCTGGCGCCGTAATCGGCGGCGATTTCACCCATCTTCTGGTTGGTCTGCTGTTGAACCTGTGTCGCCTGCGCTTCCGACGTAGCCAGCGCCGCCTGCGCCTTTTGCTTTTCAATCTGAGCATTGGCGCTATCGGCGGCGGCGGCCTGATTGCCACCTGCTATCGAACTGATTGCGCTCAATCCCATTCCGGCCCCGGCCAGACCTTGCCCGACCGAAAACCCGCCCTCGAACAACGGCGTAGCCAGCATTTCTGTCATTCCGAAATCCTCGCATACAAATCCCAATCCAGGCCGTCCGGACACCAGGAGGTCATCCGCGCTTCTCGCTCGAACCCCAAGGCTTCGGCGAACGTCTCGCGCCACGGATGCGAGGCCTTGACGATCATCTCAACCCGTCGATAAACCGGATTGGTGATCAAACGATCCAATTGACGCCTTGAATAATGGGTGCATCGGGCCAAATGACGGCGATTGGCGAAGCTGGTCATCAGCCACCAGCCTTCGGCCCGGCCCGGCCAATGGATCACCAAACCGCCCGCCCCAATCACGAAGCCGCCATCGATGGCGGCCACGGCGATTTCTTGCCGCAACACCCTGTCCTTGAAGCTGGCCGGATTGAACAGTTCGACCGCGTCCAAACGGCGATTGTATAAAAACACTTGGTCGAGCAATTCAGGTGTAAGTCGGACGAATCGAATCATGACGACAAATCCCCCACTTCGTAACTGACGCCGATCGCCAACACCGTCAGCGGCATCGATCCGCTGGTGTTGACGATGATTTGCGCTTCCTGATCGTAACCACCCACCGGGTTAAGTCTGGCGACACCTGAAAACAACTGGGGCGGACTTCCCATCACATCGGATGCGGACCTTGTCGGCAAAGGCGTAAGATTCGGTGTGACCTGTCCAGTGAAATCGTCGGTAATCTGGACGCCGTAATTGCAACCCAAGCTTTCCATTAGGCGCAAATACATTGTGGTGATGTTCTTGACCTTGCCCGCCGTCTGCGAAGCTGCAGCAGATTGCGGTTCCATCGGCATACTGAGCAGTTCGGACAGGTACGGATATCCGACGGTGACCAGGGTCGATTGTTGAGGCAGGCTCACCGAACCGCCGCTTACGTTATTCATGCCAAGATCGGCGCCGTCACCAAGCACACGCACGCTTTGACCGTTCAAATAGGAAAGACCGGAAACGGTCGAAAGCGGCGGTCCGTAACTCCAAGCGGTGGACAAAGCAGGCGCGTAATTGACTGCGTCGACCAGCCAATCGGCGGTAAAATGAGTGCTGTCTGTGACGGTTCTTATGATCGCCACGCCGCCGTTGAACCGCACCATGCCTCCAACTTCCAACGTTAAGGCGGCGCTCAATGTAAAAGCGACTCCGGTACCGGATGCAGCCGACGGAATGATGACGCATGACGGATAAGACAAGGTGTTGGACAAGCCGCAATCCACGAAAAACGATTGCTCGACAGGCTGATCGTCGAAATACCGCGTCATCGCCTCGACGGTCCTGATCGGCGTCGTTCCGTTGGTGCGCAGCACCGACAACCACAATTCGTCATAGGTGCCGTCCGGCGACGGAATCACCGCGATCGATTCAACTTTCGGTGACCCGCCGTAATAACTTCCCCCAAGCTGGTGCCGGTGCCAGCCTTTGACTTCCTGTTCCTTCATATAGGTCATGCCGATCAGGCCGCCATTGGCCAGGATCGCCCAAACCACAGAATATGGCGATTGCTGATAGACCATTTGCACGATGCCGAGGCGTGTTATGTGCTCTGCGAACACCGTCAGATCGGGCCCCAGATAGCCGTTGACCTGCCAACTGAACGTATATTCATGAACCTTACGACCTGGACGATTGGTGAACAGCACCGATTTGCCGATTCGCAGCGGGTTGACGTTGGGCGCGGAGCCATACGTGGTTTCTCTGTAGACCTGGACGTTGGTGGCCGACAACGCGGATGACGTGCTCCCCGGCTGCATGATGTTTTCGCCGCCAGTGGTCCCGATCGCCAATTGCGCCGCCTGCGAACTTCCCGCAGGCGAAAGCCAGCGTGTGGCGTTGACCTGATCATCCGAAATGATCCACGACAAGGCGTTGGTAGTGGCGACGGTACTGTCGAAATTGGTCGGTGCGAAATTGGTGAAATCACCGGTTACGCTTGATTCGATCGCGCCCGGTTCGGCGTCGGTCCCGGAAAACGTCAACCTGTTCTGCCAAAACATCACCGTATAGGGATAAGCTCCGGTGGTAGCTCCCCATTTTCCCAACCGCCAGTTTACGGTGGTTCCTGTGCCGTCAAGCGTGCCGTTGGCCCCTCCGATGACTGCGGCTTGCACCTGGGCGGTTACTTGCTGGGCGCTGGTGTACGCCGTGATCAGCAGCCAAGTCCAAGTGGTAGATACTTTCATCCGCAACATGCGGCCCACGTCGGTCGATGCGAATACAGACAAACACGCTGTGCCTCCCGACGTGTAGGTATTTGCGAAACTGGAACCGATCAGATCGAAATTGTTGCCGTCGACAACGTTGATCGCCCAAGTGCCATTGGCCCCGGTGGTGCCTCCAACACCGGCGATGATGATCGTATCCTTGTTGGTCAAGGCGTGTTTTGTGGACTTGATCCTGATTAAGCCTGCCCCGTTGTTGGTCGCCCCGCTGATCGATGCGCCAGTCGCCGTGACGGTGATAGATCCGGTTGTGGCCGACCCCTTTAACATAGTGCCGGTTACATTGACGTCTTGGTAGGGACCGTCGAAAAAGGTCATCACCTGATAGACCCAATTGGTGTGGCTGAACCGCAGGATGTTTGCAGGCGGATAATTTGGATGGACAATGTAAAGAGTATCGTCGGATTGAGTGAATTTAAGCGCCGCTAGATCGGTCGCCTGATAGGGCACCGAAATTTGCACCGGCGCGCCGCTCACCGCGATCACGCCATCGTTCATATAAAAGCAGACGTA